>Ga0194120_10002349_pt1 | contig 32693 bp, 36 predicted proteins | sample TA2MahCa65mmetaG_FD_148642 | JGI IMG/M metagenome (GOLD analysis project Ga0194120, IMG submission 148642) | Freshwater microbial communities from Lake Tanganyika, Tanzania - TA2015019 Mahale Deep Cast 65m | ecosystem: Environmental > Aquatic > Freshwater > Lake | place: Tanzania: Lake... | reverse complement strand
CTTCCCTACCGATTTCCCTGTGGTAGGCTGTTGCGGTCGACCTCACTGACGCTTGAACGGCCGTGGCTTCCCTACCGATTTCCCTGTGGTAGGCTCCGACGATGACTGAGCGTTTGAAGTTGTTCGCCGTGGCTTCCCTACCGATTTCCCTGTGGTAGGCTCGTCGCTCATGCGGCGCAAAGACCAACCATGCCGTGGCTTCCCTACCGATTTCCCTGTGGTAGGCTCGCTCTGGCGCAAACGAATGAAAAGCCAGTGATTTTCGCCCTCTTGCCGGGGCCAAAATCACAGCAGAACCAGTTGTTGGGGAGCGGCTTTTTCATTTTTTGTCGATTCGCCGATCAGGAGCTTCATGCGGGCGTATTGGCGCTCGGTGACGCTCAATGTACGCACGCTCCCCTTGGGCGGAAGGTTCTTCGTGACCCGCGCGAGGTGTTTTTCCACAGCTTCTTCGCCGCGCATGACGCGCGCGTAGACGGACAATTGCAGCATCAGAAAGCCGTCGTCCTTGAGGAAATTGCGAAACCGCGTGGCGTTGCGCCGTTCGACTTTCGTCTTTACCGGCAGATCGAAGAAAACGAAGAGCCACATATAGCGAACCTCCTCGGTTTTCATGGCGAACTCCCCTTCGGCGCGACGAAGGACGGAAGCCGCAGAAGCGCAGCGCTTGCACCCTCCATCGCCTGAATGAGGCTCTCCGCCGCCTTCTCGCTCGCGACGAGAAGGCTCACGGTTTCCTTTCCAATGCGCGCGTTCGCGAGCAGCGCCCCCGCCATGGCGCGGCGGTCGTCGATCGTGAGATCGTCCGTCTTCTCGCGATCCTTCGCGCGCGTGGCTGCAATCGCGTCCACGAAGGGGCGAAAGGGTTCGAGAATATCGTCGGCGAGGTTGAAGGCGTTCGTCACGCTCGCGTGATGCAGACCGAAGGCGGGTAGAAGGCCACACGCCACAAGCGCGCGGGCGATTCCGGCACGGGCGACCGCATAGCCGTAATTCATCATTTTGTTGCGCAGGTCGGCCGCGTCGTCGCGCGTGAAATTTTCATAGAGGGCGCGCCAATATTCGCGCGCCGCCCGCGCCTCGACATTGTCGGGATCGCCGGAGCCGACGAGCTTCGCCATGGCGCGCAGAGCTTGCGCGTCGCGGTCCAGGCTTTCGAGATGCGCCGCCTGGTTCTCGATCTTGGCGACGACCACGCGCTGCCAGCATCGTTTCTTGAATGGCTCGCCGAGGGCGACTTGCGTAGCGGCGACGCCCGCCTGCCGATGGTGCGAATGAAAGGGCAGGGCGACGCCGTTCGGCGTGTGGCGGGCGTCGACGGAAACGATGACGACGCCCGCCTCCATGCAGGCCGAAAGCAACGTCGAGGTGAGCGTGGCGTGCGGCGCGTCGAGCACCAGATAGGCCACGTCCTCCAAAGGAACGCGCGCCTCGCCATCGTCCTGCGAGACGACGATCTGCCCGTCGGCGGTGTTGAGCCGTGCCGGTCGGCTCAGGTGCAAACCTTTCCACGCCATGTACGCAACTCACGCTCGACTTCAAAAATTCGACCAAGGCGATCAAGATGAAGTTTCTTAAAGACGAGAAGTGTCCTGGTTCCTATCCCCTTCCTGGTCGCTGTCGAGTTCGAAATATCCGAAACCGTAAGCGCTCCAGTATTGCGATCGAGACTACGAAAGTATGATCGGACGACCTCGCCATCGGGCTTTGTAATTTCAAGCAATGAGAGCTGGTTTATCGACCAAAGGAATTCGAATGTTGAATCGATTTCTGGCCACTTATCATCGTCGCCGCCTCCCTGCACCGCTCGCATTGGCGGCACGTCCATAGTCGCGATTTCGTGCGGATAGATAGGCACGAGATAATATTCGTATTTGCCCTTCTTGTTCGCCTTGCGGAAAACGTCCACCCGCGCCATCTCGCCGCGATCGACGGTCGCTAGGCGGTCGGGATTTCCGGTATCGAGAGAGATGTTCACCTTGTTCTTGGTGACGAGCCGCACCTTGGAGATCGGATCGCCCTTGGGCGAGAGCGGCGGATTGTCCTTGGGCTTGTCCGCCGCGATCCACTTGCGCAGGCTCTCGACGAGCGCAGCGTTGCGATCCGCGTCCTTCACCCTTTCTAGATCGCTCAATTTGAGATCGGCAACCTTCTTGCGCTCGTACGCTTTCTGCTCGCCATCGCGCGTCGCGATATGGCGGATGGTGGCATCATGCGCCTTGCCGCGCGCGCGGCGCCGCTCGGCGCGCGCCACGAACACTTTCTCGACAGCCTCCAGCGCTTGTTCCCGAAAATCCGGCCAGGGCGCCGTGATGTTCTTCATCAAGTCGTAACCATTCTTCGCTGGATCGTAGTGAGCCTTCTTTCGTTCGATCTCCTGCACCTCGCGCGTCGCGCGCTGCAACAAGGATTCGGTCGTCGCCGCGACGATGATCGCGTCGAGCGCGTGATGGCGGTCATCGGGGATGCGTTCGCCCTTTTCGTTCTTCTTGAACCATTGCAGGCCCCAGGCTCGGCGCAAACGGTCGGTCAGCGCGCCAGGGCGCGCGAAAATGCGACGCACGCCCTCGTCTTTCGCGTTTTTTTCGTTCGCCGGATAGAGCTGCTTCAGAGCCTCGGCAAGTAACCGACATGTCCAGCGTGTATCGTTGAGATTGCGATTGCGGGACTTTTCCGCCGCTTCCTCCGCGGTCTTGAGCTTGTAGTTTCGCTTCTTGAAGCCCTTCATATATTGGATCGATTCAACCCTCGCGACGAAAGCGTCCCATTCCGCCTCCGTTTTGTCGGTCTTGAACCATTCGTATGGCGTGCGGCCCTTCTTCTCCTGATTGGCCTTCGCCGTGCAGAGCGTCTTGTTGAGGAAAGAATCGTCGCCAAAGCGGCTCCATGGCAGGATGTGATCGACCTGCACTGAGTTGTCGGAGGCGACGAGTTGCGTCGGGCTGATGTAAGCGTCGGAATAGAGACAGCGACCCTTCTGCTCGTTCCACAATTCGAAACGCAGCAGTTCCTCCTTTCCGCGGTCGCCGTCCTGCGGCGCGCGGCCGACTTCCCTCTCGAAGAGTTCTCTCAGCTTATCCTTTTGCTTGTTGCGCTTCTCGATGCCGAAATGGATTTCACGGCGCTCGTCGATCGACTTGCCGACGTCGCGCGCCAGTTCGACATGGACGCGATCGGGAACGCCGTATTTTTCGATGACGGCCTTGATCTGCTTGACCGCTTCGATCAGCGCCTTGCGCGCCGTCGGGCTGCCGACGAGTTCGCGCGAAATGCGTTCCTCTTGGAGGATTCTCTTGAGCGCCTCCTTGCCATGGACGCCCACATCGAAGGCGTTACGCTCGCGGCTCGCGGTGTGATCGTAGCCCGCTTGCGCACAGGCTTTGTCATAGGTGAGGCCCTTATACAGACCGGGAATGATATTGCGCGCGGCCTTCGCCGAGATGTGGCCGGCGCCGGTGAAGGCATCGAGCGCTCCATTGCCCGCGGCCTTGACGAGCGCCTCGATCAGCGCCGCATCGAAGCCAGCTGCTTGCAGACCTTCCCGTATTCGATCGAGGTCGTTTCGGAACGTGATAATTTCCGCGATCTTGTCCAAACGTTCGGGGGCGTTGACAAGCGCGCCCCAGGCCAGTTCGCCGAGTGCGTCCACGATGATGCGCCGCAGGCGCGCGGTTCCCGCCGCCGCTTCGCTGGAACGCGCCACGACATCATTCTTCTCTTCGTTCGTCTTCACGCCGACAAAGACAGTAGTCTCGGGAAGCCTCAATTTCTTGCGCAAGGCTGCAAAAGTGAACTTCGCAGTTACGCCGAAATCGGCCGCAGCGGTTCTGATTTCATCGACGGTAAGAGTCCGCTCTTCCCTTCCTTCCCGCAGGGTCAGATGGTTCAAGCGCGACAGGAAGCGGAACAATTCGAAAGAATAGCCGCGTTTGGGCGACCGCTTCTCTTCCGGCTCGAAAGGGCAAGGACCCACCAGCTTCTCGCTGTCTTGCAGGGGGCGTTGATGAAACGCTCTGTTCTCGCGCGTTTCATCCATGTACTCATCTTCGAGTTCCTTGGTCGCGTGATCCGCTTGCAATCGGCGTTGCGCTCGAAACAGGGCGCGAACCTCCGCCGCGAGATCGTCGCGCATGAGCGAGCGCGAGTAATCGCCTTCCCGATTGCGGAAACGGCGCACATCGGTTCCTGGCACAAGGAAGCTCTCGTCCTCGCACATCATGCGGGCGGGAGTTTCGAAGCGCGCGAGTTTTTCTTGCGTGCTGGCGGCGGCCTTTTTCATTTTTTTCGAATCGTCATCCGCTGCGTCGGTGGATTTGGCACCCTTGGAGTTTGATTTGAAGCCGCGATGTCGTGCGATGTGGCCGAGCGCGACGGCAAGTTCGACGGGGCTGAGCAATCGATCGAGCGCCTCGGCCCTGATTTTCCACGGGTCCAATCCCGGCTGCTTCAGCGCATCGCGCTCGGCGGACGGCAAGAGGCTATGGCGATGAAGAATTCGGCGGACCTCGTTCATTCTCTGTCGCCGGCGTCGAATAACGCGGCGTTGCCCGCGAAACGTCCGGCGCAGTTCGGATTTGAGCTTTGTCCCCGTCTGGCTCTTTTCCTCCGGCGCGTCGAACATCCAGGTTCCGGCGTCGATGATCCCGCCGCGCGCTGATTTCCCGTCGTTGTTTTCTTCGATTTCGATGAACGCCCATCCTATGGACGCAATGCCGCCATCCAGCCCCAGGACACGCATAAATAAGCTCCGTGAAAAGTGGACAACTCTATCAAAGCCGATTGACGGGCAATGGCCAAGCTGCTTTTGTTGGGATGGGAAATCGGAAGGGAAGCCACGGCAAGGTGGTTTCTTTGAAATCACTGAAGGATTACCCCCGTCGCGGCGACGCGGCGGGGGGATTCCTTTTTGCAACGATCTGTATTGCGTCCTGATCGGTTTGGTCGCTGAACCGTATTTCCTAAAGACGGGCGCCTGTCGAGCGGCGCGCATCGCGAAATCGCCACTGCGGTCGCACCCGGAACGCACGTCCCCAAGCGAGACAGCTCGTTTCGCATTTTGCTCGGCGCCTCCTGCGAGCATTCCCGCCGCGATCGATAGAAATTTCACCGCGATATGGCCTCCGTCCGGCTGTGTGCAGGAGGCCCTTCGGATCGGCAAAGATGGTCGCAACGCGCGAACCGAACGTGGTCACCATTTGGTCACCAAGACCTAAGCGCCAAAGAGAGCTAAGAGACTAACTATTTGATTTACTTGGTGCCGGTTGCAGGATTCGAACCCGCGACCTACTGATTACAAATCAGTTGCTCTACCAGCTGAGCTAAACCGGCCCATAGCGTCGTTTGAGGCGCGTCGCGCGACTTCTCTATGCGTCCAAGCCGGCTGAGAGGTCAATCCCGGCGCTGTCATCCGAGCCGCATCGTCACGACGCTCAAGGCTGCGGCGCAGGCGTTCGACACATTGAGGCTCTTGATTGGCCCAGGAAGATCGAGCCGCGCGACCGCGTCGCAGCGTTCGCGTGTGAGGCGCCGCAATCCCTTGCCCTCGGCGCCGAGCGCGAGGACCAGCGGCTTTGACAGCGCAATGGTCGAGAGCGATTCAGCGCCTTCCGAATCCAGTCCGACGCGCGCATAGCCACGCTCGGCAAGCTCGTCGAGCGCGCGCGCGAGATTGACCACGGAGACGATCGTGACGAATTCCAGCGCGCCCGACGCCGCTTTGGCGAGCGCGCCGGAAAATTCTGGACTGTGGCGTTCGGTGACGATGACCGCATCGACGTTGAAGGCGCAGGCCGTGCGCAGGATCGCGCCGACGTTGTGCGGATCGGTGATCTGGTCGAGCGCGAGCACGACGCCGCTGACGCTGACGATGTCGGAAATATCAGCCTCTGGCAGCGGACGCGCCTCGAGCAACAGCCCCTGATGCACGGCCTCTGCGCCGAGACGCCGCTCGAGTTCGCGCGCTTCGACGAGGCGCGGCTCGAGATCCGCCGCCTGCGCCAGATCCTTGATGCGCGGTAGCGCGGTCTCGGTCGCATAGAGCGACAGCAGCTTGCGCTTGCGCGCGGTCAGCGCCGCGCGCACCGGATGCGCGCCATAAAGCACGACGAGATCGGGCGAGGCGGGGCGGAACGGCCCACGCGCCTCCGGTTTAGCGATCGGCGCGCGGCGGCCTGCGTCATGCGCGCTTCGATCTTTCGGCGGTGCCCGACGGCTCATCTCAGCACGGCCGTCTTGACCCACCATCCGGGATGTTGGGCGCGAATGACGCGGGCGGCGCGAACGGCGTCGCGTCGCGTCGAAAACAGCGCGAAGCATGTCGCGCCCGAACCCGACATGCGCGCGAGCCTGCAGCCGCGCGCCGCGCGCAATATGGCGAGCGCATCGACAATCACAGGCGCCTGCAGACAGGCGGCGTCTTCAAGGTCGTTGCGGCCCTTTGCCAGCAAGGCGAGAACGTCTTCCGCGCTTGGCCGGGCGCCGATCTCCATATGCCCGCCGCGATCGAGCGAAGCGCCCGGCTGCAATCCGAGCGCGGCAAAGACCGGCGCCGTCGCGACCGGAACGCCGGGATTGATCAGCACCGCCGGCAGCAGCGGAAGACGAATCGGCGCGCCAAGACTTTCACCAGCGCCGCGCATCATGCGCGCTCGCGGCTCTAGACAGACCGGCACGTCCGAACCAACGGCGCGCGCGACTTCGCGAAGGCGCGGATCGTCGAGCGCGAGATCATTCGCTTTCGCCAAAAGACGCAGCGCGGCGGCGGCGTCCGATGAGCCGCCGCCAATTCCCGCCGCGACGGGAAGGCGTTTCTCCAGTCGAAACTGTCCGATCCGCAGGCCCTTTATTTCGTCGGCGAGCCGTCGCGCGGCGCGCAGCACGAGATTGTCATCGCCGGCGCCGGCGGCCGAGGACGTAGGTCCCGAAAGATCGAGCGACAGCGCTTCGCCGGGCGAGAAGGATAGAGTGTCGCCTGCGCCGGAAAAGGCGACGAGACTTTCGAGCTCGTGATAGCCGTCTTGCCGGCGGCCGAGGACGTGAAGGGTGAGATTGATCTTCGCCGGGGCGCGCGTCGTCAGCATCTAACCCCGGTCTCCGCACGTAGGGATCGAATTCGCGGAGCCCTTTGAACTGGAGCGGGCGAAGGGATTCGAACCCTCGACCCCAACCTTGGCAAGGTTGTGCTCTACCCCTGAGCTACACCCGCATCCGTCGCGCCGGCAAAGCGTGTCGCCGAACCGTCGCGGGCGTCGTTATGCCGGAAACGAATTTGCTTTGCAACAGGCGCGGCGCGCCTGAAGTCGACGCTCCAGAAGGGACGGACTCCCGGAGCGTCGCCGCGTCATTGGATCATGCGCGCTGTGCCGCCGGTGTTTCCGGCGATGTTTGCGCTATCTGGCGATATCCAATGCGGGACCCAGGTAAGAGCGACGACGACGAATGCGGTGAAGCCAATAAGATACGCGAGGATCTTGCCGACTTCCGCGCCTCCGTGAACATTAACGGCCATTTGCCTCTCCATCTTTCTGTTGTCCGGCGTTCGCCGGAGGGACAGGGACGGCGACGGATGATGCAGCGATGAGCGCCGTCGCCGTCCGCCAAGACAGCTAACAGGGGGACTGCCGTGGCTAATGCGCAGTCTGCGGAAGCGGGCTGGAAGAACAAGGACCACAGGCGGTATTTTCTATGGTCAAATACTTGGTATCATTAGATTTATGCTGGATGGACCCAGGAGCCGCGCGCCATGTCCGACGCTCTGAGCTATCAAGAGATCATCGATCTGCTCGCGCTCGAGCCGAACGCGACATGCGGATTTGTCCGCATCACTTATACGAGCAAGCTCTCCTTCGCCGCCGACGCGCTCCCGGCGCCCTTCGCACGCAGCGGGCCGGTGGGTTCGGCGCTCTATTTTCTTGTGACGCCGCACGCGCCGGTGCGGCTGCACCGGATTCGCAACGATCAGCTCTATCATTATTACTTAGGCGATCCGCTGGAGCTGTTCATGCTGCATAACGACGGCTCGACCGAGCGCATCGTCGTCGGACCGGATCTGCGCGCCGGCCAGCGCGTTCAGCTGCTCATTCCCGGCGATACTTTTCATACGGCGCGGCTTTTAGGGAGCGGACGCTGGTTTTTTGGCGCGAGCACTGAATGGCCGGGCGTCACGCCGCAGGATGTCGAGATCGGCGATCTCAATCAGCTGGCGACGCAATATCCTGGCGTGGCGCCCGAGATCCGCGCCATTGCGGCTTCGGTCAGAGAGGTTCCGACCGCGTCTGGGCCGCGGTAGCTATTTGCATTCCTGCACGGCGCGGGTGAGCGCTTCCGACAATCCTTTGAGAGAGTAGCTGTCGGTCGTGCTTGTGCCCTTGGACGAAGAAGCCTTCACGATGAGCTTGGAGCCGCCACGCAGCGCGCCGACGAATTCCCGCTCACGAGTCTGATCTTTCACCCAGGCGTTCGTTCCCTTGGTGATCAATTCGTAACTGTCGCCGTCGATGTCGGCCATTGCGGCGGAACCGTCTTTGGTCGGATAGCCAAGACTGATTGCGACCTCGTTGTGAATATTCTCGGCGGGCCGCGTCGAGATAAAGATATAGGCGGAGGAGTCTTTGAGCTTGGATTTCGGGGTGCGCTCCTTCGGCTGCCCGAGCGCATAGCAGGTTCTATTGCGCCCGCTCTGAGCGGCGTAGGCGCCCCATTCTCCGAAGCTGCCGATCTGCTCCGGCTTGTCGGAGCCTTTGTCGGCCGCCGGCTTCTCGGCCTTTTCGTTCTTGGCCGGCTTGCGCTTATTGGCGGCTTTCGAGCCGGCGTCTTCAGCCGGAGCTTCTTCGGCCTTCGGTTTGGTCTCCGCCTTAGGTTTCGCTTCGGCTACGCCAAAAGCGAAGGCCAAGACCAGGGTTGCGGCGAGCGAGAGGAAAACGCGGAAGCGCGGAAGGGAGTCTATTGGCATAGGCTCAGATTCTACTGTCGCCTTATGGCGCGAACAAGAGCCTGAAGCGAAGCCCCAAACCCGGCGCAAGATCAGCCCTCTTTCTTCGCGGCCATCAGATAATTGACGTCGGTGTCATGGCTTTTGCGCCAGGTCTTTGTCAGCGGCTGCAAGCTCATTCCAGCTCGGTCAATTTCCCGCATGCCGCCTTGGCGCACCCATGACGAGAGTTCGTCGGGCCGAATGAATTTGTCGTGATTGTGGGTACCCTTAGGCACCCAGCCGAGCACATATTCGGCGGCGACGATCGCCAGCAGATAGCTCTTCATCGTCCGGTCTATGGTCGCGAGGAAGAGGAGCCCGCCGGGCTTCAGCAGCCGCCCCAGCATGGCGATGAATTCTCGCGGCCCTTCGACATGCTCGATGACTTCGAGGGCGGCCACGGCGTCGAACTGCTCGCCGGCTGCGGCGAGGTCTTCGGCGGTGATATTGCGGTAGTCGATCTCCAATCCGGACTTCTCGGCGTGCTTTTTTGCGATGGCGATGTTGTTTGGCGCAGGATCGACGCCGGTCACGCGCGCCCCGAGCTGCGCCAGCGACTCGCTCAATATGCCGCCGCCGCAGCCGATGTCGGCAATACGCACGCCCTCAAGAGGACGGTCTCCAGGCGCATTCAACGCGCCGAGGTCGTGCCGAATAAACCGGCGGACGTGGTCGCGGATATAGTCCACGCGGACGGGGTTGATCTCGTGGAGAATCCCCATCTTGCCGTTTCTGTCCCACCAGAGCTCGGCCAACCGGTTGAAGCGCGCGACGTCCTCAGGGTCGACGCTGGCGGAATGAGGCGATGACAACAGAACCTCTGCTTGCTCGGGGGCAACGCGCCGTTAGCGCTATTTTGGGCTTGCTCAACTAATTAGGCGGGCTCGAAGGCGTGAACCAATGTTTTCGCCACGTCATCAACCGGTTTGTCGGCCGCCTCGAAAATCGCCAAGTCGGCGATGCCGCTTGGCGATTGTCTGCCTCTCGCATCGGGCATCACCGCCAGCACTTTTTTCCCTAGCGCTTTCGCCGCGCCCGCCTCGAAAAATGCAGTGTTCGCATTGGCCGTTCCCGTCTCGGGAACGACGAGGATTAGAACGTCGGACGCTTCAATTTCTTCGCGAAGGCGGGAAAACAGATCGAGGCCGGGAGGAGTATCGCGCGCAGGGTCGAACACTCGGACGCCGTCCCGTTCGATGCTCTCGCGCAAGGCGCTCGCAAAGGCCGCATCCTTCGAATTGTAAGACATGAAGGCTTTCACTGGTCGCTCTCCAATCGGATGCGCTGCGCTAGCTGGCTTATGTAACCATCGAAGTCGTCAAGGGCAACGAGATTTGTCGCGCCGAGGAACGCCATTCCGCCATGGTTCTTCTCGATTTCCTCGATGGTTACGCCGTAGGTGACGCCGACAAAGCGTTTGCCGAGAGTCCAAACCGCCGCGATTTCCGCCCAGACTCAATTGCGCTCGACGGACCAAGGCGTCAGCAGCGCAACCAGTTCGCGACATTCCCGGGTGCCCTCCAATACGCGTTCCGCGATGCGATCACCGATTTCGATGTCAAAGATATCGATAAAAGGCGATCCTCCCGCATCGGCGATAAGGCGCGCCATTTGTCGCGCAATCCATTTGTCATGCCAGCCGTGAGAGATAAAAACCCTATACGGCAAGAAAACTTCTCCAAAGAAAAAGGCAGAATGCTTGGCGATCGCCGCCGTTGACAGGCCTGCCGGCGCGGACACATATAGCGCCGCTTCCCGCGGGACGCGAGCGTCTCGCCCATTTCCCGGTCCTCATGTCACGCTTGGTCATGAAATTCGGCGGCACGTCGGTCGCCACTGTCGATCGCATCCATAATGTCGCGCGCCACGTGAAACGCGAGGTCGACGCCGGGCATGAGGTCGCGGTCGTCGTCTCTGCGATGGCCGGCAAGACCAACGAGCTCGTCGCTTGGTGCAAAGAGGCGGCGCCGCTTTACGATCAGAGCGAATATGACGCCGTCGTCGCTTCCGGGGAGCAGGTGACGGCCGGACTTCTAGCGATCGCCTTGCAGAAGGCGGGCATGCCCGCCCGTTCTTGGCTCGGCTGGCAAGCGCCGATCTACACCAATGCCGCGCATGGCGCGGCGCGAATCGAATCGATCGACGGCTCGGGCATCGTTGACGGTTTCGGCCGCGGAGAAATCGCCGTCATCGCGGGCTTTCAGGGCGTGCACAAGAACAGTGGACGGATCACGACGCTCGGCCGCGGCGGCTCCGACACCAGCGCCGTCGCCCTCGCCGCGGCGATCAAGGCCAACCGCTGCGACATCTACACGGACGTCGATGGCGTCTACACCACTGATCCCCGTGTCGTGCCGAAGGCGCACCGGATGGACAAGATCTCTTTCGAAGAGATGCTGGAAATGGCGTCGCTCGGCGCAAAGGTTTTGCAGGTGCGTTCAGTCGAGGTCGCCATGGTGCATGGCGTCCCGACTTACGTGCGCTCGTCCTTCGACGACCCGGAAAATCCGGGGCAGGGGACGTTGATCTGCAACGAGGAGGACATTGTGGAAGCCCAAGTCGTCACAGGCATCGCCTTCTCGCGCGACGAGGCGCAAATCACGCTTCGGCGCGTCGCCGACAAGCCGGGCGTCGCGGCCGCGGTGTTCATGCCGCTGGCCGAGGCAGGAATCAACGTTGACATGATCGTGCAGGTCGTCTCGGAAGAGGGCATGACCGACATGACCTTCACGGTCGGCACGGCTGACTATGAGCGCGCCTTTGCGATCATTGAAAAGGTCAAGGATGCGGTCGGTTTCGCGCATATCACCGGCGAAAAGGACGTCGCCAAGGTTTCGGCGATTGGGATCGGCATGCGCAGCCATGCCGGCGTCGCCGCTCAGGCGTTCCGCGCTTTGTCGGAGAAGGGCGTCAACATCCGCGCAATCACCACGTCGGAGATCAAATTTTCCGTGCTGATCGACGAGGCCTACACCGAACTCGCGGTCCGCACGCTGCACTCGCTTTACGGCCTCGACGCCGCATAGCGCTGGAATATAGTCACGCTTGAAGGCGGACGTCGCCGCGACATCTCTCCCGCAACCGCAGTGTTTGCGGGGGAGGACGCCCAATGGAAGATCTCACCAAAAACGTCATCGCCGAGACGAAGCTCGATCCGAACATCGCCAAGGCGGCGATTGGCCTCGTGCTTCGTTTTCTTCGCGACAAGGATAAGACGGGCAATGTGCAGGTCATGATCGCCAAGATGCCGAGCGCCCAAGAGGCCGTCGACACGGCGCAGTTTGTCGGCGACGGCGGCGTCACTCAGACCATAGAAGGCATGACGAGTCTTTTCGGTCGTGGCCGCGCCGATGTGAACATTCTCGCTGGACAGCTCGAAAAACTGGGGATTAGCGAAGCTCAAACCGACGCTTTGGTGCGCCAAGTTCTGAAAAGCGCCGAAACGATCATTGGAGCCGATGGGGTCGAGAAGATCCGAAGCATTCTGCCTGCCTTGCGCGAGCGAACTGGCACACGGACCGATCTTCGCCGATCAGCGTAAGGTTCCGGAGCTGACGCGTGCGGTAAGCGCGCGTCAGCCGTCCCGCCAAGTCCAACCGACCTCGTGCGAAAGCGCGAGCGGAGCGGCCTTGATTTTCATCCCCGTCGCGGCGACAGTCCTCGCGTTTTCCGACTTCGGAAGTGTGGGGCCCGATATGGATGAACTGGTGGCGCGAGTCTCTGTGGCCCTTGGCGTTGACGCGGAGGTCGCCAGAACCGCGGTTGGCCTCGTCCTGGGCTTCCTTCAAAAAGAGTCGCCCGACGGCGCTGTCGGCGAATTTCTCGACACGCTCCCCGGCGCGCAGGTGGCGATCGAGTCTGCCGAATCCGCCGGCGGCGGCAGCGGCCTCGGCGGATTGATGGGCGGCATGGGCGGGCTGATGGGCCTTGGCGCCAAGCTCACCGGCGCAGGCATTGAAATGAGCCAAATCCCGGCGCTGGGCCATGAGATTTTCGGTTATGCCGAAGCCAAACTGGGCCCTGAAAAGCTGCGAGAGATCGTCGACTCAATCCCTGGCTTGGCGCAATTCGTCTGACATTCGACGCCTGAGGCTTCTAATCGTCACCCCGCCCGCGCGAAGCGCGCCGACGAGCGCGCCGGCGTAGACGAACGCGCCAGCAACGGCGAGCGACGTAAGGGCGACGAGATTGGCGAGTACGCCAAAATGAGCGCCGAGCGCCAGCGCCAACGAACGGCCGAAGATCGCGACAGCGGATAGAAAGGCGCAGGCGACAAATGTCGCGCCGAGCGTCTTTACGAAAATGGCGTCAAAACGCATCCATTCCTGGGCGAGAGCGATTCCGACGAGCGCGGCGAGGTTGATCCACAGTCCGACCGACGTCGCAGTAGCGAGCCCGACGGCGCCGAGCGGCCGGAACAAAATGATTTTCAACGCGACATTCGCGGCGAGCGCCCCAAGCGCGATGAGCATTGGCGTTCTGGTGTCGCCGCGCGCCTGAAAACTCGCGCGCGCTGAGGCGATCAGCACAAGCGCCATCAGACCGGCGCCATAGGCGGCGAGCACGTCGCCCGCCGCGTAGGCGTCTGCGGCTGAAAATTTGCCGCGCTGGAAAAGCCCGGCGACGATCAGTTCCGGAATCGTGTCGAAGGCGATGAAGAATGGCGCGGCGAGCGCGACAGTGAGCGCCATTGTGCGGCTTTGCGCGTGGTAAGCGCCAGCCTCATCGCCCGCGGCGAGCCGCCGGCTCATCTCCGGCAGCAGCACGGTGCCGGCGGCAATGCCGATGACTCCGACAGGAAGCTGGTAAAGCCGTTCCGCGTAGGAAATCGATGACACCCCGCCGTCCGGAAGCATCGATGAAAGGATCGTGTCGGCGAGCACGGCGATCTGGGGACTCGCCGAACCGATGATCGCCGGCCCAAGGCGGATGAAGAAATCGCGCACGCGCGGCCAGTGCGGCTTGCGCAACCTCTGCAGAACGCCGATACGCCGCGCCTGCCACATCAACAGCCAGAGCTCCAGAACGCCCGAGATGGTGACGCCCCAACTCGCGGCATATCCGGCGTTTGGAAAAAGAAAAGCGACGGCGAGCGCCGCCATCACCGTAAGATTCATGAGATTAGGCGCGAAGGCTGGAAGCGCGAACCGGCCATGAGCGTTCAGCGCGCCCATATGCAGGACAAAAAGCGTGATGAAGAGCAGATAGGGAAAGGTGATGCGCGTCAGATTGACGGCCAGCGCGAATTTTTCCGGACGGTCGTCGAGGCCCGGAGCCAGCAGCGAAACGAATTGCGGCGTGAGGACCCAGACGATCGCCAGCAATATGATCTGCGAGGCAAGCAGCAACGTGTAAACTTCGCCGGCGAATTCCTCGGCGGCCGCGTCGCCCTCCTGCTCAATCGCCATCGAATAGGAAGGAACGAAGGCGGCATTGAACGCCCCTTCGCCAAAGATCGCGCGAAAACTGTTCGGCAATCGCTGGGCGATAAAGAAGGCGTCGGACACGGCGCCGGCGCCCATAATGGCGGATTGCATCGCAAGCGACAGAAATCCCGTCACGCGCGAAAGCAGGGTGAAGCCGCCAACCGAGAGCAGATTGCGAATCATCGCAATCGTCCTAGCAGGATTCCGTTAAGCCTGCGCTCTTCAGCGCTCGGGGCAGTGGAGGGTATATCCGCCGGTTATCGTGGCGAGTTCGTCGCCTTCTCCCCGCGACCAGCGAATATTGGCGCTGCGGCGACATTTATCCGTGATGTTCGCGCCGCGTTCAAAGGTCGCGATGTCCTTGTCGGCGTCGACCATAAAGCCGTCGTCGCGCAATTCGTCGATAAGATCGTCGACCTCGGTCGATCCCACGTGGAAACGTTCGGTGAGCCGTGACTGGAAAATCTGCTGATCGGCTTCCGTCTTTGACTCCGGCAATCCTTCGAGCAGGGTCGGCAGGCCGGGGGCCGCCGCGAAACGCCAGATGCGCACGCCGAAGGCGGCAAAGAGCGCGATCAGCGCCGCGGCGATGATGACGTTTTTGCCGCGCAGAAGCGCACGGCCGCCGTCTGAGTTCATGAATTTGCGCCTTGTCAATGACATGCGGCTAACAGTGAATGAAATAGTTGAAGAAGCGCGCCCATCATCATGTTTTTAAATCCTTATCGCCCGCTTTCGCGCTGGTTTCCTCACCGCCCAGTCTTTCTGCGACGAGATAAAGCGGCCTTCCCTTTACCTCATTAAAGATGCGCGCGACATACTCGCCGAGCACGCCAAGAGAAATCAGCTGAACGCCGGAGAAAAAGGCGATCGACACCACCAGCGTGGGAAAGCCCGGCGTGTCGACGCCAAAGAGCATGGTGCGCGCCCAATAATATACCGCCATGGCGAGGGCGAAGGCCGATATGCTCATTCCGACATAGGTCCAAACCTTGAGCGGAATTGAGGAGAAGGACATCAGCCCGTCGAGCGCGAAACGCGCCAGCCTCGAGAAATTGAATTTCGACTTTCCGGTCGCCCGTTCCTCGACTTCGAAAGGCACGCCGATCGATTTGAAGCCGATCCAGGCGAACAGGCCCTTATTGAAGCGCGCCCGTTCGCGCATCGTCAGCAGCGCGTCGACCGCCTGCCGATCGAGGAGCCGGAAGTCGCCGGCGCCGGGCGGCAGCCGCACGTCGCCGAAATTCTCCAGCAAGCGGTAAAAGAGGCGGGTGAGCGCGACGCGCAGCTTAGGATCGGTGGCGCGGTCGATACGCTGGCCGTAGACATTCTTGTAGCCTTCACGCCACTTCTCGATGAATTGCGCGATCACTTCCGGCGGGTGCTGGAGATCGGCGTCCAGGATCACGGCCGCGCGTCCTCTGGCGTCGTCAAGCCCGGCGGCGATCGCGACTTCCTTGCCGAAATTGCGTGAAAGCGCCAGGGCGCGAAAGCGCGGCTCCTCGGCGCAGAGGTCCCGCAGAATGTCCAGGCTCTCGTCGCCGGAGCCGTCGTCGACGAAGACCGCCTCATAGGAGACGTCGCAAACGTCGAGGGCGGACGCAATTCTCGCCGCCAGCGGCCGAAGATTCGCCGCCTCGTTAAAAACAGGGATCACAAGCGATATGTCGGGACTGTTCATGAAGCGGTTTAAACCAATATTTATTGGAGTAGCATAGGGATAATTGCCGAGCGGCGGAGGAAGCGGGCCGATGGGTAAAGACCAGATTGTTGCGTTATGCGCGGACGACTACGGCCTGTCCTATGGGGTCAGCGCCGGCATTCTGGAAGCGCTCGATGCGGGAAGGATTACAGCAGTTTCGGCGCTCGTAAATGGGCCCCGTTGGCCGGCCATGGGCTTGGAGCTGGTTCGCCGGGGGCGCGACGCGGACATCGGCCTGCATTTCAATCTGACCCTGGGACGGCCTCTCTCCTCGATGCCGAAATTTGCGCCGAACGGAGAATTTCCCCCGCTCCCGCAAGTCGTCCGGATGGCCTTCAAGAAGGAGCTGCCGCTTGACGAAATTCGCCAAGAGATTGATCGGCAGTTCGACAGATTCGAAGCGGTGATGGATCGCCCGCCCGGCCATGTCGATGGTCATCAACATATTCATGTCCTCCCCGGCATAAGGACGGCGCTGCTCGACGCCATGTCCGCGCGAAATCTTAAGGGCCGGACCTGGGTGCGCGACGCTGGAGATGTCTTGCATCGCATTCTTACCCGGGGCGCCAACGCTCGAAAGGCGCTCGCCGCGTTCTCGCTTGCGAGCGGCTTCAGTCGGGAGGCGCGCTACCGTGGCTTTGACGTAAATGATGGTTTCGCGGGATTTTCGGATTTTCACCCGAGCTTCGATTACGCGAAAGCCTTCCAGAGCTATTTACGAGCGCCGGGCAGAAGACACCTCATCATGTGCCATCCCGGACATGTGGACGAGGACCTGCGAAAGCTCGATACGGTAACCATCACGCGCGAGCAGGAGCTCGCCTTTCTGCTTTCGCCCAAGCTGCCGGCAATGTTGGAGAAGCGCGGCCTGCGATTGGGACGGTTGTCGCAGGCGAATGGAACGCCCTTCGTCGCGCAAGCGTTAGCTTAGAGCGCTTCCCGATCACATGGAATCATGTGATCGATAAGGAATCGCTCAAAATCAAAACGTTGGAGCAGGTTCTCATCGAAAAAGTCTGTCAACTTTTTCGGAACCTGCTCTAGTAGATTTTCTCGAATGAAATCGGGGCCCGGCGCTTCCCGTCCTGCAGATAGATGTCTTTGAGGAACGACGCGCGCCGACGATTGAAATCCTGCAGCCACCAACCGTCGCCCAACGGATCAAAGACCGGCGCGTCGGTACGGCGGAAAATGGCCGTCGAGCCGACGAACTCCACCTTCTCGAACATACGGTCCTCGCTGAGGAAGTCCGCAAGCCGGCTGATGGTCGGGATATGGATGTCGTCGATGATCAGCAGCCCGTCGGTCTTCAGGTGCGGATAGAAGTAGTAATATTCGAGTTCCGGGAACGGAAAACCGTGCGGGCCGTCGATCAGGACGAGATCGTAGGGAACATGGCCCTCGTGGCGCGGCAGCGTGAGCTGAGTCGGACCAAAGACAAGTTCGAGGCGATCCGACCGGGTCGCGGGACAGTTCATGAAATAGTCGACGCTCGAAGCCTCCTGGCCGCGATCGTCATAGCAGAAAACCTTATGCCGTTCCGCGATGCGGGAAAGAAAAATCGTTGACTTGCCGCAGCCGGTTTCGACCGAAAAGATTGACGTTCCGGTCAGCAGCCGCTCAATGCGCAGCAAGGTGCGCAGCGGCATCGAGCCCGCGCTGTGGGCAAAGCCGACAGTGCGCTCGTAATCGCTGATCTCGGCGGCGAGGCTTTTGTCGCGCGTCGCCTCTGGCCTCAACTGCGCTGGCATTGACGAGATCGGAGAGCTCCAAAGCCTTCGCCGCACTCGGCTGATCAGCTTGCGAACGAAGGACGAAGGCATGGCTCCTGACGTTGCTCGAGGGTCTGTGAAAGCGTGGGGGTTATAACAGCGGGAGCGGCGCCAAGGAAGCCGGCCGGTGGCTCCCCCGGCCGAAGCTTCGCTGGAACTAACTATCGACTGATTTCTATGTCTAAGCCGATATCAAACGTGGCGGCGGAGTGCGTCAGCGCGCCGACGGAAATGAGATCGACGCCTGTTTTCGCAATCTCGGCGACGTTCGAGAGCGTGACGCCGCCCGAGGCTTCGCAGATTATTCGGCCTCGCGCGAGCGCGACGGCGCTGCGCAGATCGTCAAGCGTCATATTGTCGAGCAGCACGGCGTCGGCGCCTTCGTCGAGAACCTCACGCAATTGGTCCAGCGTGTCGACTTCTATCTCGATCTTCACGAGATGGCCGACATGCGCCTTGGCCGCTCTGAGAGCCTGAACGACGCCGCCGGCGACGGCGACGTGATTGTCTTTTATGAGCACGGCGTCGTCGAGGCCGAAGCGGTGATTAACGCCGCCGCCGCAGCGCACCGCGTATTTTTCCAAGGCGCGCAGCGATGGCGTTGTTTTGCGCGTGTCGCAGATTCGCGCAGACGCGCCGGCGACGGCGCTGACGTAGCGTGCGGTCAGCGTGGCGACGCCTGACAGCCGGCCGAGAAAATTAAGCGCGACGCGCTCGGCGGAGAGAATGGCGCGCGCCGAGCCGGACACAATGGCGATCTGCGTTCCTGGCTCAACGGAGTCGCCGTCCTTCGACTGTTCTTCAAAGAGGATTTCGGGCCCCATCATGGCGAAGGCGACGCGCGCCGCGGGAAGTCCGGCGACGACGCCCGAGTCGCGCGCAACGATGGCCGCATGAGCCTGCGCATTCGCGGGGATGGTCGCCTGCGTCGTGACGTCGCCGGCGCGGCCAAGATCTTCGGCGAGCGCCGCTCGGACCGCCTCTTCGATCAATATCGGCGACAAATCGAAGGTCATGCCTCAACCTCGTCGGCGACGCGCAGAACGGCGTCGAGCGTGTTGAGCGAACGTCGCGCAAGGGTGAGGTCCGCCTGCGGAAAATCTGAGCGGAAGTGCGCGCCGCGGCTCTCGCGTCGCGTGAGCGCCGCGGCTGCGATGAAAAGAGCCGTCGTCAACATGTTATGCGCCTCGATATCGCTCGTCCGCGACATCATGCGCCGGATGGATCTTACCGCGACCGCGAGCGAGGGGCCGTTGCGGATGACGCCGACATTCGCCGACATCAGATCGCGCAACTCCTCGATGACCGCAAAGTCGCGATCGCGCGGTATCGGCTCGATTTGATCCGCCTGGGGCCGCCATTCGATGGAAGCGAGCGACGTTGCGCGCACGTCCTCTGCGACGCGGGCGCCGAAAACGATCGCCTCAAGCAGAGAGTTGGAAGCGAGCCGGTTCGCGCCATGGACGCCCGTCGACGCAACTTCGCCGACGGCCCAGAGACCATCGAGGCTCGTACGGCCGCGTGCGTCAGTCCAAACGCCGCCCATGTGATAATGCGCGGCTGGCGCGATCGGGATGAGTTCGCGCGAGGGATCGATCCCCGCGCCCATGCAGCTGCCGTAAACCGTGGGAAAGCGCGTGGGGAATTCCGCGCCGACCGCCGCGCGGGCGTCAAGAAACGCGCCCTTTCCGGCCTGAATGCTGGCGAAGACGCCGCGCGCGACAATGTCTCGCGGCGCAAGTTCGCCATTCGGATCGATGTCGAGCAGGAAGCGTCGGCCGTTGCGATCAACAATCGTCGCCCCTTCGCCGCGGAGAGCTTCGGTCGCAAGCGGCGCCGGGTCGGCGTCGATATCGATCGCCGTCGGGTGAAACTGAACAAATTCCGCATCGGCGATCAACGCGCCAGCGCGCGCCGCCATGGCGACGCCTATTCCACGCGCCTCCAACGGATTGGTCGTGACCCGATAAAGATGGCCGATTCCGCCCGTCGCGAGAATCAGCGCCGCGCAGGGAGTCTCATGGATCATGCCGTCGTTATCGCGGGCGCGGACGCCGACCGCTCGGCCGTCGCGCATCACGATTTCCTGCGCCGAATAGCCTTCGACGATGTGGATCGATGGGGTTCTGGCGACTTCCTTCGCCAGAATGTCCATGATCGCGCGCCCGGCGACGTCGCCTTTGACGCGAACGATGCGCCGCCGCGAATGCGCCGCCTCTTGCGACGGCGCGAAGCCGCCGAGCGCCGATCGATCGAAAGGCGTGCCCATCGCTGCGAGATCTTCGATACGTGCGCGCGCTTCTCGCGCCATGGCGAGCGCGACGTCGCGATCGACAATGCCGCCGCCTGCTGCAACCGTATCGTTCGCGTGATTTTCCGGCGTGTCGCCTTCTTCGACAGCGGCGGCGATGCCGCCTTGCGCCCAAAAGGATGAGCCGCTGTATCCGATCGGCGTCGGCGCGAAGATCGCCACTGGCGTCGGCGCCATTTTAAGCGCGCAGAACACGCCCGCGAGTCCGCCGCCGACAATAATGATGGGAGGCAAATCCTCGCGCATCGACTCTCTAATCGACCGCGACTGCCGCGAGCCGCGCGAGCGCATCGGCCTCGCGGGCAAGGGCAGCTTCGACAAGGCCGCGCGCGCGTGGGGCGAAAGGAAGAGCAAGAGCCGCCGCATGGCCCCTGGGCGACATTTTGCACAACGTCTTGCCGAGAATGTCGACGAGCTTGTCGTCTTCGTAATCGCGGTGCTTTTCCAGAAAGTCGTCGAAGTAGTGCTCGAGAAAGACGATCGCGGCGAGGTTTTCGAGCGCCTGCGACTCAGGGTCTTTCTTGAGCTGTTCCTTGCGAATCAGCGCGCCGACATGCGCGATCGCTGGGTCGTCGTAACCATTGGCGCGCATGATGTCTGCAACGAGATTGGCGTGATGTATGCGGCAAGCGCGTCGCCAATCATTGTAGCCGCGGCGACCTTCCTCATATTTCGAACGCTCAATCTCCCAGCGGCGCAGGTGTTGCGCCCGCGTCGCAATCTTGAGGAGATCGGAGGCGTCGGGATAGAGCGATGCGAGCCGCGCGCTCATGCGTTCGGCGTAGACCAGCTCGAAAGCTCGGCCCTCAATCTGACGGGGGTCGTCGGCATTGGCGGCGTCGATGGCCGCAATCGTCGCATCGAGCGCCGGCATAGTTCACCCAGTTTCGTCTGGCCGAGGCGGCCAAGAGCTTAGCCCAGATCGATCATGCGTTGCACGCTGCGGCGCGCGCGCTCGGCCACCGCCGGATCGACCGTCACTTCTTCCCGGACGTAAAGCAGGCTATCGAGTATTTTCGGCAGTGTGATCCGCTTCATATGCGGGCAGAAGTTGCAGGGCCGCACGAATTCGACGTCCGGCGTCTCTGCGGCGACGTTGTCCGCCATCGAGCATTCGGTGACGAGCAGCACGCGGGCCGGCTTCTTGGTCCGGACATAGTCGATCATCGCCGCCGTCGAGCCGGCGAAGTCGGAAACTTCAATCACTTCGCGCGGGCATTCGGGATGGGCGAGGACCTTCACGCCGGGGTTATCGGCGCGGTAGTTCTCGATCTCTTCGGCCGTGAAGCGCTCATGCACCTCGCAGGCGCCATGCCAGGCGATGATCTTCACCTTCGTCTGCGCGGCGACGTTCTGCGCCAAATAGCGGTCCGGAACCATGATCACACGATCGGTGCCAAGGCTCTCGACGACTTTGACCGCATTCGATGACGTGCAGCAGATGTCGACCTCAGCCTTCACATCGGCCGAGGTGTTCACATAGGCGACGATCGGCACGCCCGGATATTGCCTGCGCAAGGCGCGCACATCGGCTCCGGTGATGGACTCAGCGAGTGAGCAGCCCGCCTTGAGGTCGGGCATGAGCACGACCTTGTCCGGATTGAGCAGCTTCGACGTTTCGGCCATGAAATGCACGCCGCCCTGAACGATGATGTCGGCGTCGGATTTCGCCGCGAGCTTGGCGAGCTGCAGGCTGTCGCCGATATGATCGGCCACGCAGTGGTAGATTTCTGGCGTCATGTAGTTGTGCGCAAGGATGGTCGCGTTGCGCACATGTTTGAGATCGTTGATCGCCTTCACATAAGGGGCAAAGAACGGCCACTCGACCGGCGGAACGACTCTCGCCACCCGTTCGTAAAGATGGGCTGTCGCGGCCTGGATTTCCGGCGTCCATTCGAGAGCAGGGCGGGGCAGGGCCGGAAAGCGGCCGCTCGGGCCGACGCCGAGGGCATTCCTGGGTAGCTCGCGTGCGCCACTCGACACGTTGCGCATGTCGGCTGTCAGAAGAGTCATGCTCGGAACCTTTTACTTATACTCAGCTTGAGTATAAGTAACCCCCATAAAATCTCCGAGAGGGGTTCCCGCTCGGAGCGCTCAAGCTTTCAAGACTAAGCTGCGGATTAGGATCTCGCAACCGTCATTGCGCAAGACATGTGCTCGGGGCGAGTATATGTCAAGGGAACTGAAACGCGATCAACCGACTCCGACTCGCCGGCGACATCATGCTTCCGGCGTGGGTCAAAGCTGGTATAGACGGCGCATGCAAACAGGGGCGACGCAAGCTTCTTTCCCGCACCGCCACCTTCTCGGCATCGAAGGGCTGACTCGTCCCGACATCGTGACCCTACTCGACATGGCCGAGGAGGCGATCGAGGTTTCGCGCCGGGTCGACAAAAAACGTTCGAGTTTGCGCGGGCGAACCCAAATCAATCTCTTTTACGAGCCGTCGACGCGTACCCAGGCGTCCTTTGAGATCGCTGGGAAGCGTCTGGGCGCCGACGTGATGAACATGTCGGTCGCGCGCTCCTCGGAGTCGAAAGGCGAGACGCTGATCGACACGGCGGTCACGCTCAACGCGATGCGGCCGGACATCATCGTGGTCCGTCATGCGCACGCCGGGGCGGTTCATCTTCTCGCGCGCAAGGTCGATTGTTCCGTGGTCAACGCTGGCGACGGCGCCCATGAACATCCTACTCAGGCGCTTCTCGACGCTCTGACGATCAGGCGCAACAAGGGCCGCATCGAGGGACTGACGGTCGCCATCTGCGGCGACATTCTTCATTCGCGCGTCGCCCGATCGAACATTTTGCTCCTTGGCGCGCTGGGCGCCCGTGTGCGGGTGATCGGACCTTCGACGCTTGCGCCCGACGGCCTCTCGCGGCTGGGCGTTGAGGTGTTCCACGACATGAAGCGCGGACTCGAAGGAGTGGATATCGTCATGATGCTGCGCCTTCAGCGCGAGCGCATGGCCGGCGCGCTGACGCCGAGCGCGCGCGAATATTTCCATTTCTTCGGCCTCGACGAGGAGAAGCTTGCCTGCGCGGCGCCGGATGCGCTCGTGATGCATCCGGGTCCGATGAACCGCGGCGTCGAGATCGACACAGCGGTGGCCGACAGCGCGCGCTCTCTTATTCGAGAACAGGTGGAGATGGGCGTCGCGGTGCGCATGGCGGTGCTTGAAGCGCTCGCGCAGCACCTGCCGAACGTGTAAGCTTTCCCAAAATCAATGAGGGCAAGGAAGTGAAATGATCAAGCTCGTCCGCTTTGTAGGACTCATCATGCAGTCGATCTTGATCGAGTTCTTGCACGTCTTCGGGCTCGTCGCATTCCTCATAGCGATAGCGCTCGGCTTTTTCCGGCTGCCATCCTGGCTCGTGCCGATCGTCGGCATCATCTGCGGCGTGATCGCCGACAAATTTATCGACCAGACCGACGTCATCGCCCTTCTGGAACGGGCGGCGTCCGCCAATCAGCGGGGCGGCTTCTTAGTAATTGTCTATATCGTTATCGTCGCTGTGGGCTATGTCATCGGCGCCTATTCGCGTCATGCGCTGCATCGTCGCAAGATTGCACAGGCGGCCCCGCCCGCGCCCGCAACTAAGCCGCCGCAAAAGCGCAACAGAAACGGATCTTCCAAAACCTGAGACGCGCGCCGCCGCCCGCGCCGTGACCGTTAGAGCCCCTCGAAGAGCGCCGTCGAAAGATAGCGCTCCGCAAAGGAGGGAATGATCACGACGATGTTTTTGCCGGCGGCTTCCGGACGGACGGCGATCTCCAATGCGGCCGCGACCGCGGCGCCGGACGAGATGCCGACCGGAATGCCTTCTATCCGAGCGAGCAGCCGCGCCGTCTCGAACGCTGTCTGATTGCCGATGGTGATGATCTCGTCGATGACGCTTCGATCGAGAATGGGCGGCACGAAGCCTGCGCCAATCCCTTGAATCTTGTGTGGGCCGGGCGGGCGTCCTGAAAGTACGGCGGAATCTTCGGGCTCCACGGCCACCACGCGCAAGCCGGGCCGGCGCGCCTTGAGCGCCTGGCCGACGCCCGTGATCGTGCCGCCAGTGCCGACGCCGGAAACGAAATAGTCAACCTCGCCATTCGTGTCGTTCCAGATTTCCTCCGCCGTGGTCGCGCGGTGAATGTCCGGGTTTGCAGGGTTCTCGAACTGCTGCGGGATGACTGCGTCGGAATTTTCGGCGGCGAGTTCATTGGCCTTGGCGAGCGCGCCCTTCATGCCCTGCGAGGCCGGCGTGAGCACCAGCTCGGCGCCGAGCAGCGCCAGCATCTTGCGCCGCTCCAGCGACATCGACTCCGGCATGACGAGGATAAGTCGGTAACCGCGCGCAGCTGCAACGAACGCGAGAGCGATGCCGGTGTTGCCGGACGTCGGCTCGATCAGCACCGATTTGCCCGGCGTAATTCTGCCGCTCTTCTCGAGCGCCTCGATCATGCTGACGCCGATGCGGTCCTTGACGCTCGCGATTGGATTGAAGAATTCGAGCTTGGCGAGGAGATTCGCTTCTACGCCGCGCTCCCGCGCCAATCGATCCAGCCGAACGAGCGGCGTATCGCCAATCGTTTGGGTAATCGAGTCGTAGATTCGGCCTCGGCCGGGTTTCGTCGGCGGCGTGAACTTCGGCACTGTCTGCAACATGTCGCGCTCCTGAGGGAGAATTGTGGACTATATCGAGAGTTTGATTCCGACGAAGGCCATGACGCTCGCCAAGGCGGGCCGTAGATAGCGGTCGGGAACCCGCGCCGCGAAATGGGCCCCCAACGCGATGCCCGGAATTGAACCGATAAGAAGCGAGAACAGCAGCAACCAGTCGACGCCGCCCATCAGCCAATGTCCGAAGCCGGCGATCAGCGTCAGCGGCACGGCATGGGCGATATCGGAGCCGACAAGACGCGCGGTCGGCGTGTGCGAATAAAGAGCCAGCAGCACGGTCATGCCGATCGCCCCGGCCCCGACGGAGGAGATCGACACCAGCACGCCGAGAAAGACTCCGAGGGTCACCGTCAACCAGAGCGAGCGTCTGTCGCTCATATTGCTGGTGTGCCTCGCGATGTGATCCAGGATCAATCGCCGAAAGAGGATTGAGCACGCGGTGAGCAGCAGAGCGAATCCGAGAGCCGAAGTAATCAGGCCGTTGGCCGCGTGACCGCCCGCCTTGCCGAGCCAAGAGAGAAGGACCAGACTCGCAACGGTCGCAGGCACGCTGCCATAGGCCAGCCGGCGCGTGATGCGCCAATCCACTGTGCCGTGCAGGGCGTGAACGAGCGTGCCGTTTGTCTTGGTGATGGCGGCGTAGAGCAGGTCGGTCCCAACCGCGGTGTTTGGGGCGATGCCGAAAACCAGCATAAGTATCGGCGTCATCAGCGATCCGCCGCCGACGCCGGTGAAGCCGACGAGCGCGCCGACGGCGAAGCCAGAAATGGAATAGAGCGGATTAATTGTGCTCAGCGCGTCGAAGACTGTCGCCATTTTCCCTTTCCTGGCGAGACCGAATTTTACTCTATAAAGTGAGTCGACTTTGTCAATTCTGGCAGCTGACCTGTTTCGCCCATAAATATAGAAAACCGGCAGAATTCCATTAGAATGCCAGTGAATAAGGGAATTGCGCGAGTCATTCGCCGAGTCCCCTAAAGGTCAAACAGGGAATGCTGACGAAAAAAGCCAAGTATGGTCTCAAGGCTATGGTTCACTTGGCCGGAGTGCGGCCGGGCGAAACGGCGCTAGTCGCGGATATCGCCGCCTCGAACCAAATTCCAAAAAAGTTTCTCGACGCAATCTTGGGCGAATTGCGCAACGCCGGCTTCGTTTATTCGAAAAAAGGCAAGGGCGGCGGCTATATGCTGGCGCGCCCCCCAGAGGAGATTGGGGTCGGCAATATCGTGCGCGCGCTCGACGGGCCGCTCGCACCCATCCAATGCGCGAGCAAAACGGTTTATCGTCGCTGCGACGATTGCGTAGACGAGACGAGGTGCGCGGTGCGCCTCGTCATGCTTCAGGCGCGTGAGGCCATCGCCGACGTTCTCGACAAGACCTCGCTCGAACAAATGCGCCGACTGGGTGAAAGCGGCGACGGCGTCCGTATGCTCGTGGGCGCTGAGTTGTAAGCCGAGCGATGGACATGACGTGAGTCGGCTCCTATAAAGCGCCGGCGGCGAATTCCTGCGCTGCAGCATCTCCTGCGAGGGGGCCGGCGCAAGCCGGATATCGAATGTTGGACAAGGTGACGCGAGTGGCGAAAGCGCGTGAGGCGACGGCGACGCTCCGGCACACCATGGTTGAGCGCCAGCTTCGTCCTTTCGACGTTACCGACGTGCCCTTGCTGGAACGCTTTCTCAGCGTTCCGCGCGAGCTTTTCCTGCCCGATTCCCTCGCGTCGCTCGCCTATTCCGATCTCGCGGTCTGCGTGAAATCCGCTGGCGGACACAAGCGCAGCCTGCTGCCGCCGCTCGTGCTCGCACGAATGCTCCAGGAGGCCGAGATCAAAGCAACCGAAAAGGCGCTCGATATCGGCGGGGCCGGCTACTCGGCCGCGCTGCTCTCTGGACTTGCGGAGAAGGTCGTCGCGCTCGAATGCGACCCTGAGCTTTATGCGCGCGCCAGGACAGGGGTCGACGCGCTGAACTGCGAAAACGTACAACTGGAGCTGGGACCGCTGGAAAAGGGCTTCCGCAGCGGCGGCCCTTACGACGTCATCATCGTCCAGGGACATGCTCAAGCAGGCCTCGACGCCTTGTTTGAGCAGCTGACGCCCGACGGACGGTTGCTTGCGATTGTCAGGCCTGAGCCGCGCGCCGGCCAGCAAGTCGTGCGCTTCGAGCGTCAAGAAGGCCGCGCGGCCGGAGAGCGGCCGCTCTTCTCGGCCAGCGCGCCAGTTCTTGAAGGTTTCGCTCAGGCGCCGGCGTTTAGCCTTTAGCGCCGCCATTTCGCCTCAATCACATTTCTAGCGTTGCATTCAGCGTTCATCGTAGCGACTCACCGCGGCCGGAGAGCGGCCGCGCGCGCGAGGAGAGGTTGGGGAACAATGGCGACTGACGGGTTTGGCCTCGGGAAGCGGCGAACAGCCAACTTCCTGTCCTGCGCGTCCGCCGCTTTGGCGCTTGCCTTCCTCACCGTCTCGCCTGGTGAGGCTTCGGCCGAAACCCTGCTCTCGGCTCTTGCGCGGGCCTATTACGGCAATCCGGATCTCAACCAAAGCCGCGCCAATGTGCGCGTGCGGGACGAGGACGCGCCGAAAGCAAAGGCGGGCCTTCGACCGAAAGCCAGCATCACCGCGCAGTACGGCGCCCAATATGCTGCGATCAAGATACCGTTTGGCGGCAGCAGCAGCCAGCAGGCTGGCGCCGCCTCCGGCGCGAGCGGTGATTTTCAGGACACCTACACTGGCTATCCACGCGGCGCGACTTTGAACGTGTCGCAGACGCTGTTCGATGGCTTCCGCACCGAAAATTCTGTGCGGCAGGCGGAATCAGGCGTCTTCGCGGCGCGATCGACAATGCGTCTGACTGAACAGGCGACTCTTCAGAACGGCGCGACCGCATACATGAACGTGCTGCGCGACACCGCGGTCGTCTCGCTGCGCAAGAACAACGTTTCGGTTCTGGAGGAGCAGCTCAAGCAGACGCGCGATCGCTTCCAGGTCGGTGAGGTGACGCGAACCGACGTGGCTCAGGCGGAAGCGTCCGTGGCGCTGGCCCGCTCCGAATTTTACGCCGCGCAGGCGCAGCTTAAAAACAGCATGGCGAACTATCGCCAAATCATCGGCAGCGAACCTAAGCATTTGCAGCCTGGGCGCAGCCTCGAACCGCTGCTGCCGAAGTCGCTGGAGGAGGCGATCGCCGTCGCTCTCGTTGAGCATCCTGGCGTGACTGCCGCCTTGCATCAGGTCGACGCCGCCGAACTCGCCGTCAAGGTCGCGGAAGGCGCGTTGATGCCGAGCCTCTCGGTCAATACCCAGGTTTCAAACCAATTCGATTCATTTCTCGGACTGCCGGGCTCCCGACAATTTACCGCTTCCGCGATAGGACAATTGAACGTGCCGCTCTACCAGGGCGGCTCTGAATACGCTTCAGTTCGACAGGCAAAGGAACAGCTCGGGCAGGCGAGGCTCAACGCCGATGTTCAGCGCGACAGCGTGCGCGCCAGCGTCGTTTCGAGTTACGGCCTCCTCGAGACCGCGAAGGCGTCGATCATCTCCGGCCAGGCGGCGGTTAAGGCGGCGGAGACGGCGCTCGCCGGCGTGCGGGAGGAGGCCAACGTCGGGCAGCGCACGACCCTTGACGTGCTAAATGCGCAGCAGGCGCTTCTCAACGCCAGGGTCAATCTCGTCACGTCCCAGCGCGATCGCGTCGTTGCTTCCTATGCTGCGTTAGGATCGATCGGGCGCTTGTCGGCGCAAGAAATCAACCTCGCCGTCGTGGTCTACGATCCGAGCGTTCATCTTTATCAGGTCCATGAACAATGGTTGGGTCTCGACACGCCGGACGGCCGATAAGAATTTCGCGAATGCGGGTGACATCATAGCGCGAAAAGTGTGGAATTCATTCGGGCCGAATTGATTCGCGGGTTTGGCGCGGTCAGAGATGCGGTCCACCCTCATGCGCGGCGCCTTCCGCGCAAAGCGGCAGAATTCCATGAGCGCAGCGAACGCATCCGCCCCGTCGCACTCGTTCCAGGACGAAGCGCGCGCGAATGAGCCCTCCATGGAGGAAATTCTCGCTTCGATCCGTCGCATCATCGCAGATGACGACGGCCTCCCCGGCTTGCGCGGCGACGACCGTCGCCGCATTCGCCCGGATGTCGATGCGCCGTCATTAGCGGGTAAAGCCTATCCCACGCCCGCGCTTGATCGACGCGACGATGAACCGCCGTCATCGCTCGCGTTCGACCCGCGTCGCGAGAAGCTAGAGACAGGCGACGCGCGGTTGCTGCGTTTCGCCGCCCGCGAGAGCGAGCAGAAAAGGGAAGGCGCGCCAGCGGAGATTGATGATAAAAGCGCGGTCGAGCAGCAATATTCGAGTATAGGGATCCCCGACGCCGGGCCCGAGAAGTCGCTGCTGTCGGCCGACGCTGCAGCTGCGGTCGCGTCGCAATTTCAGGCCCTTGCGGCCAGTGTGGCGCTTAGTGAGAGCGAAATCCTAAATCACGGCGTTCAAGAAATGCTGCGGCCAATGCTGCAGCAATGGCTCGACGCCAATCTGCCCTCGCTGGTCGAGCGGCTCGTTCGTGTCGAAATCGAGCGGCTGGCGCGGTCTGGAACCAAAAAAGCGATATAGCCTTAACGGCGCTTAAACCCGCCTAAGTTATGTTGGCGGTCATGCATCGTCTCCGTGTTTTTCTCCGCGCGCTCGTACTCCCGCTCGCTCTGTACACGGCGGCTGGCGTCATGGCCGCCTACTTCATTTGGCACGGGGTTAACGGTCAGCGCGGGCTGAAGACCGGCGAAGAATATGAGCAAAAGCTCGAACAGTTGCGCCTGGAGCGCAATCTGCTCAAGCTTCAACGCATGCATTGGGAAAGCCGTCTGGCGCTCATCAAGGGTGATGCCGTCGACGCCGACATTCTTGACGAGGAAGCCCGCAAGCGGCTGGGCCGCGTGCACAAAAACGACGTCGTGATCTTTCTGCAGGCGTCGGAAGCGCCTTAAGTCCAGCGGCCCCCGAAACGCGACTGCAGTCCAGGCGTTCCCGCACAATCGACGAGACCGCGCGAGATTAAATCTTCGAGATGGGCCAGCGTCGTCATCGCCGCGGCGAAGTGGAGGCGCTTGTCAACGCCTTCGTAAATGTGCGCGACGATCTCGGCGATCGTCTCGTCCCCGGCTTCGAGACGTTGGAGAATCGCAGCTTCTCGCGCGCGCCGGTGATGTATCAGGGCGCGCAGATAGCGCTGGGGATCACGAATTGGTTCGCCATGACCCGGCCAGTAAACGCTGTCGCGGCGCGCGCGCAGCCGCTCGACCGACGCCATATAGTCGCTCATCGAGCCATCCGGCGGCGCGATGACGGTCGTCGCCCACGCCATCACATGGTCGCCGGTAAAGAGCGCCTCTTCCTCTGCGAGCGCGAAGCAGAGATGGTTCGCCGTATGCCCTGGCGTTTCCAAAGCCTCTAGCGACGCGCCGCCCACTTCGAGCGCGTCGCCGTCTTTGAGCACAATATCCGGCGCATACGCCAAGTCATGCGCGGCGTCGAGATTGGGACCGCCGACGCGGTTGGACTCAGAAGGCGCGTAGGGCCGGCATCCGGTTATCGTGGCGCCCGTCGCCTCTTTCAGTGCGCGCGCCCCCGGAGAGTGGTCGCGGTGCGTATGGGTGACAAGCACATAGCGTAGTTTTTCATTGCTGATCGCCGCGAGCAGCGCTTCAACGTGGCGCGGGTCGTCAGGTCCGGGATCAATGATCGCCACGTCGCCGGATCCGACGATATAGCTGCACGTGCCAGTGTAGGTGAAGGGACCGGGATTAGGGGCGAGCGCGCGCCGGACCAGCGGCGAGACGCGCGCTGCGGCGGCTTGTGAATTTTCGGCTCGAATGGTGGCGGCCCTCGCTGCGGCTGCGTGGCCGCAGTAGCATCATAGGGCGTCCGGGCAGTGCTCGAAAGAGCGGCGCGGCGGCGGAATGTCCACGCCGCGCCGCGCTGCGCGAATTACAGCGGGAAGAGCGCGTTCTGACGCTGCAGCTCGGACTGGATCGCGTAGCCCGATTTGCCGCCATAATTCACCTGGCACCAGATGACGCCGCCGGTGCCTTGGTAACATGCGCCCTGGTTGACCGTCTGGTTCTCCGGAATGTTTCCGATGATCTTGTAGTTGACGCCAGGGCCCTTGTAGATCGCGACCTGGTTGTTGGTTACGACGGGCGCGATAAGCACATTATTTCCCTGCGTCCCAAGGACGCCCGCGGCGACAAAGCCATGGACGGAGCCCGCCTGAATTTCGCACCAGTCGCGCTTCCAGCCGGCGCCACAATCGACCACCGTCACATCGGTTCCCGCCGGCAGGGTGGCCACCACGCGCCATTTCGGGCTGGGCCCGGACCGGACGTTCGCCGGGCTGGTCACCGGATCGGCGAAAGCGGAGCCTCCAAACAGAACGGCGGCCGCGGCAGCAAATCCCAGAATTTTATTCATCTTCTACCTCCCAGTTAAAACTAAGCCTTTTTCAGCGCGAGGCTCTGGCTCTAGGGGAGTAACGAAATCGGAGCAAAACGGTTCCGCCCAAGGCCATATTCCCCGCGACGCATTTCATATTCCTACGCTTCCGTTTAGCAAAGCCACAGCCAAGGAGACCAGCGCGCCAGTTCAATTTAAGGTTATCTCATTCCCCTTATTGGCGGGTCGGAGCGACGCTCCCTAAAAAGAAAAAGCGGCTTCGCCTTTGAAGCCGCCAAGTTTCACGCGCGAACTCAAAACCTACGCCTTCGAGCCGGACCCGAATTTCACGTCGCCCGGCGCGAACTCGCTCTCAGTCGAACACCGCTCCAAGCGCAACGCCGAGCAGTCCAACGACGACGGCGGCCGGCAGGACGGCATAGCCGCCCAACAGCAGCGCGCCGATCGTGCCGCCGATGGCCGCGGCGATCGCGCCGCCGACGATTTTGCCGGTATTGCTTTCGGACTTTTCGGTCTGCATCGCGTCTTTCGACATAGCATCCTCCCGCGACATCGCGTCTTCGCCGCATCGACGGGTCGGTAGCAGAGTCATGTGAGAGAGCGATGAGAGTTTCGTGAAAGCGCCGTCACCGCGGCGCCATCTTAGCTTCATCATCTCGCGAAATATCGCCCTGCTTTCTTGAAGCGACGCTACAGGCGGGGAGTTCTGGAGGTTTACGCAGCGACGCCTCGCACCACCAGCACCGAACATTGCGCGTGATTGACGATCGTCGTGGCGTTAGAGCCGATGAGAAAACGATCCATTCCAGGCCTATGCGAGCACAGTACAATAAGGTCAGCGCCCCAGTCTTCAGCTTCCGCCAGAACCTTTTGATAGACAGGGCCGAACAGCACTTTGGTGGATATGCGTTCAGGCGCATACTGAATCTTGGCGGCGACCGCCGCCATCTCCTTCTCGAGACCGCGACGCACTTGGAGATCAAAATTTTCCGGCACGTAATCAAGAAAGGCAATCGGTAACAGCGACTGCACGTTGACGAGCCGTATGTCGCCGTTGAAGGCCTTAGCCAATGCCTGCCCAACGGCGAGCGCGCGGTCCGTCATCTCAGGTTCGGTAATATCGATGGGCAGAAGAATCTTGCGATACATCGGCGCCCTCCATCAGGAGATTCTTTAGGGATATGGCGCAGGGGGCGTTCGAAACAACAAACAAAGCCGAAGCTCGTTTAGCGCGCAATGTAAATCGATTGCGTCACTAGGCGATGTCCCGACCGATGTTGAAATAGGAGGAGCGGCGTTGCTCACCTTGAGCTTGTAGGCTCGGGGTGCTGATTCCACGGAAGGAAAGCAACGCCATGAACAAAGCTATCACATCGACGGCGAT
>Ga0194120_10002348_pt1 | contig 32694 bp, 32 predicted proteins | sample TA2MahCa65mmetaG_FD_148642 | JGI IMG/M metagenome (GOLD analysis project Ga0194120, IMG submission 148642) | Freshwater microbial communities from Lake Tanganyika, Tanzania - TA2015019 Mahale Deep Cast 65m | ecosystem: Environmental > Aquatic > Freshwater > Lake | place: Tanzania: Lake... | reverse complement strand
GCAGCCACAGGCCCGGCACCATGGACGAGAACTCGATCGCCTTGGCGCCCAGGCGCTTGTTGTAGTTGAGGAAGTCGTCCTTGTAGTACTCAGACGCGTAGACCTGCTCCGGGCTGGTGTGCGGCAGCAGTCCGGTGAGCAGGTTGTAGTGCGACGGCGCGGTCCACGACGCGTACGAATAGCGGCGTTCGACGGGCCCCAGCTTCGTGATCACCTTCGGCGCGGCCGCCATGAACGCGTCGTAGCGGCACGAGTCGAGCGTGATGACGATGAAGTTGTTCTCGGCCTTGGGATCCGGCCGCGCGACGAGCGGGCCGAGCGGACGCTGCAGCGGCTTGGGCGCGCCGGCCGGCGGCGTGGCCGGCTTGGACTTGAGGAAGTCGAACAGGCCCATCGCTAGGCGCCTGCCTTCTGCTGGTCGACTTTCTGGTAGTAGGCCGCGAGCACCTTGGCCGTCGACGGGCGCATGATGCGATCGTCGGGCAGCTCACCCTTGCCGAGGATCTCGCGGATCTTGGTGCCCGAGATCGAGACCTGGGTCTTGCCCTGATTCTCCTCGACCAGGCCGACGCGGCCGATCTCCTGGAAGTAGGCGGCGAAACCGACGTTGACGGTCTTGATCGCTAGGTTCTCGAGCTTCTGGAAGATCGTCTGCGCGTCGAAATCGCCCCAGATCGCAGTCTTGTCGTCGAACGGCGCGTCGGCGTGCTTGCGTCCGATGATGAAGTGCGTGAAGCCCAGGTTCTGGCGGTAGATCGCGTGCATGACGGCTTCGCGCGGGCCGCCGTAGTACATGCGCATGTCGAGGCCGATCAGCGCGACCTGCTTCTCGAGGCTCTGCCCCTTCGACTTCCACAACGCCTCGTCCATGTCGCCCTGACCGAGGAACCTGCCGTCGATCAGCGCCTCGTAGGTCTGCATCCGCACGTCGGCCGGCACGTCGTCGCCCTTGAGCTGCCCGACCAGCGGATTGAGCACGACGCCGGTCAGCTTGCCGGTCTCGCGCAGGATCTTCTCGGCGCCGTAGACGAGCGCGTACTCGTGGGCGCGGTGCAGCGGGTTGCGGGTCTGGAACGCGACCGACTGCTGCCAGCCGCGGCTCTGGATCAGCGCGCGGGTCTGCGCGGGCGCCATCACGCGCGCCGCGAAGGGCCGCGTGTCGGTGAACGGCAACAGTTCGATCGTGCCGCCGATGCAGTGCTGGCGCGGATCGGTGAGCCACAGGCGGGCCCCCGGGTGATCGGTGCGCGGCGTGCCGTAGACCTTCTCGACGAAGGCCTGCTTGTCCCAAGCGAACACGGACTCGACGTGCAGCTTGCCGAACGGCTTGCCCTCGTACACGAGCACGACCTCGCTGCCCGGCTTCGCGCTCGCCGCCTCGGCGGCCGTGAGCGGCAGGATGGTCGGGATGCCCCAAGCCCACTGCTTGCCGTTGCGCGTGATCGACAGGCGATTGAGGGACTGGTCGTAGTCGGCCTGCCCCATCGGGCCCGTCAGCGGGGACAGCGTTCCATCGGCGATGCGGTACAGCGTCGTGCGATCGACCTCGCCGACCTCGATCGCGGGCAAGCGGCTCCACTTGGCGAGATCGACGGTCTTGGAATCGACGATGCGGTTCACCGGGGCCGCGAGGCCGCCGTGGACGGGAGAAACGACAGCGGGAGCTTGGGTCTGGGTCATGGGGATCGCGAGGGGCGGGGCAGGGGCGCTACAGGTAGCCGAGGTTCTTGAGCTTGCGCTTGACGTCCTCGATCTCATCCTGCGTGAACTCGTGCTTCTGTTCCTCCGCCTCGCCGATCACGTCGCGCAACACGTAGACGATGAAATCGGTGGGCGAGTTGAAGCCGGAACCGTCGATCACCTGCTGGATCTTCCGATACAGCGGCCGCGGGATCTTGACGGTGACTTTCGACTCGCGCATGGGCTGGAAGGGGCTTCCGGGGAGTTTTGCGACACTCCCCGAACACTCCAATGATACTCCGATCGGAGCCTCCGTCCAACTCCACCCGAGGCGGTTTCCCAGCGCGTTCTCGCCCGGGCCAACCCGCGGCAGCCGTGGTCCGTACCCGCCACGCTACCCTGCATACCCTGGAACCGCTCCCCCATGCATTCTTCTCACCTCGGCGCCTCCCTTCTCCTCGCCTGCCTGCTGACGGCCTCCTGTGGCTCGAGCGACCCGCTCGCGCTGGTCACCGAAGGCAATTCCAAGCTCGGCGCGGGCGACTACAAGTCCGCGCTCTCCAACTTCGAAGATGCGCAGAAGGCGCTCGACGGCAAGCGCGCTGACCCGCTGTACCAGTCGGCCAAGCTCGGCGCGATCGAGGCGCGGAGCCACGTCGATGCGAAGGCTGCCAAGACCGAGTTCCTCGACTACGCGAAGGCCCCCGGCGTGACGCTCAAGGAGAACGACTACGTCGACATCGCGAGCAAGCTCGCGGGCGCGGATGCGGTTCTCGAAGCGCTCGAGGTGATCCAGGCCGGCAAGGCGGCTGTCGCAGGCTCGGCGAAGCTGGCCAAGCTCGAGGAAACCGTGCTTCTGAGGGCCAAGGAGCGCGCCATGGGTGATTCGAAGTTCAAGAGCGGCCTCGAGGGTCTGGGCTATCTGGGCGGCGGGTAGCCGATGCTCTCGCGCGTCCTCGTCTCCTCCCTGCTCCTGCTACCGCTGGGCTGCGCGGTCGCGCCGCCGACGCCGGCACCTCCGGCCGCCTCGACCGAGCACGAGCTCGCCTCGATCCGGGACGTGCTCGCCGCGCAGCAGGCCGCGTGGAACCGAGGCGATGTCGACGGCTACATGTCGGCTGGCTACTGGCAGTCGCCGGACCTCGTGTTCCTCTCCGGCGGCACGATCACGCGCGGCTACGAGCCCGTGCTCGCGCGCTACAAGGCGAACTACCAGGGCGCAGGCAAGGAAATGGGCCGTCTGGCCTTCAGCGAGACCGAACTCGAACTCCTGGCGCCCGCGGTGGCGCTGGCGCGCGGCCGCTGGGAACTCGCGATGAAGGATGGCAAGCGGGTCGGCGGTCGCTACAGCCTGGTCCTGCGCAAGCTCGCCCCGGGCTGGCGCGTGGTGCAAGACCACAGCTCGATCGACTGATCCGCCGCTCAGCCGGTCAGGTACGGATCGCCGGGCTCGCTCGAACGCAGCGCGTTCTGCTCGAGGTAGCTCGTGATGTACGCATAGGAATCCTCGACCGAGTCGCTGCGGTGGAACAGGTCGGGATCGCCGGGGCTGATCGTGCCGTACTCGACCATCGGATCGAGGTGCAGCACGCGGTCCCAGTACTCCGTGCCGTACAGCACGATCGCGACCTTCTTCTTGATCTTCAGCGTCTGCACGAGCGTGACGATCTCGAAGAACTCGTCGAGCGTCCCGAAGCCGCCGGGCATGATCACGAAGGCCTTGGCGAGGTACGAGAACCAGAACTTGCGCATGAAGAAGTAGTGGAACTCGAAGGAGAGCCGGCGCGTGATGTACGGGTTGTCGTTCTGCTCGAACGGCAGCGAGATGTTGAGACCGATGTTCTCGCCGCGCGCCTCCGAAGCACCGCGATTGGCGGCCTCCATGATCCCGGGGCCTCCTCCCGAGCAGACCACGAAGCGCCGGTCGGTTCCTTCCAGGCCCTTCGACCACTCGGTCAGCCGCCGCGCGAGCTCGCGCGTGTCCTCGTAGTAGCGCGACATCTTCAGCCGCCGCTCCGCCCGCACGAGATCGCCGCCCTTGGCGCGCACCTCGCTCAGCTCCGACTCGGCGGTCTCGCGCGACGGGATGCGGGCCGAGCCGAACATCACGATCGTGTCCTTGATGCGCAGCTCGCGAAAGCGCGTCTCGGGTTCCAGGTACTCCGACATGATGCGTAGCACGCGCGCATCGCGACTGCCCAGGAAAGCCTCGTTGCGGTAAGCCTTCACGGCCCGGAAACGGCTGTTGGTCATGCCGTCTTCGTAGCGGACGGCGGGCGCGCGCACCAGATCCAGACTTCCGGAACCGCAGCGAGACCGACGCCCGGACAGGGACTCAGCGCACCAGCTCGGCCGCCTGGACGCCGGACGTGTCGGGGGCTTCGATCGCGAGCGTGTGCAACTGGAAGACGATCGTGTGCTGCAGGTCCCCGCTGGTGTAGACCCAGTCCCCGGCCTCGAAACGCACGCTGAGGAACGGACGCTCGGCGAGCGGCGGCGGGATCTTGAAGCGATAGTCGAACTCCTGGCCCGGAGCGAGCTCGATGCTGCCGACCGTGAGCCCGTCGACATGGACGGCGACGCGAGTGCCCTCGAGGACCCTGGCGTCCAGGGCCTTACCGGTCAGGTGGACATGTCCACCCGTCACGTTGCGCAGCGCCACCGACGCGTAGGGCGAGACGTAGCCGTCGTAATCGATGCCGCCGTGAACCAGGGTCGCCGTGAACTCGGTCCAGGCGCGCGTGTCCAACGAAGAGCCGAATTCCTGCCAGCGCGCCATGAGCAGCGGATCCTCGCGGTCCGGCAGCTCCTGCTCTCCGGCGGCCCACACGGCCCGCGCATCCTCGTCCTTCTCGAGCAACGATGGCAGCTCGACATCAGGCAGGAGATCGCGCTGCCGGATCAACGAGTACAGCAATTCGGCGACGCGAATGGAGCCGAGCGCGTTCCAGTGCCGGTCCTGCGGGCCGATCCAGAATTCCGCACGCTCTTGGAACGTCTCGGGGATCATGGCCTGCTGATCGTCGCGCAGGCTCCCTTGCAGGTGCTTGCGTGCGACCGCGTTCCAATTCGACCAATGGTAGACGTGCGTGTAGTTCACGCCGCGCCGTTCCAGTTCTCCGGCCAGGTTCTCGATCGCCTCGCGAGCGCGCCGGTAGTACTCCTGACTCTCCCAGTCGACACCCCAGATCAGGCGGTTGATGTTCTCAGCCTTGAGGAACCACACCGGGTGGCAGTAGGTGAGGCGACCGTCGGCCCGCATCGGGAATGCGGGCGCGGACCTCGAGCGCGACCCGAACCCGCGCACTCCCTCGACGTCGTCGAGGTCGTTCGAGCACGATAGGTGAAGCACGAGATCGGGTTCGACGCGGTCGAGCGCGCGGCGCAACCATGCGCAGGCCGATTCGATGTTCCAGCTCGGCACGGCAATCGCCAGGACCTCGACGCTCCATTGCGGCCGGTCGGTTTGCGCGGCGATCAGCTTCTCGAGCTGATGGCAGACGCGCTCTTGCTCCGTCGTGCCCTCGCCGAAGATGAAAGAGTCCCCGAGCAGCGCGATGCGCGTGATGCCGGCCGGCTTCGGCGCGGCCCAGTTGCGCTCTCGCAAACCGTAGTGGTTCGTCGAGACCGGCACGTTCTGGAACTCACGTCCGTCGAGTCCGGGCTGCAGCACGCGTCCGACGATCGGGTCGACGTGCGAGTCGAAGATCCCCTGGCCCGCGCGCACCAGATCCGCCACGACGGTCGCCTTCAGACGTTCGTCGGTCATCGCCATGCCGATGGGATTCGAGGCCGAAAACCTCGGCCGGGAGAACAGAATCGTGCCTGCCCCGACGAGCGAGACCAGCAGGCTGATCAGGGCGAGATTCCACTTCCGAGACCGTGCCAGGGCCTTGTTCGGGTCGCTGGGATGCATGAAGGGATCTCCTATGCTAGACGAGAATCGCTGTTCGCCGATCGAACCAACACGATTCGCGTGCATGCTCCCTCTCCGTCGTTCACCTAGGTCTCGCAGGCCAGCGGCCGAAGAAACTTCCACGCTGCGACTGCCGGTGACCGGGATGACCTGCGCGGCCTGCGCCGCCAGCGTTCAGCGGCTGCTCTCGGAGGTACCCGGGGTCGTCAGCGTCGAGGTGAGCTTCGGAGCCCGTCAGGCGACGCTGCACCTGGCGGGCCCGCCCGTCGAACCGGCACGGCTCGCGGCGGCCCTTTCTGGAAGCGGTTACTCCATCCCGGGCGCCGGCTCGGCCGGATCGGGCTCATTGCGCGAAGCCGCCGCCTTCGCCGCGGCCGCGGAACTCGGCGAGCGCCGCGCGGCGCGCCGCGGACTGCTCGTCGCACTCGCGTTCGGCGTCCCGGCGCTGGCGTCCGAGTGGCTCGGCGCGGATCCGCGCATCGCGCTCGGATTGAACTCTGCCGTGGTCGGATGGGCCGGCGCCCCGCTGCTCGTCGCCGGCGCGCGCGCCGCGGCGCGCCGCAAACCGGACATGAACACGTTGATCGCGTTGGGGGCGCTCGCCGCCATCGCCATCGGAGTCCTCGGTGTATTCGGGCCGGAGCGCTTCCACGCCGCGGCGCACCACGGACACGCCGCCGCGCTGATCCTGATCTTCGCGCTGCTCGGCCGCTGGCTCGAGTCCGGAGCACGCCTGCGCGCCGGCGACGCGCTGCAGGCTCTGATCGACCTCACGCCGCAATTCGTGCGCGTGCTGCGCCGCGGCGCGGAGGTCGAGGTACCGGCCGAGCAGGCTTCGATCGGCAGCCTGGCCATCGTGCGCCCGGGTGAGCGGATCCCGGTCGACGGCACGGTGTTCATCGGCGCGAGCGAGCTCGACGAGGCCGTGCTGACGGGCGAGAGCCGCCCGCGCGCCGTGGAGGCCGGAGCGGCCGTGCGTGCCGGCGCGATGAACGGCACCGGCACGCTGCAGATCTCGATCGAGCGCGTCGGCGAGGAGACCGCGGTCGCCCGCATCGCGCGCGCGGTGCAGGCGGCGCGCGGTTCACGCGCACCCGTTCAATTGCTGGTCGACCGCATCAGCGCGGCCTTCGTGCCCGTGGTGCTGGCCGTCGCCGGATCGACCCTTCTGGCGTGGTGGTGGATCGATGGCGACATCGCCGGCGCCGCGAGCCGCGCGATCACGGTCCTCGTCGTCGCGTGTCCTTGCGCGTTGGGACTCGCGACGCCCACCGCGATCGTCGCCGCGACCGGCGCGGCCGCGCGCATGGGCGTGCTCGTGCGCGATGCCGAGGTGCTCGAGCGCCTGGTCCGCGGCGACACGCTCGTGGTCGACAAGACCGGCACGCTGACGACCGGCCGCCCGCGCTTGTCCGCGCTGCACCGGACCGGCGCGGCGAACGCGCGCTCCTTCGACGATGGAGATCTGCTGCGACTGGCGGCGGCGGTCGAGATGTCGAGTGAGCAGCCGCTCGGGCGCGCGCTCGTCGATGCGGCCGACGCGCGCGGCATCGCGTACTCGCGCGCCGCCGATTTTCGGGCCGAGCCCGGTCGCGGGGTGCATGGACGCGTCGCGGAACTTGCGGTCTGGCTCGGCTCTCCGCAGGCGGCCGCCGCCGTGCTCGCGGCGAAGGGACGCGTCGATCCGGAGCTGGACAGGCTGGTCGACCAGGTCTCGAATCGCGGAGCCAGCCCGGTCGTGATGTTGTGCGACGAGGTCGCGTGCGCGGTTTTCGAACTCCGCGACGCAGCGCGACCCGAAGCGGCGCCCGCACTACGAGAGCTGGAGGCCCAAGGCCTGTCCATCCACGTCTGCTCGGGAGATCACCGTGGCGCAGTCGCGGCCGTCGCAGCCGAGCTCGGCTTGGCGACCTGGCGGGCCGAGATGACGCCCGAGCAGAAAGGGGCGCACGTGAGCGCATTGCGCTCCCAGGGTCGCCGCGTGCTGATGGTCGGTGACGGCATCAACGACGCACCGGCACTGGCGGCGGCGGACGTCGGGATCGCGGTGGGAGGTGGAGCCGACGTGGCGCTCGAGACCGCGGATGCCGTGCTGCTGCACGCGAATCTCGCGCGCCTGCCGCGCGTGCTCGAGCTCGCGAGACGGATGCGCACGACGATCCGCGCGAACCTCGCGTGGGCCTTCGGCTACAACGTGATCGCAGTGCCGCTCGCGGCCGGAGCGTTGTCGGCGTGGAGCGCGTGGTCGCCGAGCCCGGGTCTGGCGGCCGCGGCCATGGCGGGCTCCAGCCTGATCGTCGTGTTGAACAGCCTGCGTCTGGCCCGCCGCGCGAGCTGAGGCTCGTCAGGACGACTGATCGCCGCGGCGGGTCGCGCGCTTCTTGGCGGCGTCGAACACATCGTCCAGGTTCTGTGAGCGCTCGCGCTCCTTGCCCAGTTCGCGGTCGAGCCTGTCCTCATTGCCGGCCAAGCGTCCCTTCACGCGGTCGGCCGAGGCATCCCAGCGCTGGGACGGGTCCGCGCCATGCGCCGGCGCGGAGTCACCGGCACGTAACCAAGAGCTGAGCTTGCCGGTCAGCAGATCCACGCGCAGCTCGCTGTGGCAGCACGGGCACTCGATCTTGGCTTCCTTGTCGCTCATCGGATTGTGCGTTCGGTTCGCTACGGCACGGAAACTGCACTGCGCTGGTCGTGAACCCTACGCAGCTTGCCACGCGTTCCGACGCCTTCCAATCCCCGGCGCCCTCCCGGCCGCCTGTAACCGGCCCTGGTGGCGCGGATAGACCAGACATGCATCGCAACCTCCGACAGGCGCCGGCCGCCGTGGTCTCAGCGTGGAGCTTGGCGATCCGCCAGCACCAGCTCGAGCGCATGCTCGGCCTCGTCTTGTGGGTCGCGTTCGTGGTGGTTCTCGTCCGTATCGCCGCCTGAAGCCGGCGCCGCGGAGGACTCGCCCTCAGCGACCTGGCTGACGCTGCCCTGCCTGCAAGCGCTTCAGGCGTTCGCGATAGCGCTGCGCCAACTCGGCCTGCCGATCTTCCATGTCGATCGCCTCACCGTCGATCAAGAGCGCATCGACGCGCGAGGTGGTCGCGAGCAGGTGCCCGGTCGTGATCACGATGTCGGCGCGCTTGCCGGGCTGCAGGCTGCCGAGTTCGCGCTCCAGCCCGAGCACCTCGGCCGCGCGATAGGTGACCGCGCGCACCGCCTCTTCGAGGGGCAACCCGTAGGCCGCGGCGGCCGCCGCGTGGTGCGGCAACATGCGCGGATTCTCCGAGTCGAAGGAAGAAATCGCGACGTCGACGCCCGCGCGATGGAGCAGGGCCGGATTCGCGTAGGCGCAGTCGTACGGGTCGTACTCGGAACCCGGCATGCCCAGCACCGGCCCGGCGACGACCGGCACGTCCGCGCGCGCGATGTCGGCGGCGACCTTCCACCCCTCGCTCGCTCCGTACAGCACGATCGCGAGCTTCTCACGCTCGGCGAAGGCCAGCGCGTCCAGGATCGTCTGTGCGTTCGACGCATGCAGCGCCACGCGTTTCTCACCGCGCGCATAGGGCACCAGCGCCTCGAGGCGCGGATCGAAGGCCGGCGGCGCGCAGCGTCCATCGCGCGCGAGCTCGTCCACGCGTGCGTACTCGCGCGCGTCGGCCAACAGCCGCGCGAGTTCCTGCACGGCCGGGAGCTCCGGTTTGTCCTTGGCGTCGTTCGCGGTGTACGGGAAGGCGATGTGCAACATCGCGCGATCGACGAGCAGCATCTCCTCCCAGGTCTCTCCGGCCAGCCCGATCAGGACGCTCTGTCCTCGCATGGGCCCGCCGTGCTGCGGCGAGCTCTCCGAGCGCGTGATGCCCGCGGTTCGAGTGACGCCGATGTGCGCCGAATCCGGGTGGATCGACGCGGTCGCGCGCACGTCGGGCTGATTGCCGCCGATCTCGCCGACGTCCATCGTTCCGCGCACCGAACCGATCTCGCGCAGACCCGTGGACGCTCCCAGCGCGATCATCCCGGGCCACACGTGCTTGCCGGTTGCGTCGATGACGAGCGCGCCGGCAGGCACTGCGAGACCGGCTCCCAGCGCCGCGATACGACCGCCGCGAACGAGCAGCACGCCGTTCTCGATCGGGCTGCCGGTGACCGGATGAAGTGTGCCGCCGACGATCGCGACCCACGCGCCTTCCTTCGCCATCGCGGCCGAGCGATCGGGCTCGCGCAGCTCGCGCAGCCGTGCCGGGTTGGCGCCCAGGCCGTGGACGTCACGGCGCTCGAACAGCACCTCGCCGTCCACGAGCGTCAGCTCGCACTTCGAAGTGAACTCGAGCGGATCGCCGTCGAAGAGCGCGAGGTCGGCGTCCTTGCCGACTTCGATCGATCCGACGCGCTGCTGGATTCCGAGTTGAATCGCCGAGTTCAGGGTCGCCAGCCGCAGCGCGCGCACGCGATCCATGCCCGCGTAGCGCACGCTCTTGCCGGCCTCCTGATAGAGATGCCGCACGAGTTCCGCGCTGTCGGAATTGATCGTCGACACGACGCCGGCCTCGTCCAGGATCGCCGGATTCTGCGGCACCGCGTCGTAGGCCTCGATCTTGAACGCCCACCAGTCGCTGAACGACGAAGCGCCCGCGCCGTGGCGCGCGATCTCGAACGCGACCTTGTAGCCCTCGAGCACGTGCTGGAAGGTCTGGATGCGGAAGCCGAACTGCTCCGCCACACGAATCAGCATCAGGATCTCGTCGGCTCGATAGCAGTGCGAGTGCACCTGCACGGATCCGTCGAGGATGCCGGCCAGCACCTCCAGGCGCACGTCCTTGCGCGGCGGCGCGGGATCCTCGCCGCCGGCGCGCGCCTTCTCGTAGCGCTGCCACTCGGCGCGGTACTCGCGCGCGCGCTCGAAAGCGCGAAGGTAGACCGCTTCGACGCCCATGCGGGTGTTCGGGAAGCGCGTGTTGTCGATGCCCCAGTTCGAGCGCTTGGGATTCTCGCCCAGCGCGAACTTGATGCCCTGCGGCGCGCCATCGAACCGCAGGCGGTCGGGATCCGTCTCCGGCCAACGGTGCTTGATCACCTCGCTGCGCCCGCCGATCGCATTGGCCGATCCGTGCAAGAGCTGCGCGGAGGTCGTTCCGCCGGCCAGCGCTCGGTACATCCCGATGTCGAATGGGTCGAGCACGTCGGTGATGTCGCAGTCCGCCGTGATCGTCAGCGTTCCCTCGTTGACGTCGCCGTCGATCGCCATGTGCGAGTGCGTGTCGATCGCACCCGGAGCCAGGTGCTTGCCGCGCCCGTCGACGACGACCACGCCTTCGGGCAGCTCGAGCCCCTTGGCGATCGCGCGGATCTTGCCGCCGCTCACCAGCACATCGGCCACGCGCGCCGGCTCGACCGCGGAGTGCACCGTCGCGCCGCGGATCAACACGTTGCCGCCGGTGCGCAGGGTCGGCTTGCGCGATGCGTCGGTCTCGATCGCGTGCTTCGCGGCAGGGGCGGGCGAGCTCGCCGCGCCGCTCGCAGGCACGGATTCCTGCGCCGATGCCGCGCATAGGCTCAGGGCCAGCGCGACCAGCCCGTTCTTGTCAGTGATCATCTTCGCAGCACCCTTCCACGTGCTCGTGCACCTGCGTGAACTCGACACTGGCCTCGTAGCTTCCGCCGGGCAGTTGGGCCTTGAACTCGCCGCTCCAACGTCCTTCCTTCCACTTGAGATCGATCGTCCAGGCTGGATCGTCGGCCGCGGCGCCGAGCTTTCCGGTCAGGCGCGCCTGCTTGCCGCCGACCTTGCCCTTGATCTCGCCGCCCTTGGCCTCGCCATCCGGGCGCTCGCGCAGCAGCACGGTGCCTCGCAGCGAGCCGTCGAGTTCCATCCACAGCGTCGCATCGCCCAGCTTCGGCCCGGCGCCCTCACCGACCAACGCGAGCGTCCACTTGCCGCCGAGGTCCACGCCAGGCGCGGGCGGGTTCTCGAGCCCGTCCCCGGGCACGAACTCCTCGGCCGCGCCGTCGAGCACGATCCACCGCAGACGCGCGGACTTGTTGGCCGGATCGAGCGGGTCGGCGGTCCACAACGCGATGCCTGTCTCCTGGCCGGCCGCGAGCCGACCGATGCGCCGCTCGACGCCGAGCAGTTGCGCCGCGCCCTCACCCAGGGCCTGGCGCGCGACCTCGATGGGCAATCCGAGTTCGACCAGCTTGCGCACGCGGCCGAACAGTTCCGCTGGAGCGCCGCCCGCGCTGCCGAATGCGATCGACACGCCGGCCCGTTGCAAGACGAGCGCTCCGGAACGCCGCTCCTCCCACTTGCGCCGCTGCTCCAGGCGCACCTCCGCCGGCACGTCGTAGCGCGGACGCTCGCCCGCCGGGACCGCCTTGGGCAGCTCGACCTCCTCTCCCCACTCGCAGGTCAGTACGACGGGCACGCGCAGCGCGCTCAGGCGTTCCGCGTGGTGGAAGGCCTCGCGCCCGCCGACCACGACCAACTCGAATCCCAGTTCCTCCGACAGATCGAGCCAGCGATCGATCTCGTTGGCTCGCTCGGCGCGCGCGGCGATCCTGCGCCCGCGACGCAGCACCGGCTGGAACGAGTCGAGGTCGGCGTCCCACGCCGGACGGACACCGGGACGCCCGGCCTGATAGCGTTCGTGCAGCTCGGCGTGCCGGCGCGCGTCGAGGAAGAACTGCCGCAGCTGCGCGACGTAGCCCATCGCGGTGCTCGGATAGCCGGCGCCGCCGGTCTCGAAGCCGGCGTGCGCGAACACGGCCGGCACGACGATCGCATCGCGCGTCGCCGCCTCGCGCAACGACAACAGCGCACTGTCACCGCACAGGATCTGCCCGAACGGAGCGACCAGCGCGTGGCCGAAGCCGCCCTTGCGCCAGCCGGCGCGCTGCGCGGGTGTCCACTTGGCGACAGCGGCTGCCGTGTAGGACGGTTGCACGCCCTTGCGGTTCGCATCGCGCATGTCGATGTCGATGTTCGCGCCGACGTCGGTGGGCAGATCCCGATCCGCCTCCGGCGCGCGGGCCGGACAACCGACGATCGTGTAGGCGTCGATGAAGGCGGGCAGCGCGACGAGACCGGTCGCGTCGATCGGATGGGCATCGATCGGGATGCCGGAACCCGGCTCGAGAACGGACTGGATGCGTCCGTCTCGCGTGATGATCGAGACGGGCTCGCCGCCGACGAGGCGCGCATTGCGGATGGCGAGCGGGGCGATGGGCTTGCGGGTCTGGGCGAGGAGCGCGGCGTCCGGAACGCAGAACGCGGCGATCAGCACAAGCGTCGCTCGGAGATGCCAGGCGGGTGGGGACAGGAATGGGCTTCGCATGTCGCGGGCGCACGGAGCGCGGGGGCGGGTGGGCGCGACATTGTGCGGATCGCCGCGGGTCGACGCGAAAAGGACCGGGGAGCACGCCCTCTCGGACGAGCTCCCCGGTCAGAGTCACGGTGCCGGGCCGGGGGAGAACCGCGCGCCTTGTGCGCCGCGGATCCCCCGACCCGCCTCGACTAGCCCAACAGGCTCAGGGCGAGCTGCGGCTGAGCGTTGGCCTGCGCCAACACCGACACCGCGGCCTGCTGCATGATGGCGTTGCGCGTCAGGTCAGCGGTTTCCGACGCCACGTCCACGTCGCGAATCCGGCTCTCGGCGGCCGAGAGATTCTCGCGCGTGTTGCTGATCGACCGGTACGAGCTCATCAGGCGGTTCGTGACGGCCCCGAGGTCGCCGCGAGCCGTGTTGATGTCGTCGATCGCCGCATCGATGTCAGCGAGCGCCGCGGAGGCGTTGGACGCCGACGTGACGTTCGTCGCCGACGTCAGCCCCAGCGCGGAGGTCGAAACGTCCGTGAGGCCGATGTTGATGACGTCGCCCGAGTCGACGCCGACCTGGATGTCGACGCCCGTCGCCGAGCCGTCGAGCAGCGCGATCCCGTTGAATTCCGTTTCCGCGGAGATCCGGTCGATTTCCTCGACCAGCGCCTGGAACTCGGTGTCGATGATGGCGCGGTCCGTCGTCGAAAGCGTGCCGTTCGTGGCCTGGATGGCCAGTTCACGCATGCGCGAGAGGTTGCCGCTGACCTCGTTCAGAGCGCCTTCGGCGGTCTGAGCGAGCGAAACGCCGTCCTGCGTGTTGCGCAGGTTGGCACCGTAGGAACGGATCTGAGAGCGCATGCGCTCCGAGATGCCGAGTCCCGCGGCGTCGTCCGCCGCGGTGGCGATGCGCAGCCCCGACGACAGCCTGGCATAGTTGCCCTGCAGGCGGTCGGTCGAAGTGCTGAGGTTGCGCTGCGCCGTCAAAGAGAAAACGTTGGTATTGACGCGAAGTCCCATTGATCTACTCCCAATGTCTGGGTGAATCGAGTGATGTGTCGGAAGCCGCCGGGATCTCTCGAGCCTGCGGGGCTTCATTCGCTCGCGAGCGCTCCTCACGGACCCGAGCGAAGTGCCTCGGGCCCGTTTGCACGTGGAGCCGCGCGAGCCGCGCGCCGTCTCTCTCTGCCCATGGAGCGGGGGAGGACCGGTCTGCGGTCCTGCCGGGCCCGATCGTCGAGCCCTTGTCCCCCGCCATCCGGCGGACGGCGCGTGTTGCGGTGTTGATTCCAGGAGCTCGCGAGTCCCAGCCTTCCGGCTGGCGCGCGAGCTCGCTCTCCGTTCGCTCGGACCGGGAGCTCCTCGGCTCCCGACCGCGCGCGCGGAGTGGTCGTTGATTGCTAAAGAGCGAAGAAAGACGCCGAAACGACCGCGGGCACCCGCCCCTGCTCGCTCGCGATGCGTGCGGCCGGGGATGAGTGCCTGACGTGAGTCTCGGTTTGGTTGCGGATGCGGTCGGTCACGAGTGCAAGGGTCTGTTGCGAGGCCGCCGGGCTCATTCGTTCGCCGGATAGGGGGGGCCCCCGGTGAAGGGGGCCCCCCGCTCAGCGATCGGCCCTAGCGGCCTTTCTCCTACCGCCCTGAGAGCAGTGACAGGGCGAGCTGCGGCTGCGTGTTCGCCTGGCTCAGGATCGCCACGGCAGCCTGCTGCATGATGCTGTTGCGCGACAGGTCCGCCGTTTCGGCGGCCACGTCGACGTCTCGGATGCGGCTCTCCGCGGCCGAGAGGTTTTCCTTCGTGTTGTTGATGCTGCGATAGGAACTGAGGATGCGGTTCTGAGCCGCGCCCATGTCGCCGCGCGTCGTGTTGAGCGTCGTGATCGCGTTGTCGATCAGTGCCAGCGAGTCCGAGGCGGCGGTGACGGTCGTCACGCCGGTCGTGGAGATGCCCATCGTCGTGGTGGTCACGTCCTGGAGATCGATCGTGATGACGTCGCCCGAGTCCAGACCAACCTGGATCTCGACCGTGGTCGTGCTGCCGTCGAGCAACGCAATGCCGTTGAACTCGGTCTCGGCCGCGATGCGGTCGATCTCCTCCTTGAGCGCCTGGAACTCGGAATCGATCGTGGCGCGGTCGGCGGCGCTGAGGGTGCCGTTCGACGCCTGGATCGCGAGCTCACGCATGCGGACGAGCGTGTTGCTGGTCTCGTTCAGCGCGCCTTCGGCGGACTGCGCGAGACTGATGCCGTCCAGCGCATTGCGGGCGTTCTGGGCGAGCGAGCGGATCTGCGAGCGCATGCGCTCGGAGATTCCCAGGCCGGCCGCGTCGTCCGCGGCAGTGGCGATGCGCAACCCGGACGAGAGCCGACTGTAGTTGCCTTGCAACCGGTCGGTGACGGCGCCCAGATTGCGCTGCGACGTCATGGAGGCGATGTTGGTGTTGACTCTGAGGCCCATAATTTGGCTTCTGGGAAACGGTGACTAGGGGTGAATCGCTGGTTTCCGCAGGGGCGAGCCCGCGCGGTCACGCCAGGGTTCTCGGTGGGAGCCTGCGGTGCATGAGCGGCGCCTCGCGTGTTTCGCGCGAGTTCCCGGCCCTGGGTCCGCCCAGGGATCGAAGCGAATGCCTGCCGCGGCCGCGGCCGCGGCGGAATTGCCTTCCGACCCCGGAAGGTTCTTCGCGATCCTGCCGATAGGGATCGCCGTGCGAGACGGCACGTCGCGAGATCCCTCCCCCTCCGCCAGCGCCGAGCCGGTCTTCCGCTCGCGCGCGATGGCGGTCGTGATGCGACTGGTCGAGCGGGTCAGCGCCGCGCCGCGCATCACGGTTCTCGTGGACGGCGAGTCGGGGGTCGGCAAGGAGGTGGTCGCACGCGCGATCCACCAACGCTCCGCTCCACGCCAACCGTTCGTCGCCCTCAATTGCGCCGCCTTGCCGGAGGGACTGCTCGAAGCCGAGTTGTTCGGGCACGAACCCGGGGCCTTCACCGGCGCCTGCCCGAAGGGTCGGCCCGGGCTTCTCGAGGCCGCCGGCGCGGGCACGCTGCTGCTCGACGAGATCGGCGAACTCCCGCTCGCCCTGCAAGCGCGACTGCTGCGCGTGCTGCAGGAGCGCTCGTTCCGCCGCCTCGGCTCCCACGTCGACCAGGCGCTACAGGCGCGTGTGGTCGCGTGCACGAACCGCGATCTGGAGGCCGAGGTCGGCCGCGGCGCGTTTCGCGAAGACCTCTACTATCGGCTGAATGTGATGCGGATTCGTGTGCCTGCGCTGCGCGAGCGGCGCGAGGACATCGAGCCGCTGATCGAGCATTTCTGCCTGCGCATTTGCTCGGAAACGGGCCTTCCAGCGCCGGCCTTCGGCGAGCAGGACCTGCAGCGACTGCGCGAAGCGCCTTGGCGCGGCAACGTACGCGAACTGTCCAACGCGATCGAGCGGGCCGTGCTGATGGGGCCGCAGGCCGCATTGCCGGCCTCCGCGGGCCCGCCGACCGCCGGCGCCCCCACCACCGCGGACACGCTCTCGACGCTGGGCGAGGAAGCGCTCTCGATCGAAGCGATGGAGCGCACCTTGATCCGGCACGTATTGGGGCGCACCGCGGGCAATCGGGCTCGCGCGGCGCGCGTGCTGGGCGTCGATCGCACGACGCTGTACTCGAAGCTGCGCCGCTACCAGATCGCCTGATCCGGGCGGTTCGTCCGCGCCCGGAAACGAACGCAGGGGCGGCGCGATCGACCCGTAAAGGATTTCCCGAATCGTGTCGAAAGGCGTGCTTGGCCGCGACCTTGCTCGATCGCCGAGCACGCGACCCGGAACTCCCTCCCTACCCATGCCTGCCACGAATCACAGCTACGCTGAGCGGGGCAAGTCCGACGCCGGCGCGCTGCGCGAGCTGCGCCTGGCCCTGCGGGCCTTTGCACGCGGCAGCGAGCAGGCCGGGCAGCAAGTCGGGAATGCACGCCACGCCCCGGCCGCGTTGTGCGAGGCGCGCAAGCTGACCGACGAGGTCGAGGACCTGATCGCCCTGGAGCGGGCGCGGGAATCCCGCCGCGTGCGTTGCACGGCTCGCGAGATCGCGCTGAGCGCGCGGCTCGCTCTGCCGAAACAGTGGCGCGCGCGCCTGCTGCTCGTGGAGGACGGGCTCGATGAAGTGCTGTACACGGACGGGCGGACAGCCGCCCGCGCGCTGGCGCGCCTGCTGCGCAATGCATTCGAGGCCGGTTCGGAACTCGTGCTGCTGCTCACCGAGCGCCGCGGCACTCGGCTCTGTTTCTGCGTGCTCGATCGCGCGCCCGGCCACGGCTGCGAGCTCGAGTGCCCGCCCGAGCCCTTCGCCGTCGCGCGAGTCGGACATGTCGGCATCGGGCTGTCGCTGGCCTGGCGCGAGGCGGAGCTTCTCGAGGGTGGCCTGCGGCTGTCGCGCCTGCAGGGCGGCGGCACACGCGCCGAGCTCGAGTTGAAGCTGCAAGCGAAAGCGAGGCGCCGATGAGCGGTCCGCGCTCCCCGCGTTCATTGCAGGTGCTGGTGGTCGAACCCGACGCGCGCGCCGCGCTGACCGCCTCGGCGGCGCTGTCGACGCGCGGCCACCGCGCGTTGCGCGCGACGCAGGCCAACTGGACCGGCGCCGCCAAGTACGCCGATGTTGCATTGGTGCCGCTGGAGCTGTGCGGCGGCGCCGGCATCGAAGTCGCCGCGGAGCTGGCGCGCCGGCTGCCCGTCGTGATGAGCACCTCGAGCGTCGACACCGAACTGTGCGTGCGCGCGATGCGCGCGGGCGTCCGCGACCTGGTGCAACGGCCCTGCAGCTCGGCTGAACTGTGCAATGCGCTGGAGCGCTCCGCCGCGCCCGGGATCTCGTTCAGCCGCCGTCACTTCTCGCTCAGCATGGCCGCGCAGGCCGATGCCATCGAACGAGGCGTGCGCGAGCTCATTGCTTGGGCGCTGGTGGAGGGGGTGGACACGGCCGCGCGCGCTCGCGTCGGAGGCGCGGCGCACGAACTGCTCGACAATGCGATGCGCCACGGCTACGCAGGCGCCGCGGGCGCGATCCTGCTGCGCGCGCGCATCGAGAGCCATGCCTTGGAACTGTCGGTGCTCGACCACGGGCGAGGCTTCGAAGCGGCCGCCCTGTTCGCCGCGGAGGGGGCGCTTCCTTCGCGCTCGCGATCCGGCGGCCTGAGCCGCTGCGCGGCGCTGTGTGACGACATGTGCTGCCGCAGCACGCGCGCCGGCACGCTTTTCGAGCTGCGCTTCGAACTCGCCGAGATCAGCTTCGCCGAAGACGCCTTCGCGTCGTTGAGCGAGCGCGACTGGCTCACGCCCGATGCGGCTCGGTTGGCACTGCGCAAAGCGCGCACCGGGGCCGCGGGCGATGCGTTGCACTTGTCTCCCGCGCTGGCGGTCGCCGTCGGGCGCCTGCTGGCGGGCGGCACAACCGAAAGACTGCGCCAGGCGGCGCTGTGGAGCGCATAGCACGTGAGCCAAGTCGATTCGCGAACCGCAGGCATCGAGGGAATGGCCGACAGCGACGATCTGTTCGACTTCGCTGAAGTCGAGCAGGCCGCGGCTGCCGCCGGCGGCACGACCGCGCCCGATGTCGACTCTCTGCTGCAGAGCTTCGATGACCACGATCGCAGTCATCAGCGCGCTCCGCTGCCTGATCGGCGCGCCGATCCTGATCGGACTCCGTCGCCCGCGGTGCCGTCGAAGACCCGGCTGCTTTCGGAGACCGAGCACTCCTCCGAGGCGGAGCTGTTGTCGGAGATCGAGCTGCCGCCGGTGAGCGCTGCCGCGCTGCCGTCCGTGCAGGAGCCTCAGCCTCCGGCGGAGCAACTGCTGGAACCGGCGGCGGGCTTCGCGCCGCCCCAGCGGGCATTCTGGATCGCACTCAGCGCCCTGGCCGCCATCGTGCTGCTCAATGCGGGACTGTTCTGGAGCTCGCTGCGCGATGCCTCCAGCGCCCAGGAACGGATCGCCGAGCTGTCGCAGAGCGTGCTCGAGCTCGCCCAGCGCCCCCAACCCAGCGCACCGACCGCGATCCCCGCTCCCCCTCCGCAACCGGAGGCGGTGGTCGAGCAGCCCGTTCAGCGCTCGTCGCTGCCCGACTACGACCCCGATCCGCGGCGCGAGCGCGACTTCGAGCGCATCGAAGCCCTGGGGCGGCAAGGACAACACGGTGAGGCGCGACGAGAGCTGTATCAACTGCTCGCGCGCTGCGACAGCCTGGTGGGCAATGCTCGCGAAGCGGTCGAACTGCGCGCGACCTACCTGCTCGCGCAGACCCTGAGAGACGAGGCGCAGGCGATCGGACTCGCGGAGGAAGGCAACTGATGCATCCCGCATTGCTGCTCTTGGCACTCGCGCAGAGCCCCGCTCCGAACCTGGACGTGCGAGCGGAGGAGATCGACGGCGTGCAGGTGGTGACCATCCACGCACAAGGGTGCACGGTGCGCGAGTTCTCGCTTGCGGTCTCGCGCGAGCTGGGCGCGCGCTGGCAGAACGAGGCGCCCGACACGGAGACACGCGTGCTCACGGCGGAGATCCGCCGCCGCCCGGTTCGACTGGCGCTGGAGTGGGTCTATGGATCGGCCGGCCTGCGCGGCGAGCTGCGCGGTGACGTGCTGTCGACGTCGCTCCCCTCCGACGCGCGCGAAGAACTCGAACAGCGCGCCATGGCCGCGTACTCGCGCGCGCTGACGCGCTTTCCGAGTGCTCCGGAGGCCGACGCGGCACGCATGTCCCTGATCGAGCTGGAAACCGCACGCGGCAACCCGACCGGCGCGCTGCAGTACGCGCTGATGCTCGCGCAGGACGGCCAGACGGTCGCCGCGCTGTCCGAGGGTCGCATGCGGGCCGCGCAGCTGTGCCAGCAGCTGGGACGCTGGAAAGAGGCCAGCGATCACTACCGCGCCCTGTCCGCGCTCGATGAGAGCAACGCCGAGCTGCAGATCCTCGTCCGCGAGGAGATCACGCGCTGCCTGGTGCGGCTCGAGGACTACGAGCGCGCGTTGCTGGTCGTCGGCTCTCTCGACAATTCGTACCCCGCCAGCGGTGCCGCGGCGCGCGAGAAGCGCGCGTTGCTGCGCGGCATGGCGCTGTCGGGCAGCGGCCGTGGAGCCGAGGCCTTGGCGGAGCTCGCCACGGTGCGCATCGAACTGCTGCCGGAGGACTATCGCTTGGACGGCACGCGCGCATTGGCGCGAGCGCTGGAGTCGGATGACCGGCCCGGCGAGGCCGGCAAGTGCTGGATGGTCGTCGCGCGCGGCACGCAAGGCGCCGAACGCCTCCACGCAGTCGAACAGGCGGCGCGGCTGGCCCTGGACGACGGTGACGAACTCGGGGCGCTGCTGTCCCTGTCGATGGTGCCGCTCGAGGAGCGCAACAGCTCGCTGCACGCACTCGTGAACATGGCGCGGGCGCGCTTGAACCTGCCCTTGGAACTGCGTCCGGAACTGCCGTCGAGCGACGATCAGCGCCTGACGGAGCTCGTGCGGCTCATCGACGCCGGCGGGGCGAAGGAGGCACTGCCGGGCCTGGGCGACTTGCTCGCGGAACAGGAGCGGCTCACGCCAGCGACACTCTTGGCGACGCGGCTGGCGCGCGCACGCGCGTTGGCGCTGCGCGACGGTCTCGAAGCGGGACTGGCGGCGCTGCGCGAGGCGCGCCTGCTGGCGCCGGACGAGGCCGCACAGCAGCAGTGCGATCTCGCCGCCGCCGCGCTGCTCGAGAAAGCCGAGCAGTTCGCTCGCGCGGCCGACGCCTACGAGGGGAGGTACTAGCCATGATGCGTTTCACGGGTGGCATTGCGACCGGACTCGCGGTGCTGTTCCTCGCGCCGGGAATCCTGCCGCCGCTGCGCAGCGGCGACGCGGCCGCGCGCACGCAGAGCCCGACGAGCAAGCAACTCGACATCGCGGAGATCGAGGAGATCGCCGCGAACCTGCGCCAGGGCAGCCGCGAAGCGGCGCTGCGCCTGATCGAGGCGACGGAGGCTCCGATCCTCGACACGGGCGGCCGCGAATCGCGCATCGAGCGACTCCAGTCGGAGATCGAAGAGCTGCAGCGACGCACCGACCTCGCGAAGGAGACGAGAGCCAAGAGCGCGCCCGCCGCAGCCGTCCCGCCGCCGCGCAAGACCAGTGGCGGCGCGAACCAGGTTCATGTGACCGCGGCTGCATCGCCGCCGGCCTACAGCGCCGATCCGCTGCGGCAGGCCGTGGCGTGCGCGCGCGCGGGCCAGCACCAGCGCGCGCTGCTGCTGCTCGAGAGGCTCCCGGCCGGCGCAGCCTCAGAGTACTGGCGCGGCAAGGCCTTGCTGGCCTTGGGCCGGACGCCCGAGGCCTTGGTCAGTTTCGATCGTTCGGTCGATCTCGACGCTTCGGCACCCGAGGCCAAGCTCTCGAAGTCGGAGGCCGATTACCTGCGCTGGCGCGCCAAGCTCGCGCCCGAATCCCGCCCGGCGGCATCGAGCACGGAGCAGCTGCCGTGAAATCACCCACGTTCAAGGCACCCCGCAAGGTCGCGGCGGCTCTGCCCTCGGGCGAAGTCGCCCGCCTCGCGCAGCGCCTCTCGGAGCTGACGACGCACTTGTTGTCCAGCCAGGCCGAACTGGAGCGACGCGCCGAGCGGGTCGAGCGCGAACTCGCCAGCGCGAACCGTGAACTGGAGGCGAAGATCCAGGAGAACGAGCGGCTGCGCGTGTGCGACAAGATGGCCGCGCTCGGGACGCTTTCGGCGGGCGTCGCGCACGAGATCCGCAATCCGCTCAGTGCGGTCAAGGGCTACGCATCGCTGTTGCTGCGCGAAGGAAACCTCGCGCCCAAGCAGCGCCAGTGGATCGAACGCATCCTCACCGGTGCCAACGACTGCGCGGACATCGTCACCAATCTGCTCGTATTCGCTTCGCCCGATCGGCTGGCGTTGGAGGCGATCGAACCGCGCGAATTGCTCGACGGGGCCTGTGAGCTCGCGCTCGCGGATATCGAGAATCCCGCCCGCTGGACGATCGAAACGAGAGCGGATGCGCCGCGCTTCGCGGGCGACCGCGTCAAGCTGCGGCAAGCCGTGCGCAATCTGGTCGCCAATGCGATCCAGGTCCAGCCCCAGGGCGGCTGGGTCGGCGTTGCGCTGACTCTGCAGGACTCGATGATCGAGATCGGCGTCGCCGACGCGGGCCCTGGAGTGCCCGACGCGCTGCGCGAGAAGATCCTCGAGCCGTTCTTCACGACGCGCGCGGAAGGCACCGGCCTCGGACTCGCGCTCGTTCACACCATCGCTCGCCTGCACGAAGGAGAAGTGCAGGTTTCCCCCTCACGCAGTTCACGGGGTGGCGCCGATATCCGGCTGCGCATTCCGTTCCACCCCGCCTCCTGACCCATGTCGATCCAACGCGTCCTGATCGTCGATGACGAATCCCTGTCCCGCGAGTTCCTCATGGAGGCCGCGCAGACGCTCGGCTGCCGTGCCGACGCGGTTCCCGACGGTGCCCAGGCGGTCGAGCGACTCAAGTCGCGCTCGTACGACCTGTTGATCACCGACTTGCGCATGCCCGGCATGGACGGCCTCGAGGTGATCCGTCAGGCCGCGCAGGTCTGTCCCGGCATGCCCGCCGTGCTGCTGACGGCATTCGGGACGATCGAAGCGGCCGTGCAGGCGATGAAGCTCGGCGCAGCCGACTTCCTGCTCAAGCCCTGCACGCCCGAGACGCTCGAACTCGTGCTGCGCCGCATCGAGCGCACGCGCAAGATCGAGCTCGAGAACGAGTACCTGCGCGCCGAGGTCGCACCGCGGCCGGGAAGCCAGATCGTCGCCAAGAGCCGCAGCATGCTCGAGACCCTCGCGTCGGCCCAGCGCATTGCCGGCTCGAAGGGCACGGTGCTGATCACCGGCGAGAGCGGTACCGGCAAGGAGCGCATCGCCCACTACATCCACCAGAGCAGCCCGCGACGCGAGCAACCGTTCGTGCGCGTCAATTGCGCGGCACTGTCCGAGCAACTGCTAGAGAGCGAGCTGTTCGGCCACGAGCGCGGCGCCTTCACTGGCGCGTACAAGAGCCGCGTGGGCCGCTTCGAGCTGGCCGACGGCGGCACGCTGCTCCTGGACGAGATCGGTGAAATCTCCCAGAACCTGCAAGCCAAGCTGCTGCGCGTGCTCGAGGAGGAGGAGTTCGAGCGCGTGGGCGGCAGCACGACGCTGAAGGTGGACGTGCGCGTGATCGCGACGACGAACCGCGACCTGCAGGCCGAAGTGCGCGCGGGTCGCTTCCGCGAGGACCTCTACTACCGGTTGCACGTCCTGCCGGTGCACCTCGCCCCGCTGCGCGAGCGGCGCGAAGACGTGCTGGCCCTGGCCGAGCACTTCGCCAAGGAGTATGCGACCTCCAACGGCCGCCCGCAGCCGCTCTTCGCCGCGGACGCGCGCCGTCGCCTGGAGGAGTGGAGCTGGCCCGGAAACGTGCGCGAGCTCGAGAACGCGATTCAACGCGCGGTCGTGCTGATGCAGGGCAATGCGATCGGCGCCGAACTGTTGCCGGGCGGCGCGGGTGGCGCGCAGGCTTCCGGCTCGCCGTCGGCCAACCCCTTCGGGTTCAGCACGGGCACGAGCCTGGCCAACCGGCGCATCGACGACATCGAGCGCGAGGCGATCCTGGCGACGCTCGCGTCGACCGGGAACAACAAGACCGAGGCGGCGCGCAGGCTCGGCGTCACGGCGCGCACGCTCTCGAACAAGATGAAGTTGTGGCGCCGACTCGGCCTGGTGGCCTAGGAGCACGAACATGGAATCGGGTACGGGAGGCGACCTGCTGTTCGGGATGCTGCGCGCGACCTCGCTGCGCGCGCGGTCGATCGGCAGCAACATCGCGAACCTCGAGACGCCCGGCTACGTGCGCCAGATCGTGCGCTTCGAGGATCTGGTGCAGGCGGAACTCGAGCGCAAGCATCCGGATCTCTCCAGGCTGAAACCTCTGGTCGAGACCGAGGCGCTCGAGCCCGGTTCGTCCAACGGCGTCAATCTCGAGCTCGAGATCGCTTCCGCGCGCATGAACCGCTTGCAGTCGGAATTGTGGAACACGCTGTTGCAGGCGCGCTTCGGACTCATCAAGGCCAGCATCGAATCCGGGAGGTAATCAGCATGTCGGGCATCGACAGGATCTTCGAGGGGATGCGCATCTCGGCCAGCGGCCTGGCCGCCGAGCGCGTCCGCATGGACGTCATCGCAGAGAACATCGCCAACTCGCGCACGACGCGCACGCCGGAAGGCGGCGCCTACCGGCGCAAGATCGTCGAGTTCGAGCCTCTCGTGGTGAAAGGCCCCGATGGCGAGAAAAGTTCCGCGGGCGTGCATGCGGCCCGCATCGTCGAAGACATGCAAACGCCGATGCAGATGCTGCTCGATCCGTCGAACCCCGACGCCGACGCGAACGGCTTCGTCGAGATGCCGAACGTCAACACGCTCAAGGAAATGGCCGACCTGATCACCGCGATGCGGGCCTACGACGCGGGCATGGCCATGATGGACGCCTATGTGCGCTCGGCGGAACGAGCGCTGGAGACGATGCGCTGATCGCGCGGGCGATCTGAACGAGCATGGTCGACGGAATCTCCAATCCAGCGGGGCGACTCGAGCAGGCCTGGGCCGCTGCGCGCGCGGCCCGCGCCAACTCGGGGGCTTCCGGCGCGCCCGACGTGCTGCGCGAGGCGCACGCGCTCCAGCAGGAGGCGGTCGCGCTGGCACGCGGCGCGGGCGATCCGCGCATCGGCTCGGACAGGCGCGGCCAAGGCACGGAGGCCGGGCTGGACGATGGCTCGTCCGTCGTCTCGGCCGATCGCGGGTTCGGGAGCTCGTTGGCTCGCGGTGCGGCCGACATCGCCGACCAGGTGCGTCGGACCGACGAGATTCCCGCGCAGCTCGCCTCCGGCAAGGGCGAGTCGATCGCCGAGCTCGCCGCGCAAGTCAAGTCCGCCGATCTGTCCTTCCGCTTCGCGCTCGAGGTGCGCAACAAGCTGATCGACGCCTACCGCGAAGTGATGCGGATGAGCGTCTGATCGCTGAGGCGCCTCGCTTCCAGACCCGAACATGGCCGAAACCAATCCCACGCTCAGCAACGCACTCGACGTGCTCAAGAGCCTCGGCTCGGGCTCGCGCGCTGTCGCATTGCTCGTGTTGCTCGCCATCGCAGGCGTGATCGGCGCCTCCGCCTACGTGGCGCGCCAACCGCACTTCGAGCTGCTCTATACGAGCCTCGACGCGATTGACAGCGCGCGCGTCCAGAAGGCGCTCTCCGACGCGGGCATCGAGTTCGAAGCCAGCCAGCCGCCGGCTCCGTTCTCGGTGTTCGTCGACGTCAACGACCGTCACCGCGCCTTCGCCGCGGTCGCGGGCTCGGGCGCGCTGGCGGGTCGTTCGGGCGGCATCGCCAGCACCGAGACCGGCATGGCCAGTGTGTTCCTCAGCCAGGCCGAGCGCGCGCAGGTGGTGCGCAAGCGCGATTGGGAGGAGACCGAGCTCTTGCTGGAAGGACTCGACTTCGTGGCGGACGCGAAGGTGCGCACCTCGACCAGTGACGAGGGTCCTTGGGGCCGCGAAGGCCGCACGCGAGCGTCGGTCACGCTGGCGCTGCGCGGCCGCGCGCTGCTCTCGCACGACCAGACGCTGGCGATCGCGAGCCTGGTGCGAAACGCGCTGGGCGTCGAGCCGGCCGACCTCATGATCACCGATCAGGTCGGCGTCAGCCTCTACGACGGGGCTGCGCAAACCGGCGATGCGGCCCAGTCCTCGGCCTGGCTCGCCCACAAGAGCCGCTTCGATCGCGACCTCGCGGATCGCGCCAATCGCCTGCTCGGGGAGATCCTCGGTCCCGACCGGGCACGCGTGACGATCAGTTCGGACTGGAGCTTCGAGCAGACCTCGACCATCTCGGAGGCGACGGATCCGGAGAGTCGCGTCGCGGTCTCGGAAGAGACCATGCAGAGCACGACTCCGGGAGCGGGCCCGACCGCTGCCGGGGGCCCCGCCGGAAACGCGACGAACATCGACACCCCGCTCGAGGACCTGGAAGGGGCCACGGCCGACAACGCTGCCACCAGCCCTGCCCCCAACGTCTCGCGCACCGAGGAATCGCGCAGCGAGTTCTTCGTCCCCAAGAGCACGACCGCGACGGTCAATCGCTCGCCGGTACTGAAGCGACTGTCGATCTCGCTCTTCCTCGACGAGAGCCTCGCGCAGCGACAGAAGGAGCTCGAGGCCAGCGTGAAGGCCGCTGTCGGCTACGACGATGCGCGCAAGGACGCCTTCTCGGCCGTCCGCTTGCCGTTCCTCGGCGCACCGGCCGTGATTCCGGCCGATCCGAATGCCACGGCCGTCGAGAACGGCGGCGCCGCGCAGCAGACGGCTCCGCAGATCGACGAGCCGCCCAGTCGCCTGGTGCAGTTGCTCCTCGATCGCGGAGTCGAGATCGTCTGTGCGCTGGTCTTCCTGGTGCTCCTGCTGAAGACGCTGCGCGGTCCGAAGGCCAAGGCAGGAACGGCGTCGGGCAATGCGGCGACCGGCGCACCCGACGATGCGGGCGGCGCGGACGTGCTCGTGCCGGCCAACCGCCTGGGCGGACGCGCGGCCCGGGCGAAGGTCGCCGAGCTCGTCAAGCAGGACCCCGAGCGCGTCGGCCGCATCCTCTCCGACTGGGCACGCCCGGCGCGTGAGAAGACGGGAGCCAAGCCGTGAGCCAGGCCGCCGCACCGCGGGAGCAGACCGGCGCCGAGCAGGTCGCGTTGTTCCTGCTTTCGCTCGACGAGACCGAGGCCGCGAGCGTGATGAAGCACCTGTCCGCGGACATCGTCGCGGACGTCGCCACTGCCATGACGAAGCTGCCGCCCGACGCGGTCGAGAGCTCGCTGCAGGAGCGCGTGTGGCTCGCGTTGAACGAAGCAGCGACGAAACCCGAGCCGCTGCGCATCCCGGCGCGCAACGAGCTGGGCGATCTGCTCACGCGCGCGCTGGGCAAGGAAGCCGCGGCCGACGTCCTGCGCATGATGGAAGACCGTCGCTTGCAGGAGCGCCCGTTCGCCGACCTCGAGGCCTTCGCGCCCGAAATCGTCGCGCGCGTCCTGCACAGTGAATCTCCCGCGGCCACGGCGCTGGTGCTCGCGCACTTCGAGCCGGCCCTTTCGAGCGCGGTCTTGTCCGGTTTCGAGCCGGCCGCAGCGCTCGAGATCGTGCGCGGGATGGCCGACGTCGTCCCGCCTCCGTTCGCACTGCTGCGCGGCATCGCGGCCGACCTGACCGCGCGCGCCGAGGTGCTGGCCAGCGAGCCGGTCAAGGTCGAGCCGTCGCAACGTTTGCGCACGATCGCCGAGATGCTCGGCCGCGTCACCGGCGGTCTGGACAAGGCCGTGCTCGACAAGCTGCGCGAGTCCAATGCCGGGATGGCCAAGGAAGTCCAGGAGTTCATGTTCACCTGGGACGATCTCGTCAAGGTGGACAAGCGCGGCATGCAGAAGATCCTCGGGGCGATCAACACGACGACGCTGTCGACGGCGATCAAGGGCAGCAGCAAGGCCGTCGAGGAGAACATCCTCGGCAACATGTCCGCGCGCGCGCGCAAGATGGTGCAGGAGGAACGCGAGCTGGCGGGAGCCGTTCCGATGGCCCAGGTCACGGTCGCGCGCAACGAGATCCTGACGGCGGTCCGCGCGCTGATCGAATCCGGCGAGTTCCGTCCTGCCGGCGGGAGTGCGGAAGAACTTGTCAGCTAGCCGCATCGTGCTCACGCGCCGACCTGTCGGCGCGGCGCTCGTCGAGGGCGGTCTCGACGCCTGGCTCGCGCAACGCATCGCGGCCGAGCGCGCGAGCGCGTTCGCGGCGGGTCGCGCCGAAGGCGAACGGCTGGCCATCGCGGGCGGCGCGGGCCGACTCGACACCGCCGTCGAACGCCTGGAGGCGGAGCGGCTGGTCGTTCAGGAAAAGCTGTCGAGCATCGCGGCGGCACTGGGCCTGCAAGTGGCGCGCGCGCTGGCGCGCTCGGAAGTGCGCACGGACCGCCACGACGTCGAGCGGCTCGTGCGCGAAGTGCTCGCTTCCGGAAACGTCGGGCGGGCGCCCTGCCAGGTGCACCTGCACCCCGAGGATGCGGCGCGTCTGGCGGGCACGACCTTCCGCGCGGGCACCGAGATTGTCCCCGATGTCGGCGTATCCAAGGGCGACGTCCAGATCGCCACGCCGCAGGGCCTGCTCGTGCACGAACTCGACGACGCGCTGACCCGGCTCGCGCGCCGCCTCGAGGAGGAACTCGAATGAGCGCCGCGGCGTCGCCGGCCCCGCCGCGACTGCATCCACTGCTGGAGGCCCCGGACCAGTGGCCGCGCCTGTTGCGCGAGTCGGCCGGGCCGCTGTATCGCGGCTGGGTCAGCGGGCTCTCGGGCGTGATCGTCGAGGCCGCGGGCGTGCCGTCGGCGCTTGGCGAAATCGTGCGCATCGACCGCGGCGCGCTCGGGCCGGTGCTGGCCGAGGTGATCGGCTTCCGCGACTCGACGACGCTGCTGATGCCGCACGGGGAACTCGAGGGCATCGCGCCCCGCCAGCGCGTGACCGCGCTGGGACGCCCGTTCTCGATCCGCATCGGCGACGAGATGCTCGGCCGCGCGCTCGACGGCTACGGGCGCGCGCTCGACGGCCCGGCCTTCGAGCACGCGAGCGCGGAACGCGCGGTGCGCGCCGAGGCGCCGCCGGCGCTGTCGCGGACCCCGATCCGCGTGCCGCTGCAGACCGGCGTGCGCGCGATCGACGCGTGCGCAACGATCGGCCGCGGACAACGCATCGGCATCTTCGCCGGCTCGGGCGTCGGCAAGTCCACGCTGCTCGGCCAGATCACGCGCGGCACGGATGCCGACGTCGTGATCGTCGCGCTGATCGGCGAGCGCGGTCGCGAGGTGCGCGGCTTCCTCGAGGAGGTCTTGGCGCCCGAGACGCGCGCGCGCAGCATCGCCGTCGTGGCGACGTCGGATCGCGCTCCGATGGAGCGCTTCATGGCTCCGTTCGTCGCGCTGACCTGCGCCGAACACTGGCGTGATCGAGGCGCCAACGTGCTGCTGGTCATGGACTCGGTGACGCGCTTCGCGCTGGCTGCACGCGAGATCGGATTGGCCGCCGGCGAACCGCCGACCGTGCGCGGGTTCCCCCCCAGTTTCTTCGCGACGATCCCCAAGATCGTGGAGCGCATGGGGTGCGGCGAGAAGGGCAGCATCACCGGGCTCTTGACGGTGCTCGTCGACGGCGACGATCACAACGAGCCGGTCGCCGACACGTTGCGCGGCCTGCTCGACGGGCACCTCGTGCTGTCGCGAGATCTCGCACACCGCGGTCACTATCCGGCGATCGACGTGTTGGCGAGCCTGTCGCGACTGATGCCCGCGGTGGCTGGCACTCGACACGTCGCGCTCGCCCAGCGCCTGCGCGAGGACCTGGCGGCCTGGCGTGAAGGTCGCGACCTCGTCGAGATCGGCGCATACCGCGCCGGCACCAATCCGCGCCTGGATCGCGCGATCGCGCGACTGCCCGCCATCGACGGGTTCCTGCGCCAGACCCAAGCCGAGCGTTGCGCTCTGGCGGACACGCTCCAGCGCCTGGAGCAGATCGCCGGAGAGGCCAAGCCCGCGTGAGTCGCCGCTTTCGCTTCCCCCTCGCGCGCCTGGCGCGCGTGCGCGAGATCGCCGAGCAACGAGCCGGCGCCGCGCTCGCGCAGGCCGAGCGCGAGGCGGCCCAGGCACTGGAGGCTCTCCATGCCGCCGAGCGTGAGCTCGCGGCGGCGCGCGCGCTGCTGCGCGCGATGCTGTCGGCCCCGCACGTGGAGCCGTCGCGCGTCCTGCTCGCCCAGGGCACGCTGTCTGGGCTGAACACGCGCGTGGCCACCCGCCGCACGCAATGGCGCGCGCGACGCGAGGCCGCCGACGCCCTGGCGATGCAGTGGCGGCAATGCCGGCAGGATTGCCAGTCGCTGGAACGGCTCGAGGAGCGCTCGCTCGCGCGATTCCGCGCCGAGGAGGCCGTGTTGGACGCGCGCGCAATGGACGAGATCGCCTTGCAGCGATCGGCGGCTCGGGCACGGGGCTTCAGGTCGGAAGGAATTTCTGCCGATAGACCGACGGCGTCATGAATCCGAAGCTCAAGCAGGGAGTGATGTTCGGCGGAATCGGCGTCGGCGCGCTGACCGTCTTCTTCGCGGCTTACCTCGGGTTCTGCGTGATGCTCGGCGTTCCGCCCAAGAAGATCGCGCTGATCGGGCCCTACATCGCCTCGCACAAGAAGACGGATCTGGAACAAGCAAGCGCTTCGGGCTCACCGGAGTCGAAGGCCGCGACTCCGCGCACCGAGACCGAGGTCGCGACGGGCCCGACGGTTCCCGCGCCGCAACCAGTCGTCGCGCCTCAGCCACAGGCGGCCCCGCGCCAGCCGGCTCGGGCCAGCCTCGGCGTGCTCTCGGCCTTCTCGCTCGAATCGCCACTCTCGGCCAGCCAGCTTGCGCAGCTGGTCGACGATCTGCGCACCGCGCGAGCCGCGCTGCAAGCGGAAGAAAAGGCGCTGGCCGCTCGGCAGCACGAGGCGGATGCGCGCGTGCTGCTGCTCGCCGAGCGCGAACGCCAGATCGAAGAGCGCATGACGGATCTGGACGAGATCAAGTCGGAGTTGTTGGCTCGCGAGTTGGAAGTGCGCCGTCTGGAGAGCGAATTGGCCGCCCGGCAGTCGGCCCCCGTCGATGCCTTGCCGCCGGGCTCGGATCCGGAAGCGCTCGCCGCGCTGGCGGGCCTGTTCCAGACCGGCAAGCCCGACGAGCTGTCCAAGCGCCTGGTGCAACTCAGCCCGGCGGAGGCCGCGCCCGTGCTGCGCGCGCTCTCCGACGAGCGGGCCGCCCAGATCCTCAACGCGCTGCCGACCGAGAAGTGGAAGGCCTACGCCACGGCCTACGGGAAGGCCCCCAAGCCCGCCCCCGGGGCCCAGTAGTACGGCTCGGGGCACGCCTGCGGCCCGGTCAAGGCCGGGCCCGTTCCTGTCGATAGTCGGAAGCGATGGCCGACGAGAAGGAAAAGAAGGAAGCCGAAGCTCCCAAGCCCGAAGGCGCGCCCAAGAAGAGCAAGCTGCCCATGCTGCTCGGAGGCGGGGTCGGGGCGCTCCTGCTGTGCGCCTATCTGTTCGCGACGATGGCGGTCCCGAAGGCGGCGGTCGTGCCCAAGCTGCAAGGGCCGTTCGTCTGCAAGCTCTCCAACAGCGAGCTGACCGTCAACCTCGCGGGCGAGAACAGCAAGCGCTATCTCGTGATGGACCTCACGGGTGAGTACGTCGCTTACGGCGAAGCCTTCGTGCAGACGCGCACGGGCGCCGGCGGCAAGCCGGGGTCGGAAGACTCGCAGTACCTGGCAATGCTGATGGACCGCCTGCTCAGCATCGCCTCGACGCGCACGCGCGAGGAAGTCATCGATCCGGTGATGATCGACGCTCTGCTCGAGCAGATCCGGCAGGAGATCGAGCCCGTGCTCTTCCCGATCCTGATCGGTGACGTCCCCACCGCCACCGCGGCCGACGCCGAGTCGGGGCTGAAGGCCGGAGAGTCGATCCACCGCGCGACGATGCGCGGGCTGCTGCACGACCACCACCTCACGATCAGTGCGATCGAGAAGACCATCCGCCTCGACAACGGCCCGGTCCTCCGGTTCGAGGGTGACGAGCGCGACCTCGAGCTGGTCGACCCGCACGGCAAGACCCTGTACATCGACGTCACCGGCTTGCACGAGGATTTCGAGGGCGAAGTTCCGGTCGGAGTCGCGGGCCGCCTGCGTCGCTTGCTGCGCCAGCGCTTCATGATCCAGTAGCCGCCCGCAGATCCAGAAGCTCACCGTGACCGACAACGTCACTCCCGAGGAGAAGCGCGCGCTACTCGAGCACGCCGTGCCCGAGGCGGCCGAAGCGGCGGTCGCGCCCGCGGTCCTGCAGCGCGACTTCTCCGAACCGCGACGCTACTCGACCGACGAGCTGCGCGACCTGACCGCGGCGATCGAACGAGCGCTGCCGCGCCTGCAACAAGGCGCGCGCCAGGTGCTGGGCTCGGACATCCTGGTGCGCCTGACGTCGCTCACCGAGGCCTCGGCGGACCGTCTGGTCGAGAGTTGGAAGGCACCCTACGCCTTGCTGCGCTTTCGCTCGCGCGGCCAGGTGTGCTGGTTCTCGATGGACCCGTCCGACGCGCGCGCCGAGCTCGAGCGCCTGCTGGGCTCTCGCCCGACACGCGAGGCTCGCGCACTAAGCGGCGTCGAGCGGCACCTGTTGATCCTCGTCGCGCGCGTGCTGTTCGAACCGCTGTCGGAGCAGCTCGGCTTCCAGATGGACGACGTGCGCGCGGTGGTCGAGCCCGACGACATCGGCAACTGGCGCCTCGGCGAGGGAGCGCCCGACCCGCACCGGCTCACGGTCGAACTGTCGATCGAGCGCGGCACCGAGCGCTCGCTGCTGCGCGTGCACGTGCCGCCGCCGGCGCGCACCCGCAAGTCCGCGGCCGAGCCGCCTCCGAGCCTGGTCCCCCACATCCAGGGCGTCGATCTGGAACTCGCCGCGCGGCTCGGCGCGCTGGAGATCCCGGTGCAGGACCTGCTCGGTCTCGATGTCGGCGACGTGCTGCCGCTCGATGCGGAAATCGGGTCCGAGCTGCGCCTCTACGTGAACGAACGCCCGTGGGCCAGTGCCGTGCTCGGCGCGCGCGGCCCGCGCCTCGCCGTCGCGCTGCGCGACGTGATTCAAGCCACGCCCTAGGACGGA
>Ga0194120_10002345_pt1 | contig 32744 bp, 30 predicted proteins | sample TA2MahCa65mmetaG_FD_148642 | JGI IMG/M metagenome (GOLD analysis project Ga0194120, IMG submission 148642) | Freshwater microbial communities from Lake Tanganyika, Tanzania - TA2015019 Mahale Deep Cast 65m | ecosystem: Environmental > Aquatic > Freshwater > Lake | place: Tanzania: Lake... | reverse complement strand
AGCTGATTGCTTCGTCATAAAGACCAAGAGATCGCAGTTTGCCTGTTCTGTCTAGCGTTTCAGCGCGGCACGCCCGAAACGAGGCGCTGGAACGCTCGCCACGCCTCAGCCTCGGCGAGATGTGAAGAAACCTGAGGCAGAGACGCCGGCCCCACCCGAAATCTTAGGGCCGGCAGAGACGCCGGCCCCACCCGAAATCTTAGGGCCGGCATAGGCGCCGGCCCCACGCGAAATCGTAGAGCCGGCAGAGACGCCGGCCCCACCCGAAATCGTCGGGCCGGCCCGCAGGCCGGCCCGGTCGAGTCGGAAGGGGATCAGCGGGAGCGGTAGAAGTTTGCCACCTCCTGGAGGCCGCGGGTGAGCACGATCAGCATCTGGTTGACGATTTCGCGCTTGCGGCCGGTGTCCCAGGTCTGCTGCCACTCGCGGCGAAGGTAGTCGTACTCCTGGAGCATGCGCTCGGCCATGTCGTTGAGGCGGCGATCGTCGTAGTCCCAGGAGTTGGCCGTCATCCGCCGGATGTCGGTGCCGCCGTCGGTGAGGACCACCAGCATCCGCTGCTCGATGCGGTCCTTCTCGTCGTCGGACCAGGCGCGCTGCCAGTCCTCGCGGAGGTCCTGGTAGCGCCAGAGGGCGTCGCTGGCCCGCCGGCGGGCCCGGTCCACGGTGTAGTAGCTGCTTGCCGAGATGCCGTCCTTGGTGGACTGCAGCTTGGCGCGGTCGAGGGTCGGGATGCTGGGCCGCGCCGCCTGCGTCTGCGTCTTGCCGGCGGAATTCGCCGGGGTCGCGATGCCCGCGGTCGAACCGCAGCCGGCCAGGGTCGGGGCGATCGTGGCGGCCAGAAGAATCAGGGAAAGGCGAGCAGTTCGGGACATCTCTTGGATCAACCTCCAGCAAGTCGGGGCGCTCTTGATGCTTTCAGCGTAGCGCCAAGTTAAGCCGAGAGAAAGTCTGATTTAAGCCCCCGAGAAGAAGTCGGTTTACAATGCTTAATAAGCGGCCGAAGCGATGGCGCCGGCGGCATCTTGGCCGTGCCTTGCGGGCTCTTTAGATTCCGTTACAACCGCGCCTCGCAGGGTGAAGGGGCGCGCATCGGTGATCTCGACCTCTACCAGGCGGCCGGCCAGATCCGTCGTGCCGGGGAAGAAGCACTCCTTGTTGCCGCGCGTGCGACCGGTGTAGATCTCGGGATTGCGCGAGGAGGGGCCCTCGACGAGAACCTCCTGGATGGAGCCGACCAGCCGGCGATTGCGGCGCAGGGCCGTCTCCGCGACGCACTCGTTGAGGCGTTGCAGGCGCTCGCGCTTGATCTCATCGGGTACCTGGTCGGGGCGCTTGCCGGCGGGCGTCCAGGGGCGGATCGAGTAGGTGGCCGTGTTGTTGGTGTCGAACTCGACCTCGCGGACCACTTGCAGCGTCGCCTCGAAGTCCCTGTCGGTCTCGCCCGGGAAGCCCACGATCAGGTCGCCAGAAATGGCCGCGTCGGGGATGTGGCGGCGGATCATGGCGACTTTCGCCAGGTACTCGGCCACGGTGTGCTGCCGCTTCATCTCGGCCAGGACCTTGTCGGAGCCGGCCTGGATGGGGAAGTGGAAGTACTCGGTGACGTTTGGCAATTCGGCCACGGTGCGCACCAGTTCCTCGTCGAGGTCCACCGGGTGGGACGTGAGGAAGCGGATGCGGTCGAGGCCCGGGATGGGCGACAGCCTGCGGAGCAGGGCCGCCAGGGTTGTGGGGCCGTCCGCGAGGTCCTTGCCGTAGTGATCGACGGTCTGGCCCAGCAAGGTGATCTCCTTGACGCCCTCGCCGACCAGGGAACGCACCTCGCGTTCGATCTGCTCGGGTTGCCGGCTCTGGAAGGGCCCGCGGGTGAACGGCACGATGCAGAACGAGCAGAAGTACGAGCAGCCGTAGATGACGGGCACCCAGCCATGGTATCTGCCCTCGCGGCGCGCCGGCAGGTCGTCGGGGATGGCGTCGCGCAACTTGCCGATGCGCGTGATCGGCTGGCGGTTGACCAGCACTTCCGCCACCAGATCGGGCAGTTCGTGGAAGTTGTGGGTGCCCACGACCACGTCCACGGCCGGATTCCTCCTGCGAATCTCGTCCTTGGCGCTCTGGGCCACGCAGCCCATCACGGCGATCACCAGGTCGGGTTGCCGGCGCTTGAGCGCCCGCCACTCGCCCAGCAGCGAGAAGAGCTTGTCCTCGGCCTTCTCGCGGATCGCGCAGGTGTTGACCACCAGGACGTCGGCGGCACTCTCGTCGTCGGTGAAACCGAACCCGCGCTCGCCCAGGAGCCCCAGCACCCGCTCCCCGTCGGAGAGGTTCATCTGGCAGCCGAAGGATTTCAGGAAGACTCTGGCCATCACTCTTTGAAGTATAGGGCCGGCGCGAAGGCCGGCCCCGGTGGCACACGTACGGGTGCTACTTGATCTCGATGGTGGCGCCTTCGGCCTTGAGCTTCTCGGCGATCTGGGCGGCCTCGTCCTTCTTGATCTTCTCCTTGACGGGCTTGGGCGGGTTGTCGACCAGGTCCTTGGCTTCCTTGAGGCCCAGGCCGGTCAGCTCGCGCACGACCTTGAGGACCTGGATCTTCTTCTCGCCGGCGCTGGTGAGGATGACGTCGAACTCGGTCTTCTCTTCCTCGACCGCCGCGGCGCCCGGAGCCGCGACCGCGGCCACGGCCACCGGGGCCGCCGCGCTCACGCCGAACTTCTCTTCCATCGCCTTCACGAGGTCGGCGACTTCCAGGAGGCTCATCGAGCCAATGGCGTCGACGATTTCATCTTTCGTCAAAGTAGGCATTTTCTATGTATCTCCTATCGATCGAACTGAAAAACTGACTAACTAGGCGGTCTGGCCTTCGAGTTGCTTGCGACGCGCCTCGAGGCAGTACACGAGCTTGCGGGCGACGCCCGCCGTGACGGACACCAGGTTGGTGGCCGGCGCGTTGAGCGAGCCCATGAGCTGCGCGAGCAGTTGCTCGCGGCTCGGCAAGGACGCCAGGGCCTTGACGCCCGCTTCGTTGAGCATCTTGCCCTGGAGCACGCCGCCGCGGACCTTGATGACGACCTTGCGCTTCTCCTTGGCGAAGTCCTGGAGGACCTTCGCAGGAGCCACGGCGTCGTCGTAGCCGATGGCCAGGGCGGTGGGACCTTCGAGCAGGCTGTCTAGCAACTGCCAGTCGGTGTCGTCCTTGGTCGCGAGCTTGATGAGGGTGTTCTTGGCAACCGTGAAATCGGCGCCGACCTTCTGCAGGCGCCGCCGCAGATCGGTGATCTCGGCGACCGTGAGGCCGCGGTAATCGGTCACCAGGGCGACCTGGGCCTTGCCGAATTGCGTCTTGAGCGAGCCGAGCGTGTCGTGCTTCTGCTGCTTGGTTGGCATTGGGGGATTCACCTCCTTTCGTCCAAGAGTGGGAGCCGGAACCGGTTGTTGGCCGATCCGCTCGACCACCTGGACGAAGGGGTGTCCCTTCGCGGTGTTCGACCGATATCGCGACCTCGGCGGGCCGGACCCGAGGGTCCGATTAAGAGCCTGACGGCTGACCTGCTGTCTCCGGTGGCAAGGGCATTCTACCGTGGAATGGCCCGATTCCGCAAACCGGTGGCGCACCAGGTCGTCGATGGGACCGCCTCCTCCATCCGGGTGTAGTCCAAGGCGTTTACAATTCAGTATACGCAGATGTATACTAGCCGCATGCCGGGGCAGAACGGCCGACAGGCCAAGGGCAAGCTGTTGCGGGTCAGCGACGAGACGCACGCACGGGTCGCGCGGCTGACGAAACTCCTCGGCCAGTCGCACCGCGAGGTCGTCGAACGCGCGGTCGCCGACCTGGAGCGCAGGCGCTTCCTCGAGGACATGGCGTCCGCCTTCGAGGACCTGGCGCGCGACGAGGCCGCCTTCGAAGCGTATCGGGCCGAACTTGCGGCCTGGGACGTGACGGTGGGCGATGCTCTCGCGAGGCCCGACGGTGCCTGACCGCGGAGAGGTCTGGTGGGTCGATCTCGACCCGGCCCAGGGCCATGAGCAAGCAGGTCGGCGGCCCGCCCTGGTGATTTCGGACGATGCGCTCAACCATTCTCGCGCCGGCATCAGCATCGTGATCCCGATTTCGGCCTCGGCGCGGCCCATGCCCCAGCATGTGGAACTCCGGCCTCCCGATGGAGGATTGCCCAGGACCTGCCAGGTGCTTTGCGAGGCCGTCCGGTCGATCTCGGTCGATCGCATGGAGTCACGCCTGGGGCGCCTCTCGAGAGCCAAGTTGGCCGAGGTCGAGATGAAACTGGCCATCTTGCTCGGCCTTTGATGCCGGGCCGGGGGAGGCCCAGCGACCTGCCTCCCGAGCCGGCTTTCAGGTGAGGGATCCGGAGGGGACGACGCGAAGACGCCCCGGGCAGAGACGGGCAAAAGAAAAGCCGGGGCCGACCGGCCCCGGCTAGATCGATTCGCCGGTTAGCCGGCCGCCGCGACGACCTCGTTCAGCTTGGACACGTCGACCTTGAGGCCGGGGCCCATCGTGCTGCTGAGGTAGACGGTCTTGATGTAGGTGCCCTTGGCGGCGGCGGGCTTGGCCTTGATGATCGCATCGACGACCGAGCCGAGGTTCTGGGCCAGTTGCTCGGGCGAGAACGAGGCCTTGCCGACCTGGATGTGGCAGATGCCCTGCTTGTCGGCGCGGAACTCGACCTTGCCGGCCTTGAACTCCTTGACGGCCTTGGCCACCTCGAAGGTCACCGTGCCGGCCTTGGGGCTGGGCATCAGGCCGCGGGGGCCGAGGATCTTGCCGACCTTGCCCAGGGCGCCCATCACGTCGGGCGTTGCGATCAGCACGTCGAACTCCATCCAGCCCTCCTGGATGCGGGGGATCAGCTCCTCCGAGCCGACCACGTCGGCGCCGGCGCCCTCGGCTTCCTTGAGTTTTTCGCCCTTGCAGACGACCGCCACGCGCACGGTCTTGCCGGTGCCCGCGGGCAGGATGGTCGAGGTGCGGACCTGCTGGTCGGCGTGCTTGACGTTGATGCCGAGCCGGAAATGGACCTCGACGGTCTCGTCGAACTTGGAAGTGGCGAACTTCTTGATCAGCGCGAGGGCTTCGGTGGGCGCATGGGCCTTCTGGAGGTCCACCTCGGCGATGACGGCCTTTTGCCGCTTGGTCTTCTTGGCCATGTTTTACTCCTTGTGGTGCTGGCGATCAGCCGGGCGGCCGATCTCCCACGATAGAAAAGGGGGAATCAGTCGACGACGACTATGCCTGCGGAACGGGCGGACCCTTCCACCTGGAGCATCGCCGCGTCGATGGTCGTGCAGTTGAGGTCCGGCATCTTGATCTCGGCTATCTTGCGGACCTGCGCCTTGGTTACCTGCCCGACCTTGGTCTTGTTGGGGACGCCCGAACCCTTCTCGATGCCGGCCTCCTTGAGCAGGAGCACCGCCGTCGGCGGGGTCTTGAGGATGAAGGTGAAGCTCCGGTCCTCGAAGACCGTGATCTCCACCGGGATGATCATGCCGGCCTTGTCCGCGGTCTGCGCGTTGTAGGCCTTGCAGAACTCCATGATGTTGACGCCGTGCTGGCCCAGGGCCGGGCCGACGGGCGGCGCCGGGTTGGCCTTGCCGGCCGGCAGGGCCAGCTTGATCCTGGCCGTGACTTTCTTAGCCATTGCGAATCTCCCATTCGGCCGGCACGGAGGCCGGCCCTACCTATATTTTTTGAACCTGGCCGAATTCCAGCTCCACGGGAGTGGCGCGGCCGAAAATCGAAACAGAAACCTTGACCTTGCCCTTTTCGGGGTTGACCTCGACGATGTCGCCCGAGAAGTCGGCGAACGGGCCGCCGATGACCTTGACGTGCTCCCCGACGTGCAGGTCGATTTGCACGCGGGTCTTGGTGGCCGACCGCTTGAAGATCTTGCGGACCTCGCGGTCGGAGAGCGGCGTGGGCTTGGTGGCCGACCCGACGAACGACGTGACGCCCGGCGTGTTGCGCACGACGTGCCAGGCCTCCTCGTTCATCTCCATCTCGACCAGCACGTAGCCCGGGAAGACCTTGCGCGGCTTCTCGACCCGCTTGCCTTCCTTGATCTCGACGACGGTCTCTTCGGGCACCTCCACGTGAAAGATGCGATCCGACATGTTCATCGACTCGACGCGGCGCAGGATGTTCTCCTTGACCTTGTCCTCGTAGCCGGAATAGGTGTGGACCACATACCACTTGCGGGTCGCTAACATCGCTTCCAAATGTGCCTCTTGACTATCTAGTGACCGTAGAAAACTTTGTTGGCCAGGAGCGCGAACAGCCAGTCGTAGCCCATGACCAGGCCGGTGAGCATCGCGCTGATCAGGATGACGACCCCGGTCTCGACCGCTATCTGGCGGCGGGTCGGCCAGCTGATCTTCTTGAACTCGGCGGCCACCTCCTGGAAGAAGGTGCGCGTCTTGCCGAACCACGGGCCAAGGCGATCGAACGCGGGAACGCCACCCGCGCCCTTGAGCGTGAGCGCCGGATTGAGCTCGGGCGCCGGGGCCGGGGGCGGAGCCTCGAGGGGCTCCTCCTCCGGGGGCTTGGGGGGCTTGATTTCGGCCAATTCTAAAGTCTCAGGGGGGTGGGGCAGAGCGCGGGGTGAAGGACTCGAACCCTCGACATTCGGTTTTGGAGACCGACGTTCTACCGGCTGAACTAACCCCGCCAGCGTTTACTTGCTTTCCCGGTGCGCCTTGTACGACCGGCAGAAGCGGCAGAACTTGTTGATCTCCAGGCGATCGGGATCGTTTTTCTTATTTTTGTACGTGACGTAGTTGCGGCGCTTGCACTCGGTGCAAGCCAAAGTGATGATGACGCGCATTTGGGATGAGGCCTCTTAAAATTAGGGACCCGGGCCGACCGGCCAGGGACCACCTTGGATCCTAAAACGCTCTGTGAAACAAAAAGATAACACGCGACTGACTGGGCGTCCAGCGATCTCGGTCGTCGTCACCACCCACCAACGGGCCGACCTCCTCGCCCGGTGCCTGGCGGCCCTGCTTGCCCAGGAGGCCGCGCCGCCATATGAAATCGTGGTCGTCGACGACGGCTCGCGGGACGGCACCCGCGACCTGGCCGCGCTACTCGACCCGCGCGTGCGGTACCACTGGCAGGAGAACGCCGGGCGCGCCGCCGCGCGCAACAAGGGCCTGGAGCTTGCCGAGGGGCCGCTACTGGTCTACGTGGACAGCGACGTGTTCGTGGTGCCCGGCTTCCTCGCGGCGCACGCCGCGGCGCACCGGCGGGCGGGCGGAAGGTTGGTCTTCGCGCAAGGCGTCAGCGTCGACGTCACGCGGCCCGTGGATCCGGCAGCCCCCGGAGTCCCGGTCGCCGATCCCTCGCGCGCCTTCTTCGACACCAAGAACGTGTCGGTGCCGACCGACCTCCTGCGGCGGGCCGGCGGCTTCGACGCCAGATTCACCCAGTACGGCTGGGAGGATCTGGAGGCCGGGATGCGGCTGCGCGACCTGGGCGTCCGGAAGGTGCGCGCCGCGGGCGCCGTCGGCTTTCACTATCATCCGGCGTTCGCACCCGGGGATCTGGAGAAGTTGGCCCGACTGGAGGAGGAACGGGGGCGCATGGGCGCGCGGTTCCTGGCACTCCGGCCGACGTGGGAGGTTCGGCTGATGATCGGGTTGACGCCGCTCCACCACTTCGTCTTCTGGCTCATGACGGGCGGCTGGCGCCGCCCGGACGGCGCCTCGCCGCGGCTGGTGAGCTTCCTTGCCGAGCGGCCGGCGCTCGCCGCGCTGGCCCTTCCGGGCCTCCTGGCCCCTCGCGGGTACACCGCGCTGCGACAGGAGCTGGCAGCCATGAGCGCGGAAAATTTAACCGGAATTTAAACATTCCGGGATCGACCGAGCGCGACCGAGCCCGAGCGAGAAAAAGCGAGAAAAACGGAGAAATCGAGAGCTCCGCAGTTTGCCCCGGGATCGGAATTTTTCGCGTGGCTACGGGATCGTGGCGCTTGGTTAACTTTTCTGTTGAACCGTTGAATTGCGGAAATGCCTGTATATAATCGAGTTCCTTGCCGAAAATTCCGGATACTAACCCCTCGGGCTCGATCCGGAAAGCAAACCACCTGACAGGAAAGGAGGTGACAAAATGTTCGGTCCACATCTCATGGTCGACGCCTACGGGTGCGATCGGGCGAAGCTCGAAGACATGAGCCTGGTGGCTTCCATCCTCGACGAGCTGCCTCCGGCCATCGACATGACCAAGATCATGCCGCCGTACGTATTCCGGTATTCGGGCGAAGTGCCCGAGGACTGGGGCGTATCCGGCGTGGTCCTCATTGCCGAGAGCCACATCAGCATCCACACGTTCCCGGACAAGGGCTACCTGAGCTTCGACATGTTCTCGTGCCGCGACTTCGACGTGGATTACGCCGTTGAGTACATCACGCGCGAATTCGGGGCCACCCACTACGAGAAGCAACTGGTCAGCCGCGGCCGCGAATTTCCCCGCAGCGTCGGGCGCGCGGTTCGCATCGCGACCGAGGAGCGGGAGCGGCTTCCGATCCCCGCTACCTGACTGACACCCGCATAGAGCCCGGCGGTGGTGCCGGGCTCTATCCTTTTTTGGTGCAACGCTTATGAGCCCCATAAACGATCCTGCGTCGGTGTTTGTTTATAAGGCCCATATGAAGGTTCGATAATCCGACGCTCCTGGCGCGGGTACGAGACCCTGGGCGCCAGGACGTGGTGGAGAAGGTCGAAACAATCGCTCGCACGGGAACAGCAAGGCTTCCCACCTCGGTGGCTGCGTGCCTGCTGGCCCTGGCGATGGGCTGCGACGAGCCCGGCTCGGTGCGGATCCGCAGCCAGGGGGGGAGAGCGCCGGTGGACGCATCCGGTTCGATCGACGTATTCGCGAGCCCGGCCACGGGCAGCGCGACGGGATCGCCAGTCCCGTCGGCGTCGCCCTCCTCGGGCAGCGTCGGCGTGACTCCCACACCCATCGCGACGGACTCCGCGGCCACCCAGTCCACCCCTGTACCCGATCCCACACCGACGCCGCTGCGGACGCTCCCGCCGGAGCCTGTGATCACCCCGTCGCCCACTCCGACTCCGACCCCCACCCCGACTCCCCAGCCCACCGCCTTTCCCACGAGCGTGAAGGTGGCGCCGAAGACCGGCGAACTCAACGCCAAGGCGCCGACCGGCACCAACCTCCCCGGTTTCGTCTCGACCATGAAGCTCTCGGTGGTCGTGACACTGTCCGACGCGGCCACGACGTCCGTCGTGGACTGGACGAGTTCGGATCCGCTGCGCGTGACGGTCGGCAGCGACGGGACGGTCACGGCGCTGGCGTCGGCGAGCCCCGGCGACGTGACCATCACGGCGACGGCCAAGGGCAGTTCGCTCTCCGACAAGGCGACCATCACCATCACCACCAAGGGGCGCCTCGACGTGACGGTGGAGTAGCGAGAGATGGCGCACGCACCGACGAGGAAGACCGGGCCGCTGGGCCTGCCGCTCCTCAGGTGGCTCGCCGGCCTGGTGTGCGTCGTCCTCGTCGCTTGCCAGGTGCCGCCGGGGGCCGGCAGCCCGGGGGCCTCGAGCGACGCCGCGCGGGCGACCTCCGACGCGATCACCTTCATAGGCCGGCAACCCGATCTCGGCCAGCCCGCCCCGGCGGTAGACACCGCCATCCGCGGCCGCGTCGAGTTCCCGCAGGAGTTCAAGGTCCAGGCATCGTCCAACTACGTGGCGGCGGGAGCCGCCCTGGCCCTCTACGACGACACGGGCGCCACCGTCGTGGTGGGCAAGACCGATTCCAACGGCAACTTCACGCTGCTCCTCAACGGCTACAACCCGTCCGGGGCCGGCGAGACGACCTACCTCCTCGAGGCGAGCCGCAACCTGGCCAAGAACGCCGCCGGCAAGGATGCCCTGCGCTTCCGCACCATCCTGCGCTGGACCGGTCTATGGGACTCGATTTCCGGCCCCGGCATCGTCGTCAATGCCCTGACCACCGCCCTGGCCCTCGAGAGCAGCCTCGACCCGGCCAATGTCAAGGCGATCAACACGATCGCGAAGGTCTCCTATCCCAACCCCCTGACGGGCGAGCCCTTCAAGGCCGGCGGCCATCCCGACGCCGAGATCAACGGCCTGGCCGCGGCCATCCTGGGCTTCCTGGCCGGCGACGTCGACCCGGTCTCGTCGGTCACGGCGATCAAGCCCCGGGTAGACGCCATCACCCCCACGGCCGAGGTCGGCCAGGCGGTGCGCATCGACGGCGTCGGCTTCTCGCCCCTGCTGTCGGGAAACGTCGTGACGTTCGAATCGGGTGTGCAGGCCGGGGTCTACCTGGCCACGCCCACGTCCCTGCTGGTGAGCGTGCCGCAGGGAGCCGTGAGCGGCAACGTGTCGGTGGCGACGTCGCTCGGCTCCAGTGCGGGGGTGCCCTTCACGGTCAGGGCGTCGCAGGCCGGCACCGGGATCGCCATCTCGAATCTCGTGCCGCCGTCGGCCAGGTCGGGCGACACGATCAACATCGTGGGGCAGGGCTTCTCGAACGTTGCCGCGGCCAACGTGATCACCTTCGGCAACAACAAGGTCGCCACCCCCGTGACGGCCTCGTTCAATGCCCTCACCGTGAGAGTGCCCAGCGGCGCCTCGTCGGGCAACCTCTCCCTCAAGGTGGGCACGACCACCAGCAATGGCTTCTTCTTCAACATCGATCGTCCCGTCATCACCGCGGCCGAACCCGATCCCTTCGAGGGCACTCCCGGCACGCAGGTCACGATAACCGGCACGAATTTCGGCCGGCAGGGGGCCAACAGCACGGTGCGCTTCAATGGCAAGGACGGTACCGACGCGAAATCGGTCTCTCTCTGGCAGGACGGCAAGGCGGTGGCGCTATCGCCCGATCCCAATCCCGCCAAGGTCGTCTCGGGCCCGGTGGTCATCATCAACGAGGTCGGCGACTACAGCGAGGACTTCAGCTCGTTCGTGGCCCGGTCGTCCATGAGCGACACCTTCACGACCAGCACGTACTACGACTCGGCGCTCTCCGACGGCGTGAACTGGGCGGCGAACGCCATCGGGGTGGGCGGCCTGGATGGCGACCTGACCGTGCCCGCCGGCCAGACGCGGACGCTCGGGACCGGCGACGCGCCGCGGTCGTTGCTCAACGCCAGCGCGCCGGCCGGAGCCAACCGGCTGACCCTGGTCAGCGCAAGCGGCTTCGCCGTCGGCCAGGAAGTCTTCATCGTCGCGCTCTGGGGTACCAACGCCGGGCGGTACGACTATCGGACGATCACGGCGATCGGCGGGAACGATCTGACGCTCGACACGCCGGTATCCGTGGCATACACGACGCGGCAGGCCCTGGTGCAGAAAGTGCCGCACTACGGTACCGTGACGGTGTCCGGCCGCCTGACCGGTCTGGGGGTGGACACGGCAAGCTCCACCGGTGGCTGGCTCGTCTTCCGGGCCAAACAAGTCACGGTCAATTCTGGCGGCTCGATCGACATGACCGGCCTGGGCGCGACGGGCGGCAGCCGGAGTTCGGGCGGCAACCCGAATGGCGGCGCACCGCGCGCGAGCGCCAGTGACGGCGGCGGCGCCGGCGGAGCGCTCGTGAGCTGCACCCAGGACTGGGGCGGTGGCGGCGGCGGCTACGGCGAAGGCGGATCGGCTTCCTCCCCGGCCGGTGGCTCCACGCGGGGCGGCCAGGGCGGCCAGGCGGTCAACGGCAGCAATGGCGGGGGCGGCGCCTCGTCCGAGTCTTGCGGCTCGAACGTCCCGGGCGGCGGCGGCGGCGGCGGCTACGGCTCGGCCGGCGAAGACGGCACGAGGGGCCTGACGCAATCTTCGGGGTGGCAGATGTACGGCACCGGCGGCCGCGCCGGAGGCCAGGCCGACCTCTCGCGCATCTTCCCCGGGGCCGGCGGCGGCGGGGGCGGCGCCTTCAGCACCGGCGACGGGGGCACCGGCGGCAACGGCGGGGGAGTCGTCATCGTCCACGCGCTCACCCTGACGAACAACGGCATCATCTCGGCCAACGGCAACAACGGCGGCACCGACGGCTACCGGAACACCGGCGGCGGGAGCGGCGGCTCCATCTACCTGCACGCCAGCACGATGTCCCTGGCCGGCGGCTCGGTCCGCGTCAACGGGGGGGCGGGCCAGTACTTGAACTGCTTCCGTGGCAACTGCTCGATCAGCAATGGGCAGAGCAAGGGTGGCGACGGCGGCTTCGGCCGGGTCCGTCTCCAGTACGCCACGCTCAACGGCAGCAACTTCCCGAGTTCGGGGAACGAGGCCGCGTCACTGCCCGGCAGCACGCCGCGTTCGTCGGGAGCAGCCTCGGCGCCGCTCGCCCCGTACGTCGGAACCGCGGTCTCCAAGGGCTACGACTCGCGCTCGGTGCAGCCCACCTTCACGTCGGCCACGCTGGCGCGGACCAACAACAGCGGCAACGTCACCGGGATCGAGTTCTCGTCGAGCACCGACGGGTCGTCCTGGAGTTCGTGGACCACCAACCTGGCGTCGGTGCCGAAGCGCCGCTACCTGCGCTGGCGCGCCACGGTGTCGGTGGACGCGACCATCAACAGCTTCGGCTTCAACTACACGTACTAAGCCGGTTTCGCCTCGACCGGATCCACATCGAGTAGGGCCGACCTCCGTGCCGGCCGGCAGAGACGCCGGCCCCACCCTCAATTCAAAGCGAAATCCTTTTAGCGGGCCGACAGGGAGGCGGTCGACTCGACCGAGCCGCTCTTGGCCTTGACGATCCATGAGCCGGTCGAGGTCGGGGTGACCCGCAAGCCCACGACACTCGCGTTGAACTCGGTCCCGTCTTCGCCGGCCAGGGGCGCGGGCTCCAGCGTGATGGCCGCCGAGGCGCCCGTCACCGTTGCGTCCGACGTGTCCTTGCCGGCCAGGGTGAACGTGACGGCGCTGCCGGTCGCCACGCCCGAGGTCGCGGCGGGCGACAGCGTCAGGGTCTTGAGGACCACGAAGGCCGCGGTGCTCGTCAGCGAGATGCCGTCGGTGGTAAGAGAGACGAAGCCGGTGACCGACCCGGTCGGAACCTCGACCGAGAGCGCGGTGTCGCCCGCGACGCTGATCGTCGCCGTGGCCTCGCTGGTGAAGCGCACGCTGACGGACCCGAGCAGGAAATTGGCTCCCAGGATCCTCACGATCGCTCCCGGTCCTGCATTCGGCGGCGAGAAATCCGAGATCGCGGGCGGGTTTGCCGGGTCGAGCCTGACGGTGACGCTCGTCAGGGAGCTGGTAGTCACGGTGACGCCGGTCTTGACGCCCAGCGCGATCGGCACGGTCGAATCGGAAGGCGACTGCAGCTTGAATGCCTTGGCCTCGACCTTGAGGTCCTTGCCGGCCGCCACGTCGAGGCTCGCGGTCGAAACTAGCGATCCGCCGGTCGGGCGCCGCAGCAGCGCTTCGCCGCCGGGAAGCAGCGTGTCGGTCTTGTCCATCACCCGGATCCGGATGCTGTTGGCACTCTCGGGGATGACCTGCGCCCGGTAGTCCGGCCCGCGCACCGGCCAGACGACGGCGATGGCGATCCGGCCGGTCGGCATGGCAGCCTGCGGCGGGGAAGCGTTTTCCGCGGGCGGGGCCACGCCGGGCGCCGCGCCGCCCGGCCCCGCCGCGAGGTTGGTCTGCAAGCTGCCGACACAGCCGGCCAGGAGTCCGGCGATGGCCGCGCGGGCGGGCCAGGAGGCGAGTTTCAAGGTTGCAGGAATCCCCCCGGATCCGGGAACACGGTGAAGGCGAGCCTGTTGCTCTCGCCGTCGGCGGTGACGACCTTGACGTCGCCCGAAGTGGCGTCGTCGGGCACCTTGATCTTCAGCGACGATTCGGTGGCTTCCAGGACCGTCGCGGCGCGGGTACCGATGTAGACGGTGTTGAGCACCTTGTTGGCCGAGAACCGCGTCCCGTAGATCGTGATGTCCGTGCCGCGCGCGGCGCCAGCCGGCACGAGGCCCGCGATGGTCGGGGCGACGGCGAGGGCGGGGGCACCGAACGTGGCGGTCAGGGCGTTGTAGAGCACCGCGGCGACCGGATCGGCGTCGAACTGGATGGCCTTGGCGACCAGTCGCAGGACCGTCAGGAGGGCCGCGGGATCCACCGTGGTCTGGCCGCTCGCCAGCGGAGCGGGCAGGTCGAGCGCTGGAGCCTTGCCGACGACCAGGTTCATGTAGCGGGCCGGATCGCTCCGCGCGCCCGGCACCCTGGCAGCCAGGTAACTCGCCTGCATGATGGCCAGGGAGGTCGTTGTCGGGTTGATGTTGAGGCCGCCGGTCGTCATCGACTGCCAGCCATTCAGGCCGTTCCAGTTGGCGATGGTGCGGACGCGGGCCGCGTCGTTGCCCGGCATGTTGCCGGCGAGGCCCTTGATCGCCTCGATGATGTAGTACTTGGCCGGGTCGGGCCGGAAGCCGCCGGTGAAGGTCAGGACGAAGGAGCCGTCCTGATCGGTCTTGGCGGTCGTCACCGTCGTGTTGGTCGCCACGTCCAGGAACGCGACCGTGGCGGCGACCGCGATCTCCCCGATGGTCGTCGCCGTCTGGCGCCCTGGCCCGCCGAACTCGACGCGGCCGGCGAGCGTCAGCGCGCTCTGCGCGGCCGTCAATCCCGTCGCCGCGCCATCCAGCGCCGCGGGCGGTCCCGCGCAGCCGACGGCGACGGCCAAGCCAGTGATGGCCGCGCCTAGCAACCTCGCCATCGGCACAAGCACTTCATGCCACGGATTTCCGCGTTATCCATCGCGATTGAAAATCGCGCAGTTGCGGGGTTCTTATGGCGGAAGGAACCTGGCGACCCGCGCAAGAGTCGTCCGGTTGTGATCGTTCGGCTTGCGCGGGCCCTCCTGGCCTTCCTACAATAGAGACATGTTCCGGAAGTTCGCTTGTCTACTGGCTTTTAGCCTGATGGCCGGTGCGCCGGCCCAGGCATTGCCCGGTATCGGCGAGCGGCCCATCGCGTTGCTCGAGCGCGGCGCCCACAGCCAGGCCGCCCTCGCGCTCTCCAGGAAACTGCCCGGCCTTCGCGGCGCCGAGCGGGAACGGGCGCTCTATCTGCTGGGACAGGCCCGCCGCCGCCTGGGCGATCTGGCCGGAGCCGAGGACGCCCTCGCGAAGATCCCGGCCGAGTCGGCCTGGTTCGCGCGCGCGGCGGGCGAACTCGCGGATCTCTACGCCCTGCAGGGCAAGCAGACGCGGGCGATCCGCGCCTATCGCGCGCAGATCAATGCGTTGCCCTGGCGCGACGGGTTGCCGGTCCGCCTGCGCCTGGGAGAGGCGCTCCTGGAGGCTCGCGACTACGAGGGTGCGATCGAGGCGTATCGCCCGCTGCACGACTGCGACGACGCCGCGCTTCGCGAGGCGGCATGGTACGGGGCGGGCTGGGCCGCGACGCGTGCCGGCCTCCACGCGCGTGCGCTCTGGTTCTGGCAGCAAGCCATTCGCGAGTTCCCGCTGAGCGCCCGCATCAAGGAGGCCCGCCTCAACCTCGCCAACCATTACCTGCGCATGGGGCGCCTGGCGTTCGCCGCCGAGCAATTGCGGGCGACTTCCGAAGATCCTGAAGAGCGCAACCCCGACGCGATCGCGTACACGGCGGAGTTCGTGGCCGCCGAAGCCGCGATCGATGCCGGCGACTGGGTGCGAGCCGCGCAGGCCTACCGGCGCGCCGCGGTGTCGCCGCGGTGGGCCGAGGCCGCGGGCTACGGCGTGGGTTTCGCGCTTTGGCGGGCCGGCCGGCTCGGCGAGGCCGAGGACGCCCTCGAAACCTTCCTGACGGCGTACCCGGCGAGCCGCTTCCGTCTCGCGACGCGCTATACCCTGGGGCGCGTCCTCCAGGAGCGGGGACGGCCAGGCGAGGCGCGGGCGATCTACTCGGCGGTGCTTGCCGGCGGCCGGAGCCGCTGGGGAGAGGAGTCGCTGTTCCAGCTCGCCGGGATGGAGCTCGCCGCGGGAAAGCCCGCGGAGGCGATGAAATGGTGCCGGCGCCTCATGGAAGACTATCCCACCGGCCGCCTGGCCCTGCCGGGCTTGTGGCTCCTCGCCGAGTCGCAGCTCGCCAGCGGCGCGGTCTCGGATGCCATCGAGAGCTACGCGCGTCTGGCCAAGCGGCCCGAGAGCCTGTCTTTCCTGGAGGGGCGAGGCAATCGCGTCATGTTCAAGCTGGGGCTGGCCTACTTCAAGGCGGGCGAAACCGAATCGGCCGAAGCCGCCTTCAAGGAAGTCGTCCGCCACCCGGGGCCGCTCGTGCCCGAAGCGCAGTTCTGGCGCGGCGAAGCTCTCTATCGCCTCGGCCGGTTCGGCGAGGCCGCCGACGCGTTCGAGGAGGTCGTCGCCAGGCACCCGGACGCCCCGAAGGCGCCCGAGGCGGCGTACGGGCTGGGCTGGGCGGAGCTCCGGCGTGGCAACCGGGGCGCCGCCATGTGGGCATTCAAGCAGGCGGCCGCCAAGCTCCTGGATAGCGACCGCAAGCGCGACGCGTACCAACGCCTCGCGATGCTGCAACTCGATGCGGGCGCGTACAAGGAAGCGCAGGCCTCGCTGAAGCAGGTGCTGGTGCTGGGCGGGGACGCGGATCCGACCGAGGGCGCCTTCTACCTGGCATGGAGCCACATGAAGGCCGGAGAGCTACCCGATGCCATGCGGGGCTTCGCGCAGATCGCCGATCGGCTGCCCGCCTCCGCCCGGGGCCGGCAGGCGCGGACTTACCAGGCGCAGATCCTGCTCCAGCTCGAGCGGTACCGGGAGGCTGCCCAGGCATTCGAAGCCTTGATCGGCCTGCCGGCGCTCTCCGCATCCGGGAGCGGCGAGATCGATCCGCGGCTACGCGCCGCCGCTGCCTACCTATCCGGCGGCGACGCCGAGCGATCGGCCGTGCTGTACGCCCAGGTCCTCGAGGATGCGTCGTCGTCGGCCGAGGTGCGCGCGTCGGTTCTCCAGCCTCTTGCCGGCGCCTACCTGCGGGCCGGCCAGTTGCCCAGGGCCGAGAGCGTGGTCCTGGCGGCGGCGACCGGCGACGCGTGGGTGCCCGGGATGCTGGTGAAGATCGCCGAGGCCTACGGCAAGGAGAGCAAGTGGCAACAGGCGGCCGCCGCCTATGCGGCCGTCCCGGGCGGAGACCCGGCGGTGGCGCTGGAGCGGGCCCGCGCCTTGCGCAAGGGCGGCGACCCCGCCGGCGCGGCCGAGGTCTACAAGCAGCTTGCGGGGGCGGTCAAGCCCGACGGCGCGGTCAAGCCGGCCACGGTGCTCTTCGAGCTTTTCGATGCCTACGAGGAAGCCGGCCGGTGGGAGCTGGAGCGGGAGGTGCTGGAACGGCTGGAGAAGACTCCCGGTGCGGATGGCGAGCGCCTCGCCCAGGCCTGGTACCGCTTCGGGGAGACGATCTTCGGCAAGGGCGACGCCGTTCAGGCGGAGGAGGCCTTCCGCAAGGCCGAGAAACGGGCCGCCAAGGGAACGGCGTTCGCCTGGAAGGTGCGCTACGCGCTGGGCAACGCCCTGGTCGGCTGCAAGCGCTACGAGGACGCGCTTTTCGAGCTGACGGCGCTAACTTCCGCCAAGGAACCCGCGGGCAGCAAGGAACCGGCGAGCGCATTCCGGGCCTGGAAGGCCCTCGCATGGCTCAAGCAGGGCGAGGCGCTGGAAAGGCTGCGGCGCTGGGACGAAGCGCAAACCATCTACGGCACCGTCGCCATCGATCAAACGCTCCCCGAGCGGGAGCGGCAGGAAGCGCAGGCACGCATCGCCTGGATCAAGGCGAACGTGCGGAGGCCCCAGCCATGAAGCGACTGATCGTCGGCTGCGCCGCCGGGGTGCTGCTGCTGCCGGTGGGGGCGAGCGCGGAGCCCGAGCGCCCGCCGGAAGAGCGCTCCGTCGAGAAGCTGCCGGTGGACCTGCCCGAACTGCGCGTGATCGGCCACGAGGTGAAGCCGGACGTGAATCTGGGCAGCAAGCTGGCGCTGGAGGCCACGGCCTCGGTGGCCGCGCTGCCTCCTCCCGCTCCAGTGCGAGCGACCACCGAGCTGCTGGACAGGCTGCGCCTCGCCGTGCCGGCGCCGCCCGACGCCATGCAGGATGTCGGCGCGCCGTCCGACCGGGAGCCCCTCACGTCCCTCCGGGGCGGCCTCGGCGCGCTGCCTCTCGGGCACCTCGGCAGCTACGACGCGAGTCTCTACCACGGCCGCCGGATCGGGGATCTCTGGTCACTGACGGATGCGGGTGTCAACCTGCACGGCCTCGACGGCTGGTCGAGCATCCGGTTCGGGCAGCAGCTCGCATGGAGCGAGGCGTACCGGGCCACGGCCGGGTACCGCCGGGAGGGCCAGACGGCAGCGAATGCCGCATCGGCGGTGCAGGAGAGCGGTAAGCTGGGAGTCACTCTCGGCAGCGACGCTCTCTGTCTCGACATACAGGGCGAGGTGGGGCGGGTCGCGGCCGCGCCTGGCGACGTGCTGGCCTACGGTTTGACCGCACGGGCCGACTTCCAGCCGGAGCCGCTCTGGCGCGACCACCAGGTGAAACTGGGCCTGGAACTCGGGCAACTCGGCGCCGCGGGGCCGGCGGGCAGCGGCTGGAACAGCCAGTTGCTCGGCGTGTCCGCCGCGGACCGGTTCGAACCGATCGCCCAGGTCGCCCTGGTAGGCGATCTGGGCCTGTCGCTGTTCCGGCAGAGCACCTACCTGGATCCGGGGTTGCGCGCCGAGTTTCGGCCCGGGCAGCGCGTGGCGGACGGCGACGTGGCGGCGTCGCCGACGGAGTTCTGGGCGGAGGTCCGCACCGAGACCCGGCAACCCGGCTTCGACGAGCTCTACTTCTCGCGGACCCGCACGGCGGGCAACGCCGACCTGCGGCCGCAGCGGATCGCGCCCCGCGTGGAGGCCGGAGTCGGCCACCGATTCAGCGACCGGGCCTACAGCACGGCCCACGTCGCCGTGTCGCATGCGCTCGACTGGATTCACTACGCGCCCGCGGGCAACGGGCTGTGGCAGCCGCGAAACCTGGCGGCCTGGCAGCAGGTCTACGACATGGGCCTGACGAGCCAGTACATCTGGTCGGACTTCTCCCTGCAGAAATTCTCCCTCCGCTGGCGCAATCCTACCGGTGGGATCGAGCGGGTCTTCTCGGGCGGCACCTTGCACGAGAGCAGGTGGCTGGATGACAAGCTGGCGCTGGTCGCGGGCATGACGGTCGACTACGTGGAACTGGGCGCGTCGCAGGGCGGCGGCCAGGGCCTCGACGTCCGCGCCGACTGGGAGGCGGCATACCGGCTGGATTCGGGAATGCAGATCATCGTGGCGGGCAAGGATTGGCATGTCTGGCAGCAGGAACCCGCGGCGGGGTACTTCGCGACCCCCGCCCAGATCACCGCGGGCGTCGGGCTCGATTTCTGAGGAAGAGCCTGCCGTGATCCGTTACTACGAAATCCGACCCAACCGGGAGGCCTGGGGCACGTCCCTGGTCATCCACGCCTGGGTACTCGCGGTGCTGCTCTTCATTCCCGCGATCAAGGCGACCGAGGTCGCACCGGAGACGCCCCTGGAGCTCACGCTGCTCGATCTGGGGACGCCGGGCGACCAGGTCGCCGGCGAGAATGACGCTCCGCGGCCCAAGCGGGTCGCCGCCCCGGTGCGAAACGTCCCGGTCGAGCGGCCGGTGGAGCGCGTCGTGGAGCCGAAGCCGGCGGCCATACGCCAGGCGCCCGTACCCGCATCTCCCCCGCGCGAGGCGATCAAGCCGCGGATCGAGGAGGTCCGGCAGCCCGATCTCGCCGCGCTGGCCGCCGAGGAAGAGCGCCGTCGCTCGGTGGAGGAGGCGCGGCGACGCGAACTCGAAGAAGCCGGAGACAGGCAGGCCCACGGCGGGCGCGGAGAAGCGGCCGATCCGCCGCCGGCCGGAGGCGCCGTGGGAGCCGGTCGGGGCGCGACGGGCGATCTGGCCGGCCGAGGCTTCCAGCTCTTCGAGCCCGAGTATCCCACGGGGGCCGCGCAGCGCCACTCGGAGGGTACGGTTGTCGCCAGGATCCGGGTCGCGCCTGCCGGAGAGGTGGTCGAGGTGGACCTGGTGCGATCCGCGGGAGATCCCGACCTCGACCGGGCGGCGCTGGCGGCTTTCCGGCGTTACAGGTTCACGCCCCTCGATCCGGCCGCGCCGCAACGCGATCAGCTGGGCCAGGTACGGATGAAGTTCGAGCTGCGATGATCGCGGCAAGGTGAAGTTCCGCGGCGGTCGGCGCGGCGGGTTCCCAGGGGACGCCCAGTTCGGCGGCGATCGCGCGCATCAGCCTGCCGGCTAGGTCAGGTGCCGGGGTGCCCAGGTAGTCGGCGACCGTAGCCGGCGAGGGCGCAGCCTGGCCCGGCAACAACTCGCCGAGCGGAATGGGCGACGGCGCCAGCTTGATGGAACCATGCTGCAGGAAACGGCCGTGGCGGCGGACCTGCGCGGAGCCGGCGAGCTTTCGGCCGGAGCCGGCCACCAGATCGGCCGGGGTCGCTACGGCGAAGCAATCGGCCACGCCTGGCGCCTTGCGGGCGCTTCCGGCGGCCACCTCCGCCGGTACTCCCATGGCGGCCAGGGCGCGGGCGATCGCCTTCGAGATGCGGCAGTAGCTGTCCGCCACCGACTCGCCCCCCGCCCGCATCACCACGGAATAGGTCAATTCCCGGTCGTGGAGCACGGCGCGGCCGCCCGTGGGCCGGCGCACCACGTCGACTCCCCACCGCCGGCAAGCGTCCCGGTCCACGACCTCGACAGGCTGGGCGTATCCCAGGCTCAGGGCGGGCGGGGACCAGTCGTAGAAGCGGAGCGTCGGTAACCCCTGGCCGCCGGCCAGGGCCTCGAGCAGGGCCTCGTCCAGCGCCATGTTGTAGGCGCCGGCTGCCGGTGGATCGACCAGGAGGCGCACGGTTCCCGGAATTGTAGCTTGCATTGTAAGATCGAGCCATGGCCATGTCGGTGGCTCAGGCCGCGAAGAAGCTCGGGATCTCGGTGTCGCTGATCCGGCACTACGAGAAGGAATTCGAGCTTCGCTTCGGGCGTACTAAGGGCGGTCAGCGGATTATCACCGATCGGGACCTGGAAAACCTCCGCATCATCCGCTCCTACCGCGACCAGAACGTCCCGATCGAGGAGATCCGGTTGCAACTCGCGCCGCCCGCCCCGGACCTCGCGGAAGCGCAACCCGACCTCAAGGACGTCATCGGCGCCCTCATTGCCCGGCAGGACGAGCTGGAACGCGTCGTCAAGCTGCAGCAGCAGGCGATCGGGCAGTTACTCGGGGAGAATCAGAGCCTGAAGCTCCTGCAGGAAAGGGTGCAATTGCTCCTCGAGGCCCCCAAGGAGCCCGATCCGCAACTGCAGGCCCTGGCCGAGCAGGTGGCGGCCCTGGAGAGCAGTCGCGAGGTGGAGGCCTCCGCGCTCAGGGAGCGCCTGGAATCGCTGCAGTCCGCGGTGGATGCGCACGATGGCGGGGCGTCGGACGAGTTCGAGGCGCTCCAGGCGCGACTTGTAGAGTTGGAGCGCGAGATCCGGTCGCAGGGGTCGCCATCAGGCGATCAGCAGCTGGTTGCGGAGCTGCAAGAGAAGCTGCAAGGCATCGAGGAGGCACTTGCGGCCAAGCGTCACGGGCCCTCGGATGACGTGGTGAGGGGCCTGCAGCGCCGGTTGCTGGATCTCGAGGCGGCATTCGTCGCCCGCGAGGAGGCGCCGGCCGGCCGCGACGACGAGAGCTTGCTGGACACCCTGGTCACCGCCATCCAGGACGAGGCGCGACGGCGGCGCCCCTGGTGGCAGTTCTGGGTCTAATCCAGGGTCAGGATTCCGAAGTACCTGGGCACGACGGTGCCGTCGCTTGACGACGCCTTGCCGCCCGCCTCGGTCGTGGCATTGATGCGGAAGTGGTAGATCTTGCGCCACTTCAGGCCCGTCAGCACCACTTCGTGCGTCTTCGCGTAGCTGCCTGCTTTCGCGGCAACCTTGCCGTAGTCGGTGGTCTCCCCGTAGTCCACCGAGCCGATGGCGGGTAGATCCGTGGACCAGCGAATCGTGGCGGAGTTGCTCGTGACGCTCGTCTTGATCCCGGTGATGGCGGGTGGCGCCGGAGGATCCGCCGCGGGCGGGGGATCGGCCGGGGTCGGCGGCGCGGTCGGCCCCGGAGTGGGTGCGGGGGCCGCACCCAGTTTCTCCGCCGCGGCGAGGGCCTTTTCAAGGTTGAGCCGCCTGACCTGCGGCGTCTCGGTGAAGCCCGAGGCGGCGTCGCCGGTCTCTTCCAGGATCTTGCGCAACTGCGCCACGGTGAGATCCGGCTTGAAGGACAGGAGCAAGGCGGCGGCGCCCGCGACATGGGGAGTGGCCATGCTGGTTCCCGACATCGTCTTGTAGGCTTTCCCGAGCCCGAGAGAGTAGATGTTGGAGCCCGGGGCCGCGATGTCCACGGTCGTGCCGTAGTTGGAGAAGTACGACCGCTTGTCGGCGGAATCCGTGGCGCCCACCCCGAGGGCCTCGGGCTGCGCTCCCGGGTAATCCGGATCCTTGTCCCCGTCGTTGCCGGCGGCGGCCACGCACAGCACGCCCTTCTTCGTGGCGCTGACGATGGCGTCGCGCATGGCCCGCGAGTCCGGACCGCCCAGACTCATGTTGATGACCTGGGCGCCGTTCTTCACCGCCGAATTGATGCCCTCGGCGATGCCCGCCTGGGAGCCGAAGCCCGATTTCGCCAGCACCTTGACGCCGAGGATCTTGACCCCGTAGGCGACGCCGACTATACCCGAGCCATTGGCGACCGCGCCGATCGTGCCGGCCACATGCGTGCCGTGGCCATGATCGTCCAGCGGATCGCTATCCCGGTTGACGACATCCGGCCCCTTGACCACCGCTCCCTCCAGGTCGGGATGGTTGTAGTCCACGCCGGTGTCGACGACGGCCACCAGCACGCCGCTCTTGCCGGTGGCCTTCGCCCAGGCGGCCGGGGCCTTGATGCGGTTGAGGCCGTACAACGTCTTGTCCTCACCGGCCGGGTACTCCTGGGTGCGATACACGTACAGCGGTTCGGCGTACGCGATGCGCGGATCGGCTTCCCAGCCTGCCGTGGCGGCGGTCGTGTAGCGGCCGCCGGTAAGCCGGTACACCCAGGCGCCCGGTACGCCCTCTACCGGGCGGAGACGCTCGCCGCCGGGGATCGCCGCGGGCGCCTCCTCGCCGTCCTTGAAGCGGACTATGGCTTCGCCCGGGAAGGCCTGGCCCTCCTCGGGCGGCGGCGCGATGCGCGGGAGATCGGCCTCGGCGGCCTGGAGGGCGTTAAGGAGGGGAGCGGGCTGCGGGGCGAGCGAAGCCGGCTTGCCGCAAGCCGCCAGCGATATCGCCAGGGGACACAGGAACCAGAAACGCCGAGCCCGCATGAGCAACACCACCCCATTTCAGTTAATTTTAACCCGTTCTTAAGAACATCCTAACCGAACGAGCGGCTGCTGTAAAGGGGGTGTTACGAGATTGTTTTGCTAATGTTCTGCGACCGAGAACAGGAACCAGAGCTTGGTGAGGAACTCCTGGCCTTCCGAGACGTACTGGCGGCCGTCCTGCGTGCGGCCATGCACCCGGAAGTAGTACCACTTCCAGCGCTTGAGGCCCGAGAGGGACATCTCGTGATCGGTCTTGTAACCGTCGGAGTAGAAGGTCGTCGCGCCGTACTCCTTGGAGGGCCCGTACTCGACGAACCCCATGGTGGGGACGTCGGTGTGCCACTTGATGGTGGCGCCGTCCACCGACCGCTTGACGATCGTGATGCCGGAGATGCCTTGCGGGCTGCCGGGATCGCCGGGGCCGGGATCCGGGGTGGGCGAGGTGCCGCCCTGGCCGGCGGCCGCGAGGGCTTTCACGACGTTGAGGCGCCGCACTTTCGGCGTGTAAGGGAAATCCTGGGCGGCGTCGCCCGTGTCGATGAGCGCCTTCTTGAGGGCGGCGGGCGAGAGGCCCCCGTTTGCCGACAGGAGCAAGGCGGCCGCGCCGGCGACGTGCGGGGCGGCCATGCTCGTGCCCGAGAGGCGCTCGTAGTCGCCGCCCAGGCTGGTCGACAGTACGCCCACGCCCGGCGCCGCGATCTGCGTGTACGACCCGTAGTTGGAGAAGTAGGCCCGGCGATCGCGGGAGTCGGTGGCGCCGACCGCCAGGGCGTCCGGGTAGGCCGCAGGATAGCTTGCCCTGGTGGAAGCGTCGTTGCCGGCCGCGACCACGACCAGCACGCCTTGGCGGTGTGCCCGGGCCACGGCGTCGCGCAGGGCGCGCGCGTCTTCCGGCCCGCCCAGGCTCATGTTGATGATCTTCGCCCCGTTGCGGACCGCGGCGTCCACCGCGCGGGCGATCCCGTCCTCGGGACCGCTGCCGTTGCGATCCAGCGCCTTGATCGCCAGGATCTTCGCCCCGAATGCGACGCCGACCACGCCCGCGCCGTTGGCCCGCGCCGCGATCGTGCCGGCCACGTGGGTGCCGTGCCCGTGGTCGTCGCGCGGGTCGTTGTCGCCGTTGGTCACGTCGGGGCCCTTGACCACGATGCCCTCGAGATCCGGGTGGCGGTAGTCCACGCCCGTGTCGATCACGGCGATTAGGACCGACGACTTGCCGCGCGTGCGGTCCCAGGCGTCGGGGGCCTTGATCTGCCGCACGCCCCACAAGCCGCTCAGATCCTCGCCGGGCGGACTGTAGGCGACCTCGCTCTCGACGATGTGGTAGCGGTAGTTGGGCTCGGCGTACTCCAGGCGCGGGTCGTTGCGCAAGGTGTCGGCGTTTGCCGTGGTGTACTTGCCGCCGGTCATGCGGTAGACCCAGGCGCCCGGCACGCCCTCGACGGGCCGGAGCGCCTCGGCGCCGGCGATTTCGGGCGCCCGATCGTCGGCATACGTGCCGTCCTTGAACCTGATCACGACCTCGCCTGGTACCGCCCTGGCCTGGTCGTCGACCGGGGGCGCCACGATCGGCGCGGCTTCCGCCGGCCTGGCGACCTGCCAGGAAAGGTCGGGCGTCGCGAGGGTCCTGGCCGGCGTGCCGCAACCGGCGGCGGCCAGGACGAGCGACAGTAGCATCCCCCGCGTCTTGGACATTAAGAAAGCCTCAACAAAATACAACCCACCGTTAACCTTATAGGCCGGGGCGCGGCGCGGCTGACCGTGCGGAAGGTGTTATTTTGCCGGGCTTGCCGGGGAGGCTACCTGGGCGGTTGCCAGCGCAGGATGGGCCTGCGGGCGGCGGTGACCTCGTCGACGCGGCCGATGGGGGCCGAGTGCGGGGCGCCGTTGACCAGGTCCGGATCGCTCTCGACCTCGCTGGCGATCTGGCGCATGGCCGCGACGAAGCGATCCAGGGTTTCCTTGCCTTCGGTCTCGGTCGGTTCGATCATCATCGCTTCCGGGACCACCAGGGGGAAGTACATGGTGGGCGGGTGGATGCCGAAGTCGATCAGGCGCTTGGCCATCGCGAGGGTCGAGACGCCCCTGGCTTTCTGCCGGCTGCCCGAGAGCACGAATTCGTGCATGCAGGGCTGCCCGTACGGCACGTCGAACGCATCCTGGAGGCGGGCCTTGAGGTAATTGGCGCCCAGCACCGCGTCGCGGCTGACCTGCACCAGGCCTTCGGCCCCGTGGGCCAGGATGAAGGCATAGGCCCGCACGAACATGCCGAAGTTGCCGAAGAACGCCTTGACCCGGCCGATGCTGCGCGGCCGGTCCGCATCGAGGAAGTAGCGGCCCTGCTCGTCCACCTCGATCGCCGGTACGGGCAAGAACGGCACGAGGGCCGGGCCCACCGCGACCGGCCCGGCGCCGGGACCGCCGCCGCCGTGCGGCGTGGAGAAGGTCTTGTGCAAATTGATGTGCACGACGTCGAAGCCCATGTCCCCGGGGCGCACCGTGCCCAGGATCGCGTTGAGATTGGCGCCGTCGTAGTACAGCAGGCCGCCGCAATCGTGGACCAGTTGCTGGATGGAGAGTATTTCCTCCTCGAATAGCCCGAGCGTGTTGGGATTGGTGAGCATCAGGGCCGCCACCTGGTCGTCGAGATGCTCCCGCAAATTCTCCACCGATACGAGGCCGCGCTCGTCGGACTTGACCGTGACGACGTCGAAGCCGGCCAGCGCCGCGGTGGCGGGATTGGTGCCGTGGGCCGAGTCGGGCACCAGGACCTTGCGGCGGTTCTGGCCGCGGCTCTCGTGATAGGCCTTGATCATCAGGATGCCGGTGAGCTCGCCATGCGCCCCGGCCGCCGGCTGGAGGCTCACGCGCTCCATCCCGGTGATGGCCGCCAGCCATTGCTGGAGCTCGTACATCAGTTGCAGCGCTCCCTGCGACTGGTCGGGCGACTGGTAGGGGTGAAGGTTGGCGAAGCCGTCGAGCCGGGCGGCCTGCTCGTTGACCTTGGGGTTGTACTTCATGGTGCAAGAGCCGAGCGGGTAGAAGCCCGTGTCGATGCTGTGATTGAGCTGGCTGAGCCGGGTGTAGTGGCGCACCACCTCGAGTTCGGACTGCTCGGGCAGCCCTGGCGGCTCCTTGCGAACAAGGGCCGCGGGCACGAGCGACTCGATCGGCCGCTCGGGGACGCCGGCCGCGGGCAATGTGACGCCGCGCCGGCCGGAGATCGACTTGTCGAAGATCAGCGTTTCCATAGGCATGTCCTGCTAGACCGCCACCTTCGCCAGGTGGTTGCTACGAAGGGCCTCGACGTACGCGTCGAGGTCGTCGGGGCTGTTGGCCTCGGTGACCGAGACCAGGAGGTGGTGCGCGAGATCGGGGAACCAGCGCGATAGCGGGAAGCCCGCGACGATGCCCCTGGCTTCCAGGGCGCGCACGATCTCTTCGGCCGGACGTTCGGTCTTCACGACGAACTCGTTGAAGAACGCGATGCCGAATGCGGGGGCGAATCCCGGGACCTGCGAGATACGCTCGGCCAGGAAGTGAGCCCGTTGCAGCGAGACGTTGGCGACTTCCCGCAGGCCCTCCTTCCCGACCAGGCCGAGGTACAGCGTGGCGAACAGGGCGTTGAGGGCCTGGTTGGTGCAGATGTTGGAGGCGGCTTTCTCCCGGCGGATGTGCTGCTCGCGCGTCTGGAGCGTCAGGGTGTAGCAGGTGTTGCCCCGGCTATCGGCCGTCTGCCCGCAGATGCGGCCCGGAAGCTGCCGGAGCAGGGGTTCCTTGCAGGCCATGAAGCCCACATGCGGCCCGCCGAACGACATGGCATTGCCGAGAGCCTGCCCGTCCCCGACGCAGATGTCGGCCCCGTACCGTCCGGGCGCCTCGAGCAGCCCGAGCGAGATCGGATCGGCCACGACCGCCAGGAGGGCGCCGGCCGCCTTGACCCGGGTGGCTACCTCGTCCACCGGTTCGAGGCCGCCGAAGGCGCTGGGCACCTGCACGATCAGGCCGGCGACATCCCCGGTGAGCAGGGCGTCCAGCGCCGCCAGGTCGATGCCGCCGTCGCGCTGCGGCACGGTGACTATCTCGATCCCCGGCCCCCAGGCGTAGGTGCGCACGACCTGGGCGTACTCCGGGTGGAGCGTGCCGGAAACCAGGACCTTGCGGCGCCGGGTGGCTCGCACGCACATGAGCGCCGCCTCGCCCGTCGCGGTGGAGCCGTCGTACATCGAGGCGTTGGAGACATCCATGCCCGTGAGCTCGCAGACCAGGGTCTGGAACTCGAAGATCGCCTGCAGCGTACCCTGGCTGATTTCGGGCTGGTAAGGGGTGTAGGCCGTGAAGAACTCCGACCGCGACGCCACGTGATCGACCGCCGCCGGCCGGTAGCGGAGCGAGACGCCCGCGCCCAGGAAGCTGCGCTGCTGCGACAGCGGCCGGTTGCGGGCGGCCAGCCCGGCCAGATGCTGTTGCACCTCCCACTCCGAGCGGCCGGAGGGTACGTCCAGTTTCCCGGCCCGCAATTCCCGCGGGATGGTGATCAGCAGATCCTCCATGGATCCGGCGCCGATGGCGCCCAGCATCTCGCGGCGCTGGGGATCGGTGAGGGGCAGGTAATTGAAAGGCATCAGTGGGTGGCAACCTCGGACTGGTAAGTCGCTTCGTCGAGCAGGGCGGACACCTGGGCGGGATCGGCGATCTCGAACTTCAGCAGCCACCCCTTGCCGTAGGGATCCTGGTTGACGTACTCGGGGTGCTCCTGCAATTCCGCGTTTGAGGCGACGACCGTCCCGGCCACCGGGGCGTAGAGGCTCGAGACGGCCTTGACCGACTCGACGACGCCGAACTCCTCGCCCTGCGCGAAGGTCCTGCCCGGCTCGGGCAACTCGACGTACACGACGTCGCCCAGTTGCTCCGCCGCGTACCGGCTGATGCCGACGGTGCCGTCGTCCGCAAGGTATTCGTGAGACTTGCTGAATTTCAACTGCGTGATCTCCGATAGAAAGGCAATTTGACGACCTCGGCGGGCGCTTCGATCGTCCGGATGCGTACGGTCAGCCTGTCGCCGACGGCGACGTCGGCCGGCACGAAAGCGGTGGCGATGGGATGGCCCAGGGTGGGCGACGGGGCGCCCGAGGCGACGCGGCCGATGACGTGCGCGTCCCGCAGCACCTCGTAGCCTTCCCGGGCCGGGGCCTTGCCCAGGAGCCGGAGTCCGACCAGCTTCAGGGGCGTGCCGTCGCGAATCTGTCTGGCGAGCGCCGCCTTTCCCAGGTACTCGGCGCCGCTCTTGATCGTCCAGCCGAAGCCCGCCGCGACCGGCGAGGTGGCGTCGTCCCACTCGTGGCCGTAGAGCGGCAGGCCGGCTTCCAGCCGCAAGGTGTCGCGCGCCCCGAGGCCGCATGGCGTGGCGCCTGCCGCGACCAGGGCATCCCACACCGCACCGGCGTCGTCGCCGGACAGGACGATCTCGAAGCCGTCCTCGCCCGTGTAGCCCGTGCGGGCCACGATGGCGTCGCGCCCTGCCACCTGGCCCTGGGCGAGCCGGAAGGCCTTGAGGGCCGACAGATCCATGTCCGCCAGCGGTTGCAGCAGCGCCGCGGCGCGAGGGCCCTGCAGCGCCAGAAGGGCCGTCTTCTCCGACGCGTCGATCAGCGTGGCGTCGGCCGGCGGGGACAGCGACTGGAGGTGCTCCCAGTCCTTGGCGATGTTGGAGGCGTTGACGACCAGGAGGTAGTGATCGGCGAGCCGATAGATCAGCAGGTCGTCCACGACGCCGCCCGCGGCGTTGCAGAACTGGGTGTAGATCGCCTTGCCCACGTCCATCCCGAGGACGTCGCCCGGCACCGCCCGGGCCAGGAACGCAGCTGCCCCGGGCCCCGACACCAGGAACTCGCCCATGTGCGACACGTCGAACAGGCCCGCCGCCTGGCGCACGGCCTGGTGCTCGGCCACGATGGAGGCGTATTGCACCGGCAGCTCGTAGCCCGCGAAGGGCACGAGGCGAGCGCCGAGCGCGACGTGCCGCGCGTGAAGGGGCGTCCGCGAGGTGGCCGTGTCTGCCATGGGGGTCTCCAAAACATCAGAAACGCCCCATTATACCGGTCATGCAGCGTGCCGCCCGGAACTTGCCGGGCAGCACGCCTGGTTTGGTGGAGTTGCGGTGGGGGATTGGGTTGGGAAACTTGCTAGCCCCTGGTGGGCGCCGGGAACCTGGCCTCCAGGGCAGGCGTCGTGCCGTTGTTGGTGACTATTTGCCGGTAGAGGTCGACGCCGGCGGTGGGGACGCGGCGGAAGTCGCGATTGCGGCAGTCCACGACGTACAGGCCGAAGCGGGGCGAGTAGGAACCCCACTCCCAGTTGTCCGTGATCGACCAGTGGATGTAACCGAGCACCGGGACGCCTTCGCTCATCGCCCGCTTCATCTGCTTCACGTGGGCGACCATGTAGGCCTCGCGGGTCCAGCCGTCCTTGCGGGGCTTGAGGTCCTCGGTGGCCATGCCGTTCTCGGCGACCAGCACCGGTAGGCCGAACCACCGGTGGTAGTTCTTCACGGTGTTGTACATGCCTTCCGGGTAGATCTCCCAGTCCCAGGCCATCTTGAACTTGGCGCCGAGCCCGAGGGTCCACCGGCAGTAGTAGTCGACGCCGATATAGTCGAGGTAGCCGCGGCCCCGGACGCCTTCGCCGTTGGCCCTTGGGCCACGCATCGCGTTCATCATCCAGTCGCCGTTGACGTCGAGCGCCTGGGTGGTGCGCGGGGCGGCCGCGTTCGGGTTGCCGATGACGTACGACGCGGCGTAGTTGTTGAACGAGACGTTGGCCACCGGGTCGTTGCGGTGGATGGCGTCATACGCCTTCTTGTGGGAGGCGATGAAGTTCGTGGCGGCCTTGATCGCGGCGATGGGGTTCTTCTTGCCGGGGGGCATCATGCCGGCCAGGTAGCCACCGGCCAGGTAGACGGTAGGTTCGTTGAACGTCAGCCACCAGTCGACCTCGCCGCCGTACTCCTTGGACACGAACTCGGCATAGCGGGCGAACTCGTCGACGCTCTGGCCGCTCTCCCAGCCGCCCATGTCCTCCAGCCACTGCGGATAGCTGAAGTGCATGAGGGTGACGACCGGCGTCAGGCCGTTGGCCCGCAGGGTCTGGAAGAGCTTGTGGTAGAACGCCACGCCGGCAGGATCGATGCGGCCCTTGGCGGGCTCGATGCGGCTCCACTCGATGCTGGTGCGGAAGGCATTGAGGCCCATGCCGCGGGCGAGTTGCGCATCCTCTCCGTACTGATTGAGGCCGTTGGCGGCCTTGCCGGCCCGCTCGGGCGTCTTGCCGGCCATCTCGAAGAGGAACCATTGCGCGGCGATGTTGCCGCCTTCCCACTGGTACCCGGCGGTGGAGACGCCCCACATGAACGGCCGGCGGCCGCCCTCGATGGTGGGTGTGTAGACCGACTGCGCGGTGTACGCCGCGGGGGCCGTGCCAGCCGGCGCGGTCGGCGCGATCTGGGCGCGAGCGCCGCAGCCTGCCAGCAACGCAGCGGCCGCCACAAGGCTCGCCGTCTTCCGCAACATCCAGGTCCCTCCTCGGTTTAGGGTCTCTTCCGTTAAGCAGGGGTTATCTGCCGAGGGGGTTGTACCCAAGACCAGGTAAAGACGCGGATTTTTAACTTAACCCGGCCTGAGATTTGAAGGTCCCTTAACTGATTTGCCGGGTCCTAAACGGAGTTAACGCCGGCTAAATAGAGCCGCGGGCTTGGCCCGGGAGTGACCCGCTCATGCAAATCGGCCGAGGTGGTTTGGCGGAGGTAGCGAGGCGGTGGAGATCGACTCCTGGCTATCGTCGTCGCATGGCTACGCGGTACGGATCCCTCGGCTGGGCGCTTGCCCTGGTGGCCTCGGGGTGCGGGCTCCTCGCCCCGGTGGGCGCGGGGCCTACCCGCGCCGAGATCACCAACCGGCAACTCATCGTCCTGTACGAACCGGGGGTCGAACCGCGTCCGCTGGAGTTCCGGGAGCAACGCCTCAACGTCGTGGACGAATTCGACCTCATCGGCAAGGTCCAGGTCCTCGACGTCCCGGCTCCGCTGTCGGTGCCCGAGGCCGCCCGCCAGATCCAGGGGCTGCCCGGAGTGCGGGGGGCGACTCCCAACCGCGCCAAGACGTGGTCGCTGAGTCCGAACGATCCGCTCGTGTACCGGCAATGGTGGGTGAACGGCGCGCGCTCGGGCTTGCGGGCGCAGCAACTCTGGGATCGCCAGGACGATGCGTCAGCGGTCGTCGTAGCCGTCCTGGACAGCGGCATCGACTACGTTCATCCCGAACTGGCCGGCCGCGTCCTGCTCGGCATCAACACGCTGGAGCGGCCCGCTTCGCGCGACGTCCTGGATCGCGACGGGCACGGCACGCACGTGGCCGGCATCATCGGCGCGGCCGGCAACAACGCCCTCGGAGTCGCGGGGGTCACATGGAATGTGAAAATGATGGCGCTCAAGGTCCTCGACCGCGACGGCGGCAACGACGCCGCGGCCCTGGCCGCCATTTCCTACGCGGCTCGCAACGGCGCCAAGGTCATCAACATGTCCTTCAACTCCGAGGACCGGACCATTTCCCAGGGGTACACCGACGCGGTGGCGTTCGCCAGGCAGCAGGGTGCCGTCGTGGTGGGCGCGTCCGGCAACGACGGCGGGCCCGTGACCCAGCCGGCCAACACGCCGGGCGTCCTGGCCGTGGCGGCCCTCGCCGGCAACGGCACGAGCGTGGCGGGCTACTCGAATCTCGGCGCCACCGTTCGCCTGGCGGCCCCGGGCGACGACATCCTCTCGACCGTCCCCGGCGGACGCTACGCCAACGACAGCGGCACGTCGATGGCCGCCCCCTTCGTGTCTGCCGCCGCGGCGATCGTCTGGGCGCGTCATCCCGACTGGACGGTGGAGCAGGTCGAGAAAGCCGTACAGGGGGCCGCGGTACCGCTTGCCGGGCACGGCGACCGCCTCGGCCGCCTGGATTACACGCTGCTGCCCTAGCGGGGCTGGCTCATCCAGGCCGGCACGGTGGGTGGCCCCACCCGCCAGGCGCGGAGGCCTGCCCCACCAGGGGGGAAAGCAGGCGTGGCTAGCAGGGGTTGCTACAAACCCGGGAAGCGGAGGGTCAATCTTGCCTTGATCCCCGGCGCCTAGGCTGGACGCATCATGCCAGTACGCCGCCCTTCTCCCTCCCTGCTACTCTGCGCCGCCGCCGCCCTCCAGGGTTGCGCGCTCGCTCTCGGGCCCCTGACCGGCAGCCTCGGGCCCGGTCCCGCGCCCGGCGGGCCTGCAGCGACTCCGGCGGCCGGCCCGCTG
>Ga0194120_10002344_pt1 | contig 32748 bp, 20 predicted proteins | sample TA2MahCa65mmetaG_FD_148642 | JGI IMG/M metagenome (GOLD analysis project Ga0194120, IMG submission 148642) | Freshwater microbial communities from Lake Tanganyika, Tanzania - TA2015019 Mahale Deep Cast 65m | ecosystem: Environmental > Aquatic > Freshwater > Lake | place: Tanzania: Lake... | reverse complement strand
CGCCGGCGAACGGCCCGCCATCCCCTCGAAGGCCGCCGCTGGCCCTCGGCCGCCGAGCCACCACCGCCGACGCCCTCGCAGCGCACCGCGACCACCTACGGATCACCGTGGTGAGAAATGCGGGCTAGCCGCCCGCGCGGGGCAGCGCTCGCGCGGCGAACGCCTGCCGCACGAAGTCCGCCTGCTCCTCCTCGTGCAGCCGGTACGAGCCGGTGGCGGGGCTCGCGGATTCGGGCCGGCCCACGTAGCGAAGCGTCCGGCCCTCGGGAAGCGAGCGCGCGATGCGGTCGGACACGAACGACCAGGCGCCCATGTTCCAGGGCTCCTCCTGGACCCAGACGACCTCGCGGGCGCCGTAGCGGGCGAGCGTGCTGCGCACCGCGTCGAACGGGAACGGGTGGATCTCTTCCAGGCGGACGATCGCGACGTCGTCGAAGCCGGAGTCCTCGCGCGCCTCGGCGAGCGCGTAGTAGACCTTTCCGCTGCAGAGCAGGACCCGGCGGGTCGCCTTCGGATCGCGCTCGCCCACCGCGAAGGCGGGGTCGTCGAGCAGCGGCCGGAACGCGCCGGTGCAGAGCTCGTCGACTCCCGACACGCACGACGGGTGGCGCAGCAGGCTCTTCGGAGACATCACGATCAGCGGCTTGCGGAAGCTGCGGCAGATCTGGCGCCGCAGCGCGTGGAAATACTGCGCGGGCGTGGACAGATTGCAGACCTGCAGATTGTCCTCGGCGCAGAGCTGGAGGAACCGCTCGAGTCGCGCGCTCGAATGCTCCGGACCCTTGCCCTCGTAGCCGTGTGGCAGGAGCATGACCAGGCCCGACGCGCGGCTCCACTTCTTCTCGCCGCTGGCGATGAACTGGTCGATGATGACTTGCGCGCCGTTGCAGAAGTCGCCGAACTGCGCCTCCCAGACCACCAGGCGGTTCGGATCGACCGTGCTGTAGCCGTACTCGAAGCCGAGCACCGCGGCCTCGGAGAGCAGGGAGTTCGCGATGATGAAGCGCGTCCCCTCCGGCGCGAGCTTCGCCAGCGGCGTGTAGCGATCGCCGGTCTCCACGTCGTGCAGCACCGCGTGACGGTGACCGAACGTGCCGCGCTCGGAATCCTGGCCAGTGAGCCGGACCGTCACGCCCTCGCGCAGGAAGGATCCGATCGCCAGCGCCTCCGCCGTTCCCCAGTCGACGTCGCTGCCCTCGAGTACGGATCGGACGCGCTGCTCGAGCATGCGGCGCAGCTTCGGGTGGACCTCGAAGCCGGGCGGGACGTCGAGCATGGCGCGCGCGCAGGCATCGAGCGTCTCGCGCGGGACCGCAGTGACCCCGTCTCTGACCTGCGCCCCCTCCAGACCGGCCCAGAGCCCCTGATAGCCCTCCGCGCCGGCCAGCCGAGTCACCTCCATGCTGTCCTCGAACGCATCCTCGAGTCGGCGCTTCTGCTCCTCCTCGAGCTTGGCGAGTGCCGCGTCATCGAGCGCTCGCTCCGCGATCAGCCGCTCGGAGTAGATCCGCGTGACGCGCGGGTGCGAGGCGATCTTCTTGTACATCAGCGGCTGGGTGTAGGTCGGATCGTCGGCCTCGTTGTGCCCGTGCCGCCGGTAGCAGACCAGGTCGATGATCACGTCCTCGCGGAACTGCTGGCGGAACGCGATCGCGAGCTTCGCCGCGTGCACGCACGCCTCGGGATCGTCGGCGTTCACGTGGAAGACCGGTGCCTGGATCAGCTTCGCGCCGTCGCTCGGGTACTGCGTGAAGCGGTAGTCGCGGGGATCGGTCGTGAAGCCGATCTGGTTGTTCACGATGATGTGGATCGTGCCGCCGGTCCAGTAGCTCTCGAGCTCCGAGAGCGCGAGCGTCTCGAACACCACGCCCTGACCCGTGAACGCCGAGTCGCCGTGGATCTGCAGCGGGATGACCTGCTTTCGCTCGGCATCGAGTCGATGGTTCTGCTTCGCGCGGACGACGCCTTCGGCGACCGGATTGATCCACTCCAGGTGACTCGGATTCGGACAGAGAGACAGGTGCAGGCTCTTGCCGCTCCGGGTGCGACGGTCGGCCGAGTAGCCGCGGTGGTACTTCACGTCGCCCGCGCCCTGCGCGTTCGCGGGCATGAGCGAGGTCTGGAACGCCGACATGATCGCGTGGTACGGCATGTCGAGCGTGTGGGCCATCACGTTCAGCCGGCCGCGGTGTGCCATCGCGAGCACGACCTCGGCCGCGCCGAGATCCGCCGCGCCCTCGACCAGCGCGTCGAGCATCGGGATCAGCGCCTCGCCGCCCTCGAGCGAGAAGCGGTAGGCGCCCAGGAATCGCTTGTGCAGGAATTCCTCGAAACGCTCGGCGGCCATCAACTGAGAGAGCACGCGCAGGCGCTCTTCAGGGCTCGGCTCCGGGCGGTTCTCGCGCGGCTCCATTCGCGCGAGCAGCCAGTCGCGGCGCACCTTGTCGCGGATCTCCATGAACTCCGCGCCGAAGCTTCCCGAGTAGGTGCGGCGCAGGCTCGCGATCAGTTCCGTCACCGTGCCCTCGGCGAGCCCCAGGTAGTTGCCGAAGGTCACACGCCGCAGCATGTGTTCGTCGCGCAGGCCGTACTCGCGCGGCTCGAGCAGCGCGTGCGCGTCCTGGTGGCTTCCGAGCGGGTCGAGCTTCGCGATCAGGTGTCCGTGGCTGCGGTAGGCGTCGACGAGCGCGATGATGCCGACCGCGGGAACCGCGGGGGTCGGCTCCGCGGCGGCCTGCGGCCCGGCCGGCTCCGCGGCAGTCGGGCGCCCGTGCAGCTCGTCGAAGAGGCGCCGCCACGACGCGCCCACCCGCTCGCGGCCGAGCACGTAGTCCTCGTACAGCGCCTCGACCCAGGCGCCGTTCTCGCCGCAGAAGAGCTCGGCAAGCTCCTCGTTCACTTCTGGCCTCCGCTTGCGCGCATGGTAACGAGTTCTCTCTTCGACGGGAGGGTCGGGAAGTGGAGCCGGGCGGCCGTTTGCGCGGGCCTCGGCTACGATGCGCCGCGATGCGCTTCCAAGTCCTGCCCGGCTTCCGGGATTTCTTCCCGGAGGACCTCGCGATCCGGCGCGCGATCGAAGCGGCCTGGCACGGCGCGGCGCGCGCCGCCGGATTCGAGGAGTTCGACGGCCCCGTTCTCGAGTCGCTCGAGCTGTTCACCGCCAAGTCGGGCGAGGAGATCTCCGGACAGCTGTACACGTTCACCGACAAGGGCGACCGCGCGGTGGCGCTCCGCCCGGAGATGACGCCGACGCTGGCGCGAATGATCGCGTCGCGCGCGAACCGGCTCGCACGGCCGATCAAGTGGTACTGCGTTCCGGAGTTCTATCGCTACGAGAAGCCGCAGCGCGGCCGCCTGCGCGCCTTCTACCAGTGGAACGTCGACGTGCTCGGCGCGAGCGACCCCGCCTCGGACGCGGAGCCGATCGCGATCGCGCTCGACGCGCTGCGCCGGCTCGGACTCGGCGAGCGCGACGTGCGCGTGCACATCAACGACCGGCGCCTTCTCGCGCGCACGCTTCGCGATCTCGACGTCGCTCCCGAGCAGGACGCAGCCGTGCTGGCGCTGATCGACAAGCTCGGGCGCGACCGAGCGGCGGGGGAGCGGCTCGAGGCGCTGCTCGGCGCCGCGCGCGCGAAGCAGCTGCTCGGCCACTGCGCGGCGTATCCGCTCGCGAGCGCCCCGGAGCTCGGCGCCGTGCTCGAGGCCTGCCGCGAGTACGGGATCGACTCCGCGCTCGTGCCCGACTTCGGGATCGTGCGCGGGCTCGCCTACTACACCGGTCCGGTCTGGGAGATCTTCGACGCGCCGCGCGAGCTGCGGGCGGTCGCGGGCGGCGGGCGTTACGACGACCTGATCCGGTCGCTGGGCGGTCCCGAGCTTCCCGCGCTCGGCTTCGGCATGGGCGACGCGGTGCTCGGCGAGCTGCTCGCGGCCCGGGGCCTGCTGCCCGCGACACCGCCGCGTGTCGAGGTGGTCGTGGTTCCGGTCACGGCCGAGCTCGCCGGCCCCGCGCGGCGGCTGGTCGCGCGGCTCCGCGCGCAGGGCGTCGCCACCGAGGCGCCCTACGGCCTGCCGCGGATCGGAAAGGCGCTGAAGGCCGCAGACGCCGCCGGCGCCCGACGCGTCGTCATCGTCGGCCCGGACGAGTGGGCCGATGGGCTCGTCGTCGTGAAGGACCTCGCCTCGGGTGTCGAGACCCGCGTGCGCGTCGAGGATCTGACCGAGCGCTAGCGCGCGGCCGGCGCGCCACCCGCGCCCTTCACCAGCGTCGTCGCGAGCGTGAGCATCGACGCGACGTCCGAGAGGTTCGCCGGGATCACGAAGGTGTTTCCCGCCTTGGCGAGATTCCCGAGCTGCGAGACGTACTGCTCCGCAACGCGCAGGCGCATCGCGTCCTCGCCGCCGGGCAGGCGCAGCGCCTCGGCGATGTTCCGCAGGCCCTCCGCCGTGGCGTTGGCGACGGCGAGGATCGCCTGCGCCTGCCCCTCGGCCTCGTTGATCTGCAGCTGGCGCGTGGCCTCCGACTCCTTGATCACGCGCTGCTTCTGTCCCTCGGCCGCATTGATCTGCGCGTCGCGCTCGCCCTCGGAGGTCAGGATCACCGCGCGCTTCTCGCGCTCGGCGCGCATCTGCTTCTCCATCGCCTCCAGCGTCTCGTGCGAGGGCATGATCTTCTTGATCTCGTAGCGCAGCACCTTCACGCCCCATGCGCCCGAGGCCTTGTCGAGCTCGGTGACCAGCGCGGAGTTGATCGCGCCGCGCTCCTCGAAGGTGCGGTCGAGGTCGATCTTGCCCACCTCGCTGCGCAGCGTGGTCTGCGCGAGCTGCGAGATCGCGAAGCCGTAGTTCACCACTCCGTAGCTCGCCTGGCGCGGATCGAGCACCTGCAGGTAGAGCACGCCGTCGACGCCGACCTGCACGTTGTCGCGCGTGATGCAGACCTGCTCGGCGATGTCGATGGTCTGCTCCTTCAGCTCGTGCCGGTAGGCGACGCGATCCACGAACGGCATCAGGATGTGGAAGCCCGCCTGCAGCGTGCGGCTGTAGCGGCCGAGCGTCTCCACCACGTAGGCGGCCTGCTGGGGCACCACGATCGCCGTCTTGGCGATGACGAAGACGGCGAGCGCGACTACGGCGAGCACGGCGATCACGACGAACGGGTCCATCCGGGGTCCTCCTGTGCGGGTTCGGGATCAGGCGTCGCGGCTGAGCTCGAGCTCGACGCCGAGGACGCGGGCCACGCGCGCGGTCTCGCCCGGGGCGAGCGCCGTGGAGCCGGTGTTGTGCGCGCGCCAGACCGTGCCGCGCAGCTCGACCTGTCCGCGCCCGCCGGGGGCGATCGGCTCGCGCGCGACGGCGAGCTCGCCGACCGTGGACTGGCCGACCTCGCCTGCGCTGCTGCGGATCCGCGCGTAGAGCCGTCGCCGGAACGTCGCGGCTCCGACGACGCAGAGCGCGCCGAAGATCGTCCACTGCAGCCAGACCGGCCCGGCCAGGCCGAGCGCGGCGAGCGCGCCGGTGATCAGCGCGGCCGCGCCGAAGAACACCAGGAAGAACTGCGCGTCGACGACCGATTCGGCCGCGAGCAGAGCCGCGCCAAGGACGATCCACCCCCACCAAGGCATTGCAGACCCTCCGCGTTCAGGCGTTCGAGATCGGCCCGCCGCCCGCCTCGTCCACGCCCACACCCATCGAGTGATAACCCTTGTCCACGTAGACGGTCGTGCCGGTGATCCCGGCCGCGAGCGGCGAACACAGGAATGCGGCGGTGGCGCCGACGTCGGCGGCGTCGATCGCCTCGACAAGCGGCGAGTTCTTGCGCGCGTACTCGATCATCTTCTCGATGAAGCCGATCGCCGAGGCCGCGCGCGAGGCCCAGGGCCCGGCCGAGATCGTGTTCACGCGCGCGCCGTAGCGCCGGCCGGCCTCGTAGGCGAGCGTGCGCGTGTCGCTTTCGAGAGCCGCCTTCGCGGACGACATCCCCCCGCCGTAGCCCGGAACCACGCGCTCCGAGGCCATGTAGGTGAGCGAGACGAACGACGCGCCCGGGCGCAGCAGCGGGCCGAAGCGCTGCACCAGCGACACGAACGAGTAGGCGCTGGCCGAGAGCGCCGACAGGTAGCCCTTGCGGCTGGTCTCGAGCAGCGGGTTCTTGACCTCGCTGCCGTTTGCGATCGAGTGCACCACCACGTCGAGCGGGCGCGCGCCGAACTCGGCGACCATGCGGTCCGCCACGCCCTGGATCGTGAAGTCGTCGTGCTCCTTGTAGCGACGGTTCTCGCGCAGCTCGATCGGAGCGTCGGCGAGCGTGTCGTACTCGGCGTCGAGCGCGAAGATGCGCTCGAAGGCGAGCGTGCCGCCCCCGGGCATCTGCAGCGACTCGGCCAGCTTCCCGCGCTCGAGCATCTTGGTGAAGATCCCGTAGGCGGGCGGCCAGGTGCCGACGCAGACCGTGGCGCCGGCCTCGGCCAGTTTCTTGGCGATTGCGAACCCGAAGCCCCAGTCGTCGGCGACGCCGGCGACGAACGCGCGCTTTCCCGAGAGATCGATCGACAGCATCCGCGCAGGATAACAGGTAGGATCGGACCCATGTCACGACGCGATCAGATCCAGATGACCCCGGACGAGGTGCGACGCTTCATCGACTCGAAGAAGACGATCACGATCGTTTCGAACGGCCCCGGCGGCTTTCCGCACCCGATGCCGATGTGGTTCGCGCGCGATCCCGACGACTCGATCCGCATGGCCACCTACCGCACCAGCCAGAAGATCAAGAACATCCAGCGCGACCCTCGCGTCTCCCTGCTCTGCGAGACGGGAATCGAGTACCAGGAGCTGCGCGGCGTGGTGCTCTACGGCCGGGCGCAGCTGATCGACGACTTCGAGCTCGCCTGCGACACGCTGCTGCGCGCGGGCGGCCGCGGCGAGGGGCTGCCGCGCGACGAGGCCGCCGCGAAGACGGTCATGGATGCGATGCGGAAGAACGCCGAGAAGCGCTTCGTGATCCGGGTTGCACCGGAGCGCGTGGTCTCGTGGGACCACTCGAAGCTCGGCGGCGCGTACTAGCGCGTTTCCGATCGTTCACGGCGTCTCGTTCACGTCGACTGAGTGACTCGAGTTACTCGTCCATCGAGTGACACGATTCGCTTTATCTACGCACTAACCAGACAGCTCGCTCTCGAGCTCTGGGGGTGCGATGATGGTGTGTCGAGCCCGTCTCCTGCTTCTGGCTCTGGTCTGCTTCGGGATTCCGCTCGGTGCGCTCGCGCAGGGCGGTTCGGTTCTCGAAGCGACCGGCGAGGCGAGCTACCGGATTCCGATCGTCGTCCCGCCCGGACCCGCCGGGCACCAGCCCGAGCTCGCGCTGGTGTACGCGAGCGGGAACGGCCGCGGACCCGCGGGCTGGCTCGGTTTCGGCTGGTCGCTCGCCGGCGAGAGCCGGATCGAGCGCGAGACGCGCACCGCCGGCCCGTTCGACTTCGACGCGCGCAGCTGCGGCGCCGGCGGCGCGTTCGCGTGCTACCGGTCGGACTACGTTCTCGACGGGCAGGACCTGATCTGCGACTCCGGAGCCTGCGAGCCGTGCTCGGCGTCGGCTCCGTGCCGGTACCGCACCCAGAGCGACGACGGTCGCATCATCGAGTTCATGGGCGAGTCGTCCGGCTGGACGATCGCCGACCGCGACGGGCGCGTCTTCGTCTACGGCGCGTCTTCGTCCGGCGCGACGCGGCTCGCCAACCCGACGCTCCCGCCGTTCGAGGTCGCGAGCTGGCTTCTCGAGCGCAGCACCGACGTGAGCGGGAACGAGATCCGCTACGGCTACGACACGAGCTCGAGCGAGAACGTCGCCTATCTCGCCAGGATCGAGTACGGAGCGGGCAGCGCCGCGAATCGCAGCATCGAGTTCGTCTTGAACGATCCGCTCTCCGCGCCGCGCCCGGATCGGCCGGTCTGGGCCCGGGCCGGATTCCGCCAGCAGGTGGACCGGCGAGTGGCCGCGATCGAGGTGCGCGCGGCGTCGAACCAGCTCGTCACGACCTACCGGCTCGCCTACACGCAGGATCCGGATTCCACGCGAAGCCGGCTCGCGAGCGTGCAGCGGATCGGCGCCGACGCCCGGGCGGCTCTGCCGCCCTACACGTTCTCGTACTCGGAGCGCCTCGCGGGCGACGGATTCGAGCAGGTGAACCAGCCGGGCTACTTCGGGGCTCCGGCCCAGTGCCCGCCGCTCGGCGGCCTGCACGCGGATCCGTCCGGGAATGGCTTCTGGAACATCGCGGATCTCAACCGGGACGGTCTCGACGATCTGTACTTCGTGCAGGGCTACAGCGAGGTGAGCACGTCGGGCCGGACCGAGGTCGCGCTCGGAACCGGCACGCGCTTCCTGCCCGGCTCGGGGCTCGCCTGTGGCTACGCGCTCGCGCGCGGGAATCGCTGGTCGGGCGACCGCCTGTTCTTCGCCTCCACGCTCTCCGTCCCGACGCTGCAGATCTCGCGCGCCGCGACGCTCGACCTCGACGGCGACGGCTTCCTCGATCACATCGATCACGGCGGGTCGTACCGAGCGGGAAGCTTCGAGCCGGTTGCGGCGGGCGTCCGCCTCGGCGGTCCGAACGGGTTCTCCGACGCGACACTCCCGACGTCGCTGGAGCTCGCGCACCTCTGGGACTTCTCGTTCGGGAACGGCTGGAACGCGGACGACTTCTGGATCCGGATCGCGAGCACGACGAACGGATCCTCCGACACCCGCGCTCTGCTCGCGGACGTGACCGGCGACGGCCGTCCGGACCTGCTCGCGACTCGTGGCACGACCCCGTTCGACTACTGGGACGGGGCGTCGTGGAGCCCGGTCTGGCCGGACTGGACCGGCTGGGCGGTGTTCGCCAATCGCGGGCTCGCGACCGGCGCGGGCGGGCAGGGGTATCTCGATTTCGGCGACGGGCCGCTGCTCTGGCCGGCGCCGCCCGGCGTGGGAATCGAGACCGTTTCCTTCGGACTCACGAGCCGGGCGCTCGCGGACCAGAACGGCGACGGGCTGCCCGACCAGCTCACGCGCAGCAGCGTCGCGTACGGCTACGGCGCGGGCTTCCTTCCCGCGGAGCCCGTGGCGGACGTCATTCCGCAAGCGTTGATCGCCGCGCCGCTCTACGTCCGCGCGGGGCTCTACGATCTGAACGGCGACGGGTTCCTCGATCACGTCTCGGCGCAGAACGAAGGCGCAGATCCGTACTGGCACGTGCACTTCGGAACCGGCCACGGATTCAATCCGAGTGAGTCGCTGTTCCGGCGCGTGGTCGACGTGCTCGACGAGGTTGCGATCGAGGCGGACGGGATCACCGTCGGGGCGAGGTCGATTCGCGACGTGAACGGCGACGGTCGACCGGACTACGTCGCCGCCGGACGAGGAAGTGTCTTTCTGCAGAGCCGCGCGGCGAATCACGACGGAGAGCGCTCGGAGCCGCTTGCGGGCCTGCTCACGCGAGCGGCCGACCCGCTCGGCGGCTCGGTCGAGCTCCATTACGCGATGTCGGCCCAGCTCCAGACGGAGTCCGGGCTGCCCGCGAATCCCGAAATGGTGCTGCGAAGACCCGTCGTGACCCGCGTCACGCGGCGCGACGGGCGAGCGGGCACGCCCGCGATCGTCTCGGAGCTCTGGTACGGCGGCGGGGTCTTCGACTACGCCGAAAAGGAGTTCCGCGGCTTCGCGAGCGTGATCGAGACCGAGCTCGAGCAGGGCGTCGACCCGACGCGGATCTCGTCTTCGTATCGCACCGATCGGGTCTGCGCGTCGAGCCTCGCCTCGCGCGAGGTAGCGCGCGGCGAGAGCGTGATGGAGCGCGAGTCGCTCGACTACCTGCAGGTGCTCGGCGGCGGCGTCTCGGACGCGCAGCGATGGGGGCGTTGTCTGCTCGCGACCCGCACGGAAGAGGCGGTCGAGGGCAGCGAAGCGGACCGGCGCATGCGGCGCACCGTCTGGAACTACGGCGATCCGATCGACGCGAGCTACAACGTCGCGCGGCTCGAGGAGTGGGGCGAATGGAATCCCGCGACGGGCCAGGACGTGCCGGGCGACGAGCGCATCACCGAGCTCGGCTACGCGGCTGCGTCCGAGGCGTTCCCCGCGATCGTCTCGCGCGTGAACTCTCAGGTCGTGAAGGACGCGGCCGGAAACGTCTACTCGAAGCGGCAGTACTGCCACTCCGGCGCGAGCGGCTGCAGCTCGGCGGGAAACGGCAAGCCGGAAGTCGTCGTCGCGTTCCTGACGGATTACTTCGCGAGCCCGCCGATCATCGACGCTCCGCGAACCGTGACGACGATCTCCTACGACGCCTGGGGAAACCCGGCGCAGCTCACCGGGGCGGCGACGCCCGACGATCCCGACGGCCTGCGCACGGAGATCGACTACGACCCGACCTACCGGACCTTCCCGACGGAGATCCGCCGCGGCGCAGACGTAGCCGCGCCGCTCCGACCGCTCGCCACCCGGATCGACTACGCCGGCTGTCCGAGCGGGCTCGCGCCGCCGCCCGGACTCGGGCTGCCGTGCAGCGTCCGCTCTCCGACGGGCGGCGTCGAGCTTCTCGGGTACGACGATCTCGGGCGCGTGGCGCGACTCGAGCGGCCGGCGACCGGGTACGTCCAGACGCGGAGCTACGCGCTGCCCGGGGCGAGCTCGCCGGGTGAGAACGTTCTCGAAACGCGGGTCCATCGCGCCGGGGCGGCCGACCTGGTCGAGCGCGAGGTTCTCGACGGGCTCGCGCGCGTCCGTCGCCACGAGTCCCCCGGCGCGCTCGGTGAGACCGTCTTCGTCGAGCGCAGCTTCGACGACCGCGGCCGCTTGCGGACGGAGTCTCTCCCACGCGTCGGCGGGCCCGCGCTGGTTCGCGCGTACTCCTACGACGCGCTCGATCGAGTCGCGCTCGTGCTCGACCCCGACGCCAGCACCCATCACATCACGAGCTACGCGCCCTGGACGGTGATCGACGAGACGCACTTCGGCGCGCCGAGCCCGGCGAACCGCGTCGAGCGCACGGAGCGCGCCTCCGATGGGCTGGGTCGGATCGTGCGGGTCGCGAACCATCCCGACGCAGCGGGCCTGTCCAGTCCGCACGCGGTGACGGCCAGGTACGACGCCGCCGATCGGCTGTACCAGCTTCTCGATCCGATCGCGAGCGACCCGTCGCTCTGCGCGTCGCTCGAGATGGGGCCGCGCTGCGCGACACAGGATCACGTCACCGAGATCTTCTGGGACTCGTTCGGGCGCCGCGTGCGGATCGACGATCCGGATTCGGGCGTCTGGCGCTTCGAGTACGACGACGAGGGGCGCCTACTCTCGCGCACCCAGAACGACGGGTCGAGCAACTCCCGCGCCGAGCTGCGCAGCTACGATCCGCTCGGGCGGCTGGCCTCGACGCGCTTCGTTCCGAGCGGAGCCGGTGTCTCGGACGCGAGCTTCGTCTACGGCAACGACGACTCGAGCCCGGACTTCGCGAGGCTGGTCGGCGTGATCGGGGCGAGCCCCGAGGGAACCACCCACCTCTACGGATACGACGCCGCCGGTCGCCGGAGCCGCGTCCTGCAGCGCACGGCCGGATTGGAGTTCGACTCGGCCTTCGAGTACGACGAGCTCGACCGCGTGCGCCGGCGGACCTACCCCGACGGCGAGGCTATCGATTACGTGTACGACGGGCTTCGGCTGCGCGAGATCCGGGCCGACGCCGCGAATCCGGTCTTCACGGGCGCGGTCCTGCGCAACGCCGACTACGACGCGCTCGGCCGAGCGAGCTCGCTCGAGATCGGCGCGGGTCCCGGCGGCGCAGCTCTGGTGACCGAGACCTACGCGTACGATCCCGCGACCGCGCGGCTCTCGGGAATCGGGGCGAGCGTCGGCAGTCCCGTCTCGGACGACCCCGACGGGGACCGGGTCCCCGTGTCCGGCGACATCTGTCCGAACGCGTGGGACCCGGCACAGCTCGATCGGGGCGGCCTGGGCGAGGGCAGCGGTCCGGACGGGATCGGCGACGGCTGCCAGTGCGGCGACGTCGACGGGACCGGGCAGGTGACGCTCTCGGACGCCTTCGCGATCCTGATGTTCGGCTTCGGCGACGAGACGCTCTCGCGCCCCGATCTCTGCGACGTCGACGAGAGCGGTAGCTGCGATCCGTACGACTTCGTCGCAGTGTTGCTGGCCGCATGGAACGGATCGGGGGATCTGCAGGGCTGCCGCGCGACGAAGCCGCTGAATCTTCCTTCGAGCTCTCCGATCGACCTCGAGCTGGCATTCGACGGCCTTGGCCGCCTCGTCGCCCAGACAGGCTGGCTCGGGGCCGAGTCAGTGAGTCGGAGCTACGCTTACGATGGCCTCTCGAGACTGTCGAGCGCGACCGGTCCGTGGGAGAAGGCGAGGGGTCGCCAGGAACCCGTCACCTGGACCTGGCGCTACGACGCGCTCGGAAACCCGCGCGCGCAGGCCAGCAGCCTGCCCGAGAGCTGGGGCGGGGACCACCGCACGTGGGTCTACCAGCACGCGAGCAAGCCGCGCTTTCTCTCGGAGTTCGTCGCGGCGGGAGAGCTCTGGGAGGCGATTTTCGCCACGGAAGGCGGCGAGCCCGCGCGGATCGATCTCGGGGCCGGCTACGGGACCGAGACCTTCGCCTGGAATGCGCGCGGCAAGCTGCATCGCTACGGGGGCTCGAGCTACGAGTACGACGCGTTCGGGGATCTTGCGCGAACCGCGATCGGATCGGGTGCGCGCGCGACGTCGATCATCCACGTCGCCGGCGACTTCGAGTACGACGTCGCTGCGCGCCGCGCGAGCAAGTACTTCTCCGTCGGCGGAGTGCGCATCGCGAGCCTGGCCACGTCCTGGGTCGCGCCCGCCGCCTCGGCTCCCATCGCCAGCCTGCTCGCGTCGGGAATCGCTGCGCTCCCGCCCGCGGCCGCCTCAGCGACTCCGAGCTCGGGCCCGGGAAGCCACGGCCGCCACGCCGAGCCGATTCTCGCGCACCTCACCGACCACCTCGGCTCGGTGATCGGCTCGGTGAATCGTGACGGGGTCGTCGTCGAGACGCGCGACTACGCGCCGTTTGGCGAGTCGATCGCGCAGCTCGGCTCGTTCGCGGTCGGGCAGCGCTTCACGGGGCAGCCGCAGGACGACGCGGCCGAAAGCCTGTACAACTACGGCGCGCGCTTCTACGAGCCTCGCTGGGGGCGATTCATCTCGCCGGACGAAGTGGTGCAGAGCTTCGACTCACAAGGCCTGAATCCGTACTCGTACGTGTTGAACCGCCCGACGAGTCTGGTCGACCCCAGCGGGCGATTCGCCGGCGTCTCCGCTCCGTACGGAAACACGATCGCGCTGCTCGGCGGCTGCAACCCGACCTACACGACCGTGCGCGACCCGTCGTCTGCGCAGCGCGACACGGAGGTGAGATCGGACGTCTGGAACACACCGCTCGCAGACATGGTCGCCGAGATGCGGCTCGCCGACGCGGCCTTCCCGCCGGTCCCGATGGTCCTGAACCTGACGCGGATCCTGCTCGTCGATTTCCACGCCTTCACGCTCGGCACGTTCTCACAGCTCGTCATCAATCCGTTCATGAGTCTCGGCAAGCTGATCGACCGCACGCTGAACGGGGACCTGAGAGGAATGGGCGACGCATCTCAATGGCTGATCGAAGGTACGCTGGTGCCGCGCTACGCATTGCAGAATGGACCGTATTGGGGCCGCGGTCAGACCAGCAACGACAAGCTCGACAGCGTGCTGGAAGAGGCTGGATTCGAGCACGACGACCTCTGCGCCGGGGGCTGCACGAGCGATGCAGATCGCACCTGGATACGGATCGCATGGAGCGACCCATGGCGGCTCGGGCCCTATGGCCAGGCCTATCGCCTCGCGGGCACGGCCGCGTTCAGCGCGCGAATCGCGTGGCGCTCCATGACGGGGCAGCCGTGATCGCGCGGACGCGAATCGCGCTCGCCGCACTGCTCCTCGGCGTCGCAAGCGCATGCCTGCCGTTTCCCCGCTGGACCTACACCGCACAGACGCGCGTCGACGTGCTTCCCGAATCCGACGGTTTTTCAGCTGAAGACCTCCGCCGCGCGGAGCTCGCAGTGGCGGATATTGCCCGCGCTGCGGGAATGAAATCCGGTGAAGATGTGTGGGGCGGAATCGAATCCGCGCAGACCGTGAGCGGCTGGAAGGTGCCGCCACGTCGGCTGCTGAGGTTGTGGTCTAGAAAGCAGAGCTTCATGCTGCCGATCGATCTCTCGCTGGAAGTCAGCGAGGACCGGCGCGTGCTCTGGTTCTCCGTCTCCGACTACGAACACGGCTCGCCTACGCCTGAGGTCGCGCGAATCACGGCGCGGCTCCGGGAGCGGGTCGAGGCCGAGTTCCCGAAAGACGCGATCGTGCACGAGGCGATACGGAACGGCCCGATCTTCGACCACCCCTGAGCACGGCGCGCCGCTAGCGCGCGGAGGCCTCGCCGCGCAGCGGGATCAACAGCGATCCGTCGACGCGCGTTCCGCTCGGGATCTCGTACAGGGCGCGGATCGTCTGGACGTCGGTGTCGGTGACGAATACGCGCTCGACGGTCTCCCACGAGTAGTTCATCGCCGAGTCGCAGTCGAGACAGTGGCCGAGGCCCAGCGTGTGGCCGAACTCGTGCGCGACCAGGAGGCGCAGCTCCGCGAGGTCGAGGTGACACTCGATCGCGAGGCACGGCCTGGTGGCGTACTGCAGCTCTCCGCGCACGCGCAGGCGGCCGTCGATCACCTGCCACTTGACGCCGCCCCAGCCGGCGGCGTCGCCAGTGATGCGCCTGCGCCACTCGACCTGGATGTCGGCGTCGCGGTCGTCGCGCACGATCTCGAGCCGGAACCAGGGCAGAGCCGCCTGGATCGCGGTCTCCCAGGCGCGGATCGCGCCGATCACGCCCTCGTCGGTCTGCTCGCGGCTCGCGTAGCGAGCGGCGAGCTTGGGAAGCTGCACGTTCACGCGGATCGGCATGTCCTCGCGCGCGTAGTGCACGTAGGCGGGCGTGCCGTCGACGTCCTCCGCGTTTGGCATCAGGAACCCGTCCTCGGCGCGAGGCGCGCCGAGCGGAGTCTCGCGCGCGGGCTCGAGCGTTGGAACCGCGTCTTCGCTCGCAGGTCTCGTCCCCGTCGCCGCAGGTCCCGCGCACGCGAGCAGCGCGACGCCTAGCGCGATCGCGACCCGCGCCGCGCGCGCTACCAAGCGGTCCAGCCGCCGTCGACGGCGATCACGGCGCCGGTCACGTAGCTCGACTTCGGCGAGGCGAGGAACAACACTGCGGTCTCGATCTCCTCGAGCCGGCCGAGCCGGTCCATCGGCGTGAAGCGGCGCATGGCGGCCTGCTGCTCGGGCGCCACGTCGCCCACGCTCGGGTCGATCGTCATCTCGGTCGGGAAGTACGACGGCGCGAGCGCGTTCACGCAGATCCCGTAGCGCGCCCACTCGACCGCGAGGTGACGCGTCAAGTTGTTGAGCGCGCCCTTGGTCGCCGCGTAGCCGACCGAGCGGTGCACGGGATTCGCGCCGAAGCCCATCACCGACGAGAGCTGGATGATGCGCCCGCCGCGGCCGCGCTCGATCCAGCGCTTCGCGAGCATCTGCGACGCCTCGAGCGGCGCGGTCAGGTTCAGCGCGATCGCGCCGTCCCACTTCGCCCGCGTGTGCGTCTCGGCGCGGCCGAGCGGAGCGATGCCCGCGCCGTTCACCAGCACGTCGATCGGTCCGAGCTCGGCCTCGACCCGGTCGATCGCCGCGCGGAGCTGCTCGGTCACCGTCACGTCGGCGGGCGCGGCGCAGGCGCGCACGCCCTTCGCCTCGAGCTCGCGCGCGAGCTCCTCCAGTCGATCCTTGCGCCGCGCGACCAGCCCCACGCTCGCGCCGGCCTTCGCCAGCGCGCGCGCGGCCTGCGCCGACAGCCCGCTCGACGCGCCGGTCACCAGCGCGACCTGTCCCGAGAGAGAGAAGAGTGATTCGAGCTCGGTCATGGGAGGGGCATTCCTACGCGGGCGGAGGTTCGCTGGCGACCAGCCTACCTCCGGCGCGCATCGCGGGCCAGGAGAGGGGCTCCCGAAATAAATGCGGTTGCGCTCGCGAGCGGGTGTGGCAGGCTGGCACGATGCAAAGCCGCGGGGCGCCGAACGCGTGAAGCGCAAGTGGGTCGCGCTGCTGATGCTCGCCTTCACCGCCCCCTCGCCGGCGTTCGCCGCGATTCCGGTCGCGAGCGCGATCGTCCTCGGGATGCACGAGAGCGAGCATGGGCACTCTCTGCTGGTGGTCGGCGACGACGACCACCGTCACTTGGTGCTGACGCACGACGAGGCGAGCGACCCCGGCGAGCAAGGCGATCAGGGCGAAGCGCTCTCGCACGCCGATCACGTGGTCGAGCTCGCCTGGGACGGCGTCGCGAGCGCGGCCTCGCGCCGCGATGCTCCCGATTTCCCGGCTGCAATCGGCCCGGCGCTGACCTTCGCTGCAGCGCCCGCTCCGGCGAGCGCGCCGCGCCGCTACACCGCGGTTCTGGCGCCGCCGTTCGATCCCGTGCGCACGGTCGTGCTTCGACTCTGAGAAGCCGCGTCGCCTCCGACGCAACGTGTCGTTCGCCGCTTCCGGCGGCGAGCCGAGCCCGCGCTTCCCACTAGAGGACGACCGTCCATGCGCTGCACCGCCATCGCGCGGTGCGGGTGTCTTGCCGCGGCGCTTCTGAGCCTTCCGCTCGGAGCGTTCGCCCAGGCGCCCGCGCCATATCCCATCGGCCGAGAGCTTCCCTTCTTCGAGGCGCCCGCGAGCCCCGCGGACAGCCCACCGCCGCTCGTGCCCGAGCCGACCGGCGTTCTGTCGCTCGAAGACGCGCTTGCTGCCGGGCTGCTGCACAGTCCGGAGCTTGCGGCGGACGCCTACGAGGTGCGCGCACGCGAGGCCGCGCTGCTCCAGGCGGGAGCCCTCCCGAACCCGACGCTCGAGCTCGATCTCGAGGACTTCGGCGGAGGGGGCGAGTTCAGCGGCGTCGACTCCGCGCAGACGACGCTGCTCGTCGGTCAGCGGATCGAGCTCGGCGGAAAACGCGCCGCGCGCATCGCGCTGGCGAGCGCGGACCGGGACCTCGCGGCATGGGACTACGAGGTCAGGCGCATCGACGTGCTCACCCGCACCGCCGGTGCCTTCGTCGATGTGCTCGCGGCGCAGGAGAGAAGGCGCCTTGCGGATGAGGTCCTCGGACTCGCGCGCGCGATACAGAGCGTGGCCTCGCGCCGGCTGCGGGCCGGCATCGCGACTCCGGCCGAGGAGATCCGCGCGGGCGTCGCGGTCGACGTCGCCGGGGTGGAGCTCGAGCACAGCGAGCACGGGCTCGCGACGGCACGCCAGAAGCTTGCCGCGATGTGGGGAGGCGAGGCGCCGCGCTTCGAACGCGCCGTCGGCGGACTCGATCGGCTTCCGATCGCGCCGCGCGCCGACGAGCTGCGGCAACGCCTCGCGGAGAGCCCGAGCGTCGCGCGCTGGCAGGCGGAGCTGCTGCGCCGAAACGCTTCGCGCGCGAGCGCGCGAAGCGAGCGGACTCCCGACGTGACGCTTCACGCCGGACCGCGCCGCCTCTCGGGTCCCGACGAGACGGCTTTCGTCGTCGGTCTCTCCGTGCCGCTTCCACTCTGGGACCGAAGGAGTGGCTCGATCGCGGAAACCGAGCATCGCGTCGCAAAGCTCGCAGCAGAGGCGCGCGGCGCGCGCGTCCGCGCGGCGGCCGACCTCGAAGAGGCGCGCGTAGGCCTCGAGGCCGCCACGGAGGAGGCGGGCCTGCTGAGTTCGCGCGTCATTCCCGGCACCGAGCGCGCGGTCGAAGCGCTGCGACGCGGCTACGAGCAGGGCCGCTTCGCGCAGCTCGAAGTTCTCGACGCCGAACGCGCGCGCCTGGCCGCGCGCGAGCAGTACCTGACCGCCCTCACAGAGGCGCACCACAGCGCGCAGCAGATCGAACGTCTGACCGGGGTTCCTTTGGAGGTCCAGCCATGATGCCCGACAAGCTCTCTCGCGCGGCCGCTCTGGCCGCTCTCGTGCTCCTGGCCGCTCCGCTCGCCTGCTCGCGCGGCGAGCACGCCGACGAGGTCGAGCCCGGGTCCTTCGAGCGCGGCCCGCATCGCGGCCGCTGGCTCGAGGATGGCGCGTTCGCCCTCGAGCTCACGATCTTCGAGCAGGGCGTGCCGCCGGAGTTCCGTGCCTACGTGTACCGGGATGAGAAGCCGATCGATCCCGCGAGCGTGGAGCTCGAGGTGACGCTGCGCCGTCTGGGCGAGCGCGTCGACCGGATCCGTTTCGCGCCGCGCGGCGACTGCCTGCTCGGGGACGCGATCGTCCATGAGCCGCACTCCTTCGACGCGGAGGTCGTCGCGCGCGAGGCGGGACGCGAGCACCGCTTCCGGTTCTCCTCGTACGAGAACCGCGTGACGCTCGCACCCGGGCAGCGCGAGATCGCCGGCATCCAGGTCGCCGCAGCCGGCCCGGCGACGATCCGCGAGCGCGTGGTCCTCTACGGCCGCATCGCGCCGAACGAGGATGCCCTCGCGCACGTGATGCCGCGCTTCCCCGGCGTCGTGCGCTCGGTGAAGGCGCGGCTCGGCGACGCGGTCGCGCGCGGCGATCTGCTCGCGACGATCGAGAGCAACGAGAGCCTGCAGGCGTTCGAGCTCCGCGCGCCCCTGGCGGGAACCGTGATCGCGAAGGACGTGGCGCCCGGCGAGTTCGTCTCGACCGAGCGCGAGCTGTTCCAGATCGCGGATCTCGGCAGCGTCTGGGTCGACCTCGACGTGTACCGCCGCGACTTCGGCCGCTTGCGGGTCGGGCAGACGGTTCGGGTCGACGCCGGCGACGGCTCGCCGCCCGTCGAGACCACGCTCGCGTACCTGTCGCCGATCGGCGCCGTCGGCACGCAGACGCTGCTCGCGCGCGCCGTGCTCGCGAATCCCGAACGTTCCTGGCGCCCCGGCCTGTTCGTGACGGCCGAGGTCGAGGTGGGCGCGGAGCAGGTTCCCGTGGCGGTCGCGGTCGACGCGCTGCAGCGCCTGCGCGACTGGGACGTCGTGTTCATCGCCGCCGGCGATGTCTTCGAGGCGCAGCCGCTCGAGCTCGGGCGAAGCGACGCGGCCCACGTCGAGGTGGTCTCGGGCCTGTCCGCGGGCCAGAGCTACGTCGCCGCCGGCAGCTTCGTCCTCAAGGCCGAGGCGGGCAAGTCCGGCGCGACGCACGATCACTAGGAGGCCGGAATGCTCGATGCCATCGTCCGCACCGCGCTCGCACGTCGCTGGCTCGTGCTCGGCGCGACGCTCCTGGCCGCGGCAGTCGGAGCGTTCAGCTTCACGACGCTGCCGATCGACGCCGTCCCGGACATCACCAACGTCCAGGTGCAGATCAACACCGAAGCGCCCGGCTACTCGCCGCTCGAGTCGGAGCAGCGCATCACGTTTCCGATCGAGACCGCGCTCGGCGGTCTGCCGCGCCTTTCCTACACGCGCTCGATCTCGCGCTACGGGCTGTCGCAGGTGACGGTGGTCTTCGAGGACGGCACCGACATCTACTTCGCGCGCCAGCTGGTGAACGAGCGCCTGCGCGAGGCGACGTCGCGTCTGCCCGATGGCCTCGAGCCCGAGCTCGGCCCGATCGCGACGGGGCTGGGCGAGATCTTCATGTACGGCGTCGAGCCGCAGTCCGGCGCGGCCGACGAGCGCGGCCGGCCGTGGGACCTGACCGACCTGCGCACGCTCCAGGACTGGGTGATCAAGCCGCAGCTCCGCACCGTGCCGGGCGTGACCGAGGTGAACAGCATCGGCGGCTTCGTGAAGGAGGTCCACGTGACGCCGCGCCCCGAGCGCCTGGTCGCGCACGGGCTCGGCTTCCGCTCGCTTCTCGACGCGATCGCGAGCAACAGCCTCGGAACCGGCGCCGGCTACATCGAGCGGAACGGCGAGCAGTACCTGGTTCGCGCGCCCGGACAGCTCCAGGATCTCGACGACGTGCGCCGGATCGTCGTGGGCAACGCAGACGGCGTGCCCATCCGCGTCGGCGACCTCGCCGAGGTCGCACTCGGTCCGGAGCTTCGCACCGGCGCCGCCACCGAGAACGGTCGGGAGGTCGTGCTCGGCACGGTCTTCATGCTGATCGGCGAGAACAGCCGCGCGGTCTCGCAGCGAACCGCCGCGAAGCTCGTCGAGATCAACCGGGGCCTGCCGTCCGGCATCGTCGCGAGAACCGTCTACGAGCGCACGGGACTGGTCGACCGGACCATCGCGACCGTGCAGCGCAACCTGGTCGAGGGGGCGCTTCTGGTCATCGCGATTCTGTTCGCGCTGCTCGGCAATGCGCGCGCGGCGCTGCTCACCGCGCTCGTGATCCCGCTCTCCATGCTCCTGACCTTCGCCGGGATGGCGCGCAGCGGAATCAGCGCGAACCTGATGAGCCTCGGCGCGCTCGACTTCGGCCTGATCGTCGACGGAGCCGTGATCATCGTCGAGAACTGCATCCGCCGGCTCGCCGAGGCGAGTCGCGATCGCGCCGAGCCGCTGGCGCTGCGCGAGCGGCTCGAGGTCGTGTCCGACGCGACCCGCCAGGTGGTCCGGCCGAGCGTGTTCGGGGTGATGATCATCCTGATCGTCTACGTGCCGATCCTTGCGCTCACCGGCGTGGAAGGGAAGATGTTTCACCCGATGGCGGTCACCGTGATCCTCGCGCTCGTCTCGGCGCTCGTGCTCTCGGTGACGTTCGTACCGGCGGCCATCGCCGTCTCGCTGCGCGGACGAGTGAGCGACCGAGAGAGCCGGATCATGCACGGCGCCAGATTCGCGTACGAGCGCGCGCTCGATCTTGCGCTTCGTCGGCCGATCTGGGTGGCCGCCGTCGCGGTCGTGCTCCTGCTGGTCTCGTTCGGCGCAGCCACCCGCATGGGGAGCGAGTTCATCCCGAGCCTCGACGAGGGCGACGTCGCCCTGCACGCGCTGCGCATCCCCGGAACCAGCCTCACGCAGGCGGTCTCGATGCAGCGAGCGCTGGAGAGCGCGCTGCGCTCGGTGCCGGAGGTCGACCTCACGTTTGCCAAGATCGGCACGGCCGAAGTCGCCACCGACCCGATGCCGCCGAGCGTGGCCGACGGCTTCGTGATCCTGAAGGATCGCTCCGACTGGCCGGATCCGCGTCGGCCGAAGGACGAGGTGGTGGCGTCGCTCGAAGCGGCCGTCGCGCTCGCCCCCGGCAGCAACTACGAGTTCACGCAGCCGATCGAGATGCGGATGAACGAGCTGATCGCGGGCGTGCGCAGCGATGTCGCGGTGAAGGTGTTCGGCGACGACCTCGAGCTCCTGGTCGAGATGGGCGATCGCGTGGCTAAGATCCTCGAGAGCGTTCGCGGCGCGGCCGACGTGAAAGCCGAGCCGATCACCGGCCTTCCGATGCTCGAGGTCCAGATCGATCGCGAGCAGCTTGCGCGCTACGGCCTGTCGCAGTCCGAGGTGCAGGAGGTCGTGCGAACGGCGATCGGCGGCTCGGTCGCGGCGCAGGTCTTCGAGGGCGACCGCCGCTTCGACGTGGTGGTGCGCCTGCCCGAGGCGCTGCGCGGCGACGTCGAGGCGCTCGAACGGCTGCCGATCCTGCTCCCCGGCGGCCGGCGCGAATTCGTTCCGCTCGGCGCCGTGGCGAAGATCTCTACCGGCACCGGACCCAACCAGATCAGCCGCGAAAACGGCAAGCGCCGCGTCGTGGTCACCGCAAACGTCCGGGGGCGCGACATCGGCTCGTTCGTCGCGGAGGCGGAAGACCGAATCAGCGAAGACGTGGAGCTCCCCACCGGTTACTGGACCGCCTGGGGCGGTCAGTTCGAGCAGCTCGAGTCCGCGAGCCGGAGGCTCCGGATCGTGGTTCCGCTCGCGCTGCTGCTGATCTTCGCGATTCTCGCGACGGTGTTCGGGTCGGCGCGTGACGCGGCGATCGTGTTCAGCGGAGTTCCGCTCGCCTGGACGGGCGGGATCGCGTCGCTGCTCCTGCGCGGCATTCCGCTCTCGATCTCGGCGGGCGTCGGCTTCATCGCGTTGTCGGGGGTCGCGGTTCTGAACGGCATCGTGATGGTCTCGTTCATCCAGGAGCTCCGGCGCGAAGGCCGCCCGCTCGACGCTGCGGTGCGCGAGGGCGCGCTCACGCGTCTGCGCCCGGTTCTCATGACCGCGCTCGTCGCGTCGCTCGGCTTCGTTCCCATGGCGCTCTCGACCGGCGCGGGCGCGGAGGTACAGCGGCCGCTCGCTACGGTGGTGATCGGAGGGATCCTCACCTCGACCGCGCTGACGCTGATCGTGCTTCCGGTGCTCTACACGGCGCTGGAGCGCAGAGCGGCCAGACGCGCCGCTACGGCTGCAGCACGACTTTGAGCACGTTCTCCTTGTGGTGCGCGAAGACGTCGTAGCCGCGCGGGCCGTCGGAGAGCGGGAGCCGGTGGCTGATGATCACGGTCGGGTCGAGCCGGCCCTGCTCGATCAGCGGCAGCAGCCGCGGGATGTGGCACTGCGGGTTCACCAGCCCCGTGCGCAGCGACAGGTTCTTCATGAACAGCAGGAACCAGGGCAGGGTGGCGGTCGCCTCGGTCAGCACGCCGATCACGGCGATGCGGCCGCCGGCCCGCGTGACCATGGCGGCCTGCGTGATGAGCTCGGAGCGGCCGACCGCCTCGATCGAGGCGTCCGCGCCCAGGCCGTCGGTGAGCGCGAGCACGCGCTCGCCCAGGTTCTCTCGGCTCGAGTTCACGGTGTCGCAGCCGCGCGCGCGCGCGCGGGCCAGGCGCTCGTCGTCGAGGTCGACCGCGATCACGCGCGCGGCACCGCGCAGGAACGCGCTCATCTGCGCGAACGTGCCGACCGGTCCGCAGCCGAAGACCACCACGGTGTCGCCGGGGCTCACCTCGGCCAGCTCCGCGCCCATGTAGCCGGTGGGCAGGATGTCGGTCAGGAACAGCGCCTGCTCGTCGGAGAGCTGCGCGGGCACCCGAAACAGATTCGTGTCGGAGAAGGGAACGCGCACCGCCTCGGCCTGCCCGCCCGGAAGCGAGGGCGAGAAGCCGAACACGTTCCCCGCGCCGCCTCCCTTGGTCATGGTCAGGCAGCCGCTGTAGACGCCGCGCCGGCACAGCGCGCAGTCGCCGCAGCCGACCGTGCACGAGGCCAGCACGCGGTCGCCCTTCTTGAAGCCGCGCACGCCGCGGCCGACCTCTTCGATCACGCCGAGGAACTCGTGGCCGACCGCGAAGCCGCCGGACGCGCCGATACCGTCCGGTATCCCGCCGTGGTACAGGTGCAGGTCCGAGCCGCAAATCGCGGTGCGCGATACGCGGATGATCGAGTCCGACTCGCTCTCGAGCTTCGGATCCGAGGTCCGCTCGTACCGGAAATCTTCCTTGCCGTGGTAGACGATCGCCTGCATCGCGCCTCTCCTCGTGCGTGGCTTCGAGCCGGCATTCTGGACGAGACACTGGAGTTTCTCCAACGGCCGCCCTGACTGCCGTGGTAGCCTGCCGGTCGACGCTTCGGAGGGTCCCTCCCATGGCTCGAGCTGCGCTCTGGCTCTTGATTCTGGCCGCCTCGCTCGCGGCCCCGGCTCGGGCCTTCGCGCAGATCGATTTCGATCCGATCCGCAGCGGAGCCGCCGGCTGTCCGGAGCTCGCGGCGGATCCCGCGATCGGAAACCTCGCCGCATTTCTGTGTCGGCCGTTCGATCGCACGCGCCTCGATCTTCCGATCAACCAGACCGGCAGCAAGCTCTGGGAGGTGCGGGCTGGCGCCTTCGGCCCGTACTCCCGCCCGAGCTTGACGTCCTCGGTGCGCGGGGCGCTCGGCGATGCCGAGTACCTGCGGCTGCAACAGCTGCTGCTCGACGGCGCGGTGCTCTCGCGCGCGGACGACGCGCTGCACCGCGCGCTGCTCGCCGAGGGTGATGCCGCGGGCGCCGCGGCCCTGCTCGGCCCGCCGGAGAGCCGCTTCGAGGCGAACCTGGCCGAGCTCCTCGACGCTCGCGCCGACCGGAATCGCTTCGTCGATCTGCGCTCGGGGCTGCTCGGCTCGCTCGGCGCGCGGGACACCGTGGGTCACTACGCGCCGGCGTTCGCGGAGACGCTGGTCGCGAACATCGGCGGATTCCCGGCGTCGTACGACGCGGACGGCTTCTCGGTCTACTCCGCGTACAACGCCTCGAGCCGGGCGAACCCGAACTTCGTCGGGCCCGACGGGGTGCGCGACACCGCCGACGACCTGCCGTACGTCGACACGAACGCTGCCGCGCAAGCGGCGGGCTACTCGCTCGCTGCGCCGATCGCGGGGAGCGGGACCCTCGACGAGGATCGCTTCGACGCGGTCTTCGGGCGCAACACGTCGAGCGACGTCGCCCGTCCGATCTACTCGCTCACGGCGCAGATCACGGTGCCGAGCGCGAGCGTCCCCGGCGCGACCAAGCTCGTCGAGCTCTACGGCGTGTACAGCTCGGCCTGGCTGACGAACCGCGGCTGCACGGCGGCGGGCGGAATCTGGAATCGCGTGGCGGGAACCTGCCTGTCCGGCGCGGAGGACCGCAGCGCGCTCGCACTCTCGCTCGGCTGCCGCGAGGCCGCACGGGCGAGTTCGGCGCTCAACATCGGCACGAACCGCGACGGCCACTGCATCGAGCTCAACACGACCGCGCCGACTTCCGCGAACGCTCGCGCGGCGCGGGTGCAGTTCGAGGTGATCGGGCTGCTCGGCGACCTGTCGGCGCGGCCGGCTGAGGCGAGCGGCGAGCCGGTCGACCTGACCGACTTCCGCGCCATCGTCGACGGCGGCGCGGGCAACACGCTTCCCGCGCGGCCGCGCGCGAACGAAATCGGAAACGTCTCGTTTCCGATCGCGTCGACGCCGTTCCGCCGCCGCAGCGATGCCGTGACCGGCGCGCCGCTCGCGGCCGGCGGCACGCAGTGCCACGTGCGCGAGGACGGCTCGGGCCAGGCGATCGGGCCAAACGGCGTCGCCTTCGACGCCGACGACGTGTTCCCGAGCGCGGGGGACTGTCTGCTCTGGAGCGCGCCCGATTCGGGCGGGGCGCAGCGCCTGCGCTCGACCGCCGAGATCGCCGCGACCCACTCGGTTCACCAGTCACTCTTCCACTCGCTCTGCTCCGTCTCTTTCGACCCGGATTCGGGCAACTGCTCGCTCGACCGGCTGAACAACCCGCTCGATTTCGGATTTCTCTCGAACGTGCTCTCGGGCCTCGGCGTGCTCGGCGCCGTGCTTCTCGACGGCGTCGAGACGATCGTGCCGACGAGTCTCGACGGAAGCACCAGCGTCGTCGCGCGCGCCGGCATGGACTTCCTCGGCCAGCAGTTCCTCGCGATCGAGCCGCTCGCCTTCCAGGGCGGGAGTTTCCAGGATCTGGGGGCGAGTCTGGACGCAGGCCAGGCGAGCCTGCTCGGCTGCGGCCCCGCGTACGCGTCGCCCTGCAGCAAGGTGCAGGCCGAGAGCTGGCGCGCGGACGCCGCGATCGCCGCCGACCTCACGCGCGATCCGAACCTGGCCGTCGCCGCGCTCGGCGGCATCGACCTCTTGAACGCCGACGCGAGCGTGGTCACGCAGGAGTTCTCCGTCGTGAAGCACCTGCGCAGGAATGCCTTGGTCGGCGTGACCGGCGGCGGCGCGACACCGCTTGCCTACCTGCCCGGCGTGAACTTCAGCCGCACGGGACAGGCGAGCCTGGATCTCGACCAGGACTTCAGCCGGCAGGGCGTGGAGGCGAGCCCGCCGAGCCCGGTCTTTGGCGTCGAGCCGGGCGCGTACCTGGCGCTCACGCCCGACGAGGCGATTGCGCTTGGCGCCGCGGGCCGCGCCGCGTACCAGCTCGAGCCCGGCAACCTCCGCGAGGCGGACGGCTGGGTCGAGCCGATGCCCTGGACGATCGATCAGGATCTGCTCGCCCGTTTCGGCGCGGTCGTCTGGAACGCCGATCCGAACAACCCGCTCGATCTGGACAGCCCGCGAAACGACTGGAACCGGATCGACGGCGGAGCCGGCGCGAGCTACGCGAACATCGACGGCGAGTACTGCGCGCGCTGGATGAACCTGCTCGACGCCAACGTCGCAACGCCCTTCAACACCGGCTGCACCGCGCTCGAGACCGCGTCCGCGAACCTGGAGCGCTTTCTGATCTCGGGCGAGGTGATCGGTCAGGACCGCGTCTTCGACGCGCCCGAGACCCTGGCCGAGCTGGCCGCCATGCTCGACGGCGATCCGTCGAACGACGCCACCGGCGATCCGATCGCCGGCCCCGACGGGATCTTCGCGCGCAACCAGTTCGTGATCGACGACGACGTGATGGACTTCGAGGTCGTCGCGGCGCCGCTTCCGGACCCGAACTTCCCCGGCGATGCCGCGATCGTCCCGGTACCGGTGGCGCCGGGAGAGGATCCCAAGCTCGCGGCCGCGAACTTCCTGGCCGACTACGACCCGAGCGTGAGCTGCGCGAGCAACCTCTGCTACCTGCAGGTGAACGACGTGCTGGTCGACCCGGACGACGCGAAGTCGACGACGAAGGCGCTGATCCTCGCCATGCCGATCGGATTCGGCGTCGACGTGGTGACGCCCTCCGACCCGAACGATCCCAACGCGCCGGTCGTCGACAGCGGAGTCGACCTCATGGTGAATCTGGCGATGCTTCAGTACTACGAGCTTCCGAAGCTGCGCCGGCTGTTCGCCTCGCGCCCGGTCGAAGTCGACGGAGCCGGCGGCCCGGTCTGGGTGCGGATGAGCTCGTCGCAACGCGGCCTTCTCCTGGGCGAGTTCGGAAGCGTTGCTTTCCGCGGCCGCGACATGGACGGGGACCTCTCCGCCGATCTCGACCGCGACGGAGACGCGGTCTGGGACGGGCAGGACGACTACACCCCCGGCCCGATCAGCGATGACAACGTGCTCTGCGGCAGCGGCATTCCCGGCGATCGGCTCCAGGCGGGCGTGCAGTTCAGCCCTTCGCGGGCGGTCGAGCGGCCCGGCGAGTCGAGCTTCGCGGCGCTCTTCCCGGACGGCCTCGCGCCGCGCTCGCCGGTCTTCTGCCGCAGCACGAACGGCCTGCTCGCGCTGGCCGGCGCGATCCCGGGTGAGGCGCCCGGGGCGAGCGACGCATTTCTGTGGCACGGCGGAGAGACCGCGCCGGGCACGGACGTCGACGCGGACGGCTGGCCGGACGCACTCGACAGCTGCGCCACGCTCGCGAACGCGGGACAAGCCGACGCGGACGGCGACGGCGTGGGCGACGTCTGCGACAGCTGCGTGCTCTTCCCGAATCCGCGCCGCGGTCTCGAGTACCTGGACGAGAACCCGTGGGCCACGCTCACCGGCGGCCAGCGCGACACCGACCACGACGGCTACGGAAATGCCTGCGACGCGGACTTCACCGCGACGGGCAAGCTGGTCTCGTCGAAGGACCTCTCGCAGTTCCGGGCCAGCCTGGGCCAGAGCCGCGCCGCGGACGTCTGCGCGCGCTCGGGCGACCGGGCCTGCGCGATCTTCGACCTGTACGAAGAGGGCGCGGTCATCGACAGCGAGGACCTGAAGCGCTTCCGCGAGCTCGGCGGAAAGGCCGCGGGGCCGAAGTGTGCATCCTGCCCGCTCGTCTGCGAAGCTGGTGCGGCGGGGAGCTGCGAGTAGGTGCCGGAAGACTCGGGAAGCCCGAAGCGAGCGGGGGTGCTGGCGCAGTTCGCGCGCCTGGGGCTCTCGACGCTCGTGCCGGTCTCGTTCTGGCGCCGCGACCGGCCCTGGACGATCGCGAGCGTGCAGTGGTTCCTGTTCTTCACGCTCTTTCCGCTGTTTCTGGTCGCGTGGACCTCGCTCACGGGCTCCGAGTTCGGCGACGTCGCGTACCTGTACGGAATCTACTTCGCGACGATGTGGGGGCTGGTGATCTGGCTCTTCGTCCGGCCGGAGAAGATCGGCCTGCTCGACGTGGTGCGGGTCTCGCTCTTCACGTCGATCACGGGCGCGTTCATCGTGGGATTCCTTTACCGGCTGCCGGGCCTGTCGGCGGTGCTCGGCGCGACGCGCGATCCGCAGATCCTCGTGCGCCTGCCCGCGTACGTGTTCGGGGTGGGGCTGCTCGAGGAGTCGGTGAAGGCGGTTCCGCTGCTCTGGATCTTCGTGCGCAATCGCGAGCCGGGCACGCTGCGTGAGATCAGCTATCTGGGCTGTGTCTCCGGGTTCGCGTTCGGAGTGAGCGAGGCGGTGAGCTACTCGCTCTTCTACGCCCAGGGCGTCGCCAGCGGCAGCATGTCGCTGGGCGCGTTCGTCGTCGTGCAGCTCACCAGGCTGATCACGCTTCCGCTTCTGCACGCGGTCTTCTCCGGCGTCGCGGGCGTGTTCATCGCGCTCGGCGTCGAGACGCGGTCGCTTCGCTTCGCGCTGATCCTGTCCGGGCTCGCGCTCGCGGCGCTGATCCACGGCGTCTACAACGCGCTCTCCGGAACGCTGCTCGGCTTCGCGGTCGCGGTCGCCGCCGTGCTGCTCTTCATCGGCTACGTGCGCGGCGTGGAGGAGATGCGGATCGCCGTGCGCGCGGCCGCGCGAGAGCTCGACGGCTAGCGGCCGCGGAACACCGGCGCGCGCTTCTCGAGGAACGACTTCACGCCCTCGCGGTGGTCCTCGGTCTGGAACAGCACGCCGAGCGTCTGGCTGACCCAGCCGCCGAGCTCGTGCGGATCCGAGAGCCGGGCGCGGCGCAGCCCTTCCTTCATGGAGCGAAGCGCCAGCGGCGGATTCGCGGCGATCTTCGCGCAGAGGGCGCGCGCGGTCGGCAGCAGCTCGCCGTGCGGCACGACCTGCGAGACGAGCCCGATCCGCTCCGCCTCCTTCGCGTCGATCACGTCGCCGGTGAAGAGCAGCTCCGCGGCCTTCGAGGGCCCGACGATCTGCGGCAGGCGCAGCAGGCCGCCGATGTCGGAGACCAGCCCGCGCTTGATGAAGAGCTCCGCGAAGCGTGCCCGCTCCGAGGCGATCCGGATGTCACAGAAGAGCGTCAGATCCATGCCCCAGCCCACGGCCGGGCCGTTCACCGCGGCGACCACCGGGCGGTCGCACTCGAGCACCGCGATCGCCGCGGGCGTCGGGCGCGGGCGGACCTGGCGCAGCTGCGCGACGGTCGCGTCGCGCGCGGGGCCGGACATGATCTCCTTCACGTCGTCGCCGCTGCAGAACGAGGGATCGGCGCCGGTCAGGAGCACGCAGCGCACCTCCGGGTCCGCCTGCGCCTGGCGGAAGGCCGCCTCGAGCTGGCGGTAGGCTTCGGGGTTCAGCGCGTTTCGGCTCTCCGGCCGATCGATCGTCACCTGCGCCACGTGCTCGTGCAGCTCGAAGCGAACCAGGTCGTCGGCCAATTTGCGCCCTCCTGCAGCCGGTCGCGCGAGTCTACACGCGGCGCGATCGTCGGGTCGAGCCGCCGCGGGCGGGTCAAGCGGAGCGACGCGCGCGCCGATGCGCGGTCGGGACGGAGGCCGATGCTCGCGTTCACGCTGCTTCAGCTGCTGGCCTTCGCGGCCCTGTTGGTCTCGGCGACCACGATCCTCGTACGCGATCCGCGCGACGCGGGAAATCGCCAGGCGGCGCTGCTGCTCTACTGCGGCGCGTTCTGGGCGCTGTGTCAGCTGCTCTGGAACAGCGCGCGCGATCCCGAAGTCGCACTCGCGCTCGTGAAGCTCTCCGCGCTGGGCTGGGTCTGGATCGGGCCGCTCACGCTCCGCTTCACGCTCTCGGCCACGGGCGTGAGTGCGCCGCCTCTACGCCGCATGCTTCGCGCCTGCTTCGGCTTCGCGGCCCTGTTTCTGGGGCTCGTCTGGCTCACACCGTGGGTGCACCAGCAGACCGTGCAGAGGAGCTGGGGAACCGGGTACACGCTCGGCCCGCTCTTCGCGGTGTTCTATCTGGTCAGCCTGGCCTCGCTCTTCTGCGGCCTCTCGGTCGCCTCGCGCGCGTACCGCGAGACCCGGATCGAGAGCGTGCGGAGCCAGGCGAAGTGGATTGCCTTCGGGATCGCCCAGCTGCTCGTCGTCGCGTCGATCACCGACGCGATCCTGCCGTTCTTCGGCGTGGTGGTGCCCCAGCTCGCCACGACCTCGTACGCCTCGACGGGGGTGCTGCTCGCGCTCTCGATGCACCGCTTCGGCTACTCGATCCTCTCGCCGGGCACGTTCTCACGCGAGATCGGCGACGCGATGAGCGAGGGGCTCCTGCTGTTGCGAATGGACGGTCGCATCCGCTCTGCGAACGCCGGCCTCTCGCGGATGATCGGGCAGCCCCGGGAGCAGCACGAGGGCCGCAACGTGAACGAGATCCTGCAGCTGCCACGCCTCGATCCGCCGCGCGAGCTCCGCGACCAGCGCGGCCAGCTGATCGGAGCCGGCGGCGAGCTGATTCCGGTCTCGGTGACCGCGTCGCTGCTCCGCGACGGGCGCGGAGCCGACGGAGGGCTCGCGGTGATCGTGCGCGACCTGCGCGAGATCGAGGCCCTGCAGAGTCGGCTGGTGCTGTCGGCTCGGATGGCCGCGGTGGGCCAGCTCGCCGCGGGCGTGGCGCACGAGGCGAACAACCCGGCGTCCTGGGTGCGCAGCAACATCCTCATGCTCCGCGAGTACTGGAAGAGCGCCGAGGCGCACGTCGACTTCGCGGATGGCCGCGAGCTGATCGACGAGTCGCTCGAAGGCATCGAGCGCATCTCCGCGATCGTCGATCAGATCCGGCGCTTCACGCGCGGCGGAACCGGCGAGCGCGAACGCGCGGAGCTGCACCCGCTGCTCGACGCGGTGGTGCGAATGGCGCGGCCGCGCCTGCAGGAGGGCGTTCGGATCGAGCGCAGCTTCGGCTCCGTGCCCGCGCTCGACTGCGCGCCGCGCGAGCTCGAGCAGGTGTTCCTGAACCTGCTGCTGAACGCAGCCGACGCGGTCGGGGAGAGCGGCACGATCCGGATCACGACGAGCTCGTCGGCCGCCATGGCGCGAATCGAGGTCGAGGACGACGGCTGCGGAATCGCGCCCGACGTGCTCGGTCGCGTCTTCGACCCGTTCTTCACCACCAAGCCCGTCGGGCGCGGAACGGGCCTCGGCCTCTCGATCTCGTACGAGATCGTAAAGCGCCACGGCGGCGAGATCGCCGCGCGCTCGGCGCCGGGCCGAGGCACCGTCGTCTGCGTGCTCCTGCCGCTGCCGTCTAGAACTTGAAGTTCACGTCGGCCTGCAGGCGCTTGCGGTTGGCCTTCTGAGCCGCGGACTCGTACTCGGTCGGGTTGTACGGGCCGTCGCCGCCGCCGCTCGCGGTGGTCTTGATCGGCTCTCCCTCCCAGAACGAGAGCTTGAACTCGGTGTTGGTGGCGAGCTCGCGCGCGACGTAGACGCCGAACCCCTCGCGGTTCGTGTAGCCGTCGAACATGTCGCTGTCGGTGTAGAGCGCGAGCACCGAGTTGGCCGGGATGTGGCTGTAGACGATGCCGAGCAGAAAGAGCTGCTTCGCGTCGCCGACCTCGACCCCGTAGCCCCACGCGAACTGGTCCGGGTCGACGCGCGCCCCGTTCACGAAGCCCGAGTCGGCGGTGAAATTGTACGCGACCGTGCCGAACACGACCGCGGGCCAGCGCTCGATGCCGCCCCACTTCGCGAAGACCGTGCTCTCGCCGATCCGCGCGTCCTTCTCGAAGGCGGTGGGCAGGTTCCCGAACTTCTGGCTGTCGTCCGCGAAGTCCGGATCGGCGCTGACGTTGTCCCAGTCGTAGAAGCTCGCGCGGGCTCCGGCCGAGATCTTCTCGCTGACAGCCGTGGTGCCGCCGAGCTGGAAGCCCCAGACCTTCGTGTCGGTGCAGCACGACTGGGTGAGCTCGACGAAGTAGCCGACGGTCGCGAAGAGCTTCGCGCCTTCGAAGGGAGAGATCGAGCTGGTGAGCGCGAGGCCGGTGGGGCTGATGTCCTCGTCCCAGATGAACTTGTCGGCCGAGTTCTTCCAGATGAACGGGTTCGCGACCCGTCCTGCGACGAGCGTGCTCGCGAGCCCGATCCCGCCCGGATCCGGCAGCGTGAACTGGCCGTAGGCGCGGTCGAGGTAGACCGAGTGCGGGGACCAGTTCGAGTCCTCGCCGAAGCTCACGTTGGTGCTGCGGTAGTCACCCGTGCCAGACGCGAGCCGCAGCCCGACCAGCGCCCACGGATTCACCTGCTTCGTGAAGCCCAGGCGCGCGCGGTAGCGCAGGCGGTTGTTGTCGTCGGCCGTGCCGCCGAACGCGCGCCCGTACCAGAACTGCTCGTCGCGGAGCCGGAAGTCGCCGTTCCAGACCAGACCTTCCACGAGCGACGCGGCGGCGCCGACCGCGGGCGTCGCGGCCGCGCGCTTGGCGTCCGAGCGCGCCTGCTTGGCCAGGATCTCGTCGCCGGTCGCTTCGTCGATCAAGCCCTTCTGCTGCAGGATGCCGACGATGTCCTCGACGGCGTTGGTCTCCTCTTCCGAGAAGGCCGGCGAGGCGGTCAGACAGAGTGCGGTCACCAGAACCCGAGCCAGTGTCTTCACGAGAATCTCCCCCTGAGTGTCGATCGCGTCTAGCCTAGCCCGCATTTCTCACCACGGTGATCCGTAGGTGGTCGCGGTGCGCTGCGAGGGCGTCGGCGGTGGTGGCTCGGCGGCCGAGGGCCAGCGGCGGCCTTCGAGGGGATG
>Ga0194120_10002342_pt1 | contig 32783 bp, 27 predicted proteins | sample TA2MahCa65mmetaG_FD_148642 | JGI IMG/M metagenome (GOLD analysis project Ga0194120, IMG submission 148642) | Freshwater microbial communities from Lake Tanganyika, Tanzania - TA2015019 Mahale Deep Cast 65m | ecosystem: Environmental > Aquatic > Freshwater > Lake | place: Tanzania: Lake... | reverse complement strand
GCCGGCCAGCCGCAGGCCACGCGCTGGCCCTCCGAGAGGGCGAGCGCCGCCGCGAGTCCCGCGCCGGCGGCACACAGGGCGCCGTGCGTCAGCTTGACCGCCAGCAGCGGCCGCTCGCCCGGCGGCGAGACATGGGCGTAGCAAGCGACGTCCCCGGGAGCCTGGTCGGCGGGTTCGACGACGGGCGGTCCGGCCGCGAGCTCCGGGACGTCGGCATCTTCGAGCACGAACCGGCATTCGGCGTGGGCGAGTTGCGCCGCTTGATGGTCGGCCGGCGCGTCGGGATCCAGGAAGACGGCGATGCCGCCCGCGAGCCAGACGCCCAGCGCCGCGATCATGCCGGCCTCGGGCTCGCGGCTGCGGAGGGCCACGGCCTCCAGAGGTTCGAGCCCGCGCTCGCGCAGGCTGCCCGCAACCCCCAGGGCTGCCGCCGCGACGTCGCGCCAGGCCCTGACTTCCGGTTCACCGCCGCCGGGCGTCACGATGGCCGGCGCGCCGCTCGCCGCCCGGCTGGCGAGCAGGCCGCCGAGTGTCTGACTGCGGTGCTCGCGTGGCTCTGCCCAGGCCGGCACGGAGGCCGGCCCTACTGGCGACGCATCGGAGCGGGATGTCTTTCGGGTAGCGCCACCGATCCTCACGCCCCGAAGCGGAAGTAGGTCTTGAGCAGCAGGGCCTCGGGCTTGGAGCCGCGGACCTTGATGCGGCCCGTGAGGATGGCGCTCTTGTCGGATAGCTCGCCGGCGACCAGAGCGGCCCAGTCGCGGGCGGTGAGCAGCAGCGTGGCGTCCGGCGCGAGCGGCTTGCCGGGCTCGATCGTCAGCTCGCCGTCCTGGATGGAAATCGACCAGTCGCTCGGCTCGGGCGCCGTGATGGCGATGTGGTAGGAGACCGCGGCGCCGGCGGCCTGGGCGGATTCGGCGTCGAAGCGGTCGGGGAGCGTGGCCATGATCTCCGCGGGGGTAGGGCCCGGCGGTTCGGCCTCGGCCGCGCCCGGCTCGGGGACGTCCAGCTTGCGGGCGATCGTGTCGTGGCGCTTGCGCGAGGTGGTGGGCGGGCGCGCCGGGGGCGCGGCAGGCTGCGCCTGCTCCAGGTAACTGGAGGCCTCCGGCTGGAGCTGCTGCGACACGTCCGGCAGGAAGGTGCGCGTCACGTCGCCCAGTTGCCGGCTGGTGTGCGGCCGCAGGGCCTCGGGCAGCGTCGGCCCCTTGTCGCGGGGCGCCTCGGGCGGTGGCGGCAGGCGCGTCGGGATCTCGCCGATGCAAAACAGCGATCGGAATTTCATCCCGGCGTTCATGTCGCCACGGATCTTGAGCCGGCCGGTCATGAAGGCCATCTGCGGCGACAGGCGCCCGGCCAGGATCGCCTCGAAATCCTCGGCGGAGGCCATGATGATGGCGGCCGAGCGCGGGTTTGCAGGATCCAGCCTGGCCTGCCCGTCCTCGAACACCAGCGTCCACGTCCCGCCCCGGTGGCCCCCGAGATCGAACCGCAAGACCAGGTCTTGCCCGGGATCCGCGTCGGGCCGCAGGTAAGCCGTGGCCCCGGCGAAGAAGTCGCTGGCCTCGATGCCTCCGCCGAAGGCGCCCTCCATCGCCGCCCCAGCAGGGCCGGCCTCCGCATTCGCCTCACGCTCCGCCGTCTCGCCCGGGCCGGCCTCGCGATCCAGCCGGGTGGGGCCGGCCTCCGTGCCGGCCTCCGGTTCCGCCAAGACCGGCGACGGAAACTCCACCAGCGGCAGCGGCGCCGGCGCGGCTGCCGCGGCCGGCCGCAGCCGCGCACCACTCCCGGCGGGGGCGCCAAGGACGGTCACGCAGGCCACCGCGCCGGCCCCGCCGAGGTTGTGCGCGAGGCCCAGGCGCGGCTCGCCGGCCTGGCGCTCTTCTGCCCGGCAGAGCAATTGCAGACTGATCTCGTAGATCATCCGCACGCCCGAGGCGCCGATGGGATGCCCGCAGGATTTCAGCCCGCCCGACGGGTTGACGGGCAGCCTCCCCCCGAGCCGCGTGACGCCTTCCTCGATCAGGCGCCGGGCCTCGCCGCGGCCGCAGAAGCCCAGGTCCTCGTAATTGAGCAATTCGGTGATGGTGAAGCAGTCGTGCACCTCGGCCACCTGGATCTCGGCGGCCGGATCGGCGATGCCGGCCTCCCGGTACGCCGCGGCCGCGGCGTCGCGCGTGGCGCGAAAACCCAGGAAGTCGAAATCGGGGTCGAAGAACGGGAAGTCCGAAGAGCCCACCGCCAGGCCGACGCCCTTGACCAGCACGTGCGGCCGGTCGCCGACCAGTTCGGGCCGGGTGATGACGGCCGCGGCCGCCCCGTCGGTCTGCGGGCAGCAGTCGAAGAGCCCCAGCGGTTCGGCGATCATGGGCGCGGACAACACCTGCTCGCGGGTCACGCGGCGGCGCAGGTGCGCCCGGGGATTGCGCTCGCCATGCTCGTGGTTCTTCACCGCGACCTCGGCCAGGAGGTCGCGATCGGCGCCCCACCTGGCGAGATAGGCCGTCGCGCACATGGCGAAGATGCCCGGCGCGGTGAGCCCCTTGTTGAGCACCGGGTGCCCGGTCTCGACCACCTGGGCCACCAGGGACTCGCGGCCGGGCACGTCGCGCATCTTCTCGACGCCTACCACCAGGGCGCGGTCGTACACGCCGGCCGCGACCGCGAAGCAGGCGTTGCGGAACGCGTCCATGCCGGTCGCACAGTAGTTGGCCACCCGCGTCACGGGGATCCCGAACAGGCCCAGGGCGTCCGCCAGGCTGGAGCCGGCGTTGCCCTCGAAGCCGCCCATGTCGGGGAAGCAGGTCCCGAGCCAGGCCGCCTGGATGTCGCGCTTCTCGATCCCGGCCATGGCGAGGGCCTCGCCCGCGGCCTCGTGCGCCAGGTCGGGGTAACCGCGGTCGAAGTGCTCGCCGAAGCGCGTCGCGCCGACGCCGACGACCGCCACCCGGTCGCGCAGGCTCAAGACGAGACCTCCGCCGCCGTGGCGGGTGGCGCGGGCACCGCCGGCACGCCGCGCGGCGCCCGGGCCTTCCAGAAGTAATGCGGCAGGTTGCGGCCGGCGTGAAGCCGGCGCAGCGCGAGTTCGACCGGCATCCCGATCGCCGGCGTTCCCTCGGCAAGCTGCGTCAGGAGCCGGCCGCCGCCTTCGAGGTCCACGACGACGTTGGCCACGGGCGAGCCGAAGCCGGGATAGACGTGGTCGCGGTTCCAGGTGACCACCACCCCGCGCCGCGCCAGGCGGAAGTCGTCGAAGGGGCCGTCGCCGCCACATGCGCGGCAGGCCGGCCGCACCGGATAGAGCACGGCGCCGCACGCCTGGCAACGGACACCGTGCAAGCGCAGTAGCTGCCTGGACTCGCGCCGCGCGGCGGTGAGGGACGAGAAGGGATCGAGGCTCCACAAGCCGCCGGGCGAAGCAAGCAGGTCGCGGTGCCGCAAGTATTCCTGGTACTGGAGCGCCGCGCGGCCGTCCAGCCAGGTCTGGATGCCGCGCCGGGCCGCGCCCGGAACCTGCGCGACGGCGTCGGTGCAGCGCAGCAGGAGGCCGTCGGCGGTGCCACCCCAGTTGACCGCGAGCAGGCGATCGCCCGGCTGCGCTTCTTCCAGCGCGGCGCAGAGCTGGAGCGGCAGGTTGGCCGCACCCGAGTTGCCCACCTCGCCGTGCAGCGTCGCGGTATGGAACTTCTCGCCCATCCCGGAGGCTCGCAGCAACGTCCGGAACGCCCCGGAATCGGGCGCGTACGCCACGATGGTCGTCAGGTCGGCCGTGTCCCGGGCCGCGGCATCCAGCGTCCGGCGCGCCACTTGCAGCGCGGCTGCCACGTACGCCTCCTGCGCGACCTTGTCGTCGTCGGAGGACAGGAAGCGGTCGCCGGCCAGGCGCCAGACCGGGGTGAAATCGTCCGAAAGCGTGACCAATTGCTCGATTTCGGCCAGCAGGCCGTCGCTGCCGACGACGAACGCCGCGGCGGCGTCGCCCAGGCCTGGCTCGGCCGGGGAGCCCGGAGGCACCTGCCGCATGTCGGAGGCGATGACGAGCGCATTGCGGCAACTGCCGGCCTGCACGGCGTCGCACGCCGCGCGCAGGGCCGCCGAGAAAGCCCGCGTGGAGCCGCCGAAGTCGGCCGTGAGGATCTCGCCACGCAGGTCCAGTGCGGCGGCGACGACGTCGGCGACCGACTTCTCCGCGAACGGCGCGCTCGTGGTGGCCACGAACACGGCGCCGACGGCCTGACGTTCGGTGCCCAGGAGGGCCTCGGCGCCGGCCTCGACCGCCATGGTCAGGGCGTCCTCGTCGAACCAGGCGACGGCGCGCACGCCCAGGGCGAATTCCGGCGTCTGGCCCCAGGCGTCCGCGATGGCCCGGCGCGACAGCGTGCCCCGCGGCAAGTAGCAGCCGAAGCTCGAAATGCCGATTGTCATGCCTTGGCCGCCGGCCGCCGGGCCATGGCGCGCGCCTGGTAGTCGTTGACTATCAGCCGCTGGATCTGGTTGGTGCCCTCGACGATCTGCAGCACCTTGGCGTCGCGCAGCCACTTCTCGACGTGGTACTCGTGCATCAGGCCGTACCCGCCCAGGACCTGCACCGCGGCGTCCGCGACCTGCATGGCCATGTCGGTGGCGAAGCACTTGGCGAACGACCCGGCGAGCCCGGCATCCTGGCCGGTATCCAGCAACCAGCAGGCCTTGTGGACCAGGTTGCGGGCCGCCTCGATCTGGATGGCCATGTCGGCCAGGGGGAAGCTCACGCCCTGGTTCTTGAAGACGACCGAGCCGAACTGCTCGCGCTCGAACGCATACGCCAGGGCCGCCTCGTAGGCCGCCCGGGCGATGCCCACCGCCACCGCGCCGACCATCGGGCGCGACGCCTGGAAGAACCGGAGCACCGCGCCAAAGCCGGCACCCTCGGGGCCGAGGCGATCCGCCGCCGGCACCCGCACGTCGTCGAGCAGGATTTCCCCGGTATGCGAGGCGCAAAGCCCGATCTTGCGTTCCTTCTTGCCGGCCGACACGCCCGGCGCGTGGCCGTCGACCAGGAAAGCGCAGATGGCCTTGCCGCCCTGCCCGGGATCCAGGGTCGCGAAGACGACGTAGACGTCGCCGATGCCGCCGTTGGTGATGAAGCGCTTGGCCCCGCGCAACCGGTAGAAGTCGCCTTCCCTGATCGCGCGGGTGGTCATGGCCGCCGCGTCCGAACCGGCGCCGGCCTCGGTGATGGCGATGGCCCCGTAGGTGCCGCGCGGATCGGCCAGCCGCGTGAGCCAGACCTGCTGCTGCTCGGGCGTGCCACCCAGCATGACGGGGTAGGCCGCCAGCATGGTGCCCATGATCGTGGCGGCCAGGCCCGCGCAGCCCCAGGCGAGCTCCTCGTAGATGAGCGCCTGGGTGACGTGGTCGAAGCCCGCGCCGCCGTACTCCGGCGGGATGCCCATGCTGTTGAGGCCGAGGGCCGCCGCCTTGCCCAGGAGGTCCGGGGGGAACGCGTGGGCAAGGTCGCATTCGAGGGCGATCGGCCGGAGTTCGCGCGCGGCGAAGTCATGCGCCATCTCCTGGGCGGCGCGCTGCTCGTCCGACAGTCGAAAGTCCACGGCCTATTCTACCCGGAGCCGCCGGCCCTGGCGTATCATAGCGGCGCTCAAATGACCTGGCGCCTATCGGACGCAGGCACGGAGGCCTGCGCCACCGATGCAACGGGTGGGGCCGGCCTCCGTGCCGGCCGCGATGCCGGAGCGAAGTCATCAGAGCCGCGCTATCAGACGAGGTTCAGGAACACGTAGGAATAGATCAGGCCCGCGCCCAGCAGCACGCACAGGTGCCAGATCTCGTGGTGGCCGAGCAGCCCCGGCCGGAAATCCAGGAGGCGCCGCGACAGGATGATCGCGCCGACCGAGTAGGCGAGGCCGCCAAGGACGACCAGGGGGAGGGTGCCGGGCAGCGACTGCGCCACCAGCTGCGGTAGCTGGAACGCGGCGACCCAGCCCATGGCCACGTACAGCGCCGTATCGATCTTGCCAGGCGGATGCGCCAGGCTCGGCGGATCGGGCGCGAACCCTATCTTGTAGACCATGCCGGCGACGGCCAGCGCCCAGACGGCCCCGAGGAGCCACAACCCGCCGGGCGCCGGCAGGACGTGCACGCACACAGGCGTGTAGCTACCGGCAATGAAGGGATAGATCGCCGCGTGATCGAGTCGCCAGAGCCGCAACTCGGTGCTCCGGCGCGCGTTGATCAGGTGATGCAGCGCCGAGGCGAGGAAGCAGCCGCACATCGCGAGGCCGAAGATTCCGGCCGTGACCATCCGGGAACTGTCGTCGCGGCATGCCGCCACCAGCAGGATCGTGCCCACGATGGCCGCCACCAGGCCGCCAAGGTGAAGCAGGCCGTTGACCGGCTCGCGCGGCGCCGGCAGGCCGCCCGGGTAGAAGCGCCGCCGATCGTCCGGGTAGTGGGCCGGCAACGGCGGCAGCACATCGCCATGCGGATGGTGGCCGGCGCGGCGGGCAGGCGAGATCTTGGCGGGAAGCACGGCGCGAAATCTCCTGACACGAGGGTGCAAGTCCGGTTGTAGCACCGCGGCGGCCGGCCGTGGGTCGCCACCGCGTCAAGATCGGTCATGAGTCGGTCAAACTTGCATGGCGGTATCGGACACCCGGTCCGGCGCGACCTGCGTGGGGATCTCGAACCAGAAGCGGCTGCCCCGCCCGGGGGCGCTCTCCACGCCGATGCGCCCGCCGTGGCCCTCCACGATGGCCTTGGCAAAGACAGGCCGAGGCCCAGGCCGCGCTCCCGGCGCGTGGCGCTCGTGTCGAGCTGCGCGAAGCGCTCGAACACGCGGCCGCGAGCCTCGTCCGGGATGCCCGGCCCGGTATCGGCGACCTCGCAGCGCAACGCATCGCCTGCCAGTCTGGCACTTACGGCGATCGCGCCGCCCTCGGGCGTGAACTTGACGGCGTTGGACAGCAAATTGTTGAGCACCTGGCCGAGCCGCAGCGGATCGCCATGGACCCGCTCGACGCCATCCGAGAAGGCCAGTTCGAGACGGATGCCCTTGCCCTCGGCCTGCGTGCCGAAGCGACTCACGGCCTCCTGCAGCACCTTGCCGAAATCGTGCGGCACCGGCGCAATCGCGAACTTCCCGGCCTGGATGCGGGTCATGTCCAGCAGATCGTCCACGAGGTAGGCGAGCGCGTCGGCGGCTTCCAGCATCCGGGCCAGGTACGGCCGCTGCCGCTCGGGCACCTCCCCGAACACGCCGTCGAGCATCGTGCTGCCGAACCCGGTGATCGCGTTGATGGGCGTCCGCAATTCGTGCGAAAGGATGGAGAGGAACTCATCCTTCACCTTGTCGGCTTGGCGCAGCGCGTCGAGACGCTGCGCCTCGGCCAGCTTGCGCTCGGTCACGTCGCGGACGATGGCGGTGACCAGCACCTGGTCGCCCTCGACCAGGGGGCTCAGGCTGATTTCGACCGGGAACTCGCTGCCGTCGGCCCGCCGCCCGTAAAGGTCGAGGCCGGCGCCCATCGGCCGGGTGCGCGGGGTCTCGAAGTACTTCGCGCGATGCGACTCATGCGATGCGAAGCGGCCGGGGATGAGGATCTCGACCGGCTTGCCCACGAGGTCCTCACGGCGGTAGCCGAACAGGTGCTCGGTCTGGGTGTTGACCAGGACTATTCCGCCGTCGGCCGCGACGATGACGATACCGTCGGGGGCGGCTTCCAGCAGGCTCCTGAACCGCGCTTCGGTCTGAAGGGCGTCGGCCGGGGGCGGCTGATTGTCGTTTCTCTGCATCCAAGGCTCGTGGTAAGAAACTGTTATAAAGAATCCTTGCGAATTTGTGAAGCCTGCCGGTCGCGGCCGACGGTCCTCGGGGGCAGGCGGCCCGTTCAGGTATAATGCGTTTGATGGACGATCCCGCCGAGAAGCGGTTCCTCGCTCCCGCTGGCTCAGAGCACGATGCGCTCGTCGCGGCCCTGGAAGCCGATGGCGTGCATTGCATCCGGATCGAAAAGCTGGCCGAGGCCCTGCCCACCTCGACGCAGGGCGCGCCGCATGGCGTTCCCCAGGTCCTCCTGCTCGATCCCGGCCTCGTGGCCGGAGCCGAGGGCGTGGTCGAGACCCTGTCGGCGTTTTTGCGCGACGCGGGCGTCGCTATCGCCCTCAATCCGCCCGGCCAGGAGAGCGTGTACGAGGCAATCCCCGCCGAGCTAGTCTGGGCCTTCGAGCCCCTGCCCTACAACCTGCGCCACATCCGGCGAACCGTCGCCAGCGCCTACCTGTACCTCAACAGCCGCCTGGAGACCGCGCGCGTCATCTCGGAGCTGGATGCCTACTCGCGCAAGCTGCAGGAGCTCAATCGCATCGGCGTGGCCCTGTCGACCGAGCGCGATCACGACGCCCTGCTCGATCTCATCTTGCGCAAGTGCCGCGAGGTCACGCTGGCTGACGCCGGCTCGCTGTATCTGGTCGAGGACACGCCCCACAAGGAGAAGATCCTGCGCTTCAAGCTGTCGCAAAACGACAGCTTCAACCTCTCGTACAAGGAATACACGATGCCCATCAGCCGCGGCTCCATCGCGGGCTACGTGGCGCTATCGGGCATCAGCCTCAACCTGTCGGACGTCTACCACCTCCCGCCAGGCGCGGCGTACCGCTTCGATCGCAACTGGGACCAGAAGACCGGCTATCGCACCAAGTCGATGCTGGTGGTGCCGATGAAGAACCGCAACAACGAGACCATCGGGATAGTCCAGTTGATCAACCGCAAGAACCATTGGGAGACCATCCTGCTAGACGAGAAAGTCGTCGACCAGCAGGTCATGCCGTTCGACTCCTGGTCGGAGGAACTGGTCAACTCCCTGGCCAGCCAGGCGGCCGTCGCGCTGGAGAACAACATCCTCTACAAGAACATCCAGAGCCTGTTCGAAGGCTTCGTGAATGCGTCGGTCACCGCGATTGAAAGTCGAGATCCCACCACCTCGGGCCACAGCTCCCGGGTCGCAGCCCTGACGGTCGGCCTCGCCGAGGTCGTGGACCGCATCGACAACGGCCGTTTCAAGGACGTGGCGTTCAGCAGGGAGCAGATCAAGGAGATCCGCTACGCGTCGCTCCTGCACGATTTCGGCAAGGTCGGCGTCCGCGAGGAGGTGCTGGTCAAGGCCAAGAAGCTGTATCCCTGGCACCTTGACCTGGTCAGCAGCCGTTTCGAGTACATCCGCAAGGCCCTGGAGGCCGACCATGCCCAGAAGCAACTGGATTACCTGCTCGAACATGGCCGCGAAGATTTCATGGCGCAGCACGGCCTGTTCAAGTCCGAGTTCGAGAAGCAACTCGATGAGGTCGAGCGCTTCATCAAGGTCATCCTGGAAGCCAACGAGCCCACGGTCCTCGAAGACGGCAACTTCGCCACCCTGCTCGAAATAGCCCAGCGCACCTTCGTGGACACGCAGGGCGGCTCGCGCAACCTCCTCACGCCCGAAGAGGTCGGCTACCTGTCCATCCGCCGCGGATCGCTCGATGCGAAGGAACGCCTCGAAATAGAGAGCCACGTGACTCACACGTACCGCTTCCTGTCGCAGATCCCCTGGACGACCGAGTTGCAGGGCGTCCCGGCCATCGCCTACGCCCACCACGAGAAGCTCAACGGCTCGGGTTACCCCAACCGCCTGCAGGCCAAGGAAATCCCCATCCAGTCCAAGATGATGACCATCGCCGACATCTACGACGCCCTGACGGCGAGCGATCGCCCCTACAAGAAGGCCGTCCCCCTGGACAAGGCGCTCAAGATCCTCGAGTACGAAGCCAAGGACGGCAACATCGACAACGACCTGCTCGCCATCTTCGTCGAGGCCAAGATCTTCGACCTCACCCGCGAGGGCAGTCCGGCCGCCGCCGGCGCGCCCCGCAGCATCCTCTCCGGCGCCGGTTGACCCCGGGTGGGGCCGGCCGCATGGCGGCGCTCCTTTGACTTCGCACTCGGTCGCCGCCGGCACGGAGGCCGGCGCCGCCCGATCTGGCGCAATGCCGGGTGGGGCCGGCCTCCGTGCCGGCCTTCAGAGACGCCGCCACACGGCGAGCGGTATCCGCTGCGCGTAAGGACGCGCGAGATCCACTCCGGCGGCCGAAAAGGCCTCGGTCACGTGCCGCAATGCGGCCATGGGCCGGCGATCGCCCGCTCGCAGCGCCGCCAGCACGCCGGTTGCCAGCAGGCCGCAACGGTGCTGGCCGAAACTCTCGGCGCCGGCCGCGCCTTCGGCCGGGCATTCCGCCGCGGCGATGCCCCGGCCCAGCGGCAGCGTGAAGAGCGGAGTTCCCGCCCGCCACCATCCCGGATGCGCGGCGGCGACGGCCCGCACGGCCGCCACCGCCCGCCCGAGATCCGCCTGGCTCGCATACAGCACCGCGGGGTCCACCCGGCGGTAGCCGGCCGGATCGCCGGCGAACTTGGCCTCGAAGCGGATGCGGCGCCGGCCGAACTCCGCCAAGAGCGCCCGCACCAGCGAGGGGACGGCTGCCGGCCGTACGTTGAGGTACAGCCGGGGATAGGGCTGCGACCGCTCGAACCGGCCGGCCGGGCCGACCAGGTAGAAGAAGCCGGGCGCGAGGGACGGCCTTGCGCAGGGCAGGCGCAAGCGGACGGGTTGGCCGGCGACCGGCGACCGCGGCCGGATCTCGGCGAGATCGTCGACGAACAGCGTGATCCGGCCGTCGGTCACGAACGCGTGCGTCGCGCCGGCCTCCACGGCCTCCCATTCGTCGCTCCAGTAGCGCGCCCCCCCGGCAGCCGCGACCAGGCGCGCCGCGAAAGCCGGATCGCCCGCAGCAGCCGGGCTGGTCCCCGATCGCCCGGGCGACCAGCGGCAGAAGTACCTCGCATAGAGGTGATCGCGCAGGGCGCCGAGGGCCTCCCGCGGCCCGACCGCTTCGTCCGGCAGCGCCAGTCCCTTGCGCGGATCCCAGGCGATCTCCGCGAAGATCCGGGACAGCAGCGAAGGCGTCACCACCGGGTCCCCAGGAGGGTCAGGAGGCCCGCCTCGGGGCGGGCGAGCAGATCGCGGCCGTGCGCCGCCAGGAGGCGTTCCCGCTCGGAAAACAGGCCGTCCTGGTGAATCCGCGCCACCACGCAGTACAGCAGGCCGAGGCCGGTCCAGCGCCCCAGCCGCTCCCCGAAGTCGGGCGCGGGCGGCTCGCCAGGCCCGCGTTCCTCGCGGTACGCGGCCAGCAAGGCCGCGACGAAGGCGGCCAGCGTTCCGGAAGCCACCGGCCGCTCCCCGGGATCGGGCGCCAGGCGCCGCGCCAGGTACTCCGCCAGGAGCGAACCCAGGTCCCGGGCCGGATCCCCCGGCACCGAGCGCTCCCAGTCCACGAGGAGCAGCATGGGCCGCTTACCCGGCAACCTGACGATGTTGGCGGGTTTGAGGTCGCCGTGCAGCCAGCGTTCGCCGCCCCGCCACCTGCCGATGGCCAGCAGGCCCGCGACGGCGCCCGCATCGTGCTGCACCGCGGAGATCAGCGAGATCGTCGCCCGCGCTAGGCGCGCGTACGTGGCGGGCCGCACGTGCGTGAAGAACGAGGCGAAATCATCGTCCCGCGGCACATTCTCGGCCTGCGGATCGAGGCCCGGGGGCGCCCGCCCGTGCAACCAGCCCAGGGCGCGGCCGATCGCCGCTCCCATGGCGGGCGAGTGGCGCCCGGTACGCCGGTGGAAAGAATGGAGCGACTCGGCGCCGTCGATCCAGCGCACTGCCAGCAGGCCGCGCCGGGCGTCCGCGGCATAGACCTCGGGAACTCGCAGCGGGCAGCGCCCGTCCCCGGCCAGCGGCGCGATCGCCGCCAGCACGGCCGCCTCGTGGCAAATGCCCGCGGGACCGGCCGGGCCGGGCGACTTGACCAGCACCCGGCCGCGGTCGGGAACCTGGTAGAGCCCGACCCGGTTCTTGCTGGGAGGAGGGGCGTCCCCCCGCGGTTCGGCCGCGACGAGGCCAAACGGCGGGGGGACCCGATCCGGCAATGCCTAGAGCTTGATGGGTGGCGTCGGCCGCGGTCCGGGTTTCGGCCCGGGCTCCGGCGGCGTCGGCAACGGCAACGGCTCGGGCTTTGGCTTCGGCTTCGGGAACGGCGGCGTCGGCTCCGGCCTGGGCTTGGGCTTCGGCTTCGGGAACGGCGGCGTCGGCTCCGGCTTTGGCCTGGGCTTCGGCTTCGGGAACGGCGGCGTCGGCAGCGGTTCCGGCTTCGGCTTCGGCTTCGGCCGCGGCTCGGGCGGCGTCGGCTTGGGCAGCGGCGGGAAATCCGGCGGCGTCGGCAGCGGTTCCGGCTTGGGCCTGGGTCTTGGCTCCGGCGGAGTCGGCTTGGGCCTCGGCGGCTTGGGCGGCGGCTCAGGCGGCGTCGGCTTCGGCCTCGGCGGCTTGGGCAGCGGCGGCAGCGGTCTGGTGGGACTGCCCGGTTTCTGCGGCATCAGGTCACCCTCCCTATCATCCGACCAATCATCTTCGTACCCGCGCGGTGCGGGCCTGCAACCCCTTCCGCGCTACAATCCAGGGGAATGTCGAAGCCACGGGTCATCCTCGCCGACTGCCCGGATTACGATCCAGCGCGAATCCGCGCCATCGTGCGGGCGGGTCTGGACGCGCTGGGCGACCCGCCGGCCGGGCGCGTGCTGGTCAAGCCAAACGGCGTCATCGCGCACCGCGAGTTCTTCAGGCACCCTTGCACGCGTGCCGAGTTCCTCGACGGCGTGCTCGGCGCGGTTCGAGACACGGCGCGAGACATGACCGAGCTGGCGGTCGGCGAGCGTTGCGGCATCACGGTTCCCACGCGCATGGTCTTCACCGAGGCCGGGTGGGATCCGGTCATCCGGCGCCACCGCGCGAAGCGTTACTTCTTCGAGGAGGAAGTGCAGACCGAGGTGCGCCTGAGCCGCGAGCCCAGGCTGCGCGACTTCCTCTACACGCCCGAACCGGTGGCGCGGGCCGACTACTTCGTCAACTGCCCGAAGTTCAAGGCGCATCCCTGGACCACCGTGACGTTCGCGCTCAAGAACCTCATCGGCATCCAGCACGATCCGGATCGCCTGATCGACCATGATTTCGCTCTCGACGACAAGATCGCCGACCTGCAGGAGATCGTGCGGCAGCGCTTCATCGCCATCGACGCGATCGTCGGGGGCCAGGACCGGATGCTCACTCCCAACCCGTTCGAACTCGGGATGATCGTCATGGGCAACAACCCCGTCGCGGTGGACGCGACCTGCTGTCGCATCCTGGGCCTGGATCCGGCGGGCATCGGCCACATCGCCGCCGCGCACCGCAAGGGCTTCGGTCCGATGGACCCCGACGCGATCGACGTGGCCGGCGATCTCACGCTTGAAGCCGCCCGCTCCCGGGCTCGCGGCTTCCGTACCGGGCTGATCCGCGTCGAGAATTACTTCGCCGGTACCAAGGTCACGGCCCACGCGGGCCCGCCGCCCGCGCCGGGCGGCGACTACTGCTGGGGCGGCTGTCCGGGCGCGCTCGAGGAAGCCATCGAGATCGTGCGCCAGGTCGATCCGCGCACCGACGAGCGCATGAAGCCGCTCACGGTGGTCTTCGGCGCCTATCCCGGGGATCTCTCCCCGCGCCCCGGCGAGCCGGTGGTCTTCGTGGGCGACTGCGCGAAGTGGCGCGGCGAGATCGCCGGCCAGCCCGTCGCGGAGGAGTCGCGCTACCGCGACCGCTCGACGCACAACCCGCACTGCGCCCGGTCCGACGACATCTTCGTCAAGATGCTCAAGACGACCTGGCGCCTGCTGCGCCGCCGCGGCAAGCCGGCGGTGCGCATCCCGGGCTGCCCGGTCTCGGTGGCCGAAAACGCGCTCTTCCTTTCGACCCTGGGCGGCACGCGCAACCCGTACCTGCAGCCGGCGACCATCGTGCCGTTCATGCGGGCTTACCTGACGAGCATGGCCGTGCGGGCGTTCAAGCGGTTGCGGGGCCAGCGCTCGCGCCGGCCAGCCGGTCGGCCAGCCGCAGGGACAGGGCCATGATGGTGATCTGCGGGTTGACGCGCGGGGAGTCGGGAAACACCGAGGCGTCGGCGACCCAGATCCGCGCCGAGCCCGCGAGCCGCTGATCCCGATCGACGACGCGCCCGATGCCCGCCGTGCCCTGCGGGTGGAAGCCCGCGCACAGCAAACGCGCCGGCGTGACCTCCGCCGGATCCACGCGATCGAGGTCGGCTTCCGCCCCGAACTCGGCCTGCATCCCCAGCACCGGCAGGAGAACGCGCTGTGCCCCGGCGGCGAAGAACGCCCGGGCCACGAGCAGCAGCCCGGCGCCCAGGTCGCGAGCGTCCCGCGGATCCAGCCGGTACCAGACCTGCGGGTGCCCGCCCCCGAAGTGGACCCGGCCGGTCGCGCGGTCCTGCACGCTCATCCCGAAGCTGGCGACGTTCTCGTAGCGATCCAGCCACCAGCGCTGCCGCTCGCCGGCGAGCGGCATGATCTGCGCGGCGACGCCGACCGGGGTGTGGATGCCCTCGAAGTTGAGGCGCGGCAGGTCTGGCGCCATGTAGCCGAGGCCCTGCGGGACGCCCCGCTCGCCGTGCAGGGGCCGGGGGAAGTAGGCGAACGCCTTGCTGGCCGGGTGGATGCGCAGATCCCGCCCGGCCATGCGCCAAGCCGATCCCAGCCGGTTGGCGCGGATCAGCCCGACCGTCCCGAACGCTCCGCCCGCCAGCACCAGGTGGCGGCACCGCAGGGTCCGGCGGCCCTCGGGCCCGCTTACCCGCACTTCCACGCCATCCGCGAACTCCCGTACACGCTCCGCTCGCGTGCTCGCCAGGAGCGCGCACCCCGCCGCCACGGCCTCGGGGAGGAAGGCGCGATCGGTGCCTCGCTTGGCGCCGGTCGGGCAGACGAAGCAGCACACCCCCGAGCCCCGGCAATCCGGGGCGTTGCGCGGCAGGACGTACGTGTCGCGCCGCCCGAGGGCAAGCAACCCCTCCTCGATGAGCAGGTTGGACGGGCCGAGGAGGGATCTCTCGGGCACCTTGACCGGCAACTGGTCCCAGACGGCCGCCAGATACGGATCGAGGCCGCCGGCCGCGAAGTCCGTCCCGGCGAGCCTGTCCCAGGCCTCCAGCCGATCGGGCGGGGGCATGAGACAGGTGCCGGAGTTGATCACCGTGGTGCCGCCCACCGCTCGCCCGGCGAGCACCGGGATCATGCCCCCGGCCAGCGACACCACCATGCCCTGCTGGAGGTAGTAGCGCTCCATCGCCAGGCGCGGCGTGACGGGCCGCGCGACTTCCCCGGCCTCCACCACGGCGACGCGCCAGCCGCGCCGCGCCAGCGACCACGCGAGCGGCGCGCCCCCCGCCCCCGAACCGATCACCACCAGGTCGAAGTCGAGGCCCGCCTCGCCTCGCGCCGGCCCGGGGGCCTCGAGCGGATGCGCCACGGGCGCCGGATCGGGCCGGTCTCCCACCTGCTCGGCCAGGGGCACCCGCCACAACTGGTAGAGCGAGCGCACGATCAGGTTGCGATGCCCGCAGAGGTTCTGCTCCAGCCTATCGAAATCCTCCGCGCCCAGCGCCGACGCTCGCCCGATCCGGCCAAGCGCGACAATGGGACCGAGCCACTCCAGGAGCGGCGGCACGACCCGGAACGCCAGGCGGATCAGCGGCGGGTACCGCGAGACCCGGGAGCGCGCGGCGGCGGCCACCTCGTCCGCGGGCCCGGCAGCCGAGGCCGCCGCCCACCGGCGCGCCAGGCGGTCGAAGCTCATCGAAGGTCCGGCGGCCGATCGGGCTGGTTGCGGTCGACGTACTCGAAAGCCGCGGTGCCCCTGGCCTCGAGCACCCGATCGATCCCCCGGGCGGGATCGCGCAGGCGAATCCGCAGGGACGCCAGCTTGCTGTTGCGGCACCACAGGTGCGAGCCATCGGTGTCGGTATAGGTGACGACCGCGACCTGGCCGGGTTCGGGAGCCGTCGCCTCGCCCTCGATGGTGGCGCCGCCGGCCGACGCCTCGAAGGACCAGGCGTGTTCGCCGGGGCGGCTGCGCGCCATGAGCATTCCGAGAGCCGACGAGAACCGGTAGCAGCGCCCGTCCAGCCACAACACGAAGGAGGAGAGCGGCGGCGACGGCCGCCCCGCGAGGATCACCCTGGCCGTCAAGCCCTCGAAGACCGCGTCCGGCGCGTCGGCAAAGGCGTTGCAATGCGCCCAGACCCAGGTGTGCCCGCTCTTCGAGCCGAAGATGTGGCCGATCATCCCCGGAGCGGCCGACACCGCGATCTCGCGCGCGCCGACCCGCACGGTCCCCGAGACCCGGGCGTCGCAATAGGGAGCCAGATACCGCGACCGGGCCAGGCCGAGCACGGCGACCAGGGGCGGTACGTGGTCGAAGCGCCTGGACCCGCCGTGGATCTCGAGATCCCAGGAGATCTCCCCGGCCCGCCCGGTGGCCCGGCCCGGGGCGATGGCGCCGGCCGGCACCTCGAAGGCGATCCCGCCGAGATCGCCGAGGCTGGCCGGACTCCGCCCGGCCACCACGCCGGCGGCGGCGTCGAACCAGATGGCCCAGGTCCCGGCATCGGCGACCGCGCCGTCCAGCAAGGTGTAGCGGAACCAGAATGCCTGCCCGGGGCCGACGTTCACCTTGCCGAACCAGACCTCGTAGAACGGGCCGAGGCCCGGATACCGGCGCCGCAGGTCCGGGACGAGGCCGTCCCGGAGCGCGGCCGCCCGCTCGCGATGCGGCGCCGAGATGCCCCACGCCGCCGCCAGGGTGAGCGCCACGAAACCGTCACCGAGCGCGCACAGCAAGTAGGCCGGGGTATCGGTCACGGCCTGGAGGAAGAAGACGAAGGTGCTCATCAGCTTGGCCGCCAGGAGGCTGCGATACGGGCCGGGATCGCCCGTCCGGGCGCTCACCACGGCCAAAGCGGTGACGGCCACCATCAGCGACAGCGCCAGGACGTACCACAGGTTGTCCGTCGGCGCATGAATCGTCCCGGCGAGACCCGCGCGGTTGGCGAGTTCCGTCAGGAACGCACCCGTCCGCTCCGGCGCCTCGATGAAGGCGACCAGGACCAGGGCGAACACCACCGCCCAGGCGTTCGCCGTCCTCGCGTACACCGTACCGTTCATCCCACTCCCACCCTAAGGCCGGCCACGAGCCCTGGCAATCCGGATCCACGTACGTCTCTCGGAGTAATTACGGATATGCCGCGGTCCGCCCGGTTGCTAGCATGAGGCTCCCGCCAGCGGGGGAAAAGCCCACACGATGCCGACGATTACCGTTATCGACGAGACCTGCAAGGCCTGCCACCTGTGTATTCCGGTGTGCAAGCCCGGCCTCCTGCACAGGGGAGAAGGCCCGTTCAATCGCGCCGGCTACGCGCCGGTACGGTTCGCCGACCCCGACCGCAAGTGCACCGCCTGCAAGGTGTGCGCCCAGGTCTGTCCCGACGTCGCGATACGCGTCTTCAAGTAGCGGGCGATCACCGACATGAATGAGTCGACAGCGACGGCCCTCGGGGCCGACGACCCGGCCGTGGCCGCCCGGCAGCTTTCCAAGGGCAACCACGCCATCTGCGATGCGGCCCTGCGCGCGGGTTGCCGCTATTACTTCGGCTACCCCATCACCCCGCAGAACGAGATACCCGAGTACATGGCGGTTCGCCTGCCCGAGGTCGGCGGGACTATGGTACAGGCCGAGTCCGAACTCGCGGCGATCAACATGGTCTATGGCGCCGCCGCCGCGGGCGCCAGGGTGATGACTTCCTCGTCGTCGCCGGGCATCTCGCTCATGCAGGAAGGGATTTCCTGGCTCGCCGCCGCCGAGTTGCCCGCCGTGATCGTCAACGTGATGCGCTGCGGGCCCGGCCTGGGCAACGTCGCGTCCCACCAGGGCGACTACCTCCAGGCCGCCAAGGGCGGCGGGCACGGCGACTACCGCCTCATCGTGCTGGCCCCGGCGTCCGTGCAGGAAGCCGCGGGCCTCACCTACCTGGCGTTCGAACTGGCCGACTACTATCGCAACCCGGTGATGGTCCTGGCCGACGGCATCATCGGCCAGATGATGGAACCCGTGGACCTGGCGCACCTGGCGGAGATGCAGGCGCCGTTCAAGGACTGGAGCATCCGGCCCCGGCAGGCGGGCGAAGCCACCAAGTACTTCACGACGATCTACCTCGATCCGCCCGAGATGGCCGAGAAGATCCACCGCCCGCTGCGCGCCAAGTACGAGCTCATCCGCAGCCGCGAGGTGCGTTACGAGTCCTTCATGGCCGAGGATGCCGATCTGCTGTACGTGGCGTTCGGGACGGTCTCCCGCGTGTGCCGCAGCGCCATCCGCAAGCTGCGGGCCGAGGGCGTCCGGGCCGGCATGGTCCGGCCGATCACCACCTATCCGTTCCCGTACCGGGCGATTTCCGAGGCGGGCAGGCAGGCCCGGGCGGTACTCGTGGCCGAGATGAACTTCGGGCAACTGGTCGAGGACGTCGCGGCGGCCGTGGGCGAGGACGTGCCGGTCCACTTCGTGGGCAAGCACGGCGGGATGCAGTTCAACACCGACGAAATCGTAACCGCCGGCCGCGTGGCCCTCGGCGATCCCGAGGGCGCGCCCTCGCGCTGGAGGCTCTATGAGTGACGTCGTGGCCCCGGACGCCGTCGAGGAAGGGATGGCGCTGATCTTCGACCGACCCGCCTGCCTGACTCCCGCGCCGTTCACGTACTGCCCGGGGTGCGGCCATGGCGTCGTGCACCGCCTGCTCGCCGAGATCATCGACGAACTGGGGATCCAGGATCGCACCATCGGAATGGCCTCGATCGGCTGCAGCGTGTTCAACTACCGCAACTTCGACATCGACATGCTGAGTTGCCCGCACGGGCGGGCGCCGGCGTGCGCCACCGGCGTCAAGCGCGTGCACCCGGACGCCTTCGTGTTCACCTACCAGGGCGACGGCGACCTGGCCGCCATCGGCACGGCCGAGATCCTGCATGCGGCCAACCGCGGCGAGAAGATCACGGTCGTCTTCGTCAACAACGCCATCTACGGCATGACGGGCGGCCAGATGGCGCCCACCACGCTGCTGGGCGGCAAGACCACCACGAGCCCCGCCGGCCGCGAGGCCGACGGCGCCGGCCATCCCCTCCACGTGGCCGAACTGCTCGCGACCCTGCCCGGCGTCGTCTTCGCGGCGCGGAGCGGCGTCCACAATCCGGCGTCGATCCACAAGACCCGCGGCCACCTCAAGAAGGCGGCGCAGGCGCAACTCGCCGGCAAGGGCTTCTCCATCGTCGAGGTGCTGGCCAACTGCAACATGAACTGGGGCATGGAGCCCGACGAGTCCAACCGCTGGATCGAGACCACCCTCAGCAAGGAGTTCCCCCTCGGAGTTTTCAAGGACGGCCAGGTATAAGGTGATGCTGGAAGAACTCGTGTTTGCGGGCTTCGGCGGCCAGGGAATCCTGTCCGCGGGCTCGATCCTCGCGCATGCCGCGCTGAACGAAGGCTACGAGGTCGCGTGGATTCCCTCCTACGGGCCCGAGATGCGCGGCGGCACGGCCAACTGCAACGTCATCGTCTCGGACGAGCAGATAGGCGCCACCTCAATCGCCCACCCCAGCGGCGCCATCGTGATGAATACGCCGTCGTTCGAGAGGTTCGAGCCCACCATCCGGCCCGGCGGCACGCTGGTGGTCAACAGTTCGCTGATCGACACCCGGAGCCGCCGGACGGACATCCAGGTGCTGTACGTGGCCACGGCGGATCTGGCCGCGGGGGCGGGGTCGCTGGTGGTCGCCTCGGTCGCTGCCCTGGGCGCACTCAACGCCGCCCGCCGCCTGGTGCCGCCGGATCGCATCGAGGAGGCCATCGTGGCGATGCTCTCCGACAAGCGGCCGCACCTGGTCTCGATCAACATGGACGCCCTGCAGGCCGGGGCGATCGCCGGCCACACGGCGCTCGCAACGGCGTGAGGAACGCCGGGCTCCGACTACTTACGGGTAAGAACTAGGAGAGCCTCCTACCCGCTTTTTGCAGACGTGCAGACGGCGAACACCGGCTATGCTCGAAAAGGGAACGTTATCGGACCTATTGAAAGGAGTGCCAGGGGATGGCGCTGAAGGAAGACCTGCGCAAGAAGATCGAGGAGTTTCGCCCGCGCACGAATCGGCTGACCATGGAGTTCGGCAAGACCGTGATCGATCAGGTGACGATCGACCAGGCGATCGGCGGCGCCCGGGACGTGCACTGCCTGGTGACCGACATCTCCTACCTCGACCCGCAGGAGGGCATCCGCTTCCGCGGCAAGACCATCGCCGAGACCTTCGAGGCCCTGCCCAAGGCACCCGGCTCCGACTACCCGACGGTCGAGTCCTTCTGGTACTTCCTGCTCACCGGTGAGGTCCCCACACAGGCTCAGGTGGACGAAGTCCTCGCCGAGTGGAAGGTCCGCCAGGAAGTTCCCGAGTACGTCTGGGAAGTGGTCCGCGCCCTGCCCCGGGGCACGCACCCGATGGTGCGCCTCTCGACCGCCATCCTTTCGATGCAGAAGGATTCCAAGTTCGCGGCGTTCTACCGGTCGGGCAGGTACAACAAGAACACGGCGTGGGAGTACCTGTACGAAGACGCATACGACCTGGTGGCCCGCATCCCGATCATCGCGGCGTTCATCTACAACCTCAAGTATCGCGACGACAAGCAGGTGGCGATCGATCCCACCCTGGACATGGGCGCCAACTTCGCCCACATGATCGGCCAGAGCCTGGAGTACCGCGACGTGGCCCGGATGTACTTCATACTCCACTCCGACCACGAATCGGGCAACGTCTCGGCCCACACGACCCACCTGGTCCACTCGGCCCTCTCCGATCCCTACTATGCCTATTCTGCCGGCCTCAACGGCCTGGCGGGCCCGTTGCACGGCCTGGCCAACCAGGAGGTGCTCGACTGGACGCTCAAGTTCCAGGAGAAGTACTGCAAGGGGCTCGAACCCAGCGAAGAACTGGTCACCGAGGCCATCTGGGACACCCTCAACGCCGGCCAGGTCATCCCCGGCTACGGTCATGCCGTGCTGCGCAAGACCGACCCGCGCTACACCGCGCAGCGGGAGTTCTGCCTCAAGACCCCCGGCCTACGCGAGGATCCGCTGTTCAAGCTGGTGTCGATGATCTTCAAGGTCGCCCCGAGCATCCTCATGGAGCACGGCAAGGCCAAGAACCCCTGGCCAAACGTGGATGCCCAGTCGGGCGTCATCCAGTGGTACTACGGCGTCAAGGAGTGGGACTTCTACACGGTGCTCTTCGGCGTAGGCCGGGCGCTCGGGTGCATGGCCAACATCACCTGGGACCGCGGCCTGGGCTACCACCTGGAGCGCCCCAAGTCGGTCACGACGGCCATGCTCGAGCAATGGGCCGCCGAGGGCGGCCGCAAGCTGGAGTCCAATCCGCCAGCGGCCGGCGTGCGCTAGGTCCGGGCCCTTGGCACCCGAGACCGTCAATCCAGGAGGAGGCTGACCGCCCGAACAGCGCCGCCGGCACGACCGCAACGCCGTCTTCGCGCCGGTACGCGTAGGTGCCCGTGCTGAACACGACCACGTCGAGCACGCCGTCCGCGAGCGGACCTGGCCTCCGACCGGGAGGAGGCCGTAGCTGGCCGCCCGTAATCGGCCAGGCCTTCAGCGCAAACCTGGAATGGACCCCTTCTGGCCTCGTTGGATGAACCCCCGCCAGGAGTCGACGCGAGCCTGTCTCATGGCGCGGCTCTAATGACTTCGCCCCGGCATCGCGACCGGCACGGAGGCCGCCCCCCGGCACGGAGGCCGGCCCCACCCGTTGCTTCGGTGGCGCAGGCCTCCGTGCCTGCGTCCGATAGGCGCCAGGTCATTCGAGCGCGGTATCAGGCGCGCGCGTCCAGCACCTGGACGTGCCCGTACCTCAGGATCCGGTCGTCACCCGTCACGAGGACCATGTCGTGCTCGCGGGCCGTCGCCACGAGGATCCGATCGGCGGGATCTCGGTGGAACGGCTCCGGGAGGCGCCATGCTTCCGCCGCGACGGCGTGCGACAGTTCGACCGTCGACGCGGAGAGATTGTCGATTGCCGCGGCCACGAACTCCCTGGCGCCCATTTTCAGAAAGAGCTTCCCTCCCAAGACCAGGCACGCGATCTCCGCGGTCGAGATGGTCGCCACCAGCAAGTCGTTTTCAGGGTTCGTGAGGAGGGAGCGCGTTTCGGGGCCCAGCTTCTCGGGCTCGAGTGCCGACCACGCGAGAACGTGGGTATCGATGAGCCAGGGCATCTGCTACTCCTGACACATCTCCCACTCGTCGGTGAAGTCCACCGCGAGGAGGTCGGCGCGTATCTCGCCCATGTGACGGAGGGAGCCCAGCACTTTCCGCTCTACTTCCGGGACGGGCTCTATGCGGGCCAGGGGACGCCCCCTGTGGGTGACGACAAGGGGTTCCCGCGTGCGCTGTACGTCCTTGAGGAGCTGGATGCAGCCAGCCTTGAATTCGGAGATCCCTATCGTCTTCACGTGAAAATTCTAACCAGGTCAACCATCCAAGTCAAGAAGCCGCACTCGCAGCCAGTCGCGATCGAAGCCAAGACGACCCGAAGGGCCGTCGGCACGCCGTCCAGGCAGCAGATCCGGCAAGTCGTGGCCTGGGCAGGGCCTAACTCCAGGCCTGATAGCCTTGTTCGAGATACGTCGCGTCCCAGCCCGCCCTGGCCAGCTCCCGGGCCACGACGGCGCTCCGTGTCTCGTCGGATCGGGCGAGGGAGCCGGGGTCGAGTAAGATCCTTTTGGCTCCAACTTTCGCGGACGATCCGGCAGCGGGATTGCCCCCGGAGACGGGCAAACCGCTGCGTAGGTAGTCCTGGGTACGAAGGTCGCGCCCAAAGTGCTGCGGGCTCCTGGCCCCGTGGCCGGCGTGCGCTAGGCCCGGGCCAGCCTCGCCTCGAGTACGGCCGTCACGCGCGCCAGCACGCCGGCCTCCCGGTCGCCGGGCTGGAAGGCCGGGTCCCGCGCGTCCAGCCAGAGCAGGCCAGCCACCTGACCCGCGCGGCGCCACGGAGCGCAGACGACCGCTCGCAGGTCGAGGGCCGGGACGCTCTGCTGCGCCCCCCAGGTCTCGTCGCCGGTCGCATCCAGGATGGCGGTCGCTTCTCCGGTCTCGGCCACCCAGCGGGCGATCGACGTGCTGATGCCGGCCGCAGCCGCCGGCAAGTCGTTGCCGCCTCGGTCGAGTGCCACTCGGACGGCAGGTTCCCCGTCCGGGTAGATCTCGACTGCAATAGCCCGCTCCGCGGGAATCAGCCGCAGCGCTGCACCAAGCCCCAGGCGCAATGCCGCGTCGGGCTCGCCGGCCGGCAGCGCCGCCAGGGCCAGCTCACACAGTTCGGTCGCGACGTCTCGCTCTCGCAGCAGGTCGCGAGCTCGGTCCGAGTTCGCAAGCTGCACCGCGCTGATGGTCGCCAGCGCCTCCACCGCGGCCCCCGCACCCTCGGCAAACGGGCCCGCGATCGCCGGGCGATCGAGGTAGAGGACGCCCAGGGCGCGGTCGGTCGTCGCGAGGGGCACGCAGAGCACCGCCCGGCTGGGCATGCCCGCCACGCTCCGGCTGCCCGCAAACCGTTCGTCGGTCAGGACATCGGCGCTCCGCAGGGATTCGCCGCTCCAGAGCACGCGCTTCGCGACGGTGGCGCTGTACGCCCAGTCCCCGGGCGCCCCGCGCGCGAGGCGCGTGACCAGGCGTCCTTCCTCGTAGCGCAGGATCAGCGCGCGCTCCGCACCTGCCAGCGAAAGCGCCGCCTCGCCCAGCCTTTCCAGCAGATCCTCCGGGCCGTCCGACGAAGCGCGGCCGGCGAACTCGGCACAGGCCCGCGCAAGGTCGCTTCCCCGCGTGACTTCCTGCTCTCCCGCCGCCGGCCGGACGGACAGGTCCAGGACCGCGGCCGCCTCGAGCAGGGCCTGCCTGGCAACCAGGCGATTCTCGCTCGCCACGGCCGAGCCCAGTGCCGCCCGGGCCTCGCCATCCCGCCCCTGTCGACCGAGCCAGATCCCGCGGAGCAATGCGAGCTTGTCGGCCTGCTCGGCCTGCCCCAGTGCGGCGAGGCGCCCGATGCGCTCGCCGGCCTCTTCAAGCCGGCCGGCCGCCAGGTCCGCGCGGATGGCGAGGGCCAGGACTTCCGCCTCCAGGTGGGCGTTGGCCAGGCTGGCCGCCAGCGCCAGGGCCTCCTCGAGCAGCGGCAGGCCGCCGCCCCCCGTCTCCTGGGCTGCCGCCCCCTGGATGGCCCTGGCCATCGCGAGCGGGAAGCGCCGATCCGCTTCCCGGGCCCAGGTAGCCGCCTCATTCGCCAGGGCGCAGGCTTCGGCCGAATCGCCGCTCTCCAGGGCGACCACCGCGAGGTTGAGGATGGCGAAGGATTCCTCGTCGCGAGCCCCGATGGCCCGACAGATCCGGCGATTCTGCGCAAACGCGGCCCGAGCCGCCGGGAGGTCGCCGACGGCCATGGCGGCGTTGCCGAGGTAGGAATGGGCGAGGTTGAGCGTGTAGCGATCTCCTCGCCGCTCGGCGATCTCGATCGCCTGACCGAGGACCGCGAGCCCCTCGTCGCGTTCGGGGGCGGGACGGGAACAGAGGAGGAAGCCCTCGAATGTCAGCGCCACTGCTTCCTGCGCCTCGTCGGCGGCCTCGCGAGCAGCCGCCACCGCGGTCCGCGCCGCGTCGAGCGCTCCGGCCGCATCCCCCAGGAAGTACTGCACGCGGGCGGAGGCCGCCAGCGCCCGGGCCCGCTCGCCGTGCAGGCCTTCCGCCCCAGCGAGGCGCACCGCCTCATCGAAAGCCGATCGCGCCTCGTCATAGCGGGATCGCGTCTGCCACACCTTTCCCAGGCTGACGAGCAGGTCGGCCAGGGGCGCCGCCGCGCCATCTTCGGGCGGAATCCGCCGGGAGAGCGAAATGGCTTCCTGGTAAGGCTCGACGGCCTCGGCAGCCCGCCCGGCCAGCCGCAACGAGTCGCCCAGGCCCCGCAGGGCTGCCAGTTGGTCCCCGGGGGGAGCCTCTCCCGGCAAGGCGAGCACGCCCGCGAAAATCCCTGCCGCTCCTTCGGCCGAGAAGAGGGCCAGGCGGCGCAACCCCGCGGCGATGCCGGCGCGCCGGGCCGCCTCTGGCAAACCTGCGTCCCGGGCCAGCTCCCAGAGAGCCTCGGCGTCTTCGGGGGCCAGCGGGTCGGGCAGAGCCGCAAGCGCCGCCGCGAGGGCCCGGATTCGCGGCAGGCGCGCCGGTGCGGGCATCGTCGCATCGCGGACGTCGCCATCGATGGCCACGCGTGCTCCCGCACGCCGCGCTACTTTGGCTCGCACCAAGCTGTCGAGCGCCCCGGCGAGCCGTCCTTCGTCCCACCCGAGCGCCGCACCCAGCACGTCGAGCCGGATCGGCCGGTAAGTCGCGGCGGCCAGGTCGAGCAAGTCCAGGGCGTCACCTGGCAGCGCGGCTGAACCGCCGGCGGGCACCTCTCGCGGCCCCGCCGCGAGATCCGCGAGCGCGCCGGGAGCGAGATCCCAGCGCCCGGCGCTCCGTGCCAGCAAGCCCCGGGCGACCAGACGCGAAACGAGCCGCGTCATCTGTCGCGGGTTGGCAGCCGCTACCTCGTGCAAGGCTCCCGGCAACACATCGGGCACGTCGCCCGTGCCGAGCATCCCCGCCAGCATTTCGGCCGTGTCGGCCGGGCTGAGCGCCGGCAGGTCGATCACGAGATCTGCCCCCGCGGCCGGAGCAGTTCCCGCGATCACCCAGCATAGCCGCCGGCAAGCGGCGTCACGCCGCAGGAGTGCCACCAGATCCTGGCTCTCGCGATCGAGAAGCTCCGCCCCGTCGACGATCACGACCGCCCCACCGCACGCTTCGCCCGCTGCGCCGAGCAGGCCGGCAACTCCGGCCTGCAGGCGCGCCCGGCCCGCGGGCCCGTCCGCGTGCGGTAGCGGAGCAAACGGCGCCAGCAATGGTGCCACGCTCTCGGGGGCCACATCGGCGCCGGGCCGGGCCCGACGCAGCGTGTCGGCCGCCTGGCTGCAGATCTGCCGGAAGACCCCGTATGGGAGGCCATCGGCCTGGCCCACCCACACGGCCCGGTCGGCTACCTGGAGGCTGGCTCGTACCGCGGAGGCCAGCCGGCTCTTGCCGGTGCCCGGATCCCCGCAGACGGCAACCGCGATCGGCTCGCCCCCGACCTGCCCCTCTTCCAGCGCCTCCAGGACCCGGGAGAGCGGCGCAGCAAGGCCCACCAGTGGACCCTCGAGCAAGCCCTGATCGAGCGCTCCCGGATCGGCTCCGACGGCCTCCAGGACAGAGCTTGCGGACGGGAACCGATCCTGCGGCCGCTTGGCCAGCAGGCGCGCCACGATCTGCCCCCAGCGGCGGGCCAGAGGCGTGCCCGAGGCCTCGAGCGGCGCCGGGGTCTCGGTTGCATGTGCCTGCAGCAGTCGCCAGGGGTTGGAGTGCCGGAACGGAGGCTCCCCGCTCACCAGCGCGTAGATCGTGCAACCCAGAGCGTACAGGTCCACCCGGCCGTCGAGGGCCTGGCCGCTGGCCGCCTCGGGCGCCAGGTACTCCAGGGTGCCGCGAATGGCCTCGCGGATGGTCCCGATCGGCTCGGCCAGGCCGAAATCGAGGAGCTTGACATGCCCGTCGGGCAGCAGGCGGCAGTTGTCCGGCTTGAGATCGCCGTGAAAGTACCCTGCGCCGTGAAGGTACGCGAGCAGGCGCAACACGCCGACGACGAACGCATCGAGCGCACCCGGCGAAGCGGTATCAGCGGCCTCGCTCGGTGGCGCAGCCACCCGCTCCATCGTGAAGTAAGGAAGCGCATCCTCCGTCTGGCCCAGATCGTATGCCGCGACGATCCCCGGATGACCCAGGCGGGACAGCAGCCAGAACTCCTGCTTGAAGCGCCAGCGGAAGGCTGGCTCGGCCGCCAGCGCGGGGTTCATCACCTTGAGCGCGATCCCCCGCCCGGAGACGGTATCGGCGGCCGCGTGGACCGTGCCCATGGCCCCCTCCCCGAGGACATTCTCGAGGCGGTATCTTCCGGCGACCAACCCGGCCATGACCTTGAATCTACTCCGCAAGCGGCGGGAACACGAGCCCGCGAATCCCCCGACGCGAATTGGTCGGCCGGATGCTAGAATCCGCTCCGTGTCAGCGGCAGATCGGGGAGATGCGCTGGCAGCCCGAGCGGGCCGTGCCGAGGCGCTCGCCCGCGACGCCATAGACCAGGTGACCGCCCGGATGGGCATCCTGGCCGCGGCCACGGGTCGCCAGCTCCCTGCAGATGCGCCAGGAGCTCCCGAGTCCGGCCCGATGGCGGCCCTCGTGCGTCTGATCGCCAGGCGATGCGATCAGGATCGGGATCTGCGGGGGCGCGTACTGGCCGCGATCGACCACTACGTCGAGGCCCGCCACCTGGTCTTCGCGCACCACCGGACGCTGGCGCCCGAGGCCCTTGAAAACAGCGTCGGCCCCCTGCTGGAGCTGCACGAGACGTTCCGGCGCGATCCCGTCCTCGGCCGCCTGTTCGGGCCCGAAGGAGGCAGTACCGGCACGCCTGCCGGCCGCCCGGCAGTTCCGCGCGCCGGGGGAGCGGCGGTCCCGGCCCCTGCCGGCAGCTTGCTGGCGGCCGTCACGCCACCGGGCACGCGGCCGCTCGCTCCGGCTTCACGGCCGGCCGCGCCGGCTCGACTGGGCACGGCCGTGGAGGTCGACATGGCCGTCCTGCGGGCGGCCCGGGGCGTGGCCTCCGCGCAGGCGGCGCTGGCCAGCCATCGCAAGCGCATGGCGCTGCTGGAGGCGGCCTCCGAGTATGTGCGCACGGGCCGGAGCGCCGCGTACACGCTGGCTGCGCCCCCGGTCCAGGGCATCATCCGGCAAATCGCCCTCGCGGCAGCGGACTCCGGGACGGCGGCCCGGCTGGAAGAAGCCCTGGCGCAGTTCCGTGCGGCCGAGGACGCGCTCGCTGACGCCACCCGCACGCTGGAGCGGGCGCGCCGGCTGGCACCCAGGGAAGCGCGCGCCGAGATCGCCCGCGCGAGCGCGCCCGAGCGCATCCTCGACATCCTGGAGGCCCTTTCCGGGCTAGCAGACGCGTTTCGCACAAACCCGGTCCTGGCGCGGATCTTCCCGCCCCTCGCGGTGTAAGGACTTTGCGCGAGCTGCGGTACGATCCCCGCTGGAGAGGGCTGATCCTGGCGGCTCCGGCCGGGTGGGGGAAGAGCCGCCTGCTCGAGACCTTCGAAGCGAATGCGGCATCCGCCCGTGTGCGTTTCCCGATCCGGGGGGACGACGACCCCGGCCTGGCCGACCGGTTTCGCGCCGCGCTCGAATCCGCGACCGGAGCGGCGATGGTCCTGGACGATCTTCACCTCGCGGGCGCCCGGCTAGACCCGCTGATCCGCGAGGCGCTGGAAGACCGCGGGGTGAGAATCCTGGCGGCCACGCGCACCGAGCCGGCGCCGCTCTGGTCGGTACTGGCGGCCAGGGGCGAGGCCGCTTGCCTGGGGCCTTTCGATCTCGCGCTCTCTTCGGGAGAGGTCAACGAGACTTTCCAGGAGGTTTCGGGTCACCCGGTGCCAGCCGCCTGGCGCGAGCTGCTGGCCGAAGCGGCGGGGTGGCCCATTGCGGTGCGTGCGCTGGCGCAGGCCCTGGCGCGGGCCCTCGAGCGCGATGCGACGGTTCCCGATCCCCCCTGGAACCTCCTGCTGGACCTGGTGGCAGGCGCGATCTGGGACGATCTGGACGCCCCTGCCAGGGATGCGCTCCGCATGGCCGCGCTGCTCGGGCGGCCACGGCTCCAGGTCCTCGAGCAGATCGGCGCCGGCCGGCGCGACCTCCAGGAACTGGGTCGCCGCTACTGCGTCTTGCCAGGCAAGCTGGCGGGTGAGATTCGCCTCGCGCCGGGAGTGGCGGCCCTGGTGCGCGAGCGCGAGGCGGCTCCGCCTGAAACGCGTGGCGGATGGCACCTGGCCGCCGCGGCGGCCTACGAGCGTTCCGAGGACTGGGAAGCGGCCATCGCGCACTTGCTGGCCCATGCCGGCCCGGGCGGCCAGCGGCACGAAGCGCCAGGCCGCCCGACTCCGGCGGCCTGGCTGGACGCCCTGGATCCGGAGCGGCAATCCGCCGAGCCGCTGGCGCGCCTGTGGCACGGTCGTCTCGAGGCGCAATCGGGGCGTGCAGGCGAAGCCGAGAAGGCGTTCCGCGCCGCCCGGGAAGCATTCGAGGCACGCGGCGACGGCGCCGGGGTCTACGCCTGTCTGGTCTCCGTGGCCACGGCCGCCCTGGCTCGCGGCGACAGACCATCCTTCGAGGCCACGGTCCTCGAGGCGGCCGGCTGGGAGGAAGCCGGGCTCCCGGAGGATCAGGTGACCCTCCTGGTGGCGCAGGGCGCGACCGGTTCCGAGGCGCCCGGCCCCGGAGCGGCGGGCGAGTTCGCCCGGGTGGCGGCCGCCCTTCCGCCGCTCGGCTTCCGGGAGGCGGGTCTTACCCGGCGCCTGCTCGAACGCACGGGCTCTCCCGCGACGGCCCCACGGCCGCAAGCCGGCGTAGCGGCGCGGATTGCCGGCCTGAAAGTCCAGGCGCTGGGGCCGCTGCGCGTGTTCCTCCCGGACGGCCGGGAGCTGCAGTGGCCGCGGCGCAAGGCCAAGATCCTGCTGGCCTACCTGCTGGTCTCGCCAAAGGGCGCGGATCGGCTGATGCTGGCCGAGTCCCTTTCGGGCGGCGCGGTGGGCTCGGGTGCCGAACACGCCCTCCGGGTGGTGGTCCACGCGCTGCGCAAGTCGCTCGAGTCCGGGGCGGACGGAGCCCAGGCACGGTACGTGGTCTTCGATCAGGATCGGTACCGGCTACTCCCCGAGGCGGTGGCGGAATCCGATCTGGCCGATCTCGAGGCGCTGCTGGCCGGAGCCGACGCCCGGCGGACCGCCGGCGACGCCGAGGCGGCCGCAGGCCAGTATGGCGACGCCGCCGCGCTATACAAGGGCGATCTCTTCGACGAAGAGGTGCTCCTCCCCTACTTCGAGGTCGAGCGCGCGGGCCTGCGGGCCCGGACCGTGGAAGGCCTCCGCTTTGCCGCGGAGTTCCACCGCTCGCGCTCGGACACCGCCGCGGCCGAGTCGCTCGCCAGGCGCATGACCGAGATCCATCCGACCGACGAGAGCTCCCACCGCCTGCTGATCGAGATCCTGCTGGCCCAGGGGCGGCGGGAACTCGCCCGCCACCAGGTCCAGGTCTTCCGGCTGATTTGCGAGCGGCAGCTCGGGTACGCCCCCGACGCCGACGAGCTGGCCGAGTTGCTCGGCCATGGCGATCTGTGACCGACCTGTAGCTCCCGGGCGGGACACCCTCCTCGGCGCCGCCGCGGCGCGAAAGGAGGAGCCTCGTGGTCGAGCCCGCCGAATTGTCGTTCGAGGAGCTGCGGGACTTGCATGCCCGCGGACTCGGCCTCTGCGACGTGCTCGTCCTCGCGTACCTGCGGCGGTACGGGCGCTTCGCCTCGCAAGAGGTCGCCCGGATCTGCGGTGTGTCGGAACGGTCGGCGTTCCGGGCCATGAAGCGCCTCCGGGATCGACGGGTGCTCGCCTGAAACGAAGGCGGCAGCCCGGCAACGGCGAGCGAATGCAATGATGACGAGGTCACAAGCCATGCTCACGACGCTCTACCTGGCCCGCCACGGGCAACCCGAAGGCGGGGCCATCCTGCGCGGCAGGCGCGACGACGGGCTCAGCGGCCTGGGCGTCTTGCAGGCCATCCGCCTGGGGCGGCGCCTGACCGCCCTGACCGACGGCGGCAAGACGCTGCCCGCCGCGTACGTGAGTCCTCTCCGGCGTGCCCGCCTCACCGCGATCATCGCCCTGCTCGGGACCGGCCTCCGCGCCGCGGTGCACGCGGGCCTGATGGAGGTCGACTGGGGCGACCTTACCGGCGTATCCCTGGAAGAGGCGGAGCGGCGCAAGGAGCCGACCCTCGTGGCCTGGCGCCGCGGCGAGGACTTCGCCCCGCCCGGCGGAGAGAGCCGGCGCGCCCTCGAGAGTCGAGTGCTGGCGGCGATGCACGACATCCTCGCCACGAAGCCGGGTAGCGCCCTCCTGGTGACCCATGGCGGCCCGATCCAGGTCATGCTGATAGCGCGGCTCTGATGACTTCGCTCCGGCATCGCGGCCGGCACGGAGGCCGGCCCCACCCGTTGCATCGGTGGCGCAGGCCTCCGTGCCTGCGTCCGATAGGCGCCAGGTCATTTGAGCGCCGCTATGAGTGCCCTGCTGGGCGCGGATTTCGCGGGGCGGCCCGAGTGGGCGGTTCCCGAGGGATCGCTCACGGCGGTCGAGGTGGGTCCGGCCGGCGCCAGCCTGCTCTTCCTTGGCGACACGGCGCACCTGGATGGACTTGGCGTCATCGCCTGATAGGGAAAAGGGGATCGAGGGCTCGAAGCCCCGATCCCCTTTGCGGGTACGATTCGCTAGTCCACGACGGCGTCGCCAAAGGCCTGCAGCCGCTCGAGGTCGGCGCGTTCGCCGAGTTGCTGCGTGAGCCAGTCCCGCAGGCGGGTGCCGAGGTAATAGAGTGCCACGGCTGCCGCCATCAGAAGCACTCCGAGCCCGAGGGCCAAGAACCCGGCTCCGGACAGGCCCACCAGCAAGGCCGTGAACCCGAACAGCCCGGCGCCCAGGGCGGCCACGGCCGACACGAGTTCGACCGAGACCCGCGTGAACTCGCGCTTGCCGCGCTGGTCGTCGTCCACCGCGATCACCTTGCCGATCCGCCCGGCCAGTTCGACGGCCTGGCCGGACTTGACCGGGGAACCGCCCACTCGCTTGCTGCCGACGTAGGTGTCCTCGCCGATCCGCACGAAGACGTCCTCGGCGCCGTTTTGCTTCGCCGCCGCGATCGCGGGCGCTTCGGCCCCCGGCCGGAGGCGCACCATCACGTCCGGCTGGACTTTCGGGCCGTTGACGACCTGGATGCCTGGAATGCTTGCCATCTTGAAATCCTCCTCTTGGAGAGCTCTCGGCCGCGGCAATCACAACCGGGTCGCAGCCAGGTGCGCGCTCGGTCCCCGCGAGCGCGCAAATCGCGCCCCCCGCTTCCGCCGGGCGGGGGGCGCGAACCGGGAGGGCTAACTCACCCGGCTGCCGAGGTGCCTAGAACTTCCGGAGATTGCCGATCACCTTCGACGCGAAGCCCGACACCGTCTCGGTCAGGGTGTTGACCATTCCCTTGAACTCGAGGATCTGGCCGCCCAGCGGCCGTCCCATCACGAGCGCCTGCCGCTGGGCCTTGCCCTTGAAAGCCCACAGGCCCTTCATCTTGGCCGGTTTGAACGCCAGGTCGGTGATCTCCGGGACCGTGGACCCGGCCGTGGTCAGCTTCTGCTTGACGTACCGGTCGACCAGCTTGGCCGCCTTCGCCCGCTCGAGCAGGTGCGGCGGCACGATCGTCTTCTTCTTGAGAGCCTTTGCCACGGGCTTGGCGAGCTTCTTGGCGGTTGCGTCGGCGATAGCCATCTTTCCATTTCCTCCTCGTTCGCAATTCGGTCAGACTCCGCAAGGCCCCGGACACGGGGTGCCTTCCGGTCGAAGGCCCTGCGTGCCGGTTGTGTCGCCCGCCGGAATCACACCTCGGTCTCATAGCGCGGCTCTGATGACTTCGCTCCGGCATCGCGGCCGGCACGGAGGCCGGCCCCACCCGTTGCATCGGTGGCGCAGGCCTCCGTGCCTGCGTCCGATAGGCGCCAGGTCATTTGAGCG
>Ga0194120_10002339_pt1 | contig 32816 bp, 26 predicted proteins | sample TA2MahCa65mmetaG_FD_148642 | JGI IMG/M metagenome (GOLD analysis project Ga0194120, IMG submission 148642) | Freshwater microbial communities from Lake Tanganyika, Tanzania - TA2015019 Mahale Deep Cast 65m | ecosystem: Environmental > Aquatic > Freshwater > Lake | place: Tanzania: Lake... | reverse complement strand
GCCGCGCGCAGCGGCATGTGTGCGATCGATGTTCGTTGTCGCGGCATGCAGGGGAGCATAGATCGGTGCATGGGTCTCATTCTGTGATGCCTCCGAGGGCGTTCCAGTGCTGCCGCATGCGTGCAAGCGCGTGGGCGGGATCTGCTGCCGCATAGGTGTTTCCCGTGCGTTCGACGAGTCCAAGACGCACGAGCTTGGCGAGCGCATCGCTCACTTCGAAGTCGATGTCGACTGCAAAGTTGGTGCGCAGCCAGCGCTCGATGCGTTCATCCAGCGAACCTTCGGTGGTGGGACCCTCGCGACGCAGCGAGTGCAGCGCGAGAAGCGCCTCCTTTGTCTCCTCCTCGCCCGCCTCGTCGAGGACTTGGTTGACCGCGCCCATGTCGCGGTCGCACAGGCGGTACATCACGATGTCCGAGAGAATCTTGAGATAGCGCAGATGCATGCCCTGCCAACGGCCGAACTGTGTCCAGCCCCAGATGGCAAGTGCGACAAGTCCGCCGCCGATGACTGCAAGTGCACCACCCGGGACGGTGGGCGGTGTGGCATCGAAGCCAGTGATGTGGCGTGTGTGGAGGACAAGCGCATTCCAACTTGCTTTGAGGACCGCCGAGATACCGATGACCGCAAAGATGGCGGGCACGAACATGACGGCGCGATCGAACCAGGACATGCGGACGCGACAATCTGGCATCACCATGTCGATGTCGGCGACAGGGATGTTTTCAAAGAGACGGACGTAGAAGCGGGGGGGAGCAAGACCCTTCTGTGTCTCGCGCCTCTCATGCCTGGCATGCTCGATGTAGACAAAGAGCGTGCGGATGAGTGTGCACGAAATCTGTCGTCGACGCAGGCCGAACCAGCGGCGGACTTCGATGGTGGTCTCGCTGCGGCCGCGAGTGCAGATCAGTGAGCGTCGCCAGGTCGATCGATCGAGATGGGTCTTGAGTTCGACGAGCGACTGCGTGGAGAGTGCAGTGCGCAAGAGGCCCTCGTCCTCCTCGTCATAGTTGGCTCGACTGAGCGCGTGACGGACTTGTGCGAGGAGTCGTGCGCTTGCGACATCCTGTTCATCTGCACTCAGCGCCGGCTCCTGCGGATGCAGCAGCCGATCCAGTTCGCGCCGCATCGCGCCTGCTTGTTGGTCGACTTCCGTTCGCAACATCACATGCAGCAGGCGGTCGATCTGCGTGAGTTGATCGCTTTCGGGCGAACCGAGGCGGTCGCGGAGGCGTTCAAGCGAAACGGGAATGCATCGGTTTCGCCCTGATGGCGGCAATGCGGAATCGCCGTGCAAGGGATGATCTGCAGCCGGAAGCGCAGCCATGCCGCGCAATGTACGGTGTGCGCGAGTGACGAAAAGAAAACCCGCCGCGGCGCACATGCACCGCGGCGGGGTACTTCCGACGGAGACCGTCCTAGTCTCCGTGTCAGCATTCGCAGCGATCCTGCCTGACCCACGCGGGGCCGGGCTCCCTGTGTCTGCAGGTTTCTCCCCGCCTACAACAAGGGGACCAGGATCCGCCTTTTCCGTGCGGACTCGGCCTGAGCAAGGACGATCCGTTCTCTTGCCAGCCGGTCCCGGTGGACCTCGGCGAGAGCCGCTGCGAAGGTGTATGGATCATGCGCCGTCGGAGTCGGCAGGCGCATGATCCTGTGGAAGGTGACGGGCATCAGCTGCAACCCATGCTGTGCCCACAGTTCATGCACCGATAGCAGGTGCCGTTGCGGACGGTGATCGTTCCGCAGACATCACACGCGGGCGCGTCGCCCATGAGTTGCGCGTTCGCCTCGTCAAGCGCCGAGTACTGCGAACCCGCTGCCCGCATCTCGCCGCCCTCGACGATGATCGTCGTCACACGGAGTGCCGAAGGATCCTCGGTCGACTCGCCGAAGAGCGCGGGCAACTGCGATGCCGCATCGAGTCCGATGCGCGAATGGTTCGCGCCTGTCTTCCCCTCGGCGGCGGGTGATTGCGAGTGCGGGCTGGACGCCGAGGTGGTGCCATCGCCGCCGGGCGTGAAGCGTGTGCTGGTCCATGCAGTGCTTTCCTCCGTGATGCGGGTTTCGGTGATCGTCTCGCGCGCGGGCTCGAGGCTCGCGGGCACAGGTTGCGGAAGCGGCTTCGGTGCGTTCGCGTCGCGGTAGCCCGCGATGAACTCCATGCCGAGCCATCGGAAGATGTAATCCACAAGGCTCTTGGCGAAGGGGATGTCCTTGTTGCTGGTCATTCCCATCGGCTCGAAGCGCTGGTGTGCGAACTTGGTGACAAGGCTCTCCACGGGGACGCCGTACTGCAGCGCAACGCTGATGGCCGTGCCGAGCGAGTCCATGAGTCCACCGATGGTGGAACCCTCCTTCGCCATCGTGATGAACAGCTCGCCCGGGCGACCGTCCTCGTACAGACCGACGATCAGGTAGCCCTCGTGTCCGCCCACGTTGAACTTGTGGGTGCGCGAGTTGCGGGTGTCCTGCAAGCGGCGACGCAGTGGTCGCTCGATCACTTTCTCCACCACGCGCTCCACTTCGCGAACCACGATGCGCTCGATGATTTGCGGCGCTGCGGGCTCGGTGGTGACCGCGCCCTCGGCATCCTCGAGTCCCTCGACATCCGCCTCTTCCGCGTGCTCCGACGCATCGGACTTGGTGGAAAGCGGCTGGCTGAGCTTCGACCCGTCGCGGTAGAGCGCATTGGCCTTCAGCCCGAGTTCCCAAGACAGCTTGTAGCACTCGCCGATCTCGCCGACGCTCGCCTCGTTGGGAAGGTTGATCGTCTTGGAGATGGCGCCCGAGATGAACGGCTGTGCGGCCGCCATCATGAGGATGTGCCCATGCGGGTGGATGTAACGCGTGCCAATCGAGCCACAACGATTGGCGCAGTCAAACACTGGAAGATGCTCGCTGCGCAGGTGTGGTGCTCCCTCGACAGTCTGCGTCCCGCAGATCGTGCGGTTGAGCGCGTCGATCTGCGCGCCGCTGAGTCCGAGCGCGCGCAGTCCGCTGAAGCGTTCGTTGGCTCGTATGGCTGCAGGATCGAGTCCGAGCCCCGTGAGAACGCGGTCGGGCATCGACCATGCGTTGAACGCGAAGCCGAGTTCGAACACGGTCGGAAGACTGTTCTCGATCTTCACGAGTTCATCGCTTTGGAACCCGCGTTGCAGGAGCAGTTCACGCAGCGTGATGTCGGGCGCCGCAGCAGATGTGGAGCCAGTCGCAGCTGGGATCGGTTCGTCGAGTGTGAGGGAACCCATCACATACTGCAGGACATCGTCGATCTCATTGGCCTCGTACCCGAGCGCAGCAAGCGCAGGGCGAAGCGATTGATTCGCGATCTTGAAGTGGCCACCACCTGCGAGCTTCTTGAACTTGGTGAGCGCGAAGTCGGGCTCGACGCCCGTTGTATCGCAGTCCATCAGCAGTCCGATCGTGCCTGTTGGAGCGATGACCGTTACCTGCGCGTTGCGGTAGCCGAAGCGTTCGCCGAGCGCGAGCGCCTCGTCCCACGACTGGGTCGCGGAGCGAAGCAGATCGTCGGCGTTCACCAGATTGATGCGGCTCGATGCGAACAGCGAGTGATCGATCGGCACCGGGCGCGCGCGCAGACCCTCGTACGCATCGCTCTCGCGCGCCACGCCGTGCGCTGCGCGGTGATGGTTGCGGATGACGCGCAGCATGTCCTCGCGGTTGTCGTCGAAGCCCGCGAACGCGCCGTGCTTCTCGGCGAGCAGTGCGCTCGAGGCGTAGGAACGACCCGTCAGGATGCTCGACAGGGCACCGCAAATGGCGCGCCCCTCGGCGCTGTCGTAGGGGATGCCTGCCTGCATCAGCATGGCGCCGAGGTTGGCATAGCCGAGACCGAGTGTTCGGTAGCGCCACGACAGTTCCGCGATTTCGCGCGACGGGAAACTCGCCATCAGCACGGAAATCTCGAGCACCACGGTCCACAGGTGGATCGCATGCTCGTAGCCCACGATGTCGAAAGTGCGCGTGCGCGAATCGTAGAACTTCAGCAGGTTGATCGACGCAAGATTGCACGCCGTGTTGTCGAGGAACATGTACTCGCTGCAGGGGTTCGACGCGTTGATGCGACCACCCGCGGGGCAGGTGTGCCACGCGTTGATGGTCGAGTCGAATTGCACGCCAGGGTCGGCGCAGTGCCAGGCGGCTTCGTTGATCTGCGACCAAAGGTCGCGTGCGTTGATCTCCTTCGCCATGTTGCCGTCGGTACGACGGCGCAGCGTCCATGTCGTGTCGCCCTGCACCGCATCCATGAACGCATCGCTCAGTCGGACGGAGTTGTTGGAATTCTGTCCGCTGACGGAGTAGTACGCCTCGCCGTTGAAGTCGTAGTCGAGTGTGAGCCCCAGACGCTCCGCCACGGCGCGCTGCTTCTCCTGCAGTTGCTTCATGCCTTCGACCAGCGCCGCAACCTTGATCTCTTCGCGCACCTTCCAATTGACGAACGCCTCGATGTCCGGGTGATCCACATCGAGGCAGCACATCTTCGCGGCGCGCCGCGTGGTGCCGCCCGACTTGATCGCGCCCGCTGCGCGGTCGCCGATGCGCAGGAAGCTCATCAGACCCGAACTCTTGCCGCCACCTGACAGCGACTCGTTCTCGCCGCGGAGGTTCGAGAAGTTGGTGCCCGTGCCCGAGCCGTACTTGAACAGGCGCGCCTCGCGCACCCACAGATCCATGATGCCGCCCTCGTTCACGAGGTCATCGTTCACCGACTGAATGAAGCATGCGTGCGGCTGCGGGTGCGTGTACGCGTCGGATGCGAGCGAGACGGCGCCCGTGCGGTGGTTGGCGATCCAGTGTCCCTGCGCAGGACCGTTGATCCCATACGCCCACGCGAGCCCCGTGTTGAACCACTGCGGGCTGTTGGGCGCCGCCATCTGGTGCACGAGCATGAACGCCAGTTCGTCGTAGAACGCCTGCGCATCCGCGGGCGAATCGAAGTAGCCGTGGGTTTCGCCCCAGTGCCGCCAGCAGCCGGCGAGACGGTGCACAACCTGCTTCACCGATCGCTCGGGACCATGGGTGATGCTGCCATCCTCGTGCAGCGTGGGAACGCCCGCCTTGCGGAAGTACTTGCTCACGACGATGTCCGTGGCAAGTTGGCTCCACTCCTTTGGAATCTGCGCGTCGTCCATCGCGAAGACGGTCGAACCGTCGGGGTTCTTGATCTTGCTCGTGCGGGTCGTCCACTCTGTGGTGCTGTAGACATCCGTGTCTGCTGTGGTGAAGCGGCGTTCAATCTTCATGTGTGCATCCTGCTTGAAGTGGGTTGGAGTGAATGGAATCGATGACGAGACGACGGAGCCGCCCTTCGCGGGCGGGTCCGGTGCGGACGATGAGGTCAGGGTGAATGCGGGAAGTGAGAGTTGCCGTCGACGCGGGGCAGGGTGAGTCCCTGCTGGTCCTGATACTTGCCGCCCTTGTCGGCATAACTGACCGCGCAGATGCGATCCGCCTTCAGGAAGAGCATCTGTGCGATGCCTTCGTTGGCGTAGATCCGTGCGGGCAGCGGGGTGGTGTTGGAGATTTCGATCGTCACCTTTCCGCGCCACTCGGGCTCGAGGGGTGTGACGTTGACGATGATGCCGCAGCGGGCGTAGGTGCTCTTTCCCACGCACACTGCGAGCACATCACGCGGCACCGAAAAGACCTCGACGGTCTCGGCGAGCGCAAATGAATTGGGCGGGATGATGACGTGGTCGCGTCCCGTCTGCTCCGTGTCGATGGAGACGAAGAGATCGCTGGAGAAGTTCTTTGGATCGACCACGGCAACACCACCGCTGGTCGCATTCGTGAAGATCTTGAATTTCGTGCCGACGCGGACGTCGTAGCCGTAGCTCGAGACGCCGTAGGAAATGACGCCGCTGCGCTTGCGGCTTTCCTCAAAAGGTTCGATGCCGACGAGTTCGCGGATTTGCGTGTCGCACAGAATGCCCATCTGAAAATCTCCCGTCGCCCGAAGGCACTTCACCTGACTGCTGCCGCACCCACACGACGGGCAACGGCGGTTCACGATACCCCAACATCTTGGGGTGGCAAGAGGTGCCCGACCACAAATACTGGTAGGGCAAGTCTCGCATCGGCAAGTCAGCCGTAACTCCTTGAAGAGACTGCACCTTGGATTTCTCCGACCGCACGGAGCACGCCCGACGGAGGCGTGGACAGGTTGTCGGACCTCCTCCTGCACCTCCCTAGACTCGCTCGCGTGGAGCCTGATTCGCTTTCTGCGTGCTTCGATGGATTGACGCCGCAGCAGCGCGCCGCAGTGGAGCACGGAGCTGGTCCGCTGCTCGTGCTCGCGGGTCCTGGATCTGGCAAAACGCGCGTGATTACGCGGCGAATTGCGGCACGTATCGCCCAGGGCGTTCCCGCATGGACCATCCTCGCACTCACCTTCTCGAACAAGGCCGCTCGCGAAATGCGCACACGCGTCGAGTCGCTGTGCGGCAGCCGCGCCACGGGGCGCGGCGGACCAACCATCAGCACTTTTCACGCGTTTTCCGCCCAGTTGCTGCGGCGTTTCGGCGGATCGTCGCTCGCGGCAGGACTCGGCACCGCGCCGCTTCGGGATGACTTCTCCATTCTCGACGCGGACGATGCGGCAACCGCGCTGCGTCAGGCGATCTCCGATTCAGGGCTCGATCCGAAGCAGTGGCGTGCGTCCACAGTCGCTTCGCACATTTCGCGGGCGAAGAACCAGTTGTGGATCGCGGCGGAACATGCGGCAAACGCAAGTGATTTTCTCGAACGCACAGTGGCAAAGGTGCACGCCGCCTACGAGCGCGAGACGGCGCGGCAGAACGCGCTCGACTTCGATGATCTGCTCACGCGCTGCGCGCGCATGCTGCGCGACGATGTGGAACTGCGCGCGGAGTTGCAGCAGCGTTACGTGGAAGTCCTCGTCGACGAGTATCAGGACACCAATCATTCGCAGTTCGTCATCGCCAGCCTGCTCGCGCAGCAGCACCGCAACATCTGTGTGGTGGGTGACCCCGACCAGTCCATCTATGGATGGCGTGGCGCGGATCTCAGCAACATCCTCGAGTTCGAGAAGCACTTTCCGCGCGCCGCGATCGTGCCGCTCGGCGAGAACTTCCGCTCCACAGGGCACATCGTGGCGACGGCTGCGCGGCTGATTCTCCACAACGGCAAACGCCGCCACAAGGAACTGCACACATCGCTCGGCGACGGAGCGACCGTCGAGGTGGTGCGCCTCGACAACGAGATTGCCGAGGCCGAGCGCGTGGCGCAGACCATCGAACGCCAGCACGCCGAGGGAATGCCGCTGCGCGAGATGGCCGTGCTGATGCGCATGAACGCCCTCACGCGCGTCGTCGAAGATTCCCTGCGCCGGCGCAACATTCCCTGTGTCATCGCACGCGGTACCGCATTCTTCGAGCGCCGCGAAGTGCGCGACGCGCTTGCGTATCTGCGCCTGATCGCGAATCCACTCGACGAGGTCTCCCTGCAGCGGATTGTGAATGTGCCCGCGCGCGGTATCGGCGGCACGACCATGCAGCGGATCGGCAATGCCGCCGTACTGCGGCGAATCTCCCTCTTGGACGCCATGCAGCAGGCGCGCAGCCTCGGCATCACGGAACGCACCGCAAAGGCCATCGATGGGTTTGTGGCTCTTGTCGTGCGCGCGCGCTCGGAACTGGATGTGAAGCCCGCCGCGAACCTCGGCGGATTCGTCTCGCGCGTGCTTCTCGAGACAGGGCTTGGACGCGCCGCTGCGGCAAGCGCTGAAACCGAGGAGGAGGGCGCTGAACGCGAGGCGAATGTGACGGAAGTCGCAAACGCCGCAGCGCTGCATGAGATGCCTGAGGGCGATCCATCGGCAGCGCCGCCGACGCTTGGCGATGCGCTGCGGTCGTTCCTGCAGTCCGTGGCGCTCGTGGCGGACGCGGATGCGATCGATCCCGAGAAGGGCGCCGTCACGCTTATGACGCTGCATGCTTCGAAGGGACTCGAGTTCGACAGCATCTTCATCATCGGGCTCGAAGAGGGGCTTCTGCCGCACGCGCGGTCACTCGGCAGCCCAGATGAAGTGGAGGAGGAACGCCGCCTGTTGTATGTCGGCATCACGCGCGCGCGTCGTCATCTTCTGCTGACGACCTGCGCTGCACGCACGGTGCGCGGCTTGCAGGAGCGCACCATCGAGAGCGGATTCCTGCGCGAGATCGCCGGCGAAGGGGTCGTGAGCAGCGATGAGGCGGATGGCGTTGGGCAGATGCGCGTGCGTGAACCGTCGGTGATGCGGCGGTTCGGTTCCGCGGGCAGTGAATCAGGCGCTGCGCCGAGGCCGGCGCTCCCCGCAGCGGGCGTTGGCGGCTCGCGGCAGATGCCCGCGGGCATCCGCGTCGGCACGGTCGTGCGACATGCGCAGTTTGGCGTGGGACGCATCACCGCACTGCTGCCGCGCGGCAGCATGACGAGCGTGGAGGTCGATTTCCGCCCCGGGGGGCGAAGAACGCTCGTGCTCGAGTACGCGCGTCTTGAAATCGTGGCGGGTTCGTGACTCGGTGCGCTCAGTGCGCTGCAGTCGGTGATCCACAGATGCCCGTCTGCCAGAACACGAACGACCACTGATCCGCCTCATCCTCGATGCGGCGCGCGAGCGGCTTGCCTTGCCCGTGTCCCGCATCGCGGTCCACCCACAACAGCACCGGTTCGCTGCGATCATCGCTCGCGGATGCAGCTTGCATCAACGCCGCCATCTTGCGCGCATGAAGCGGATGCACGCGCGAATCATTCTCGCCTGCGGTGAAGAACACCGCGGGATAACGCGTGCCTGTGCGAACATTGTGGTAGGGGCTGTAGGCGTAGAGCCACTGTGCCGCGGCGGCGTCCTCGCTCGATCCATACTCGGGCACCCAATACTTCGCGAGCAGGAACTGCTGGTAGCGCATCATGTCGAGCAGCGGAACAGCGCTGATGGCAGCCGTGTAGAGATCCGGTCGCTGCGTGATCGCGACGCCCGTCAGCAGACCGCCGTTCGATCCACCCTCGATCGCCAAGTGTGCCGAGTCGGTGATCTTCTGATCGATCAGCCACTGCGCGCACGCATGGAAATCATCGAAGACATTCTGCTTCTTGCCGAGCATGCCCGCGCGGTGCCACGCTTCGCCGTACTCGCTGCCGCCGCGCAGGTTCGCGACCGCGTACACACCGCCACGCTGCAGCCACGGCCACAGGGTCGCAGAGAACGCGGGATCGAGACTGACATTGAACCCGCCGTACCCGTAGAGCAGCGTGGGCGTGCTGCCCGCGTGCTTCATGCCCTTGCGCTGCACGATGAACATCGGCACGCGCGTTCCATCCTTGCTCGGTACGAACACCTGCTTCACTTCGATTGCCGATGGATCGAAGGGAATCTCGGGACGCGCCCACAGCCGCATCGTTCCTGACGCGAAGTCCGCCGCATAGATGGAGCGCGGTTCGTTGAAACTTGTGAAGGACACGAAGCCGCTCGTGCGTTCATCGGTCGTGCCGACGCCCGCCGTCCCGAGCCCCGGCAGTTCCATGGCGCCGACGGCTTCGCCCGTGGTTCGGATCCGCTCGAGTCGCGTGGTCACATCCTTCGAGAATGTGAGCACGAGCAGGTCGCCCGCGCGCGAGGCGCCTTCGAGCACCATGTCGTTGCGCGGCGCGACGACCGTTTTCCACGAGGATCGCTGCGGGGAACGAAGCGCCACGGCGACAAGCGTGCCCGTTGGTGCGTCGAGCGTCGTTCGCATGAAGAGCGTGTCACCCACGCTTGCGGTCGGCCAGAATGTCGCATCGAGTCCTTCGGCCACCACCTTCGCAAGCGGTGCTGCAGCGGGCATGCCCGCGCGCTGCCACGCCTCGGTCTCGAGTACCGACAGATCATTTGCCTGCCAGCCGCGCGAGAGCGAGAGAAAGATCCAGCGCCCGTCGCGGCTGATCGATGCGCCTGGAATACGGCTCGGATCGGTCTGCCGCGCGAGCAGTTTGTCGTGCCGCGGGTGCTCGCCGATGGTGTGCCAGCGCACCTCGCGTGAGTACGGATCCGCCGCATCGGCGAGCGCCGAGTAGAGGAACGCATCGCTCGTGGGTGTCCAGCCGCCAAAGGAAACCTTCCCCGTGATCTCATCGCTGATCCAACGACCGCTCTCCGCATCGAGCACGTGCAGCACGCTCATCTCGCTGCCGGACTTCGAGAGACCAAACGCGACTCGCTTGCCGCAGGGAGATGGAACCCACCAGTCAAGACTCGTCAGTCCGCGCGCGTCGAGCGCGTTGACATCGAGGAGCGTCCTTCGCTTTGCGCGATCGGGACCGCTCGGTGCGGCAGCAGGTGCGCTCGCGGCAGGGGACAGAGCGCCGACATCCGCTCCGACATACAGCACAGGCTGATTCTGCGAACCTTCGCGCTCCGTCCAGAACGCACTGCCGCCTTCGCAGACGGGCATTCCGATTGAACCGATGGACATGAGTGGTCGAAGTTCCGCGGTCAGTTCCGCATGGCAGGGGAGCGAGCGCAGCAGGTTGGTGGTGCGGTCGTTCTGGATCGTTGTCCATGCGGCGACCTCCTGCGAATCCTTCTCGAGTTGCTCGAGCCACCGGTAGGGATCGTCCACCTTGCGTCCATGGATCATGTCGCTGACAGGCTCGCTGCGTGTCGAAGGTGGCACCGCACTCGCGGTGACCGCGGACAGGACGAGCGCGGTTGCGCAGAGGCAGATGAAGAGCAGCGTGCGGACCATCGGATGCAGTGGGTGCGGGGCGAGCGCTGCGCGGAAATCGGGCGTGTGCGAAATCATCCGGATCATCTCCTGTGTGGTTCTAGTTGCGGTTCGTGGCGCCTGACGCTGTTCGCATACGGATCGTCTCGGGCATGGCGCGGATGCAATCGAGCAGAGCGGGGTCACGGATCGGTTCGACATCGAGGATCACATAGCTCGTGGAAGGATTCGACTGCAGATACTCCGCGTTGATATTGATGCCCGCGCGCGCAAGCAGCGTGTGCATCGTGCCAAGGACGCCAGGCACATTGCGGTGAACATGAAGAATGCGCAGTTGCCCCTCGCGGAGCACGGGGAGGTCGACCTGCGGGATGTTGACGCTCGTTTCCGTGGAGCCGCGTTCCCAGAAACGCGCCAACTTCTCCGCCACTTCGAGCGCGATCAGTTCCTGTGCCTCCTCCGTGGAGCCGCCGATGTGCGGCGTCAGAATCGCCGTGCCGCACGCCTGCAGCGGCGAAACGAATCGGTCGCCTGCCTTTGCGGGTTCGTCGGGGAAGACGTCGAGTGCTGCGCCACCAAGACGACCATCCTGCAGCGCCGCAGCGAGCGCGCCGGTGTCCACCACACTGCCGCGCGCGTTGTTGATGAGGAACGCACCCCGCTTCATCAGTGCGAGTTGTGCGGCGCCGATCAGACCCGCTGTCTGCGGCGTTTCAGGCACATGCAGCGTTACGCAGTCCGCTTCGCGCAGGAGTGCCTCGAGCGAGGGTCGTGGCGATGCGTTGCCGAGCGGCAACTTTCGCAGGATGTCATGAAAGATGACTCGCATCCCAAGCGCCTCGGCGAGAACGCTGACCTGCGAGCCGATGTGGCCGTAGCCGACGATGCCAAGCGTTCGCCCGCGTACCTCATGGCTGTTCGCGGCGGACTTGTCCCAGTTGCCTGCATGCAGCAGCGCTGACTTCTCGAAGAGTCGGCGGAAGAGGCAGACCGCTTCGGCGACCGTCATCTCCGCCACGCTGCGCGTGTTGCTGAAGGGTGAGTTGAACACCGCAGTCCCAGCGGCGGCTGCCGCCGTGAGGTCCACCTGATTCGTTCCGATGCAGAAGCAGCCCACCGCAAGCAGATTGGGCGCGGCAGCAAGGTCCGCTGCCCGCAGTTCGGTCTTCGATCGGATGCCCACAAGGTCCGTACGCGCAAGCGCCGCGTGCAGCGCGCGGCCTGCAAGCGCGCCGGGCACACGCTCGACGGTGAACCCAGACTCCGCAAGCACAGTGTCCGCCGCCGGGTGGATCGACTCAAGCAGCAGCGCTCGCGGCATGTCGGGAAGAGTAGCGGTCCCGCTTCAGCGCGGCACGCATCACCCGACCACGTCGGGCAGACGGAAGAGATCCTGCGTGAGGTTGACAGGACCATCGTCGGTGATCAGCACATCTGCCTCATAGTGAACGCTGAGCGATCCATCCGCCGTGAAGATCGGCCATGCGCTTCCCTCGGACTTCGTCTCCGTGGAACTGACGGCGATCATCGGCTCCACGGCGATCAGCATGCCAGTCTTGAAGGTGGACCACGCCTCGTTCCACTCGCCAGGGAAACTCGGCACAACATTGGAAACGAATGGCGCATCGTGCAGCGTGCGTCCGTAGCCGTGCCCACCGAGTCCGCGCACAAGGCAGAAGCGGCACTCGCCCTCGACATGACCTTGCACCGCGCGCGCCCAGTCGATCAGCGGGCGGCCCGCCACCATTGCCTTTACGCCTCGGCGGAGACTCTCCTTGCCGCATTCCATCAGCGCATGTGCGAGTTTGTCGCCTCCGCGCACCAGGAATGTCCACGCCGCATCGCCGATGAACCCGCGGTGGCGCACGCCGATGTCCACCGACAACAGATCGCCTGCCTGCAACGGGCGATTGGTCATGTCGTGTGTGCCGTGCACGACGCAGGCGTTCACGGAGAGGCAGGAGTGGCTTGGGAAGGGCGGATGCCCGCGTGCGCGGTATCCGATGAAACAGGATCGGCAGTCCAGCTTCTCGATCGTTCGCCCGACGAACGCGTCGATCTCCGCGAGCGTCTGTCCCTCGCGCAGGAACGCCGCAAGCGCCTCATGTGCGCGGCAGACGCAGGCGGCGGCTGCGGTGGCGTCTTCGATGTCGCGCGCAGAGCGTTGCATGGAGCGGGGGAGGCTAGCGAAGTCGTGTGCCCACGCGCACACCGCGGGCGAAGACAGCGTCGGGCAGCGCTCCGCTCACCTCATACGCGAGCGTGCGTTCGTCGCGGAATGGCCAGAGCACCACATCGGCGCTCTTTCCCGCAGCGAGCGAACCGCACTCGCCCTGCAAACCAAGCACGCAGGCAGCGTTCCACATGGTGGCGATGAGCGCCTCGCTTGGCGTCAGGCGGAGCTGCCGAACGGCGAGCGCGATCACGATCGGCATGCCCCGCACGGGCGCACTGCCCGGATTGGCATTCGTGGCCAACGCGAGCGCAGCGCCCGCGTCGATCAGTTCGCGCGCGCGCAGGTACGGCGTACCGAGGCAGAACGAAGTCGCGGGCAGACCCACCGCGACCGAGCCGCTGCCGGCGACCGCCGCAATCTCCGCATCACTGCACGCTTCGAGATGGTCAAGACTGACTGCGCCCATCGCCACCGCGCGTTCGACCATGCCGAGCGAGTGAAACTGGTTGGTATGAACACGCACGGGGCAGCCGAGCGTGCGCGCCCGTTCGAAGTAGGCGGCGCAGTCGGTCGCGCTCCACGCGCCTTGTTCGCAGTACGCGTCCGCTGCGATGCCTGGCATCAGGCGTGCTGCCGCTGGCAGCGTCTCCTCGATCGTGCGCGCCACGAAATCAGGTTGATCCGCATCGACCGCATGCGCACCAAGAAAGGTCGCTGCAACGCGCTGCGGCGTGAGCGCGCGCGCCGCATCGATGGCGCGCAGCATCTTCAGTTCGCTTTCGGTATTCAGTCCGTAGCCGGACTTCACCTCCACCGTAGTGGTGCCGTAGTTCGCCATCTCGGAGAGTCGGCGCACGAGCAGCGCAGTCAGTTCTTCCTGTCCCGTCGCGCGCACCGCGCGCACGGTGGACATGATCCCACCGCCAGCGGCAAGAATGTCCAGATAGGAACGCCCCGCCAGCTTCATTTCCCACTCGTCCGTTCGGTCGCCCGCCCAGCATGCATGTGTGTGGCAGTCGACGAATCCGGGTGTGACAACGCACCCGCCCGCGTCGATCGTGTGGCAGTCCGCAGGAAGCGCCGCGGGGTCACCTGCGGCAGCGGCAGTGATCCTGCCAGATTCCCACACGATGTGCCCGCGTTCGATGACGCCGAGATGCGATGCCGTTGGGCGGCGGATGAGCGATCGCGCGCCGCCCGGCGCATGCATCGTGACAAGTCGCGCGTTCACGATTGCCGTGGCTGCCATGCGTGCAGACGGTACCGTACTCAGGATGCGGCTTTTCGTTGTCCGTCACGCGCGCGCCGAGGAACGGTCCGACGCGCACTTTCCAGATGACTCGCAGCGACCGCTGACGAAGCAGGGCATCGAAGAGTTCGCGCGTCTTGCTCGGCGCATCGACCGTGCCTGGGAAGCGCCGACGGTCGTTCTCGCCAGTCGCTTCGAACGCGCTTGGCAGACGGCTCGCATCCTCCGCGACGAGGCGAAGTGGCCGAAGGCGCAGCGATGCGAGGTGCTGGAGGCGGATCATGCGGGTGGCATTGCAGCGGTCGAGCAGGCGATCATCGAGCACACGGGCGATTCGCTCGCGGTCGTTGGACATGAACCGACCCTCAGTGAACTGGTCAGCCACCTCATTGGCACGGACTTGCCAAGCATCGTGATGCGAAAGGGCGCTGTTGCGGTCCTCGATGTCGCGATGACCCTGCGCAGTGCAGGGGATGTCCCCGGGCTGTTCGGCAGCGCCACGCTGCTCGCGCTTGCGGATCCGCGCGCGGTGGGGATCCGAGAGTGAGGGCACCCCCCCCGGTCGCGAATCCGCTAGACTCTCTGGTCCACCGCTGATCGGAGGCACGCCATGACCACCCGCCAAGAACCCACCGTCAAGAAGACCCAACTGCTCGAAACCATCTGGGATGGCACCGTGCTCATCGCACGACCCGCTGGTCCGAACATCGGTCAGCGTGAGGCGCCCATCGTGGCGCAGGATCTCGACCCAATCATGAAGGGTGCGGGCAAGGCGATGAAGTTCATGGTGCTTGATCTTTCGGCGGTGCAGTTCATGAGCAGCATGGGCATCGGCACCTGCATCAACTGCCGCAACGGCGCGGCGGCGCTCGGCGCGAAGCCAGTGCTCTACGGGGCGAACAAGGAACTGCGCAATCTCTTGTCGATGATGAAGATCGACAAGCTGTTCATGATTGCTGATTCGCGCGAGGCGCTCAACAAAATCGTCGGCTACTGATCCGCCGCCGACGCCTTCGTCATCACCGTCGCATCGGCGCCTGCGTTCCATTCGGATTTGGGTGGGAGCGTTTCGTCAGGATCAAGTTGCACCACCAAGACGCGCGCGTCGGGGCAGAGCCGCATGAAGATCCCTGCGGTGCCCAGACGCCGCTGCACATGGAACGCCCCCACAAGATGGATGAACGGGGTTCCGGATTTCCACGCGCGCGCGAGCGAAGTTGCCATCGTCAGGTCCCACACGCGCTGCGATCGGTGCACGGCGTCGACCTCCGCATCCGTCGGTGGCTCGGCGTGCGCGTCTCCATCCGTGGAAGCGTCCGCACGCATCTCGATCATCAGTTCGCGCAGGCGATCCCAGTCCCCATCGCGCGTGATCGCGCCGTCGGCATCGAAGAGCGCCCGCTCCTCGGGCGGCAGGGCGAGCAGTCCATCGGTCCCGTCGCGGAACGCTTGCGATACATACTTCCGCGGCGCGTTCGCCGCAATGACCGTTCCGCCGCACATGCGCGCAGCGTCTATCGACGGTTGGTACCAAGGCAGCCATGAATCCTTTCCCGCCCAGTCGCGCGACTTCGTGGTGTCGATGAACTCGTCGAGCGCCATTCGTCCCGCGAGATAGGCATCGACTTCCTCCTGATCGTCGCGCTCGAGCATCTCCAGTCCGACCGCACCGCGCGGATGCGCACCCAGAAATGCGGCGACCAGCGCATGCTGCGCCTTGTGCGCGACCGCATCATCATGCGTCTCTCCCACGAAGACCGCATCCGCCGCGCGCACACGAAGCAGCAGTTCATCCCATGTGATCCGTGCGCCAGTTGCGTCAAGGGTGGGACAGGACTGCGGTGGGCGGGCGGCATCGAACGCCTCGCGCGGAGTCGGGGTCGCCTTGCAACCGCCCATCAGCGCAGCGAGACCAACCACGAGGATCATCCAGCGTCCGCGGATCCCGACCCTCCACGCCGCGACTCGCAAAAACAGATGCAGAAAGTCGGATCTCTGAGTGGAACCGCGCCGCATCCGTCATAGCCTATACACATGGAGAAACGCCGCATGCGCGACATGGCCGCAGTTCTGCTGTGTGGGTGCCTCTCCACCCCGGCTGTCTGCGCGGACTCGGTCGTGCGAGTGTGGCTCGATTCGGTTCGCGATGTTCGCACCATGGAGTCGCTCAGCGATGACATGTGGTCGCATGGCATCCATGGTGGATCGGCGGACTATCTCGTCACCCCCGAGCAGCGCGAGGCGCTCGGACGAACGAACCTGAAGTGGTGCGTGTTCATCGAAGATGTCGAGTCGCTTGTGCGGGCAGAGCATGATCGGCTTTCTCGCCCGCCTGAAGAGGGCGGCGTCGCCGACGATGCGTGGTTCAGTGACTTCAAGAACTTGGCGGCCATCGAGGCGCGTCTGGAGGCGCTCGTGGCGCTTCGTCCTGACCGAGCATCCCTGTTCACCGTCGGAACCTCCATCGAAGGGCGAGCCATCCGCGGCATCCGCATCAGTGCACTTCCCGTTGGCACCGCCGCTCCTGCGGTGGTTCTCAACGGCACTCAACATGCACGCGAATGGGGCGCGACCATGACATGCATGTACATGGCGGATCGGCTCGTGGAGACTGCGGACAGCGATCCGGTCGTGGCGCAGATTCTCGCGCGCACGGAAGTGCTGGTCATCCCCGTTGTGAACGTGGACGGGTATGTGTTCACGTGGGCGGACACGGCCAACCGATTGTGGCGCAAGAATCGCCGCGACAATGGTGACGGCACTTTCGGCGTCGACCCCAACCGAAACTGGGGCTTCCAGTGGGGCGGGGCGGGTGCGAGCACCAATCCCGCGAGTGAAACCTACCGCGGCACCGATGCATTCAGTGAGCCGGAGACACAGGCGATGCGCACGTTCTTCGAAGCTCGACCCAACATCGTCTCCAACATCGACTTCCACTCCTACTCGCAGTTGGTGCTCTCGCCGTGGGCATACACGACGGATGCCTCCGAGGATGGAGATGTGTTCCAGTCCATCGGGTCCGACATGAGCAGCGCGATCACCCAGAGCGGTGGTCTGAACTACATCGTTGGTCCCGTGGGCACCACGCTCTATCTCGCCAGTGGCGGATCTGTGGACTGGGTCTATGGAAGTCGCGCGGCGCTCGCGTGGACCACCGAAGTGCGCGACACAGGCAACTACGGTTTCGTGATGCCACCGAGCGAAATCTTGCCGTGCGCCCGCGAGAACTTCGCAGCCACGCTGGTGTTTCTTGACCGAACCACACGAGCTGCCGCCATCGTGCCGCAGGTTGCGCCAACGACCATCGTTGCTGGAACGCCCACGACCATCACCGCCAAGATTCGCCCATCGCTTTCTGGATCCGTGTCCGCGCGGGTCCTTCGCTGGCGCGTTGGCTCTGGCGCGTGGAACACTGTCGTGATGTCGTCGCTCGGCAACAATCTCTTTTCGGCGGCCTTGCCGGCGTTCCCGTGTGGAACGAGCGTGTCGTGGCACATTCTTGCGGTGGGCACACCAGTCGATGCGGTGTGGCCATCGAATGGAATGGAGCAGCCTTTCCAGTCCGTGGCGGCTTCCGAAGTCGTCCTGACCAGTGTGGATTTCGAATCGGCGCCCGGCTGGGCATTTGGTATTGCCGGCGATACCGCGACAGGTGGCGTGTGGACGCGTGGTGATCCGGTCGGTACTAGCGCGCAGGCCGAAGATGATCACTCGCCTGCGCCCGGCACGCAGTGTGCTTTCACGGGGCAAGGTGTCGTGGGTGGCGGAGCAGGCGCAGCCGATGTGGACGGTGGTGCCACCACGCTGCAGTCTCCTTCGCTTGGCACGATGACTGCGGCGATGGAACTTCGCTTCTGGTACTGGTACTCGAACAATCTCGGCGCGAGTCCGAATCAGGATGAGATGCCCGTACAAGTTCTGGGAAGCGGCGGAGTGTGGACCACCATCGCGACGATCTCGTCGAGCCAAACGGCGTGGCGTGAAATGCGACTCCCGCTGAGTGGAGTCGTGCCGATCGGATCCCCAGTCGCCGTGCGATTCCTGGCGCAGGATCTCGGTGCGGGATCGCTTGTCGAGGCGGCTGTCGACGATGTGCAACTTGTTGGCGTGGGCTGCCTCTTCGCGCCTGCGGACTTTGACAACAGTGGGGCAGTGGATGGCAGCGATCTTGCGGTGCTGCTGTCGCAGTGGGGATCGAGCGGCAACGCGGACCTCAATTCGGATGGAACGGTTGGTGGCCCGGATTTGACGCTGTTGCTTGCGTCGTGGGGCTGATGGAGCAAGCGCAGGGGCGGGAGACTTCGTGGGACTGAATCCGCAGACAGCACTGATGCTCTCCGACACGGGGCCGCTCGCACGGCGCCTTGGAGGTTTTGAGCAGCGACCGCAGCAGATCGAGATGGCGGCTGCAATCGAGCGCTGCCTCGAGCGCAAAGGGCGTCTGATGGTCGAGGCAGGAACGGGAGTCGGAAAGAGCTTCGCCTATCTCGTTCCTGCCATTGCGCGCGTCGTGAAGCAGCGCGAGCGTGTTCTCATCTGCACGAACACCATCGCGCTCCAGGAGCAACTCGTGGACAAGGACATTCCGCTGCTGCAGGCGGTGCTGCCCGAGGAGTTTTCGACGGTGCTTGTGAAGGGGCGGAGCAATTATGTGTCGCTGCGGCGGCTTCGCATGGCGGTCCAGCGTCAGGAACGCCTGCTGCCGGTGGAGGATGATCGTCATGCGCTTGCGGCGGTGGAGTCGTGGGCGCAAGACACTGTGGATGGCAGCACCGCGTCGCTCCCAGTCCTGCCCCCGCACGGCGTCTGGGAACAGGTGCAGTCTGACGCGGGGAATTGCATGGGGCGTCGCTGCCCGACCTACGAGGAGTGCTTCTATCAGCGCGCCCGTCGCCGCATGGAGGGTGGCGATCTGCTCGTCTGCAATCATGCGCTCTTTTTCAGCGATCTCGCACTTCGCGCGGGCAGCGGGCGCGGATTCCTGCCGCCGTATCAGCATGTCATCCTCGATGAGGCGCACGCGATCGAGGAGATTGCCGCAGACCACTTTGGTGGATCCCTTGCCGAGACCGCGATCGCAGCACTGCTGCGAACGTTATGGAACCCAACGGTCGCACGCGGCGTTCTTGGACAGATGACGCTCCGGGATGGCGGTGACGAACTGCTGCGATCAGCCGTGCGGCATGTCGAAGTGGTGCGCACTGCGGCCCAGGCGTTCTTCAGTGCATGGTGGCAGTGGCGGGGCAGCCAGCCAGGCGAGGGTGAGTGCCGTATCCGAACGCCACACGCCATCGAGGATCGGTTGACCGTGCCGCTGCAGGAACTCGCCGCAACCCTGCAGTTGGTGCGCGAGCGCGCGGGCGACGATTCCGCAGCGCAGGAGATCAGCGGCCTTGCACAGCGCGCGACATCCATGGCCGCCGCATGTGCCGCCTTGGTGTCGCAGTCGCTTCGCGGCTGCGTCTATTGGATGTCGACAGCGGCGAAGCGCCGCGGACGTTCGGCTGCCCGCCCCGACATCACGCTCACTGCGGCGGTCGTGGATGTCGCTCCCGTGCTTGGGGAGCACCTCTTCGGGCAGGACGTTTCCGTGGTGCTGACTTCAGGCACGCTCGCGACCGTTCGCGGCGATTGCAGCGCATCGGCCCGCGCGCTTGGGATGCAGGACCCTGAAGTACTCACGCTCGGGAGCCCCTTCGACTACGCGCGGCAAGTACGCCTGTACATCGAATCGGAGTTGCCCGATCCCCGCGAGGAGTCACATCTTGCGGCGCTCGCGGCACGCATCGAATGGCATGTCGCCGAGACAGGTGGCGGCGCGTTTGTCCTGTGCACCAGTTTCCGCGCGCTGCAGGAACTGGTCCAGCGCACGGAGCCATGGATGACGATGAACGGCTTTCCAGTGCACGCACAGGGCGCTGGCGTGCCAAATGCGCTTGTGCTCAAACGCTTCCGGGAGAGCAACCGCAGCGTGCTCTTCGGCGTGGCAAGTTTCTGGCAGGGGATCGATGTGCGCGGCGATGCGCTTCGCAATGTCATCATCACGCGGCTGCCCTTCGAGGTCCCCGATGCGCCGCTCGTGCAGGCGCGCTGCGAGGCGATCCGTGCACGCGGCGGAAACGCATTTGCCGAGGATTCGCTGCCGCGCGCGATCCTTCGGTTTCGGCAGGGGTTCGGTCGGCTCATCCGCTCTGCGACCGATACCGGGCGGGTGGTGGTGCTCGATCCGCGGATCGTGCGCAAGTCCTACGGACAGCAGTTCATCGACGCGCTGCCGAGTGGCATCGACATCCGCATCATCGGTGCGGACGGCCAGGAGATTCCGTTCGATCTCGATGAACTGCAGCGTGGTTTCGACGGCAGTGACTGACGCCTGCGGATCAGGTTCGCAGAATCTTCAGCGTGTCGTAGCGACCGCCAAGCACCTTGGCGGCACAGCCCTTTCCGGGCGCACTCAGCCAACGGTCCATCAGTGTCGCGTACACGCTGCGGAAGTCCGTGGTGAATCGCAGGTCGCCGTCATCGAGATTGGTCAGCGACGGATGTGTCCCGTGAACGCCCGCCTGCACCTGCGTGCCGATGAGGAACATCGGCGCCGCCGTGCCGTGATCCGTTCCGCCGGACGCGTTCTGGGCAACCCTTCTGCCGAACTCGCTGAACACCATCGTGATCACACGATCCTGATTGCCCTGCGCCTTCAGGTCATTCTGGAACGTGCGCAGTGCCTCGCCCACTTCGCGCATCAGGTTGCCGTGCGTGCCGGCTTGTCCGCCATGCGTATCGAAGCCGTTGATCGACGCGTAGTACACGCGGGTCTTCATGCCGTCTCGGATCATCGCGCCGATCGACTGCATCTGCCCGGCGAGCTTCGTCCCTGGGTAGTTCACCAGCGGCGACTTGGCGATCGCTGCGCGCACACGGTCGCTTGACAGTTGCGCATCCAGAGCGGTGCGCATCAGGAACGCAGCCTGCGAACCTGGGTCGATGCCATCGAGCACGCCGGCGCGGTTTGCGGCGTCGTAGCTGGCCGTCAAGCCTCCGGGTAGTTCCTTGCCGCTCCACTGATAGAGGCGAGCATTCTCGAATGACACGGGATTGGCCTTCGCCCCCATCATTGCAAGCGGCGCACTGCGACCGATCGCCACTTCGGCATCGGCGGCGGGTGACCCGCTGCATGAGCAGTCGATGTAGCGGCCGATCCAACCGTGGTCGCGTCCGCCTGGCTTGCCCGTGTGCCAGATATCCATGGAGGCGAAGTGCGACCGGTTCGGGTTGGGGTAGCCAACGCCTTGCACCACGGCAAGGCAGCCGCTGTCGAGCAGATCGCGGAAGCCCTCAAGTCGCGGATGCAGACCAATGCCTTGCGTGTCGTCCAACTGCAGTGCCCCGTCCTTCGTGGTCGGTGTGCCGATCGCCAGCGAGGGGCGAGCGCGGTGGTACGCATCCGAGCCATACGGCACCACAGTGTTCAGTCCATCGTTCCCGCCGCTGAGTTGCACGACAACCAGTATGCGATCCTCAGGCTCACCCGGACGGCTGGACAGACGCGGATCTGGCGAGAGCATTGCCATCGCGGACTGCTGGATGAACCACGGCAGCGTCGATGTGAGCGAGGCGAGCGTGACGCCCTGCTGCAGGAAGATGCGGCGCGAGAAGGGGGTGTGTTCCATACGGCGACTCCTGATGGTGCGGCTTCTGCGTGAACTCAACAGAGCTGATACTCGGGCAGTGCGGTGACAAGACAGAGTGCGCGCACGAGGCGACGCCCCTCGAGCGGACCACCGAGCGCCTCCATGGCGCTGCGGAACTGTTTTCGGCGTTCGGGCGTCGCATCACAGGCGAGCACCAGATCGAGCAGCGCGTCCGCGTCGCGTGATGCGTCGCCCGCCGTCGCGGAATCGAGCGCGGCGCGGATCGGTGCGGGATCCCACGATCCAAGATCAGCGCCACCCTCCGGACCCGCGCCCGTGATCAGATACACGAGCAGGTTCTGCCGAACAAAGAGCGTGGAGGTGTTGATCCAGAGTTGACCGCCGTCCCAGCCCTTCACGCTCGGCGGCATGAACAGGCTCTGCCCCATGAGGTCTGTGGCAGCGTTCACGGTGCTCATGTTGCGCACGGGTACGCCGAGTTCGCGGGTGGCACCAACAACCAGTTGCACGGGCGACTTGATCATGCTCGCGCGATTGGCAGGGTCGTAGAAATGCCTGCTCAGCAGCAATGTCCGCAGGACCGGCTTGAGGTCGTACTGTCCCTCGCGCATCTTCTTCGCCAGCGCATCCACCACGCGCATTTCGTTGCGGCCTGGCATGCTCGGCGCATCGTTCACCAGCGCGCGGTACAGCTTGGCGCAGATGTAGAGCGATGGCTCCTTGCGCGAGAGAATGATGCGCGCGAAGTCATCGCCATTCCAGTTTCCAGTGCTGCCGAAAATCGTCTTCGGTCCATCATCGTGACGGTTCGTCTCAAACGCGAAGGTGTCGTCATCGAAGGTGTAGCCAGTCAGCGCGCGCGCGCCTTCTTTGATGTCATCCTCGGTGTAGCCATTGCCCTCGCCGAGTACGAACAGTTCCATCAGTTCGCGTGCGAGATTCTCGTTCGGCCGCCCTTTGCGGCTCTCATCATTGTCGAGGTACTTGAGCATCGCAGGATCACGCAAGATGCGCATCACCAAGTCCGCGAAGTTGCCTGTCGCATGCTGCCGCAGCATCTGGTTCTGCAGGAACATGTGGTAACTGTTCTCGACGCCGCGATATCCCGTGGCGAAATGTCCATGCCAGAAGAGCGTCATGCGCTCCTGCATCGGGCGTCCCGTCTCGATCATGCGCTGCAGCCACCACTGTTGGATCTCGCGAAGTTGTTCGCGGTCCTCGCGGTCCCTCTCGTTTCGCATCTGCTGCAACTGCTGTTGAAGGGCCTCATCCTGACCGCGGCGCGCGCGTTGGATCACTTCCCGCTCCTCGGCAGTCGGCGGACGACGGATGTCCTTGTCAAAGGTCGAGTCGGGAATCTCCACAGTCGGCGTGCGCTCGTAGTCGAGCAACAGTTCCACCGCACTGGCCGGCTTCATGGCTGCAAGCGCCTGGACCTGCTCGGGTGGACCGCCGAAGCCTGCACGCCGCAGCAAATGGCGCGCCGCGGCCGCGTTCCAATCGGAGGTGCGAATCGGTTCGAGGCTCAAGTCGGTCATGTCGCTGGAAGACCTTTCGTCCCATACTTGTCCCTCGTTGCCATCCACAGGACAGCAAGTGCAACAATCGGCCCCCAAAGGAACCCCGTGCGACCGCCGATGAACGCCTGTGCATAGAAAGGGGCGGCGACCATGATGAACGCAGTCAATACCACCGTTGGGATGCGCCCGCGCAGCAGCAGGGCGAAGGGGAAGACAAGTCCGTAGAACCCGAGCAATGTCAGGTAGGTCCATTCCCCTGCGTTTGGGATGCCTTCGGGTGCGAGCCGAACCGCCCAACCCAGGGCAAGACCGCTCAGCGCAGCCCAACCCGCGGCATGAGCCGTGAACTGCGCGGGACGGGCCAGTCCATCGACGGTGGGCGCGCTGCCTTCGCGTGCATGGGCACCGATGGTGAACGTCAATTGAACGGACCACAGTGCCAAGAGTGCGCCGTCACGCACTGGTCCGCGCAGCGCATCCGACCACCACAGCGCGATGCCCAGCAGCGTGAAGGCGAATGCCACACCAAACACGGCGAACGACAGGCGCGAGCCACTGCGCAGACGCGCGCGGTGGAACGTCAGATCGAGAAACGGGCACGCGAGGAAGCCGAGCGCGACGGCGGGAGCGAGTGCGATCACATCGCCCGTGGGCAGCGAGCCCTTCGCCTGCATCGGCGGCAGCGCACCGCCACGCAGATGCGCCGCGACCGCACATGCCGTTGTGATCGCAACCACCGCGGCGATCCAAAGCCACGCCCGTTCACGAAAGAGCCGTGCACACAACAGCCCAGCAACGACAACGGCGAACCCGCCGATGGACGGCAGCATCCAGCCCGCGAAGAACGCCTGATACGCGATCGTCACCAGCGAGAACCAACCGCACAGCGGCAGCAGCCGTTCGCGCAGTGCGCGCACGCGCTCGGTTGACTGCAGCAGGCCGAAGCCGGCGCACCCCACGATGTTCGGCACGAAGAAAATCCAGAAGCCGGTCCATCCATACCGCTCCAGCATCACAAAGGGCAGGAACATGCCGATGCACCAGGTCCAACTGGCGGAGCAGAAAAGTCCCCAGCCGACGGAAGCAGCAAATCCGGGGCGCTCAGTCATCACGGTGAATGCTCGGAGGACCCTTGCCCGCCTTTTTCTCCCACACGCCATCGCCCGCCCGCTCGTACTTGGTGAAGCCGAGACGGTCCAGATTCTTGTTGGACAGTCGCGACGCATCGCTGCCGAACTGCATCTGGCTTGCGACGGGGACGCGGCGAACGGGTCGACCATCCTCTGGGTGATTGGTCAGCGGCGCCTCGGACATCGGCTGAAAGACCTCAAACGCCTCGCCGTCGCTTCCATCAGGATTCACGACGCAGTAGAGGTAGGTCGGCATCGGACCGCTCCAGTGTAGAACGCGCCGCCTCCAACATCGACAGCGCCTTCGCGATGTCCGCGTCGCGGCAGCGTCCCGACTCGCGTTCAATCGCCAAGTGCACAGGCTGCCCACGCCAGCGCAGCGGCGCAACGACACGCAGGAAATCCGCCCACGGAACGACCCCCTCGCCTACGGGGACATCGCGCCCCCAAGTGCCAGCGTGCTCCGTGGGCTGTGCGTCCTTGATGTGCACTTGGCGGATCCACGGGGCGAGCGCCTTGGCAGACTCGAGCGGATCGCCCATGCCGTAGAGCACCATGTTCGCGGGGTCGAAGTTGACGCCCACATCATGCGGTGCGAGCGCTTCGAGCGCAGCGATCAGCGTGGATGCGTTCTCCTGCCCGGTCTCAAGTGCGCAAGCGACGCCGTGGCGCGCGAACGCGTCCGCAATCAGCCCGATCCGCTCGAGCATCGTGCGCCGCAGAGGATCCGCCGCGTCATGCGGCAGGAACCCACCATGGAATGTCACGAGTGAGATTCCGTGGCGCTGCGCCAGCGCCGCCACATGCAAGGCGCGGTCGAGATTCGCACACCAGTGCGCATCGCTGCGAACGCCACCCGTTGCGGCGATGGACTGCAGGGTCGTGTAGTCCTCGCCGGCCATCGCCAGCATGCCGCTGACGACCTCGATCCCCTCGCTCCGCAGTGCTGCAATGCCATCCTGCCACAGCGGATCGATGGCGCAGGGCACGAGCGAGAGTTGAACGCGCTTCACTCCGAGCGCATGCAGGCGGTCCAGGAGCGCGCGGGGCGATTCCGGGCGCAAACTCCAGGAACACACGGCGATTCTCGGGTGAGGCTCCATTGGTTGCCGATGCTATGATTTCAGATTCCACGCTGCCCGCCAGAGGTTGAAATGACCACGCTGAACACAGAGCCCGTGCCCCTGTCCTTCGCCGATAAGGTGGAGGCGTTCATTTCGAGGCTCTCGACGCGCAACAACTTTTGGCACCGCGTCTGCTCGCTCATCTGGCTGCCCTACGCGTTCCGCTCCGGCATCACGATGAAGGACATCGGCAAGGACCGCTTCGTGGCGATCTTGCCGTTTCGCCGCATCAACCGCAACTGGTACAACGCGATGGCGGGCGCTGCGCTGCTGGCCAACAGCGAAGTCGCGGGCGGCATGTATCTGTTTTCCCGCTGCGGGGGCGACTACATCGTTGTGTGCAAGAAACTCACGTACCGATTTCTTCGTCCTTGCATCGGTCCCGCGGTCTACCACGTCACCTGCGAGGAGGATGTCGCTGCCAAACTCGCGGCGGGTGGCGAGTTCAATGTGGACATCCGTCTTGAGATCGTCCAGCAGGTCCCGACGGTGCGCGGACGCACGGTCCGCCCCGAGAAACGCGTGGGTCGCTGCGATGCCACTTTCCACTGCGCGCCGAAGTCGATGATGCGCGCGCGCCGGCAGAACGCCGACTGAACCGCGCGGGGATGTCCGCCGCTTCCTCCAACTCCTGGAAAACGCCGCACGAGGAGGTCGTGCATCTGCGCGATCTGCTGGAGCGCGCAAACACCGCGTACTACTGCGATGCCGAGCCGTTCATGGCGGACAGCGAGTACGACCGCCTGCTGCAGCGGCTGGCAGATCTCGAGGCGGCGCATCCCGAACTTGCCGATGCGACCAGCCCGACGCGGCGGGTCGGTGGTGCGGCGATCGATGGTTTCACCTCGGTGCGGCATGCCCGCCCGATGCAATCCATCGACAATACCTACGACCTCGATGGACTGCGGGCGTGGGCTGCGCGGTGTGAGAAGTCGCTCGGGCGGTCCTCGTCGCTCGTTGCAGATCCAAAGGTGGACGGGGTTGCGATCAGTCTGCGCTACGAGAAGGGTGTGCTCGTGCAGGCTGCCACGCGTGGCGACGGCGCCGTGGGCGATGATGTCACAAGCAACATCCGCGCAGTGCGTGCGGTGCCGCTGCGCCTGCGAAGCGCCGCTCGGGGTTCCGCCGCGCTGCCCGATGTGCTCGAAGTCCGCGGCGAGATCTACATGCCGCTCGCGGAGTTTCAGCGGATCAATGCGGAGCGCAGCGCACGGAATGAACCGGAACTGGCAAACGCGCGCAACGCGGCGGCGGGCACGCTGAAGAGCCTCGATCCTGCCGTCACGGCCGCGCGGCGGCTCTCGTTCGTCGCGCACGGGCGCGGTGAGCAGCGGGGCGGTGAGGCGTTCACCAGTTTCAGCGCGTTCATCGCCGCACTCCGTGCGTGGGGTATCCCGACCAACCGCGAGAGCCGCGCGTGCGCAGGCGTGACGGATGCGGAAGAGGCGATCGCTTCATTTGAACGCCGCCGCGAAACGCTGCCGTATGCGGTCGATGGCATGGTGGTGCGCGTGGATTCCTTCGCCGATCAGGATGCGCTCGGATCGACGGAGAGAAGTCCGCGCTGGATCATCGCGTTCAAGTATCAGGCGGAGCGCGCCACCACGCGACTTGTTCGTGTGGACTGGCAGGTCGGCAAGGGCGGCACCATCACCCCGCGCGCGGCGATGGAACCGGTGTGGATCGCCGGGTCGACGGTGCGGCACGCGACGCTCCACAACATCGAAGAAATCATGCGCAAGGACATTCGCATCGGCGATCTCGTGGAGGTGGAGAAGGCGGGCGAAGTGATCCCGCAGGTCATCGCGCCCGTCGTGTCCGCGCGAACGGGCAGCGAGCAGCCGATCGAAGCGCCCATGCACTGTCCCTCCTGTGGCAGCGTGCTTGAGCGCGAAGGACCAAAGGTCTTCTGCGTGAATCCTGCGTGCCCCGCGCAGTTCCGTGAGCGGGTGAAGTGGTTCGTCGGGCGCGATCAGATGGCAATCGACGGTCTTGGTGAACGCCTCATCGACCAGCTGATCGACGCGGGAATCGTGCGCGGGTTCGCGGATCTGTTCCGCCTCGATGCATCCGCCGTTGCGGCGCTCACCTCGGAGGCGCAGTTGGCGAGCGGTAAGACGTCGCAGCGAAAGGTGGGCGACAGGACGGCGCAGTCGATCGTGGCGATGGCGGAGGAGGCGAAGGGGCGCGGGCTCGCGCGACTGCTTGGATCGATGGGCATTCGACTGCTTGGAGTCACAGCCGCCAAGACGCTCGCACGCGCGTATCCCGATCTTGCGGCGCTGCAGGCGGCAAGCGCGGCGGAACTGGAGGCACTCCCCGATATCGGTGAGCGCACCGCAGAGATCTTCGTGCAGAACCTCAATTCGCCTCTGTTGCGCGGTATGTTCGCGGATCTCGCGGCTGTTGGCGTGGATCTCACAAGCCGAGATTTTTCTGCGTCAACGGCAGGAAATGATCGCGGCGGAAATGCCTCATCGCTGCGAGGCAAGACGATCGTTCTCACGGGAACGCTCGTCGGTCATGATCGGCGAGCGCTCACCGAAATGCTTGAGGCGCGCGGCGCAAAGGTGACGGGAAGTGTTTCGCGCAAGACGGATGTGGTGATCGCGGGCAGCGAGGCGGGATCGAAGCTCGACAAGGCGCGCGAACTCGGCGTGGAAGTGTGGGACGAAGCGCGGCTCGATCAGGAGCTCGCGGAGTAGGTCGTCGCGTCCGTCCGCATGGTGTGCGGCGCGAACAGTCGGGCTCAGCATTACTCACAGACCAGACGCTGAAGTCGGTGCCGCGGGCGGCACACCCGCCGGGAGGCCCTGCGGGAGTTCCGCAGCAGGTTGGTTCACTCCATCGGCGCCGCGCAGCACCATGCGTGCCTCTTGCTCGCTCGCTGCCGCGCGCGCGCTGACCGTGCCGTCGTTGGTCATCGAACCGATCCACCAACCGCTTGTGCCATCCCGCTCGGCGTGCGCGGCGATCAACATGCCGCCCGCGTGCACCACCGGTCCGTGCACCTCACGCCAGATGCCTTCGATGCCGAGCGTCTGCTCCACGACATCACCACGCGCATCGACGCGCAGGAGCCGCCAACGCACGGGCGCCGCACGATTGCCGTTGCCTGTGACCTGCAGATTCCACGCCTGCTGTCGCCACTGAAAACTCGGGAGGTTCACGACTTGAGAGCCAGGGAAGATTGACCCCCCGATCATCCACGCGAAAACGCCCGCGAGCACGACAAAGATCACGACGCGGATCGCGAGGCTGCGAAGACCGAGAAGAAGTTGAAGAAAGGCTGCCACAGGTTTGGGAATACTACGCAGTTCCGACGAACGGCTTGTGCGAGACCTCACTCGCCAAGGCGCATCATCTTGGAATCCACCCTTGCAGCAGCGCCATGCCGACCAGAGCGGCAAGCGCGATCCGCCACCAGCCAAACAACGCGAACCCACCGCGCCCGAGGAAGCCCACGAGCCAGCGAATGCTCAGGGTGGCACTGATGAATGCGGCGACAAGCCCAACCCCGATCGGCATCCAACCACCGAGCATTTCCACCGATCCGCCTGCACTCAGCATCTTCGAACCCTTGTACACGCATGCACCGCCGAGCGTCGGCAGTGCCAGCAGGAACGAATACCGCGCTGCCTCCCGCGGATGCATGCCGCAGGCGAGCGCCGCAACGATGGTGACCATCGACCGCGAGGTGCCCGGCACCATGGCGACGCACTGCACGAAGCCGATTGCCACCGCCGCGAGCGCTGAGATGGAGGCGCCTGTCGGCCGGGTATCTGCATTGGCCGCTGACTCCGTAGCGCGTCGGCGCACCACGGGCGCGATGAGCAGCATCGCCACGCCGCCCACTGCAAGCGCATACATCACCGGCACACTTCCAAAGAGCAGCTGTTCGATTCGCTCATCGAAGAGCGTGCCGATCACTGCCGCCGGGAGGAACGAGAGCAGCAGATTGCGGGCGAGGCGACGGTCCGCCTCCATCGACACAAGGGGCAGCCGATCGACGCCACCGATCCTGCCGAGAGTGGCTCGAAGCATTCGCAGCACATCATTTCTGTAGAGACCCAGTACCGCGAGCACCGCTGCGCCCTGCACCACGATGTTGAATTGATCGATGGCGCTGCGGCTCGCTTCCGTTTCGGCCAATCCGAGCGCGCGCGAAAGCAGAATGAGATGCCCTGTGGAACTGACGGGCAGATACTCGGTGATGCCTTCCACGATGCCGAGCAGAATGGCTTGCAGCAGTGTCAGTGTGAACTCCCCTGTGGCGTGCGCAGCCACGGCAGCAGCGCGCGCACCTCGCGCCCTGCGGACTCGATGCCACTCGCGTGCAGCTCGCGGCGCACTTCGGAAGTCTTTGGCCAGCCCGAAGCCGTCTCAGAAGCGAGTCGCTTTGCGAACGATCCATCTTGCACCGATCCAAGCATCGCCTTCAGCCGTTCACGAAGCGCGTCATCCACGATGCGCGGCGCTGCGTCCACTGCGCCGAAGCGCGCGGTGGGCGAGATTGCGCCAAGCATGCCATCGATTCCTCGGTCACACACGAGATCCGCGATCTGCTTCACCTCGTGCGCGCACTCCATGTACGCGACAAGCGGGGGATAGCCAGCCTCCACGAGCGTCTCGTATGCGGCACGAATCAGTCCCATCAGACCGCCGCAGAGCACCGATTGCTCGCCGAAGAGATCGGTCTCGGCCTCGGCTGCGAAGGTCGTTCGCACGACTCCGGCTCGCGTGCACCCGATGGCGTCAGCCCAACCGAGTCCGAGGAGTTCGGCAGCGGCTGCGTTCGTGGAATCTGTCGTGGCGAGCAGGGCTGGAATCCCCATCCCATCGAGGTAGCGCTGACGAAGCGCCGTGCCAGGACCCTTGGGCGCGAGCAGCACAGCACCGCGTGATTTGGGCAGCGTCACCAACTGAAAACGCACCGAAAACCCGTGGAGGAACCCGATGACCGCGCTGGGAGGCATCGACTCGAGGAGGGGGGGGACCAGCCTTGCGTGCAGGGTGTCGGGGAGTGCCGTGACCACCAGGTCCGCCGCGGCGACCGCGTTTGCAGCATTCCTGGGGGAAAAGCCGTCCTCCTCGGCGCGGGCGAAGCCGCGAGACTCGGCAGTGGCGCCAACGCACACAGAAACCCCAGAATCCCGCAGATTTAGCGCATGGGCGCGTCCTTGGTTGCCATAACCAATGACCGCAACCGTCCTTCCAGCAAAGGCTTGTCTTGCGGCGCTCACCTCGCCTTCGCTCACAAGATCGGAATTCTTCACTCGATCAGGCTAACAAAAGAACACTCTGACTTGCATCTTCGTAAATGAAATGCAGATTGTGATGTGGCGTTCTCTAGAGCCACATTTGTTCAGGCTTTGTCCCCAATTGGACGATAACCATGGTCATGATCCCCCAAAGTGCAGTCGATCGACGAGTCGCCGATCGTTTCTCGCCGCAGGTGGGCTACAGCCGCGTTGTTGTTTCCGTGGACAAGCCCGATCGGCCGCAGAGTGCGTTCGAAGGGCACGCCTACGACGTGTCGGTGAATGGCTTGCGCTTCGAGCTGGATGAGCCGCTCGAAGAAGGCACCCCCATCGAAGTGGAACTCCACCTGCCAGGCATGCTGCAGTCGATCCGATCGACGGGTCGTGTGGTTCGTGTGCTGGATGACCATGAAGATGCCGGTCCGCAACGCATGGCGTTGACGTTCCGTTCGTTCTCTTCGCCGCTCGATGCGTCGCGTCTCACGAAGCATCTTGCGAGCGGATACTTCGGCCCGGAACGGTGACGCGCGGGGCGGTCGTTCGGCTGCGCGGAGAGCCTGATGCCGATCGGTCCGGAAGTCCAGTCGCACATTGAGAGGATTCTGGGGCATCGTTTCTCTGATCCCGGGCTGATCGCCTGTGCGTTGACGCATGCGTCGACCGCTTCGGTGCGTACCGAAAGCAATGAACGCCTCGAGATGTTCGGCGACAGCATTCTCGCCTTCGTCGTCTGTGAACATCTCTTCACTCGGTATCCCGATGCGGATGAGGGGACACTCACGAAGATCAAGTCGTATCTCGTGAGCAGGGGAAAGTGCGCGGAGTACTCCGCACACCTCGGGCTGTCGCCGCTCATCATCGTTGGGAAGGGATTTGCCGAAGGCGCACTTCCCGCCTCGATCGCCGGCAGCTGCTTCGAGGCGCTCATCGCCGCGCTCTATCTCGATGCGGGGATTGATGCGGCGCGAGCGTTTGTCTTGCGCACCGTGGAACCGCATGTCGAGGCTGCATACCAAACGGGCCATCAGATGAACTTCAAGAGTGTCCTGCAGCAGGTCGCGCAAGCGATGAATGCGAGCGTTCCTGTGTATTGCGTGGTCGATCAGCAGGGACCTGATCACTCCAAAAACTTCGCGGTTCGCGCGGAGATTGGCGGGCGCGCGTTCGAGCCGCAGTGGGGGCTGACCAAGAAGGCTGCGGAACAGGCGGCGGCACTCGCGGCGCTGCGGGCACTGGGGCTCGCCGAGGGCGAGGAACTTGAAGTGCGGATCTTTCTGGAACGTCTCGCGTCGGATGCTCAGGACAAGGCCGATGCAAGTGCAGCGGATACTTGAGCGGGCGGTCCATCTCCATCCACAGTCAGGTCGGCGAGCGACTCGTAACTGCTGCGGCGCGCCGCATCGAGCATCGCGAGTTCCTGCTCGAGTGGCGCGGAACTGAGCCGAGGTCGATCACCGTCCTGCGCGGAAAGGCGTTCCACCAGTCTCGGCAGAGAAGTCCGCAGCCACACGATCCGCCAACCGACCGAACGCGCCTGCTGCAGTGCCGCGCTGCTGCGAGGATCGCTCGGCGCACCACCGCCGACTGCCACCACCGAGCCCGCAGCGCCGCGTGCCGTGATCCCTGCAAGGAGATCGCGGATCGCCTCCGACTCAAGCGTGCGCCAGGCAGACTCACCGCGCTGTGCGAAGACTTCGCCAACAGACTTCAGTCCTGATCGCCGCAGCGCATGGTCATCGAGATCATCAAATGTCCACCCCAACTCTCCCGCGAGCAGCGCACCGACGGTCGTCTTGCCCGCCCCCCGCATGCCGATGAGAACAATCCCCCGAAGCGGAGGTGCCATCGTTCAGCGCGGATTGATGCGACGGCCGACGCGGCGCTTGCGGTTCACGATCTTGCGACCTGCGCGGGTCTTCATGCGGGCACGGAAGCCCACGGAGCGGACCTTCTTTCGGCGGCTGGTCTTGTGTG
>Ga0194120_10002338_pt1 | contig 32817 bp, 28 predicted proteins | sample TA2MahCa65mmetaG_FD_148642 | JGI IMG/M metagenome (GOLD analysis project Ga0194120, IMG submission 148642) | Freshwater microbial communities from Lake Tanganyika, Tanzania - TA2015019 Mahale Deep Cast 65m | ecosystem: Environmental > Aquatic > Freshwater > Lake | place: Tanzania: Lake... | reverse complement strand
TCAGGTCGATTTTGGTAAACTCGGCACCGATGTTGCGAAAGTTGATTTCAAAGCTATGGGTGACGCGGTTGCCAATATTGACTGGTCGAAACTAGCTAACAACGTTGGCGCTGTTGACTTCAGCAAAATTGGAAACAACGTCAGCAAGGTTGATTTTGCTGCTCTGGGTGACGCGGTTGCCAATGTCGACTTCGGCAAACTAGGTGCAAACGTCGCTAAAGTTGATTTCAAGGCTTTGGGTGACAACGTCGCCAATGTTGACTTCGGCAAACTGGGTACCAATGTGGCTAAAGTTGACTTTAAAGCCTTGGGCGACAATGTTGCGAACGTTGATTTTGGCAAACTGGGGGATAACGTTACTAAAGTTAATTTCAAGGCATTAGGGGACAATCTGGCCAAAGTCGATTTTGGAAAACTCGGTACCGATGTGGCCAAGGTTGACTTTAAAGGAATGGGTGACGCGGTTGCCAATATTGACTGGTCGAAACTGGGTAATAACGTTGGCGCTGTTGACTTCAGCAAACTTGGAACTAACGTCAGCAAGGTTGATTTTGCTGCTCTGGGTGACGCGGTTGCCAATGTTGACTTCGGCAAACTGGGGGCTAATGTCGCTAAAGTCGATTTCAAGGCTTTGGGTGACAACGTCGCCAATGTTGATTTTGGCAAACTGGGTACCAATGTGGCTAAAGTTGACTTTAAGGCTTTAGGCGACAATGTCGCCAATGTCGACTTTAGTAAGCTTGGCGACAATGTTGCCAAAGTCAACTTTAAGGCCTTGGGCGACAATATCGCTAAAGTAGATTTTGGCAAACTCGGTACCGATGTGGCCAAGGTTGACTTCAAATCGATGGGTAATGCTGTCGCGAATGTAGACTGGTCAAAAATAGGTTCCAATGTGGGCACTATAGACTTCAGCAAACTCGGGACCAATATTACTAAAGTGAATTTCGCAGCTATGGGCGACGCGGTCGCCAACGTTGATTTTGGCAAATTGGGTAGTAATGTGACAAAAGTCGATTTCAAAGCATTGGGTGACAACGTTGCCAATGTCGATTTCGGAAAGTTGGGAGCAAATATAGCCAAAGTCGACTTTAAATCACTCGGTGATAACATTGCTAATGTCGATTTCAGTAAAGTAGGAAACAACATAAACAAGATTAACTTTAAAGCCTTAGGAGACAATATTGCTAAAGTAGATTTTGGCAAACTGGGTAAAGACGTAGCGAATGTGGACTTTAAAGCACTAGGGGATGCTGTAACTAAAATCGATTTCAGTAAAATTGGGGAAAATGTTGCGGCTATCGACTTCAGTAAAATTGACTCATCTAAAGTGGACTGGAGCAAAGTTGATCAACAAAATGTTAATTGGGCAAAAGTCGACTTTGCTGACTTATCCAAAAAACCAAGCCAATACGAATCCATTGACTGGAGTAAAGTTAACTTCAATGACCTAAAAGGTAATTTAGACCAGTACAAAGCTATTGACTGGGGTAAAGTGGATTGGTCTGAAATCAACCTAAAATCGCCTGAGGTAGTTAATTCTATTGACTGGTCTCAAGTAACAAAAACTGAGCTTGATCCGCAAGATCTACAAATCATTGGTCAAGTGGCGGGTGTTACATTGACTTAAGCTTGAGTGAGTAATCAGGCATAAACAAACGGTCGTTTTGTTTCACAAAACGACCGTTTGTTGGATTACACAGCATCAAGTCCTTGGTAAAAAGGCAATCTCTCTGTATCGAACTCCGATATAACATTGATCACAAAATCACGCAATGCCTCTCCTGTCAGAGGTTGTCCATCTCTCAAAATTGCTCTGCCGGTTTCAAATAAAGAATGGATAACAAAGGTGATCCATTGGTCTTTTGGCACTTGTTGTTGAACACATCTCATCAGTATCCATTCAGTATCACTAATTGACAGAGCTGTCCCTGCTTTTGGTAGACAAAGATGCTTATACGGCGCGCCATGAGAGATTGCGGTCGACAAAACTTTATTTAAACGTGGACCATTTGAAGTTAAACATTCGTCTGTTGCCACGCCAGGCATCAACCAACCACCCTGCATTAATAAACTCACTGCCTGAATTGCTGCCTGACGTTGAGTTGGATCAGGATTGTTTTTCAAGACATCAGAAAGCATAGTACCATTCTCAGATGTTGAAAATAATCCAAGTATTCGGCCAAAGGTTTCTGGATCACTATTTAATAAAACTGAACTACCGGTAATGAGGTAAGGATCGCCAAAGGCGGGAATTTGAACTAACGGGTTACGTATAAAACGAAACTGATCAATCAGATTTTTCTGCAAGCCGGGCCATAATTTATTCACACCTTTAACAAATAAATCCCGACGGAATGACTGATTAACCGCGTAATCCCGAAGTTGCTCTCTAAGCAATAGCGTTTTTTGCTCTTTGAGCAATTTTTGAACACCATCTGCCAACAAATTATAGAAAATATCGGATAAGGTTGCGGTACCCAAATGGTTAAGTTTGCAACCGCTCAATGCCTCATACATGTCACTGAAGTACATCGGTTGCCAGAACTCATTATTATATTCTTGCTGCAAATATGCCGGATCTTGCTTTTTAATTAACTCCAACCTTCTTAATAAACCAGGTTGGTCAGCAAAAAGACTATTATCAGCCTGAACTAACTGTTCGAAAATAGCTTGGGCACGTAATAAAGCCGTTTGACCATCTGCTCCGTCACGCTGTAAGAAAACTAAATGCTGTAAAGGGGATGTGCCTAACCATCCGGGCAAGGTGTTGTAACTGTTATAAAAGACCCCTCCTGGGCCTAAGACATGACTTATAAATTTAAATAACGCCGTTCTGACGACCGGAGAAATCCAGGTTGTGATGCCATGACAAACCACATAATCAAAACCTTGCTGAAGCACTGAATAATCATGAGCATTTTCTGCCAGATCAATAAAGTCGGCTTCTAAGAAAGTGACATTCGTTAATCCTGCCTCGCGGGCAATACGCTTCGCATGTGCAATATGCTCAGGCATAAAATCAATGCCAACAAATTCACTATCTGGATATGCAGCAGCAGCGAATAACAAACTCATCCCCTGCCCACAACCTGCATCAAGATAACGAAACTGTTTGATGGGGGTTAAGTGACCTTGAAGTAATGCTGCCCAATACAAACGGCTAGGCATAAGCTCGGGATAATAACCATAAACATACCCACTGTTTGCAAAGTAACCATGTTTCCAGTCCATTAGACTTTCCCCCAAACGAATTTAAGAGCGCTAATTGTTGCTTAAGCTATACTCATGCTGACAAAGAATTGGGTACACCAACAATGCTAAGTCCCAAATCCTGGAGCATAGCGACATCTAAAGATGAAATGGTTCTGACTTCGCCTTTACCAATCGCATCACTCATCAAGTCATTTGCAACTGCTACGTGATAATAGGACGATCCAGAACCTGCTGAATCAGGTTCAAGCGGAACGGCGGTGTTTCCAAAAGCGGATTTAGCATATGCCCCCACAAATACCGGAGAACCATTGATGTTTGATACCAAGGCATCAAAGGGTGTTTTAGCAGAACCCTGACCTTGATCAAGATTGCCCGTAAAGGCTAACCCATGCAAAATTTCATGGGTTAATATGCTGGTCAAGTTGTATTTATCCGACACAGGAGAATTACTAAAAGACATTTGATTAAGCATTGCGAGATTGATATAGAGACTAGCATCCGCCGTGTTTGGACTACTTTCAATACCAGTGGCTGAATCTGCAAGAAACTTTGTTGTTTGTGTCACACCATTAGCCGCAGTTGTGCCAACCATCGTTGCACTCGTTTCTGCCAGTATTTTTGGATTTGTTTTTTCGGTGAAAACATCAAGATTAAATACAACTTTGGAGCTAATATATTGACCAATGTTATCTAAGGCGGTTTTAATATTAGCCTCCACATTCGCTAAATTGCTACCTAAATTAGCATGACTGAAATCAACCGCATATTTAAGGTTTGTGCCGCCAGATATCGTTGTGGAAGGCACTTGTATTGAAGGGTCAATTAAGCTCACTCCCCAATGACGCCCAGCCCAACCACCATCCGATGTAAGGCCGTAATCCCAGACAGCTGTGATTGTTTTATCAGAAAAATGCAATTGCGTACCATCTGAAGCTGTATTAACAAAAATTCCTGCAATATTACTGCCTGAGGTTTTATTACTGACAAGAACAGTATTACCAACAACTCGATATGCATAATCAGTGGATTGACCACTAAATATTACGTTTTCAATTGAACTCGCAACTTGAATACCTGATACGTCTTTTTGAATGGTAATGGCTTCTGTTCCAGAATTACCGTAAACACTCAGCTTATTGACGTTAACGACATAATTTTGATTTTTGTCCAACAAAATTTCTGATAAGTTGAAAGCAGCCTTGCCTGAATTATCAATTGTTAGAAAACCAGATGCATTAGAAAAATTGAGCAATTCTCTATGATTGGCTAGCACAGCAAGTGAAACGATAGTTGATCCGGATAGCGTATTAACAACTACATTACTTTCGGAAAAATTTAGCAATGATGGATCATAAGCCACATTGGTAAGCGTCACAGATTCGACAGCATTATCGATTTTTATATTTGTCACATTAGGCGAAACGACTACCGATTCAACCCCCTGATTACCATGGATACTCAAGCCATTGGTATTAGCAACATAAGTCAGTCCCTGGCCGATACTCACATCATTGCCGGAAACGGAATTACTCGAAAAAGTTCTTTTATAGCCAAAAGGAATGAACCAGTTAAACATTGAATTTAAATCTGAATAAAAATTCTGAACTTTCATAATAGCATCCAATTTTTTGATTACTGACTAAGACACACGATGTGTCCCTTAAGATTCACCTAGCTTTGCTAATCAAACAATGAGCCAACATTTGACGATATTACATTTTGCTCATTTCAAAAACTAAACTTGATTTTACTACTGAAAGCACATTTTGGTGAAGGCTTTATCCTTGATTGTCTGACAAAATCAAGCTTATGACTTAAATAAAAATAAATTTCAAACTCTAGTTTACGAACTTGAATATGTGACAGAGTGAAAAATAAAGATTAAAGATAAATCGGTGCCATTCGTCGCCAAGCTGATTTATGATGTGCACGCCCTTCCCATTCAACATATTGATGCGCCACTTCTTTGGCATGCAGTAAGCGACTAAACTCCCGGTTATTCTCCAAAAACGGATCCTGATTACCAATAACCAATGTAATATCCATTTTTCTTAAGGCCTCCAAATGCAGACCGCTGGGAAGATTCGGCAGGAAATGACTAGGTGTATGGAAATAAATGGTTTCATCATAATAACCATCGAACAGATTGCGGAAACTTTCAACTTGCAAACTCAGATCAAAGCGACCGGAGAAAGCAACCAATTTCTGAAATTGTTCAGGATGACGCAAGGCAATATTGGTGGCGTGAAAAGCCCCCAGACTACAACCATGGGCAATTAAACAGGGATGAGGATTCAATCGCTGCATAAATGGCAAAACCTCATGCAGGATATATTCTTCAAACCTTATGTGATGCCGAATACGCTCATGCGGCTCGCGCCAGAAACAGTACAAGGATTCATGATCTACACTGTCGACACAAAACAATTGTAAATATCCAGCCTCAATTTTAGAGCGTAAACTCTCGACTACCCCCATATTCTCATATTCGTAGAACCGTCCATCGCGTGTCGGGAATATCAAGACCTTGGCACCGCCATGACCAAACACCAGTAATTCCATTTTTTGATCGAGAGCGACACTTTGCCAATGATGATATTCGCGGTTCATACTCATTCGAAACTAAAAAAATCCTTTAATTCATCAAGTAAACAATCATCTTGAGTTTCCTGTTCCGGATAAGCAAAATGCCCAGCATCCATCAGAAACAGTTGTTTGGGGCCACTCCAGGCATTGTAAATCGCAAATTGCCCAGGTGGTGCGACATACGGGTCAAACTTTGCTAGGGCAAACAAAGCGGGCTGTTTTGCAAAGCGGGCTGATAGCGCTGCATCAAAATACCTGAGCGTCTCTATGACAGTTGGCTGTTGTTGGACATAGCGCTGCACGGCATATGCGCTTCCTGCAGTGGCTAATTGCAATCGTAAGGGCTGATGACCAAAAGTCGGCACATTAAAATGAGCTTTTACGATTCGATCATCCCAACTAACCGCTAATGCACCGACTCCACCACCGAAGCTAATTCCCAAATAGCCAATTCGTCCAGTTATTTCAGGATACAACTGTAACAAAACACTGACCGATAGCCACAGATCATCGACACAACCACCAATAATATAGTGATCCCGATGTTCAATACCGGTTAACACATGCTGCTCTGGTTGTGCCGAAACCGATTGGCACACACTTCGACCCAAACCCCGAAAACAGGGAAATAACAACGCCGCATCAGAAAAAGGTAAATGCCAATCGGGCTCTTCACGTCCACCATAGCCATGACCCACTACAAAACCACGCTTAACCTTGCCGTGCGCTGGAACTAATAACCACCCTTTGATCAAAAATCCTTCAGAACTTGGATATTCAATCTCATAGACTCGATACGGCTCTCTTTCATCAAGCAAGCGCAGAACAGGCAAGACTGGTAAGGCCAAGGCCAACTGGTAGCGTGTTTGCCAGAATTCGGCGTAATCAAGCGGACATACCGGTGCAGAAACAGCCAGCAGGTCATTAAGACTATAGCCATAATTAGGATCAAACGCATAGCCATGATTGCCAAACATACTGACCCTTACCTCTAGAACAAACTAAAGTTTACAAAGCGAATATGACAATTCCCTGAAACCCTTTGCCGATTTGCAGTGCGAACTTTAATTGGCATTGACTAAATCTTTGATTGCAGCAACTGCATTGCACTGCTGTATCACTTGATCAAGTTCAGACTGGGTTAAACGATGACGAACATCAAGTTTATTATCAAATACAAACGCCTGATATTCTTTCTGAGCAAAGGTCACTTGCTGACATTTCTTGAACGGCGAATTCTCAAACGGTAATTCGGTGCTTTTAATATCCAGCATCGGCATACCTTCAGAACTTGGGGCATAAATCAAAAACTCACCCTGAATCGCCAAAATAGCTCGATATTGCCCAGATTGGGTAAAGTATAAATATCCTGATTCGATACTTTCGAGACTAATCCCAGATTTTTTGGTCTTTTTAGTTTTTTTCATACTTTGTATAGCGGGTGTTTTAAATCAACAATGCCACACTGAGACAACTTGATAAGGAGTTAATGATCAGACTCTGTTGAGGCATGGGCGCATGTGAATTGATTTATGATGATGTAATGAGTTGCAAAATCAAATACTACACCAAATATAAACTGAAGGCGTCAAAAAGCCATCAGCGTTTAACTAGCAAAGATTAACACATGAAAAACCGCCTAAGCGGGGCTTCTTGTTTTTTCGATTTTGCCCAAGGCAGTTCAGGGTGCAGAACCTTTGCCGCTTTTTTAGCTTCGATCTAAACCTTAACAGTTCCCCCCAAAAAAACTTCTTTAACCCAAGCAATAACCATACATGGCTTGCGGCGTACTTTTTCCAGTTTGGCTAAATAGATAGAAATGCCGGTTGGTGTTGTCAAATTTATTGGACATAAACCTAATGCCACTGCTGAGAAACACTCTAAAACCCGACCGCAGGCGCTTTTGCCGATTTGGCATGGCAAGAATCAGGCTTGGACTTTGAGCCAACTGAAATCGAGTTTAAACCTGAAATTAAGACCGTAGGGTTGCGGGCAGTTAAATAAAAATTCCTGGACATTTTTTTGGACTACAATCAATCATTATGTAAGCTAACAATCGGATTTATAACTGTAATATGGCTTAAACAGGGCGGACATTTTATAGGACATTATTTTGCAAAAACTCATAAACCAAGATCATTCAAAGCTAACCAAACGCGTCGATACCGCCCGATTTGGGACTTTTGAATATGCTATCGGTTTGGATTCACAACAAATTCTGTTGGCATTACTTCGCGTTGAAGATGCCCATGAACGATTTATTGCTTCACCACTATCACAAGTTGCCAATCAACTTGAACGCGAAGTGGTTGTCAGCACTGTGTTTGGCAGCAACACCATCGAAGGCGGGGCACTTAGCGAATCAGAAACTGAAGCCGCATTACAACTCGATTCCCAGCAGGTAAAAGAAATTGAGCAACGTCGGGCGATTAATATTAAAGCTGCTTATGACTATGCTCAACTGCAGGCTGTTCAAACGGGTTGGGTGTTATCCACTGCATTTATTCTGGAAGTTCATCGTTTAATTTGCCAAGACTTACCGCACTCGGATAACCAGCCAGGTGTGATTCGTGATAATCCCAAAGATAGAGTACCTATGTCGGTAATGATGGGCATGGCGGGCGTTACAAACCACCGCAATACGGTAAAGATGTGGTTTTGCTGCTTGACAATTTAGTTGCGTGGCACAATCAGCTGATTATTGTTGGAATCCCGGCCTTGATCCGTGCGCCCTTGGTTCATTTGTATTATGAATTGATTCACCCGTTCTGGGATGGTAATGGACGTGTAGGTCGTGTCATTGAGGCTACTCTCCTCCAGGCGGATGGCTATCGTTATGCGCCATTTGCTATGGCTCGATATTACCTGGCCAATATCGATGTCTATTTCACCTTGTTTAACACCTGCCGTAAAAGTGCTGACAAGGGCAAGCCCTTGCCAAATCAGCCTTTTGTTGATTTTTTTCTGGAAGGTATGCGCCAAACTATCAATACATTGCACAACCGAGTGAATAGTATGGTTGGCATGTTGTTATTTGAAAGTAATATCCGGAGTGCATTAGAGCAAAAGCGTATTAATGCCCGCCAGTACACCATCGTTTCTCAACTGCTGTCCCAAGGTAAACCTGTATTATTGGAAGACGTTCGCCGCGCGCCTTGGTATACCAGTCTCTATCTTAAACTCAACGATAAAACACGCCAGCGGGATTTGATCCGCTTACGCGAACTGGAATTAATTCATCTGGATACCGAAGGCAGGATATGGCTAGCATGTTTTTAACCTGCAATGAAATTTTGGACTGTGATGGGAAACCGGTACTGAAAGATGTAGATACCGACACGATTTAGAGTAATGTAGGAAGGCGATTTTGTCCTCAAAGTAACGTACCTTTATAACGTACTTTGAGAATAGGCTGAAAAGCCATTATGTAACCCTTTGATTAATAACGGGTTTTTGTAATATTTGGTGGCGATACCGGGAATCGAACCTGGAACCTCGGGGTTATGAATCCCGCGCTCTAACCAGTTGAGCTATATCGCCAATTGAGCCGCTTATTATAATTTCTGAGGTTTCAACTGTCAAACATTGAAACGGAAGTGCATAACATCACCGTCTTGCACTTTATATTCTTTACCCTCTAAACGCCACTTACCGGCATCCTTAGCACCCTGCTCGCCACTGAAGTTAACGAAATCTTCGTATGCAATAACTTCAGCACGGATAAAACCTTTTTCAAAATCCGAGTGGATGACACCGGCAGCCTGAGGCGCAGTGGCATTGACCGGTATGGTCCAGGCACGCACTTCTTTAACACCGGCAGTGAAGTAGGTTGAAAGACTTAATAATTCATAACCTGCTCGGACTACGCGATCTAAACCAGGCTCGTCTAAGCCCAAGTCAGCCAAAAACTCTTTTTTCTCTTCGTCGTCCAACTGAGCAATTTCAGCTTCAATTGCGGCACATACCGGAACCACTTTCGAACCTTCTTTGGCAGCATATGCCTGTACCTGGGCTAACAGGGGATTATTTTCAAAGCCATCGTCTTGCACATTTGCAACGTATAAGACCGGCTTGAGGGTAATCAGACACAGCTCTTTGATCAATTTGACTTCATCTTCAGTCAGCCCAAGAGCGCGGACAGCATCACCTTTATTCAATTGTTCCAACACACGCTCTAAAACTTGTTTGCGAGCCAATTCGTCTTTGTTGCCTGACTTAGAGGCTTTAGCCGTTTTTTGTAAAGCCCGTTCTACTGACCCCATATCAGCGAGTGCTAATTCGGTATTGATGACTTCAATATCATTAATCGGATCAACCTGACCGGCTACATGAATCACATTTTCGTTTTCAAAACAGCGGACCACGTGAACGATGGCATCAGTTTCACGAATATTCGCCAGAAACTGATTACCCAGACCTTCACCTTTGGAGGCACCCGCCACTAAACCGGCGATATCCACAAACTCAATTGTGGTGGGTAAAACACGCTCTGGCTTGACGATTTCAGCAAGCTTATCCATGCGTGGATCAGGCACCGGCACAACACCAACGTTAGGGTCTATTGTGCAAAAAGGGTAATTTTCAGCCGCAATCGTAGCCTTGGTTAAGGCATTAAAAAGTGTAGATTTTCCGACGTTGGGCAAACCAACAATGCCGCAATAAAGAGCCATAATGTCCCGAATGCTGTTGTAAAAAGTGAGCTGCCTAAGCAGAAAGTGGCGAATTATACAGAGCGGTACCTAATTATCCAATCACGCAGATTCTTTAACGGACACCATCAGCACTTATCCGCAAATAAACCCGCAGTCTTCGAAACGCTTCTTTATCCAAGGCATCACAAAAAATTGGCCTGACATAAAATTGCTGATTGCTGCGATAGTGCAACAAGACTAACCAGGCACACATCCAAGTACTGGGTAGAATCTCGATCGAAAGCAAGTGCTCTTGGCCGTTTTTTATTTGCCATCCTTTTCTAGCAGTCAAGCGTATTTGCGTGCCTAACTGTTGATCTCTTCTGTTTCGCCAATGTGATAAAAATCCGCTCATGCTCACCATGAGCAGGAACCCAATTTTCAGCGCCTGTGGTAAATAACTAAAGGCTATCGAAATGAACGCGAGAGAATGGCAACTTGTCATCCAAATATTTGCCAGCCTGGATGGCTTGAGATAAAAACTCAGCTCTATTGTGTTGTTTGGCATATCCGTTCTTAGATGCTGAGAAGGCTTAGGTTTATAATGGCAACATATCCAAAATGAGACAGACACATTGAATTCAGCCGCAGATATTTATAATTTGGACTTTTTGTCAGTCATTGCCGTCACTGGCAACGACAGTGCCGGTTTTTTGCAAGGCCAACTCAGTTGTAACATCAAAACTTTAAGCCCTGAGCAAGCCAGTATTGCCGCTTATTGCACAGCCAAAGGCCGTGTCATCAGCATCCTGATCGTCGTTCCCTACGCTGATGGTTTTTGGCTGATATTACCCACGAGTCTGGTTGAACAGGTGCAGAAACGTTTACAAATGTATGTACTCCGTTCAGCGGTTAAATTAAGTCGTTTGGCAAGCTCTGTACTAGGCTTAAGCTCTCAGTCTGCATCTCTACTTGATCTGGCATTACCGTTGACGGATTTTGCATGTAGCATTCAGGATAGTCGCTGTTTGTTAAAAATCCCCTCAGCCAATCAATCGCGCTATTTATTTTTGACATCGGAATTTCCCGCGACTGACACGCAGCCTATGGGTGAAAATGCCTGGTGGAGATTCGAAGATATCCGTGCGGGTCTGCCTTGGTTTGAAGCTGATCAGTCGGAAAACTTCACCCCGCATATGCTCAGTCTGGATACTCTGGGAGGAATTAGTCTGGACAAAGGTTGTTATACCGGACAGGAAATTATTGCCAGAACCCATTACTTAGGAAAAAACAAACGCCAACTTTATGCGGGGCAAATTGATGCGGACATCTTCATCCCGTCTGGACAGTCTGTAGTTGATCCACAATCACTACAAACTGTGGGACATGTGCTGTTTGCCCAGTCTTATCAGCAAATCACCCGTATTTTAATGGTACTCAATCTGGAAAACGATCACTCCGGGACGTTTGCGATTCATGATTCAGACTTGACTACCATTGAGCTATTGCAGTAAGGAGCATTCATGATTGATTTACAAACTGCCGCACGTTTTCGCCGTTTAGGCGTTTTAACTATATTCGCGGTGTATTTTGTGATTTTCGTCGGCGGTGTTGTGCGTGCATCGGGCGCCGGCATGGGTTGTCCTGACTGGCCAACCTGTTTTGGGCAGTGGGTCCCTCCCACCAGTGAAGCCGAATTACCGGCAAATTATCATGAAATCTATGCCGCCCGAGGCTATGAAAATACAGCATTTAACCCGGTCAAAACTTGGACCGAATACACCAATCGACTGATTGGCGTCACTATTGGTTTTTGCATATTTTTAACCGCCTGGTCATCGAGACATTACCTGAAAGACGACAAAAGCATTTTCTATTTGGCCTTGTCAGTCTTTTTACTGGTGGGGTTTCAGGGCTGGTTAGGTTCAGCGGTCGTTGCCAGCAATCTCAAACCCTTAATGATCACTCTGCATATGTTATTGGCACTGTTTATCGTTGCCCTACTGATTTATGCGATTGCCCGCTCCCAAAAACCGCTGTTAACCGCCTTAAATACGAATTGGCTCAGCGAGCGTTTCGATACAGTACTGAAGATAGCGATGGGCATGACCCTGTTACAAATCACCATGGGCACTCAAGTGCGTGAGGCTGTCGATTTTATTGCCCATGAGCATCAATACATTGAAAGACAGTACTGGCGGGACAGTTTTCCTATCATTTTCTATGTCCATCGTTCCTTTTCGTCCTTGATTTTATTCACCAATCTTTGGTTGGGCTGGCAAATAGTCAGACAGAGTGATTTTACGCATTTGCTGTTTCGGATGGCTTGCTTGCTTGCGAGCTTGGTGGTGATAGCTATTTTAGCAGGCGTGAGTTTGGACAGACTGGGGTTTCCTGCTATTGCGCAACCGGTTCATCTTTTGATGGCTAATTTGATATTCGGTTGCCAGTTTTTTATCTTTATTTGTCGTAACTATTCAAAAAATAAAGCGAATTAGCTGTTTTCATTCTTTGATTTCACGACGGATATTCCACTTTTAAGGTACAATGGGCTATCCGTCGGCATCGCCGTTCGGCTTCTCAGAATTTTCTACAGGTATTTTTCATGTCCGATAGTCGCGCAGAAGCGCCCTCTTTTCAAGATCTCCAATTATCCCCCGCCGTTCTTAAAGCTTTAGAAAGTGTAGGTTACGAAACACCCTCTCCGATTCAGGCCCAAATTATTCCGTTTGTTATTGCCGGGCGTGACGTTTTGGGGCAAGCCCAAACCGGAACCGGTAAAACAGCGGCATTCGCCCTGCCGGTGTTATCACGCTTAGACATTAATCAAAAAGATCCGCAAGTCTTGGTACTTGCTCCAACACGCGAACTCGCTATACAAGTCGCTGAGGCTTTTCAGCGTTATGCCTCGCATATCAAGGGCTTTCATGTGTTACCGATCTATGGTGGCCAGGATTACACCAGTCAGTTGCGTCAGTTAAACCGTGGCGCCCATATAATCGTTGGTACGCCGGGTCGTGTCATGGATCATATGCGTCGTGGCACGCTCAAACTGGATGGTCTCAAGACGCTGATTTTGGACGAAGCCGATGAAATGTTGCGTATGGGCTTTATTGATGATGTCGAATGGATTCTAGAACAAACGCCAAAAAGCCGCCAGACAGCGCTGTTTTCAGCCACCATGCCTTCTGAAATCCGTCATATTGCTCAACGTTATCTCAATAATCCTGAACAGATCACCATTAAGGTTAAAACCGCAACCGCTGCGAACATCCGTCAACGTTACTGGTATGTCAGCGGCTTGCACAAAATGGATGCTTTAACCCGTATCCTGGAAGCCGAGACCTTTGATGGCATGATCATCTTTGTTCGGACCAAGACCGCAACCATTGAAGTTGCCGAAAAACTCGAGGCACGAGGATTTTCAGCGTCTGCGATTAACGGTGATATGTCACAAGCCCTGCGTGAACGCGCTATCGACAACTTGAAAAGCGGCAAATTGGATATCCTGATTGCCACCGACGTCGCCGCCCGCGGTCTGGATGTCGACAGAATCACCCATGTAGTGAATTACGATATTCCTTACGACACCGAATCCTATGTCCATCGTATTGGTCGTACCGGTCGTGCGGGTCGTACCGGAGATGCCATTCTGTTTGTGTCTCCCCGTGAAAAGCGTCTGTTGGCTAATATCGAGCAAGCTACACGCCAAAAAGTAGAAGAAATGCAACTGCCTTCTACTGAATTTATTAACAATACCCGGATTAATAAATTCAAACAAAAAATCACCGATACCTTAGCGGCTGAAGAATTAAGTTTTTATCAGCAACTGATCAGTCAGTATCAAATCGAGCATGATGTGCCTGCCTTAGACATTGCGGCAGCATTGGCGAAATTATTCCAGGGTGGCACCCCCTTATTGCTTAAAGATTCTGGCAAAAAGGCACGTGCCGACAGAAACGATCGCAGTGATCGCAACGATCGTCAGGACCGAAACGAGCGTCCACGTGATAAAAGCCGCGCGGCAACACCTGCTTACATTGCTGACAAAGAAAGCCAAGAACGCGGTGGCTCAAAAATTGCCATGGAATTGTTCCGCATTGAAGTGGGTCGCAATGATGGTGTTAAACCTGGCAATATTGTAGGCGCCATCGCTAACGAATCCGGAATAGCCGGTGAACATATTTCTCGGATCAAAATTGAAGAAACCTATAGCACGGTTGAACTCCCTGCCGGTATGCCGAAAGACTTGTTCCAAGCCCTGAAAAAAATCCGGGTTGCAGGCAAGCCTATTCAGATTTCACGCATTGATCCGGCACTGGTAAAAAAGGCCAAATCCAAAAAACGCATGAGTTCAACCTCAGTTAAGCGTAAAAAACCGGAATAGCCTACAAACGCTGAGACTTTCATTAACCAATCGATTACCCAACAGACGTATGACGACTCTACCCATTGGCCCGATCATGATTGATGTCGCTGGCCATGAGCTTGATGCCCTGGATCGTGAAAAAATCGCCCATCCAAATACCGGTGGTTTGATTATTTTCGCTCGCAATTATGACAATCCACAACAGGTTAAGGCTCTGGTTAACAGTATCCGCGCGGCGCGCGGCGGGGATATTTTGATTGCCGTCGACCAGGAAGGTGGTCGTGTGCAACGCTTTCAAAACGGTTTTACACGCCTGCCGGCAATGGCTGTTTTTGAACAACAGCCTGAACTGGTTGAAGATGCGGGTTGGTTAATGGCCGCTGAAGTTCTCAGCGTCGGTGTCGATTTTAGTTTTGCTCCGGTGCTGGATGTTGATTGTGGTATCAGTCAGATCATTGGTAATCGCTCATTCTCTCAAGACCCGCAGCGAGCCGCCGAATTAAGTTCAAATTTTCGTAAAGGCATGAAATCCGCTGGTATGGCGGCTACGGGTAAACATTTTCCCGGACATGGCAGTGTAGCATTGGACTCACACCTGACCCTGCCCGAAGATGATCGTGATCTGGAAACTATACGCAGCCACGATCTTTTGCCATTCAAACGCCTGATTGAAGAGGGTCTGGAGGCCATCATGCCGGCTCATGTCGTTTATCCTCAGCTTGACCGCTTACCCGCGGGTTTTTCACGCTTTTGGATACAGACAATTCTCCGTGACGAACTCAAATTCGACGGCGCGATATTTAGTGATGACCTCAGCATGGAAGGCGCTGCGATTGCCGGCGATTTTCTGGAACGTGCTCGACTCGCTGATGATGCTGGCTGTGATATGTTGCTGGTTTGCAATAATCCTAAAGCCGCTGAACAGGTTTTAGACGGCATGCGATTTTCTCCCAGCAGTGACCGTCAACGACGTCTCAGAGCCATGTTAGGACAGCCACAATTTGATACCCACACGCTGTTCAGCTCAGAACGCTGGCAAAACATATCCAACAAAATCACCTCACTCTGCGCCTGAGATGTTAGAAGAAATTAACAAGGTTCAAGAAAAGGCTGTCTGTCTTGTCAATCGTGAGCAATTAGACGCTGCACTGGATGCAATGGCCGAGGCTATTACAACTAAACTTGCTGATAGCAATCCCCTGATTTTATGCGTGATTAATGGCGGCATTATTGCGACTGGCCATTTATTACCGCGCTTAAACTTTCCACTCACGCTGGACAGTGTTCGTGCCAGTCGCTATGGCCATAATACCGCCGGCAGTGATTTGCACTGGCTATATCAACCTACCACTGAGATGCGGAATCGTACGGTACTCATCATCGATGACATTCTCGATGAAGGCATCACCTTAGCGGCGATTATTGCTTGGTGTCGTGATCAGGGTGCCGATCAGGTATACAGCGCAGTATTACTGGATAAGCAGATTGGACGGGAAAAGCCTGTGCAAGCCGATTTTGTGGGACTGGAAATCGACAACCACTATCTGTATGGCTTTGGACTCGATTATAAAACTTATTTACGCAATGCCAACGGCATCTATGCCTGCAAGGATGAATCATGACAATTGCTATTATCGGCGGGACAGGTCTGACGGCTATTGATCGCCTCACCATTACCCATAGCGAAGCACTCGAAACCCCCTACGGAACGCCTTCGTCGGCTTATGTATTCGGGGAATTGGACGGCAAACAATTAGTTTTTCTCGCGCGCCACGGCAACCCTCATCGCCTACCGCCGCACAAGATCAACTACCGAGCCAATATCTGGGGCCTGAAACAACTGGGTGTGACGGAAATTATTGCCGTTGCCGCAGTTGGTGGCATAACAGCCGCTATGGGACCAGCGGTGATCGCCATTCCGGATCAGTTAATTGATTACAGCTATGGCCGCGAGCACACTTTTTTTGCGGATGATCTTGAACATGTCACGCATATCGATTTTAGCTATCCCTATCATCAAGGTTTACGCCAACGTATTCTGCAAGCGGCACAAGCCATCAATCTTGATGTAGTGCCTACAGGCACCTATGCCTGCACCCAAGGCCCCAGACTGGAAACAGCTGCTGAAATCCGCCGACTCGCACAAGACGGCTGTGACTTAGTAGGCATGACCGGTATGCCGGAAGCAGCTCTGGCCAGAGAGCTGGAAATACCTTATGCCAATATCTCGGTCGTAGCGAACTGGGGTGCAGGTATCGAAAGCGAAGAAATCACCATGGCAGAAATTGAAGCCAATTTAAAAACCGGTATGCATAATGCCATCAACTTATTGGCTCAATCCATACAACTCGCCTGATTTCCTTGTATGAAAGGCCATGCCATTGATCGTCGCCAGTTCCTTAGCAAAATGCTTAAGACTGGCTTCGGTTGTTTGCTGGCTTCCCTACCCTTTCCAAGCGTCGCGGCCTGGCCTAGCCGACTATTTGCTCATCAATCAATGGACCAAGTTCTGCAGCAACTTAACTTGCTTGGGGACTGGCGACAAAGTGACCAACTGCAAATACAAATACCTGAAAACGCCGAAGATGGTGCCAGCGTTCCCATGCAAATTCAAACTGATCTGAGCCATATCAGCAGTCTTCGCATTCTGGTGGAAAAAAACCCTACCCCTTTAATTCTGCAATGGGAAATACCAGACGGGGTTTTGCCCTTTTTAAGTTGCCGCATCAAAATGGCAGAAAGTTGTCATGTCTGGCTGATTGCTGAGGCAGACGGGGTGTGCTGGTTTAACAAACGCTGGGTCAATGTCATGAAAGGCGGCTGTGGGACAGGGTAATGGCGGCCACTAAACTTAAAATCACAGCTTTTGAACATTACAGTGAATTAAAAATTCTGATCAACCATCCTATGGAAAACGGTCGTAACCGTGATGTGAATGGCCAATTGATACCCGCGCATTTTATTCAGGAACTGCAGATAGTTCGTAATCAATCGCTACTGATAAACCTGCAATTAGGACCTAGCGTCTCTAAACATCCACTTTTGGTTTTCCATCTGGAAAAACTGCAATCTGGCGAGAAGATAGGCGTTAGCTGGATAGACAATCAATCCCAGTCGGATAGTGTTGAACAGATTATTTCTTAACAAGCTCCGCCCCTATATTCCGGGCACTGGCAATTTGGTAGCTCAAATGCGGTAAGCGTTTTTGGGTTAACCCCATCAGCAATGCTTCAGCTTTTTCCTGATCGGCTACCAGACAAAAACCTGTAGGCCCCCAAGACGTCTGACCAATTCCCACCGCCCCTTGAGACTTCAGATATTGCATAGCCTCAGCCACAGCCAGACTGGTAAACACACCGCCTTGAATCGGAGCAAAATGCTCACCGACAGCGTTTTGCAAGGCGCTAATGACTTCTCCAAAACCCGTCAAATCTTGTTCAGCTAATGCGGGTAAAGCCTGCATTAACAGTAAATATGACAATTGTTCGGCACGGGACCGAGGAAATGGCGCTAAGGATTTGAAAGCGTCTAATTCTTGCTGACCATGTAAACCCTGACCACGCTGGTCATAAACCAATATGAATCGCCACGGGTCTGGGAACGCTATGCGTGACAACAAAGGAGGGGTTTGAGTGTGCGGACCTCTACCGCCGTCAACCACCAAACCGCCTTGCTCGAAAACAGCAATGCCAATCCCTGATCGTGCGCCTCTGTCGGTCAGGGCGGCCACCTGTCGAACCGACAAACCTAGTCCATAATATTCACTGATTGCGACTCCAATCGCTAAGGCTAATTGGGTACCTGAGCCAAGGCCGACATGATCCGGAATTGCGGTTTCTATCTGTAATTTAAGCGCATCAGACACATTTAATTTCTGACAAAAATTCACCAGACAGGCTTGAGCACGTTCTGCACAAGGGCCCTCGATGCTGATACGTTCAGAACCTGACAAATGAATCCGGGTGGCAATTTCGTTTAGACCAACACCGATACTGCCAAAATGGCGACCCAGGGCTCCACTCATATCGATGAACCCCATATGTAAGCGGGCTGGCGCACTAATACTAATGGACTGAAGTTTACTCACGAGATGTTTAGAAGACTAATTTAACTGCGGTCATTATACCGAAAGCGCCTCTATACGCGCCGCCACTTCATGCAGGCTGGGCAAAACCAGACAGTGCTCGGGCAAATGCTGAGGCACAGAATGTGCTGACGCAGGTATCCAGCAGCACGGCATCTGTGCAGCCAGAGCGGCTGTGATGCCGGTCAAACTATCTTCTAATACCAGACACTCTGTAGGTTTAAGCGACAAAGATGCAGCCGCAAGCAGATAGATATCGGGCGCAGGTTTTGGATTTGCCACCTGATCGCTCGCCAAAACCTGTTTAAATTCAGCGCTCAGACCGGCTAGCTCAAGGAGTTTATGCGCCTGAGTTTGCACACTATTGGTCGCCACGACAGTCGGCCAGCGCAAACGCTTGCATGCCGTTAACACCGATTCCACACCTGGCATAAGGGGGATTCCAGTGCGATTAACCTGAGTATGCCAACACTCGGCACTCAGATGGCGGAAGGCAGTTAAATCAAATGCCGAATCCAGTTGATCGATCAACAGTTGTTCAACCCGTGAAGCCTCTGCTCCGACAAGCTGATCAAAAAACGCTCTCTCCAAAGAATAGCCCATTTGAGTTAAAGCCTGCTGCCAGGCTGAACGATAGCTGGACTCACTATCGATCAATAATCCATCCAGATCAAAAATAACCGCTTTAATCGCTTTAAACACGGCAAACCCGAATAAACTCACCCACCGCTTCGCGACTTGAACCAATCACCAAACGTTGTCGGCCGTATTCATCCATTTCCAATTGACCTGCGGCAATAATTGTTTCTCCGCTTTGCGCCTGACCACTATAGGTAGCCGTGAAGCTTACCACCGTCGCAATACTGGCATGATCGATCACAAAGCAGGCTGGGTAATCAAAACCGGCGCTATCATCAACGACTTTGGCTTGCAGTTTGACATAGCCTAATTTCTGATAGCGATGACACTCCTCAGCGGATGGATTGACCAGCGAAAGATCAAATTTACGTTGATTAATGATGCCCTTATTCAGTTTACGTTGCTCGTGCCAGATATAGTCATCCAGACTCAAATCCACACAACCACGACGCTGAAAAGCCTCCAGCCAGTCACAGTCGGATAATGACTGACAACGGTCTTCTGTGATCAGTTGTTCCAGCACCTGTCGCAAACGAATAAATTGTGTAGCTTGATAGCAAACCAAATCTAAATCAGAACTGTGTTTTTGCAGTCCCAACAGACAGGAACCCGTCACCCCCAATTGTTTGAGATCGATATTTTTTTCAGCGAATAAGCGACACAAGTGCTGTAAATCCATCAGTACTGGGTCGTCGGTGGCGGTTAACAGTAAATCAGATAAAACCTGACGGGGTTGATAATGCTGGTGTATGGCGAATAGCGGCACAGCATGCAAATCGGCATCTAAAAGCACTGAATGCCATAGATAATGAGGGGCATGAAGTCGCAGGTAGGCATTGGCTTCATCACTGTGTAACTTACACCATTGAGAATCCATCCAAACATAACGCAAAAACACCAATACTCGACCGGATTCCAGGGCAGAATGAACCACTGCGAATAATAGTCCTTCATTAGTTTGGATAAAATCTTTGACTTGGTACATTCAGATGAGCGGATAGTTGTCGATATAAAAAACCAAAGGGAATTTTAAGTGATATTCGTGAGGATAAAAACCGTTGCCAAAGCTAAGCGCATCCCCTATGCTCACCCTTAAACACACTACAGTGTAAGCACTTCAATAATATTAACGGAGGTCGCATGAAAATTGGTATTCCCAAGGAAGTTCAGGTTGGCGAAGCCAGGGTTGCTACAACCCCTGAAGCTGCAGACAAACTGATTAAACTTGGCTTTAGCGTCGCAGTCGAAACCGGCGCGGGTGATGCCGCCAGCATCAGTGATGATGCTTATCGTCAAGCCGGTGCTGAAATCATCGACTCAACCGAGGCATTGTGGAATCAGTCTGACATAATTCTAAAAGTACGCGCCCCACAGTTCCATCCACAATTAAATCGTGATGAAGTTGAATTATTACATCCCGGTCAAAATTTAATCAGCTTTATCTGGCCCGCTCAAAATCCTGAACTGATGCAGCGACTGGCGGATAAGCAAGTGAATGTGCTGGCGATGGACAGCGTACCGCGCATGTCCAGAGCGCAAAAAATGGATGCCTTAAGTTCCATGGCGAATATTGCTGGTTATCGCGCCATCGTTGAGGCTGCTCAACACTTTGGCCGCTTTTTTACCGGTCAAATTACTGCCGCCGGTAAAGTACCACCCGCCAAGGTTTTGGTCATAGGAGCCGGCGTCGCTGGTTTAGCAGCAATTGGCGCAGCCAAAGGGATGGGCGCCATCGTGCGTGCTTTTGATACCCGCCCCGAAGTCAAAGAACAGATCGAAAGTATGGATGCCGAATTTCTGATGCTAGACTTTAAAGAAGACGGCAGTGGCAGTGGTGGTTACGCCAAAGTGATGTCAGCGGAATTCATTGCCGCGGAAATGGCCTTGTTTGCTCAACAAGCCAAGGAAGTCGATATCATCATCACCACGGCCCTGATTCCCGGCAAACCAGCACCACAGCTAATCACCGAGGAAATGGTTGCTTCTATGAAAGCAGGCAGTGTCATCGTTGATCTCGCGGCTGAACAAGGCGGTAACTGCGCTTATACAGAAAAAGATCAGGTGGTTCACCGCCACGGTGTCACCATCATTGGTTACACCAATTTGCCCAGTCGTTTAGCCAATCAATCCAGCCAGTTATACGCGACCAATCTAAGACACTTACTCACCGATTTATGCCCTAGTAAAGACGGTAATATCATCATTAATTTTGATGACGAAGTCATTCGAGGGGCTACCGTTATCAAGGAAGGCGCTATTACTTGGCCACCTCCGCCACCACAATTATCCGCCGCGCCTGCAAAAGCCGCTGCGGCAGCAGTGGAAGTCAAGGCCGAACCCAAACCACCCTCTGTGTTTGCTCAATTACTGCCCATCCTCGTTGGTGGTTTGGCGCTGTTCGGGGTCGGCTATGGCGCACCCGAATCGTTTCTATCGCATTTCACCGTTTTTGTTCTGGCTTGTTTTGTAGGCTATCAGGTGATCTGGAATGTGACTGCCTCCTTACATACCCCATTGATGAGCGTCACCAACGCGATCAGCGGCATCATCGTAATTGGTGCGCTGGTTCAGGTTTCTGCACCGGCTTTGATCGTGCAAATTTTATCGGGCTTAGCGATTTTAATCGCTTCCATCAATATCGCGGGCGGCTTTTTAGTCACCCGCCGTATGCTCGAAATGTTCCGTAAATAAGGAGAGAATAATGTCACACGGTTTAGTCACTATGGCCTACATCCTGGCATCGATTCTGTTTATTCTGAGCTTAAGTGGTTTAAGCAGACAAGACAGCTCCAGACGCGGCAACTATTTCGGAATGACTGGAATGGCGATTGCTATTCTGGCCACTATTGTGAGCGGACAGGTCAGTAGCTATGGGGTACTGATCATTGCCTTATTAATTGGCGGTTCTATCGGTGCCCGTGCTGCAGCAAAAGTTGAAATGACCCAAATGCCCGAACTGGTTGCTTTGATGCACAGTTTGGTTGGTATGGCTGCGGTTCTAGTCGGTTATGCCAACTTTCTGGACCACAGCAATAATCTGATCGGTGCAGAAAAAACCATACACGAAGTTGAGATTTATATTGGTATTTTTATTGGTGCTGTTACCTTTTCAGGATCTGTTATCGCCTTCGGCAAACTCTGCGGAAAAATCGATGGCAAACCTTTTCTGCTCCCAGCGAGACACTGGCTGAACCTAGCCCTATTGCTAGCGACTTTCGTACTCGGTGGTCAATTCCTATCGGATCCAGAAGCTGGTTTACTGCCATTAGGTATCATGACTGCCATTGCTTTGGTATTTGGTATTCACATGGTGATGGCCATTGGGGGGGCTGACATGCCCGTTGTGGTCTCGATGCTCAATAGTTATTCGGGCTGGGCTGCCGCCGCTACCGGCTTTATGCTGAGTAATGATTTGCTCATCGTCACGGGTGCCTTGGTCGGCAGCAGTGGGGCCATTCTGAGCTACATCATGTGTCGAGCCATGAACCGCCATTTCCTTAGTGTCATTGCCGGTGGCTTTGGGACTACGAGCGGTGGTGAAGCCGCCGAAATTGAAGGGGAAGTCGTACCGATTGAAGCCGAAGAAACGGCCCAATTATTACTTGAATCAAAAAATATAGTCATCATCCCAGGCTATGGTATGGCCGTTGCCCAAGCCCAGCATACTGTGAATGAAATTACTAAGTTGCTGGTCAGCAAAGGCAAAAAAGTTCGATTTGCGATCCACCCAGTTGCGGGTCGTATGCCGGGTCATATGAACGTATTACTTGCCGAAGCCAAAGTGCCGTACGACATCGTCTTTGAAATGGATGAAATCAACGAAGATTTCCCCGAGGTTGATGTCTCCATCGTCATCGGTGCCAATGACATCGTTAATCCATCGGCTTTAGATGACCCGAATAGTCCGATTGCAGGCATGCCGGTATTGGAATGCTGGAAATCTCAGGCTTGTATTGTGATGAAACGTAGTATGGCATCGGGTTACGCAGGTGTTGGCAATCCGCTGTTTGTCCATGAAAACACACGGATGTTGTTTGGCGATGCTAATGATCGCTTACAAGCTTTATTAAAAGCCCTACAAGCCTAAGTCCACTCTTCGCTTGCTTGCACCAGTAAGCAAGCGAATTTAACGGAATATCTGACAAGGAACAGCATGCACGGATTGATAGACCATTCATCCTCACCTAAGAATGTCTATATCGCCAGTAATGATAACGGTCATGCCGTTGAACTCGTGGCAATGCTGATGATGGAAATGCTGATTGCGCATGCAGCTCCCATCGCTGTATTTAGACCTTTTGTTGCCGACAATAAGACGGATCCAGTACTCGATTTTTTTTGCCATCGATACCCGCTGAGTTTTAGCAATGATTCGCTTTATGGCCTTACTTATAGTGAAGCCGAACGTATGCTGGGGAATCAGCAATATGACGAGCTGATTAAACTGATCCTGGCTAAATTTCAGGCCTTAAATACCCAATGCTCTGCTGTTTTGTGTATAGGCAATTCCAGCACCAGTACCGATAGTTTGTTTAATCTCGATTTAAACTTAGAACTGGCGAACAATCTCGATTGTTTAGTGTTGCCGGTGATTCAGTCGTCTGCACGTGACACACAGTCACAAAAAAACCGTTTAGCCTCGGTCCAACATGCTTTATTGCATCATGATTGCAATGTCTTAGCCCTCATTATCGCAGCCGATACCTGCCACGATCAGTTTGATCTGCCCTATCCGGTATTTTGTCTGCCAGAAGAAAGCCTTTTGTTGCATCCCAGCATGCAAAACCTCAGCCAGATGCCTGGCGTAGAGATTATTTCTGCCCAACCTGCCTGCTTACATCGTGAGATTAAGAACTTTAAAGTGGCGGCCATGTTGCTTCCGGAGTTTCTTGACTATGTGGAAGCGGGAGACTTGATCATCACCCCAAGTGATAGGGCCGATATTATCCTCGCCAGTCTATTGAGTTATCACTCGAATAATTTTCCCAAAATTGCTGGTTTATTGATTACCGGCCAATCCCCCATAGCGGCTGCAGTCATCAATCTGATCAATGATCTAGACGACTTGCCGTTTGCGGTCCTGGCCATGCATGCTGATACCTATAGTGTTGCGATGGCAGCCCATGAACTGGAAGCTCATATCAACTGGCAAGATGCAGGTAAATTAGCCAAATTAATGGCTTACATGGAAAAATACATTAATCTGGTTGAACTGCGGCTGCGTTTATTTAGCAGTGACGCCCATAAAATGACGCCACTGATGTTTGAATATGACATCTTGCAGCGGGCTAAACGTCATAAACAGCATATTGTTTTACCTGAAGGGGAAGAAGACAGAATCTTGCGGGCTGCTGAAATTTTACTGATGCGAGACGTGGTAGCCATTACGCTACTAGGTAACCCAATTCTGATTCGTCAAAAAATCCAGAAACTATCGCTTAATTTAGACACCGTAAACATTATTGACCCCTTGGAATCTGAGCTAAGAGCAGAATTCGCCGAATACTACTTTCAGGCACGTCAGCACAAAGGCGTGATATTGCCAGCTGCCTTTGATTTAATGTCCGATGTCAGTTATTTCGGCACGCTGATGGTCCAACTGGGCTACGCTGATGGCATGGTCTCTGGCGCTATCCACTCGACCCAGCACACCATAAGACCCGCTTTTGAAATCATTAAAACCAAACCGGAAGCGACCATTGTCTCGAGTGTGTTTTTTATGTGTCTGAATGATCAGGTTCTGGTGTACGGCGACTGTGCTGTTAATCCAACCCCTAATGCCAGGCAGTTAGCCGAAATTGCTCTGGCCGCTGCTGATACAGCCAGCTTATTTAAAATTGAACCTCGGGTCGCAATGCTTTCCTATTCAACTGGAGATTCTGGACAAGGCGAGGCAGTGGAAAAAGTGCGTGAGGCGGTCGGCATTGCTAAACAGCTTAGACCGGAACTTAAACTCGATGGCCCTATTCAATATGATGCTGCGGTTGATCCCGATGTGGCACGTACTAAATTATCCAAGAGTGAAGTGGCTGGCCAGGCCAGCGTGTTAATTTTTCCTGACTTAAATACGGGCAATAATACCTATAAGGCCGTGCAACGATCATCCGGTGCCGTTGCGATTGGTCCTATCCTGCAAGGTCTAAATAAACCGGTGAACGATTTAAGTCGCGGCTGCACCGTGACTGACATCGTTAATACCGTCATTATCACCGCGATTCAGGCTCAGCAAACAACAGACTAACTCATGATGACTTCACAGATTTTGGTGCTTAATGCCGGCAGTTCATCACTTAAATACAGCCTGATTGATATTAAGAATGCGGAGCACCGCTATTCGGGTCTGATCGATCGTATCGGCGAAACCCTCTCTAGCCATACTCAGCACGTGAACGGCACTTCGCTAAAAACCGAACTGCGCATAGCTGATCATCGCCAGGCGATTGATCTTTTATTTTCCAATCTCAATCAACAGCCCAATTTTCATCCGGACACCCTAGCCTGCGTCGCGCATCGGGTGGTTCACGGTGGCGAACGCTTTCACGCCCCGACGCGCATTAGCCCGGATGTCGTCCATGCGATTCGTGAGTTGATACCCCTCGCCCCTTTGCATAATCCAGCTAATCTTTTGGGTATAGAACTCAGTCTTGCCCAATTACCCAACACGCCACAAATTGCGGTTTTTGATACCGCATTTCACCAAAGTTTACCGGATTATGCCTACCGCTATGCTGTCCCTGAATCGTGGTATCAACAACATGCTGTGAGACGCTATGGTTTCCACGGCAGTTCACATGCCTATATTGCTGAACAAGCGGCTCAGTGGCTAAACAAACCAATAACAGATTGTAGTTTTATCAGTTTACATCTCGGCAACGGCGCCAGTGCCTGTGCAATTGCCAAGGGAAGAAGTGTTGATACTTCCATGGGCATGACACCGATGGAAGGTTTAGTTATGGGAACACGTAGCGGTGATCTTGACCCCAGCATTATTTTTTATCTGCAACGAGAACTTAACTGGTCTTCACAGGAGATTGAAAATCAACTGAATAAACACAGCGGATTAAAGGGTTTGTGTCTGGAAAATGACATGCGCCTGATTCATCAACGCGCCGAGACCGGGGATCGCCAGGCCCAACTTGCCCGCAGTCTTTTTGCTTATAGGGTCAAGAAATACATCGGTGCCTATCTGGCCGTATTAGGCGAAGTTGATGCGCTGCTTTTTACCGGTGGTATCGGTGAAAATGACTGCTGGCTGCGTCAAAATTGTCTGGAAGGCCTTGCAAGATTAGGTCTGTCACTGGATAGTGATCTTAATCAACACAGTAAAAACCCGATCACGGTGATCAGCACTTCGCTATCCAACATCCCCATTTTGGTTATTCGTACTGACGAAGAATTTCAAATTGCAAAGGAAAGTTATCACTCCCTCTTGTTGTCGTCTGAGAAAACTTAGACAATGCCAAAAAACTATAAAAAACAATAACAATACATAATTTCACGAGGTGGTGGTATGGCATTAGAAACTAAATTTACGAATACCCAGTTGCGGCGTATCAATCTGCAATCCATTTTGTACCTGTGTGCTTGTCCTTCGCAAGTCGGTGTGCAAATTGATAATTTGCGTCAACTCTACGATTATCAGGCGAATTGCTCCGATCGAAGTCGCAGTGATATCCAAGATAAAGTGCATGCTCGCATCGCTGAAGCCAGCCAAGCGGCGCACGCCATCATGGAGCAATGCCTGCAAGATATTCTGGATATGGAAGGCTGGGATCCGGTGACACTTGAAATGCCGGCCAATATCCGCACCTTACTTGAGTTGGAAATTGAAGCTAGTTAAACACAAATGAAAAAAAAGCATTTTATGAGCTGGCATAGTTATTTTATGTCCGTGGCTTTATTATCCTCATTCCGCTCCAAAGATGGCAAAACCCAGAACGGTGCCTGTATCGTGGATCCTAATAATAAAATCATCGGCATAGGCTATAACGGTTTACCCAGAGGTTGTGATGATAATGACCCCCAATTTTGGGAAGACAAGGACGATAGCAACCTCCTCAATTCCAAGCACACCTATGTGGTTCATGCTGAAAAAAATGCCATTTATAATTGCATGGCTCATGATCTGAACGGCGCGCGCCTCTACACCACACAGTTCCCCTGTAATATTTGTGCCCAAGCCATTATTCAGGTCGGCATCAGTGAAGTCATTTTTTTACGCCAAAAACAACACAGTACCCATCTGTTGCTAAATCAGGCCGTATCCAAAATGTTTGCTGCGGCTAAGGTCAAAGTCACACGTTTTAATGAAAATGCCATCACCGATGCAGGTTTCATCGAACATTTACAAGCATTGGGCGATACTACATTTCCAGATTAACCAAGATTAAGATTAAGCATTTAGTAAACGGTTTAAGCGTCTTATAATAGAGAGTTGTATTGCTCATAACTTTAAGACGAGAACATTCCATGTCTAATGCTGTCCGTGTCGAACGCCTCAGTGGCGAGGCTCTGATTCCCTACATTCCTGAACTGGCCCGACTCAGAATTCAGGTATTTCGTGACTTCCCGTATCTCTATGACGGCGACTACGAATACGAAAAAAAATACTTACAGACCTACATCAACTGCCCTGAAAGCGTGATTGTGCTGGCTTTTGATGGCGACAGTATTATTGGTGCCTCTACGGCCATTCCCATGAAATATGAGACGGATGAAGTTAAAAAACCGTTCATAGAAAATGGCTACATTCCTGACGATATTTTTTATTGTGGCGAATCAGTGCTGGATAAACGTTACCGAGGCTTGGGCTTAGGGGTACGCTTTTTTGAACAGCGCGAAGCCCATGCCCAGGATTTAGGGGGATTCAAACATATCTGTTTTTGCTGCGTGGAACGCCCCATTGACCATCCCCGTCGCCCTGCCGAGCATGTACCTTTAGATGCTTTTTGGAATAAGCGCAGTTATTTCAAACATCCAGAACTTAAAACCACCTACACCTGGAAAGATCTGGATGATACGGAGGAAACGCCAAAACCGATGACTTTTTGGTTAAAGGAAGATCATGCCTAGAATTGCCAGCGCCCAATACGACATCAGTTTTTTAGCCAACTGGGAAGAATTTGTCGATAAAACCAACCGCTGGGTTAATGATGCGGTTCAGAATCAGGCCAATATTTTGTTGTTTCCAGAATATGCCTGCATGGAATTAGCCTCCTTGTTTCCGCAAGAGATTTATTCCTCCTTATCAGGCCAGCTAGACGCACTTCAATCTTTGCTACCCGAATTTCAGGCCTTATTTAGCCAACTGGCATGTCAACACGATATCTATATTCAGGCGGGCACTTTTCCGGTTAAACATGAAAATGGTGAATTTCGCAATCATGCCTTGCTATTTGGTCCTGAAGGCTTGATTGGCTCTCAGGAAAAACTGACCATGACCCGTTTTGAAAACGAGCAATGGCATATATCCCGTGGACTTGAAATCAAGGTTTTTGAAACACGCTACGGCAAAATCGCGATTAACATCTGTTATGACAGCGAATTTCCCGTTTACGCACGAAAACAAATTGAACTCGGTGCCAATCTGATTTTGGTACCCAGTTGTACGGATACCGAAGCCGGATATTATCGCGTCCGAATTGGCTGCCAGGCTCGCGCGCTTGAAAACCAATGTTATGTCGTACAAGCCAGTTTGGTGGGGCTTGCAGAATGGTCAGAAGCGGTTGATATCAATTGTGGGGCTGCAGCCATTTATACTCCCGTGGACAGAGGCTTTCCTGATAACGGTATTTTGGCAATAGGTGAATACAATCAGGTGCAATGGGTTTACGCTGATTTTGACTTGGCCGCTATTGAAAAAGTCAGACTGGAAGGTCAAGTGTTTAACTATAAAGACTGGCCTAAACAATTTGATTGTTCAGCAAAATAATCAGAATACCCTGTAAACAGGCTGAGGCTCCACGGAACCTCAGCCTGAACAAGCCCGTTAGAGGCAAAAAAGACCTAATAGCGTCTTGCCTCGAGTGACAGTTCCAGGGCAGCCAATACTATTTGTTTAATAGCACTTCACCCTTGGCTAATTTAGGTAAATTACCTTCTAAGCCCATCGCAGCCTTCATCACTTTAATGCGAGCCGGGTTAATTCTTTGCGCTAAGCCTAAGCCGAAGTTTCGTAAAATTTTAACCGGCAAAATATCATTGCTAAAAAATTGATAAAACAAGTCCATCACCGTCATCATTTTGAGATTTTCCTGACGTCGAATGGACTCATAGCGCTGCAACACTGCCAGATCGGCAATATCCTTACCCTGTTGTTGGGCCTGAATTAAGACTTCAGCAAGCGCCGCAGCATCCAGCAGACCGATATTGACACCCTGACCGGCTAGGGGGTTAATCATATGGGCAGCATCACCCACCAGTGCCACGCCTGATTTCACATAGCGCTGAGCATGCTGACGTTTTAAAGGAAAACTTGCAACGCCTAAAACTTGCTTGACTTCGCCCAGACAATCCGGAAACGCCGCTAGCAGTTCTTGCAACAATTGATCCGTTGGCAAGGCTTTGAGCCTACGAACTTCATCGGGCGATTGGTACCAGACAATCGAACCATAAGGGCCAGTAAGCGGCAAAAACGCCTGTGGACCGGATGGAACAAAACGCTGCCAGGTAATATCTTGCTGTGGATAAGCTGTCTCAATGTAAATAACCAAGGCATGCTGGTTATAATCCCAACTGGTTACACCAATACCAACCGTCTGACGCACCCGAGACTGCCCCCCATCCGCCGCCACCAGCAACTTAGCTTGTAAGGAATTCCCGTCACTTAAATGAACTGTGCTGGAGTGCGCTTGATAATCGATTCGACTAATCGTGGCAGGCATTAGCAGGCTGATATTCTCAAATGCGGATAATCGCTCCAGCAACGCCAGCTGGGTGACACGATTTTCAACAATATGACCTAATTCTGGATAACGGATATCATCACTGTTAAAGGTTGTATCACCGGCTGTTTCCCAAACGCGCATCCGTTTAAACGGACAGGCTCTGCGTGAGACGATACCTTCCCAAGCACCGACCGCATTTAAAATCTTTTGTGAAGCGATGCTCAAAGCCGAAACACGCAAATCGTGCGGCTGATCTTCTGCAAATGCTTCAGGAACCTGTGCTTCAATGACCGCCACCTTGAGTTCACTACCACCCAAACAGCAAGCAACAGCAGCACCCACCATGCCACCACCAACGATCACCACATCATATTCTTGATTCATATTTCTATCACTTTGACTGCGTTAAATGAACTATCGTTAGAGCATCTTGAACAAGCACGAGTCCTGTGACAGCGCGCACCCGTTATGCTATAATTAAACGGTTTCGCTGAATGAAATTACTGGCAGCTTCACTACTCTAACGGTAAAGCGGACTCTATCATGCAAGCGAAAGAAAAACCATAAACGCCTCTTCAGTTGCCTAAGCTACTGATAATCGCTTTTAAATTAGCTAGACAGGATTTTGATAGCAATGATCAAAAACACCCCATACAGCAATACCCACACCATGCTTTACGACGCAGATATGTCTCAAGACAGCTGTGGTGTTGGCTTTATTACTCGTAAAGATAGCAAGCAAACGCATGACGTTTTACTTAAAGCGCATGAGGCTTTATGCACTATTCCCCATCGTGGCGGCATGAGCGCCGAAGGTATAGGTGACGGTGCTGGGGTGAATATTGATTTATCCCTCAATTTTTTTCGCAAAATCACGGATCAACCATCCCTGGAATTAGGTCAGTTTGGTGTAGCCAATTTCTTTTTCCCGGAAGACCATGATCATTACGATTCTGCTGCCGCTCAATTAGTCGAAAATCATTTTAGTGAATTTGATTTGCCGATTATTAAATGGCGTGAAGTGCCTGTTGATAGCTCGGTAATCAATTCTGCTGCAGCCAAAGCGCAATTACCGATCAAACAAGTTATTTTTGGACGCCCAGCTCATCTGGCAACCGCCAGTGATCAAGCTTTTGAGAGCCACATTCAAAAGGCCTTATTGACCATCGAAGCAGAAGGCTTTAACCGCCCTGAACTGCAAGGCTTTTATCCTTTATCCATGAGTTCCAAAACTCAGGTGTATAAAGGCCGTTTGAATTCATTTGAAGTTATCCCCTATTTCGTTGATCTGTACGACGTCGATCATGAAATCAGCACCCTGTTCTTTCATACCCGCTTTTCGACCAACACCGCGCCGGCAACTATGATGGCTCAACCGTTCCGGTATATGGCGCATAACGGAGAGTTGAATACTGACAAGAAAAATCGTCTGAGTGAAAACGCGATTGCTCGCCAAAACAATAAAACGATTAGCTTTCCTGCAGGACAATCCGATTCTGGTCGTCTTGACCAAACTCTGACACGCCGCATCAACGAAGACGGTCTGGATATTGTCACCGCCATTCTGGCCATGATGCCACCGGCTTGGGAAAATGACACCACCATTCCAGAAGATGTTCGTGCCATGCTGGAATATTTCAGCCTTTACGAAGAAAAAAATGACGGCCCTGCCGCCTTGATCTTTAATGATGGCATTCGTGTCGGTGCCCGTCTGGATCGTCTGGGCCTCAGACCTTTGCGCTCTGTTGAAACTCAAGATTATTTAGCCGTTATGTCCGAAGCGGGACAGATCGACTTCCCAGCTGAAGAAGTCATTAAACGCGGACGCATTGAAGCGGGTGGCATGCTGTATTTTGATCACAGCACCGGAGAATCATACGACAGCCATCAAGTACTCAGCCGCTTAGCCAAAGAAAAAGATTACAAAACTTTACTGGCCAATAGTTGTGTACACATTAACTCATTGCCTAAAGTTGAGTTTGCGGAAATCTGCAATAGTCATGCACTGAGCGTCGAACAACGCCATACCGCCTACTCCTTAAATCAAGAAAGCTTTAAATTTCTTCTGGATCCTATCCTACAAAGTGGTTTGGAAAAAGTTAGCGCCATGGGCTATGGCCTGACCCCTAATGCTCTCAACGGTGCCGAAGGGGGTATGTCACGTTATTTTAGTCAACGTTTCGCTCAGGTGACCAATCCGCCACTGGATTCGCTTCGCGAAAGTGATGGCATGACTTTGCGGGTGGCTTTAGGTGCTAAACCTAACTTCTCACAAGCGAACAGCCAGCAAATCATGATCGAAACACCGATTTTGCAACGCACTCAGCTTGAACAGATTCGTCGTCAAACCGCAGTTAAAACATTAACGATTGATGCCCTGTATACCCCTGATTTCGATCAGGTCGA
>Ga0194120_10002335_pt1 | contig 32829 bp, 30 predicted proteins | sample TA2MahCa65mmetaG_FD_148642 | JGI IMG/M metagenome (GOLD analysis project Ga0194120, IMG submission 148642) | Freshwater microbial communities from Lake Tanganyika, Tanzania - TA2015019 Mahale Deep Cast 65m | ecosystem: Environmental > Aquatic > Freshwater > Lake | place: Tanzania: Lake... | reverse complement strand
CGGCGGTGATCGCCCGCGTCGAGGCCGAGCTCCAGCAGGCCAGGCGGAGCCTCCGCGAGGCCGCCCGCGCGGGAGAGGCCACCCTGGCCAGCCTCGACGCGCTGGAGCGGCGACTGGGCGAGCAGCGCGGCGGCGGTCGGCTCGCGGCGCTGGTCCGTGATCACGTGCGCGCCTCGTTGTCGCGCCACCTCCAACGCCTCGTCGACGCGGTCCGCGAGCTCGACTCGTCGCCCCCCGCGGCGGCCCACCGCCTCCTCGCCACCGACGAGACCCTGGGAGAGGCCCACCACGCGGTCCGCCTCGCCGTGGCGCAGGCCGCGGTGATCGACGCCCTGCGCCAGCTGCGCGACGACCGGGAGGAGGCGCTGAGGCTCGCCGACGCCGAGGCCATCGCGGCCTCGCTGTTGCGTCCGGTGCAGCACTTCGCCGCCACCCACCAGCTGGGGCTGGCGGAGCAGCACCCGCTGGCGGTCCGGGCCGACCCCGGAGGCGAGGCGATCTGGCTCGGGCTCCTGCCCGAGGGACACCCCGTCCTGTTCGTGCCTGCCGACTTCGAGCGCGACCTCTACCGCTGCGCCTCGATTCCCCATGAACTGGGACACCTCCTCTGGCGCGACGTGCGCGGGCTGGACACCGAGGCCTCGGCGCTGTTCGGCTTCCAGCCCCACACCGGACTCTTCGGCGTGCGCGACGGCAGGCTGGTGGGATCGCTGGACCAGTTGTTCACGGCATGGCTGCCCGAGCTGTGGGCCGATGCCATCGCCATCCATCTCCTCGGCCCGGCGGCGCTGCGGGGCCTGGCGCACTCCTTTGCCAACCCAGAAAACCCCCAGCGCGTCCTCGTGGCCGGGGCCCGCTCCGGCGACTACGACGAGCACCCCCCGGCGCACATCCGCGTGCACCTGGCGGGCCACCTGTGCTGGCTCATGGGCTTCGATCAGGAGGCGAAAACATTGGTCGCCGGGTGGGATCTGGCCCATGGAGCGCCGGAGAAGGTGATCGTGGCGGTGGAGGGTGGCGGCTACGCCCGGATCGACGCGGCGCCGCTGCTGGAACCCGGCAAGGAAGCGCTCGGCAGGTGGCACGACGCCCAGTTCTCCGCGCTCGCCGGGCTGCGCCTCTGCGACGTGCCGGGCATGGAGATGTCTCCCGGCCTCTGGGCCCGGGCGCTGCGCCGCGCCGACGACCTGGCCCACGGCGTGCCCTTCAATGACGACGGTCGCCTCGTGCTTGCCGCCGCAATCGAGGCGATCGCGCACAACCCCGACCTCGCCGAGGTGATCGCGCGTGGCCTGCGTCGCGCCGTGCTGGGTCGCGACATGGACGAGGCACGGGTGGCCGATGCCGCGTACGCGGGGCCCCAGCGGAAGCGATCGACCTTCGCCCAGGAGGTCCGGGAGGCCCTGGTCCTACGGGAGGTCCTCGCCAGCCCGGGCGGACGGGCGCGCAGGCACGCGCGGGGCGTGGCGGTCACGCGGCGCTGAGCCCGGACTACCCCCCCCGAGGCGTGGGAGGCAGCGACTAGACATAGGTCCAGAGCGCGTCGAGCTCGGCGTCGGTGGCCTTGGTCATGTACTTGGGCATCGCGTCCATGGGCGCCGACAGGGCGCGACCATCCTTGCTCTTCGCCTCTCGGAGCGCGCGGAAGAAATCGTCGCGCGTCCACCCGGCGAGCCCGTCGGGAGCGGCGGTCAAGTTGGCCGGCTCGGCCCAGGAGGGGTCGCCACCCGCCATCGGTCCCCCGCTGAGGCGCGGGTTGTGGCAACCGGTGCACACCTGGGCGAGGTGCTTGCCGAGCGCGAGGGGGTCGCTGCCATCGGGGGGCTCGACCGCGTGCGCGGCGTGGTGATCGGGCACGTCGTCGGCGGACAGGCGAATCTCGCCGACCGCGAGCAGCAACGTCCCGAGCGGCCCGAGCTTGATCGGCGCCATCGTCCGGTCGACGGGCGGCTGCGCGCGGACGTAGCTGACCACGTCGGAGAGCTCGCGATCGGTCATGCCCACGAAGTCACCGGAGGGCATCGCCCCCGGCCGCCCCTCCGGCGACACGCCGTGCCGGACCTTGCGGTCCCACTCCGCCGCGGTGAACGCACTCGTACGACCGCCCTTGCCCCCGGTGAGGTTGGGGCCCAGCAGCGTGCCGATGGCCGGGTCGTCGAGCATCGTCCCGCCGCCGAAGTCGTCGCCGTGACACTCGATGCACGCGTAGCGCGACTCCACGAGGTGCTTGCCCCGGGCCTGGGCACGCTCCAGGGCGATGGCGTCGAGATCGACCCCGGCCAGCGGGTCGGCGGGCGGCGCGCCGGGATCGACCGTGACCGCGGCGTCGGGCGCAGGCATCGCCGCGAGCCGCTCGGCGCGCAGCGCCTCGATCTCGGCCTCGCCGAGCGGGAAGGGGATGGGAAAGTCCACGCGGTGCGTGTCGAACACGCGGGCAAGCGTGGCCTCGGCGGTGCGCTGGGCCCAGAAGTAGCCGCCCCCGCCAGCGACGACCAGGACGGCTGAAAGCCCGAGAACTACTCTTCCTGCAATCTTGAGTCGAGACACGGACGCTCCAGGTGAACAGCGGTGGCGCCGCGACAATACCGGAAGGCAGCCGCCCGCGGAAGCTACGCTCCGCGGATTGGCTGCCGCCGGGGGAGGCTATGCTGAGCCCATGCTCCTGCTCCTCGCGTGTACTTCCCCCGGTGAAGACTGCGCCGACTTCCGCGCCGATAGCGGCGACAGCGGCGGCATCCCCAGCGACTACGTGCCGCCCGACCCCTCGGTGGTCCACCTCGACACCGACGACGGCATCGTGCTGGAGGCCGACTACTACCCCCACGAGTACGCCGATACCGCCGTGTTGCTCCTACACATGGTTCCCCCCGGCAACGACCGCGGCGACTGGCCGGTAGACTGGATCGAGTCGCTCCGGGCCGAGGGCCTCGCGGTGCTCGCGCTCGACCGGCGGGGGGCCGGCGGCAGCGAGGGCGAGCCGGTCGACGCCTACGAGGGGCCGCTGGGGGTGAACGACGCCTACGCCGCCGTCGACTTCACCGTGTCGCAGGGGCTACCCGAGGTGCTGGTGGTCGGCGCCAGCAACGGGACGACCACCGCGCTGGACTACGCCGTGTCGGCCGCGCCCGGCCGTCCCGCGCCGCGCGCGATGGTGTGGATGTCGCCCGGCTCCTACACCACCACCAACTCGAGCCTCGACGACCTCGACCTCGACGAGCTCCTGTTCGTCTACCCGCCCGAGGAGGCCTCCTGGGTGGATCGCGCCCAGCGCAACCACGACCCCGACCTCCGGTGGACCTACGCCGAGTGCGAGGGTGGCGACCACGGCACGCTAATGTTCGAGGCCTATCCGGACGTGGCGGAGCTGATGACCACCTGGATCGCGGCGACGGACTGAACTCGCCCGCCGCCGCGCGGGGCGACCCGCCTACTCGAAGCTCTGGATCCCCGTGATCCACCGCCCCAGGATGAGGTTGTGGATGTCGTGGGTGCCCTCGTAGGTCTTCACCGACTCGAGGTTGGCCATGTGGCGCATCACCGGGTACTCGTCGAGGATGCCGTTGGCACCGTGAATGTCGCGCGCCACGCGCGCGATCTCCAGCGCGATGTCGACATTGTTCATCTTGGCGAGCGACACCTGCTCGGGGATCATCGTCCCATTGTCCTTCATGCGCCCGAGCTGGAGCGCGAGGAGCTGCCCCTTGGTGATCTCGCGCAGCATCCACGCCAGCTTGTTCTGCACCAGCTGGTAGCTGGCGATGGGCTTGCCGAACTGGATGCGGCTCAGGCTGTATTCTCTGGCGCTGTGGAAACACGCCATCGCCGCGCCGAGCGCGCCCCAGGCGATGCCGTAGCGGGCATTGTTGAGGCAACTGAAGGGGCCCTTGAGCCCGTGCACGTGTGGCAGGATGCGGTCTTTCGGGATGCGGCAGTCCTGGAACACCAGCTCGCTGGTGACACTCGCCTTGAGCGAGTGTTTGCCGTGCATCTCGGGGGCGGTGAAGCCCGGGTCGCCCTTCTCCACGACGAAGCCGCGGATCACGCCGTCGAGCTTGGCCCACACCACCGCGAGGTCGGCGATGGTGCCGTTGGTGATCCACATCTTGGCGCCGTTGAGCACGTAGCTGTCGCCGTCGTCGACGGCCCGGGTGACCATGCCGCCGGGGTTGCTGCCGAAGTCGGGCTCGGTGAGGCCGAAGCAGCCGATCAACTCGCCGGCCGCCATCTTGGGCAGGTACTTCTGCTTCTGTTCCTCGCTGCCGTGTTTCCAGATGGGGAACATCACCAGCGAGCCCTGCACGCTGGCGAAGCTGCGGATGCCGCTGTCGCCGCGCTCGAGCTCCTGGCACACCAGGCCATAGGCCACGTTGCTCATCCCGGCACAGCCGTAGCCGTGCAGGTTCACCCCGAGCAGCCCCATCTCGCCCATGGGCTTGACGAGGTGGAAGGGGAAGGTGCCGTTGCGACAGTTACCCTCGATGATGGGGATCACGTTGTCGTCGACCCAGCCGCGCACCACCTCGCGCACGGCCTTCTCCTCGTCGGAGAGGAGCGCGTCGAGGTTGTAGAAGTCGATTCCCGAGAACTTTCGCATGGCTACACCTGGGTGAGGGCGTGGAGGGAAGTGGCGAAGAGATCGACGGCGGTCTGGGCTTCCTCGACCGAGAGGGTGAGGCCCGGGCAGAATCGCACGGCGTTGCGGCCGGCGCCGAGGACCACCATGCCGGAGCGGTAGAAACAGTCCATCACCAGCGCGTTGCGGAAGTCGGAGGCGCGCTCCTTGCTCGCGCGGTCCATCACCAGCTCCACGCCGATCATCAGGCCCTTGCCGCGGATGTCGCCCACGTAGGGGTGCGAGCCCACCGCGTCGCGCAGCATGCCCATCATCTGCTCGCCCACGCGGGCGCTGTTGTCGACCAGGCTCTCCTCGAGCAGGTCGAGGGTGGCGTGCGCGGCGGCGCAGGCGATGGGGTTGCCGCCGAAGGTGCTCGCGTGGGCGCCCGGCTTCCACTGCATCAGGCGCTCGCTGGCGATCGTGGCCGAGAGCGGCATGCCGCTGGCGATGCCCTTGGCAAGGCTGATGATGTCGGGCTTCACGCCCCAGTGCTCGAAGGCGAACATCTTGCCGGTGCGACCCAAGCCGCACTGCACCTCGTCGAAAACCAGCAGGATGCCGTGCTTGTCGCAGAGCGCGCGCAGGGCGGCCAGCCAGTCGCTGGGCGGGATGATGTAGCCGCCCTCGCCCTGCACCGGCTCCACGAAGAGCGCGGCCACTTCCTCGGGGGGGCAGACCGTGCGGAAGAGGTTGTCGAGGTGGTCGAGCGCGATCTGCGTGGCGTTGGCGCCCATGCGGTAGGGATCGGGGTAGATCCCGTGGAAAGCGGGCAAGAAGGGGCCGAAGCCCTCGCGCTGCCGGGCCTTGCTCGCGGTGAGCGAGAGCGCCCCGAGCGTGCGCCCGTGGAAGGCGTCGAGAAAGGCGACGAAGTTCTTCCGTCCCGTGTAGAAGCGGGCGAGTTTCATCGCCGCCTCGTTGGCCTCCGTGCCCGAGTTGCCGAAGTACACCCTGCACTTGTCGCCCACCACCGGCTGCATCTTCACCAGCCGGTCGGCCAGGCGCCCCTGCACCGGGTAGAAAAAGTCGGTGCCGCTCATGTGGATGAGCTTCGCGGCCTGCTCCTGGATCGCGGCCACCACGCGGGGGTGGCAGTGGCCGGTGGAGGTGACCGCGATGCCAGCCGACATGTCGAGGAACTCGTTGCCGTCGGGATCGGTGATCCACACGCCCTCGGCGCGCTCGGCCACGAGCGGGTGGTCGCGGGTGTAGCTCGGCGACACGGCCGCGTTGCTGCGCTCGATGAGAGCGCGGGCGAGCGGGCCGGGAAGCTCGGTGCGCAGGGTTGGACGGCGCGACAAGGGGGCTCCCGGGGAGGGACGGCGTCTATCGGGAAGCAGGCCCCGCCGCTAGGAGCGCCCAGACCGAGGGCGACACCTGCACCGCCTGGAGGCCTCGCGCCCGGCCCAGCGCCGCCCAGTGACGGTAGCCCAGCCGGATCGCGCCGCTCCAGCCGGCGCCGCGCGCGTGGGTGAGGATGCGCCCGCCCGGGGCGAGCAACGCCACGTAAGTGTCGAACATCGCCTCGAAGTGGCGGCGGCAGCAGGCGAAGGTGCCGGGGTTGTTGTCGATGATGAAGTCGTAAGGCCCGGGCAGCGCCCGCAGGCCGGGGGCGTGCTTGTTGAGGAGCCAGGTGCGGTAGTTCGGCAACGCAGGCGCGGCGTGGAGCTCCTCGGGCAGCACGGTGATGCCATCGATGGCGGCCACGCGGCCGGCGTAGGCGCGGGCGATCGACGAGCAGCCGAGGCCCACGTGGAGCAGGCGGGCAGAGGGGAACAACAGCGGACCGAGCGCCGCGTCGAGCTCCGCCTGGTCGGGCGAGATCTGCCGCGCGTACGAGGCGTCGCGATACTCGTGCTCAGGCGTGTCGCGACCACAGTCGGCGCGGCAGCGATGGAGCCTCATGGCGACAGCGCCTGCGCCACGAGGCGGCCGATGGCGCGCTGCCCCTCGGGACCGGGATGCTCCCAGTCGGCGGCGTTGGCCGGGGGGGAGGGCGCCGCGAGCGCGCCGGTGGCGTCGATCGTGCGCAGGCCGAGCGCGCGCGACGTCGCGAGCAACTCCGCCGTGAGTCGCGATGCTGTCTCGCACTGTGCTCTCGCCACGCCGTAGGCCACGCAGGCCTCTACCCCGGGCGACAGCGCGTGCGGGGCGAGCACCACCACCCCGAGCGGGCGCGCGCCCACCTCCTCCGCGAGGCGCCGCAGCTCGCGCTCGAAGAAGCCAGGCTCGGGCTGAAACGTCCACCGGTGGCGGTGGAGGTAGCCATCGAGGGCCCGCCACGCCGCCGACGCGCGCCAGAGCGGCCCCCGCTCCTCGAGCCACACCACCAGGGGCGTGGTGCCGACGGTGATCGCGCGGGTGGGCACGTGGTCGTTCCAGTAGGCGCCGAACAGCACGAGGTCGGGGTCGTAGGCCAGTGCCTCCGGCAAGGTGGCTCGCGACTGCCGGATGTCGTAGCCGTAGGTGGAGAAGTTGAGCACCTCCCCGCCGAGCGCCCGCTCCACGGCGCGAGGCCAGGCCTCCTCCGGGGTGGTGGTGCCCCAGGTCATCGAGTCGCCGAGCACGGCGATGCGCCGGGTGCCGGGGGCCTTCTCGCGGGGCAGCTCCCGCTCGAAGAAACCCTCCTGGTTGCTGCCATAGGTGTAGGGGCGGGTGCGGTAGCGGCGCTCGCTCCCGAGCAGCTCGGTGCCCCCCTCGTGGCGCCGCGCGAGCCCCTCCACCGGCACGAGCACCAGCGCGAGGGCGAGCAGGCCGAGGGCAACGCGGCGCACCGCCGGAGGATAGCCCGCGCCCCCCGTGCCCCTTCACCCTCGACGCGGGGCTCTTGACCATGGGCGGCGTGGTCCTCGCCACGCGGCGAGCCTAGGGCCAACCACGACGCGGTTGTCGCGGTGGTAGGCGGCTCGCGGGGTGGCTACACTGGCACTGGGTCGGGGCGTCGGACGACGCTCACGGGCAAACCATGCGCACATTCCCCATCCTCATCGCCTGCGCCTGCTCCGACCTCGGCCTCGAGGCCAGCAAGAGCAGCGACGGGGCGAGCGACACCGCCGCCAACGAAGACGCCGACGCCGACGCCGACGCCGACGCCGACGCCGACAGCGACTTCACCCCCGAGTGGTACAGCCTCGCCGCCACGGCCACCGTCGAGACGAGCGCGGCGGCCACGCTCAGCGCGCGCTTCGTGATCGGCAGCACCGACCTGGAGCGACGTGACTGCGAGGTGATGGAGCCCATCGATCTCGCCGCCACCGCCCCTGCCAGCGAGAGCATCTACACCTACTGGACCTTCACCGTCCCGAGCGACAACGGCTGCGGCGGGGTGGGTGGCACGCCGTCCCGCCTGGGCGTGGGCCTCGGCGTGCTCGACCCCGAGGTCCGGGCCCGGCTCGGCACGGTCGACCTCGAAGACCAGGCCGACGAGCTGTGGGGCGCGTGGCTGGTGGCCGACGATAACGAGCCTTTCCCCTTTGGTTACGCCCAGGGAGCCGGGGGCGTGGCCGCCGACGGGCCCCCGCCGGATGGGAGCTACACCCTCGAACCCCTGCTGCTTTTGAGACTTTCTGAGACGGAGTAAGCAGCCGATTCCGGGGTCACACTAGTAACGGGCGGAGCGGCCCGGCCCCCTCCGGTGGCCGTAGCTCCCACGGATGGAGCTCGTAAAGGGTTCCAGGGTCGCTCCGCCCGATTCTTTGTCGAGGGGGGCACCCCTGCAGGTGCCCCCCTACCGCGCCCGACCTGCCGCCCTCCGCGGGCTCCGGGCGGCAGGCGACGAGTGTGCTGTTAGCACGCTCGTCGGGGCGCTCTCCCCCCACCGGCAGCGAACCGGGGAAGGCCCCCCTCCTACTGGATGTCCCAGGCCAGCGCCGGGTAGAGCGTGTACACCCGGTCGGCCGACCAGCCGGGGAGGCCCTCCTCGCCGGTGAGGTCGAGGTCTTCCGGGTAGGCCCAGCCCAGCGCGGACAGCTCTTCTCCCTCGCCCCAGGCCACGAACCAGCCGAAGCTGTCGCCGGGGTGGGGATCGCCGTCGGCGAGCGCCTCGGGCACCTCGGCGATCGCGTAGATGGCGGGGCCGGCGTAGGCGTCGGCGGTGGCGATGTCGCCCTCGCAGTCGGTGCCCAGCTCCTCCACCTCCAGCGTGTAGGCCACGCGGCAGTCGGCGCAGTCGGCCACGGTGGTGGTGGCCCCGGTGAGGGTCTGGGCCCGGGTGCAGAGGTAGCCGTCGGCCCCGGCCTCGGGCGTCCAGCCGTCGGCGAAGAAGGCCCAGGCCTGGGTACCGGTGAAGCCGTTGTCGCTGGGGAGCACCGAGGCTTGCTGCAACGCCCACACCGGGGTGTCGCTGGCACAGGCGAGCAGGAGGATCAACATGCCGGCTGGGCTATCACAGCTTGATGTAGTACTCGCTGGTCTCGGCGCGGTTCCCCGCGGCGTCCTTCGACACCAGCGTGAAGTAGTAGGTGGAGCCGACGTTCCCGGTGAAGCTCAGCGCGTGGGCGGTGGTCAGCGAAGCATCGCCGTACTCGCCGTAGCCGGTGAAGTTCACGTGGGAGCTGGCGGGCTCGTCGGTGGTCCACTGCAACGTGAACTTGCTGCCCTGCGTGTAGCCGCTCACCGCCGAGATCGTGGGCGCCGTCGTGTCGGGCCCGGCACTGGGGGTGGTCTCCTCCTCGGGCGGCGGCGCGGCGCTGTCGACCCCGGCCACCGCCGCCGCGAGGTCTACCTGGCCGTAGCCGTAGCTGGTGTCGTAGCCGGCGCTGCCGAGATCGCGGGCGGTGTCGGTGAGCACCCGGTAGACGCCCTGGGGGCTGGTCTCCCCCGACGCGTAGAGCAGGGCGGCCGCCGCCGCGACGTGCGGCGTGGCCATCGAGGTGCCCTCCCAGAAGGTGTAGGTCCAGCGCCCGTTCTCGATGGTTTCCTGGAGAATGCCATCGGCGTAGCCGTCGCCATCGACGTCCTTGCCCAGGTCGCCGCCGGGTGCCACGAGGTCGATGCCGGTGCCGCGGTTGCTGTAGCCGGCCCGGGCGCCGCCCTGCCCGGTGGCGCCCACGGCGATGACCGTGTCGTAGCGGGCCGGGTAGCCCACGCTGCTGGCGTACTCGTTGCCGGTGGCGGCCACCACGGTCACGCCACGGTCGTAGGCGTAGCGGCACGCGTTTTCCAGGGTGGCCGAGGGGTATGCCGAGCCGAGGCTCAGGTTTGCCACCTTCGCGCCCTGGTCGGTGGCCCACACCAGCCCGTTGGCGATGGCGTTGATGTCGCCGGTGCCGCCGTCGCCGAGCACCTTCACCGGCAGGATCTTCGCGCCGGGCGCCACGCCGCTCACCCCCACGCCGTTGCCGGTGTTCTGCGCGATGGTGCCGGCCACGAAGGTGCCGTGGCCGTTGCCGTCGGTGGGGTTGTTGTCGTTGTTGTAGAAGTCGTAACCGGCGAGCACCGTGGCCAGGCCGTCGGGACCACCCGTGCGCACGCCGGTGTCGAGCACCGCCACGACCACGCCCCCGCCGGTGGTGGTGGCCCAGGCCTCGTCGGTGCCGATGGCGTCGAGGTTCCACTGGTAGCTGCGGTAGGGGTCGGTGCCCGCGATCCGGACCAGGTGGTTCGGCTCCACGAACTCCACGCGGTGGTCCATCTCGAGCTTCTCGATCACGTCGCGAACCCGGCGCTCGCGCTCGAAGCCCATCCGCCGCACCTCGATGCCGGCGATGGAATCCACCTCGGCGAGCTCGTTCTCGTCTTCGAGCTTCATCGCGTCGACCTCGTCGCCCCTCACCTTCACCAGCACCTCGCCGTCGAGGTAGGGCTCGGTGTCGACGAGCAACGGGGCCTCGTCGGTGGCGCAGGCGAGGGCGAGCAGCAGCATGGGGCCTCCCGGGGCAGCGCCGGGGGGAGCGCAATCGCCGTGCCAACGGTTCCCGCGACACAATTGCCGCGCGAGCGGGGCACGCGTGCCCCAGTCGCGGGGCGCCCCAGTGGGGTAGGAATGGGACATGGTGCTGGTCGACGGCCATGCCGACGCCCAACTGCCCGCGGACGACGCCGGGTTCACCCGGGGACTGGCCGCCTTCGAGACGCTGCGCAGCTACGGGCCGCGACTCTTCCGCCTCGAGGCCCACCTCGAACGCCTCGCCCGGAGCGCGGCGTTCATGGACGTCCCCTGCCCGCTCGACAAGTTGCGTCGCGACATTGTGCAGCTCGACATCGTGGATGACCAAGCCGTCAACCTGTTCCTCACGCCGAGGCATCGCGTGGTGATCTCGCGACCGCTCGACCACCGCCGCGTGGGGCGGGCCATTGCCGTGGCCACCGCCCCCTTCGAGCCGCCGCCCTGGCTGCCCGGCTGGGTGAAGCACACCAGCCGCGCTGGCTGGGAGCTGGCGGCGGCGCGTGCCGGTGCCGACGAGCTCATCTTCCTCGACGGCCGGGGCCACTGGACCGAGTGCAGCCGGAGCAACCTGCTCGCGGTCCGCGACGGCGTCGCGATCACGCCGCCGCTCGATGGCCGCATCCTGCCGGGAATCACCCGCGCCGCCGCGATCGACGCCGCGCGCGAGGCCGGCATCGAGCTGCGGGAGGCGCCGCTACCCGCCGCCCGCTACGACGAGCTCTACGCGCTCAGCACCCTCAAGGAGATCGCGCCCATCGAGATGATCGACGGGGCCCGGGCCGGTGAAGGGAGCGACGTGGGCTCCGCGCTCAGGCAAGCCCTGGCCGAGATTGTTGCGCGCGAGACTCAATCCGGCGGCCAGTGAACCGATGGGCGGGTGTACCCTAGGACCGTGCAGGTGAACGCTGAGCCCAATCGTGTCGCCGCCGGCTGCGGTGTGCTCTCTGCCCTGCTCAGCGTCCTGGGCGTGGCGCTGAGCCTCGACATCGAGGGGGCCTACCGCCCGGAAACCCTCGACCGCTGGTTCTACGCGGCCCAGCAGCACAGCGGCGCGGCGGCGTGGAGCGCGTGGTCGTTCACGCTGTCGATGGCGCTGTTGGTGCCATGGGTGTCGGGCCTCGCCCGCGCCATCGGCCCCTACGCCTGGCCGGGCGCCGCGCTCACGATGATGGCGGCGATCGTCAACGCCGGGGGCTCGATGCTCCCGTTCGTGGTCGTCACCCACCTGCCCCACGGCGAGGACGTGCTGGGGCAGACACTGCTCGCCATCGCGCTCACCGCCGACGCGCTGTTCAACCTGCTCTGGGGCGTGTCGATGGTGTTGCTCTCGCTGGGGATGGCCCGCGCCACGCACCTGCCGATGTGGCTGTCTGGCTGGGGGCTGGTGGCCGGGGTGATGACCATGGGCGTGGTCGGCCAGGCCTGGACGCCGGTGGCAGCGGACTTCCTCTTGCTCGCGGGGCCGGTGTGGCTCGGCTGGCTCGTCACCACCTGCGCCGTGATGTTCCGCCTGCCCCCCCGGAAGCCGCGCGCCGACCGCGACCCGGCTGGTCGCAAGCAGGACTTCCCCTACGTCGCTCGACAGTCGGCCTCGGCCAAGTAGCGGCGCTCGCGATAGCCCGGCGCGGTGAACGACCCGGGACGTCCGCTCCTGCTCGCCGCCGAGGCCCTCGCCCGCGCCCACGCGCGCAACGAGGGGCGCTGGGCGGCGGCGATCGCGGCGCTGGCACCCGCCGCCACGGTGTGGACCACCGGGCTCGGCAAGAGCGCGCTCGTGGCCCAGAAACTCGCCGCGACACTGTGTAGTTTCGGTCGGCGCGCCGTTTACGTCCACCCCGTCGACGCGCTGCACGGCGACCTCGGCGCGATCGGCGCCGGCGACGCCCTGGTGGCGGCCAGCCACTCCGGCCGCACGGCGGAGGTGCTCCGCCTCGTTGGCAGCGTGACGGTGCCGGTGGTGTCGGTGTGCTCGGCGGCCTCGCCCCTAGCTGAGTTAGCAGTCGCGACACTTGATTGCTCGGTAGACGAGGAGGCCGGCGGCGACGCGCCCGCCACCAGCTTCGCCGTGGCCTGCGCGCTGGTCGACAGCCTCGCGCTCGCGCTGCGCGAGGGCGACGCGCTGCACCACCCGGGGGGTCTCATCTCGCTGGCGCGCCGGCCGGTGCGCAGCCTGATGTTGCCGCCTCCCCTCGTTGGCCCCGCCACGCCACTCCTGGACTGCATCCCTCGCCTCGCGCAGGGCGCGGTGCTGGTGGACGGGGGCGGCATCTTCACCGACGGCGACCTCCGCCGGGCCGTGGGCCAGGACCCTTCTGCCCTGTCGCGACCGGTGGGCGAGTTCTGCACCCGCCACCCGGTGACGGTCCACGCCGACGATCCCGCCAGCGTGGCCCTCGATCGCATGGAGCGACGCGCCTCGCAGCTCAGCGTGCTGCCGGTGGTCGACGACGCGGGCACCTACGTGGGGCTGGTGCGCCTGCACGACCTCGTGCGGGCGGGGATGGGCGCGTGAGCTTCACCGTGGGCAACATCGTCGCCGGTCGTGACTTCTTCTTCATCCTCGGTCCCTGCGTGATCGAGGGGCCGGGCGTCACCGAGCGCGTGGCCGACGGCATCGCCGAGGCCTGTGCCCGTGCCGGGGTGCGCTGGGTGTTCAAGGCGAGCTTCGACAAGGCCAACCGCAGCTCGGCCTCGGCCGGTCGCGGCGCGGGCATCGACGAGGGGCTGTCGCGACTCGCACAAATCAGGTCGCGACTGGGCGTGCCCGTCACCACCGACGTACACCTGCCCGAGCAGGCCGCCGCCGCCGCGCAGGTGGTCGACCTGCTCCAGGTGCCCGCCTTCCTCTGCCGCCAGACCGACCTGCTCCTGGCCTGCTCGGCCACCGGCAAGCCGGTCAACGTCAAGAAGGGACAGTTCATGGCCCCGGGCCAGATGGCCGGCGCGGTCGACAAGGTAGGTCGCGACCGCGTGATGCTCACCGAGCGCGGGGCCAGCTTCGGCTACCACGACCTCGTGGTGGACTACCGCTCGCTCCCCCGGATGCGGGCCCTCGGCGTGCCGGTGTGCTTCGACGCCACGCACTCGGTGCAGTCGCCCGGGGGCGGCGGCGACAAGACCGTGGGCGACCGGCAGTACGTACACGCGCTCGCCCGCGCGGCGGCAGCCGTGGGCATCGACGCGCTCTTCGCCGAGGTACACGACGACCCGGACAACAGCCCCTCCGACGCCGCGAACATGCTGCGCCTCGGCGACCTCGAGGCCCTGCTCCGCGACGTGCTGGCGATCCGGGACTACTGCGCCCGCGACGCCACGAGCCGGGTGTAAGCCTCGCGCTCCCAGGCCTCCGCCTGCGCGTTGGCCTCCTCGATGCTCCGGTGCCGGTACACGCCGGGTGGGAACCGGATCGGCGCCAGCCGGTCGGCGAGCCGCCACACCTCGCGGATGGTGCTCCAGAGCCGGGGGTCGCCCGGGTTGACCCAGGCGGCCTCCTCGGCCTCGTCGAGGGAGCGGAGGCGGCGCACGGGCACCTAGTCCTTCACCCCGAAACGAGCGCGGAGGCGGGCGGCGTCCGCGTGATCCTGCGGCCTGACCGTGCCGGCCTTCATCCGGACCAGCGTCGTTGGCGTCGCGACAGGAATGGAAACACCATCGACGACGACGGGCGACGCCTCGATGTCGTCGTAGCTCCAGGCATCCCCGAGGCGGGCGACGATATCGACGTGGAAGAACCCGGTGGGCGGCACGTATTGCACCGCGGGGTAGGCGCCCGCGAGGTCGTCCTCGGTGATGCCGGCGATCTCCGGGTCGTGGAAGACCGAGTCGAGCGCCAGCCGCAGCCGGGACACGTTCTCGGCGTCGGGCGCGACGAAGATGTCGAGGTCGCGCGTGGCTCGCGGCAGGCCGTGGAGGTTGAGCGCCACGCCGCCAACCACCTTGTAGCGCACGCCCGAGGCGTTGAGTGCGCGGAGCAAGGACAAGACGAGGTCGGCATCCACGCGGGCAGTCTACCCCGCCGCGAAGCCGTAACGTTCGCCGCCCTGGAGTCCCGGGAGGCGGTCGCGGGGGAGGAGGCAGCTGCGCACCGCCCAGAGCTCGGGAAACACGCGGTAGGCCGCCGTCTGGTCGAGGTAGTCCACGCCGGAACTGCCGCCGGTGCCCACGCGGCGACCGATGGTGCGCTCCACCATCCGGGCGTGCCGGTTGCGGAACAACAGCAGTTGTTCCTCGAGTTCGCACACCGTGTCGAGCAGCAGCCGGGGCCACGCGAGCAGCGGCAACTCGCGATAACTCTCGATGAACAACAGCCCCGCCCGGGCACGCCGCGCCTCGCGATCGTCGGGGGTGAGAAACGCGCGGGTGGCGGCGAGGCCAGCCTCCACCCGGGCGGTGATCGCCGGGCGATCGTTCTCCGAGAGCGCCCGCACCAGGGTCTCGATGCCCTCGCGCTGGTGCGCCTCGGTCTTGGCGAGGTACTCGGCGAGGAAGGCATCCACCACGGTGTCGTCGCCGGCGTCGCCGGGGGTCGATCCCATGATCGGCGTGCGGCGCAGCCAGGCCATCACGGCGGTGTGGAGCGTGGTCTCCACCATCGCCGCCTCCAGCTTGCCCACGACCCGCGCGCTCGCCGGGGAGTGCGACTGCGCCTTGATGTGGGCCAGGGGGTCGGTGCCCGCGTACTTGATGCGTTGATCCTGCCGGAGGCCGAGCACCAGCTCCAGCTCCCGCATCTGGAAGCTCTGGAAGCCCGAGGAGGGGACGAGCTTGTCGCGGAAGTCGAGGAAGTCCTGCGGGGGCAAGGTCTCCATCACCGCGAACTGCTCCACGCACAGCCGCAGGATCGCGTTCACCCGCCCGAGGTGGTGTACCACGAACGGCACGCGTTCTTCCGGCAACTTCGGCGCGGCGAGGTGGTCGCGCGCGAGGCGCAGCTGCGAGAGCACCAGCTTGAACCACAGCTCGAAGCTCTGGTGTACGACGATGAAGTGCAGCTCGTCGGGGCTCGGCTGGCCGTCGAGGCCCCCTTGCAGCTCGAGGAGGTCGGGGAGGCGGAGGTAGTCCCAGTAGGTCGGGGTGGCCATGCGGAGCCCCTATTCAGCGCCGCCACGTGATGGGCATGCCACCGGTGGCGTACACCATGCCGTCGCTGGCGATCCACAGGGCCTCCACGCCCAGCGCCTTGACCATGGCGGCGGCGCCCGCCGGACCGGCCACCATGATCGCGGTGCTGGCCGCGTCGGCCAGAGTGGCGTCGGCGCTCACCACGGTGACGGCCCGCAGCCCACGGGCCGGCCAGCCGGTGCCGGGGTCGATGATGTGGTGGTAGCGCACGCCGTCGCGCTCGAAGTAGCGCTCGTAGTCGCCGCTGGTCGACACGCTGGCGTCGCTCACGCCGAGCAGGGCCAGGGCGCTGCTGGCCTCGCCGTCGGGGTCGCGCACGCCCACGCGCCAGGGCTGGCCCTCGGCGTTGTGCCCGGCGGCGTACACCTGTCCCCCGGCGCTCACGAGGAAGTCGCGACGGCCGTGCTCGTCGAGGTACTGCCGCGCCCGGTCGAGCGCCCAGCCCTTGGCGATGCCGCCGAGCCCGATCTTCATCCCGGCCTCGGGCAAGCGCACCGTGTCGCTGCCCAGCTCCACGCGGGCGTAGTCGATCAACGGCAGTCGCGACGACACCTCGGCGGCGGTGGGCACCCGCCGCGCGCGGAAGTCCCAGAGGTCCCACAGGGCGGCCCAGGTGAGGTCGAACTTGCCGCCGGTGAGCTGGCTGATCTCGATGCCCCGCTTCACCAGCGCGTGGGTGGGCGCGGGCACCGCCACCGGCTCGCCCCCGGCGGCGGCGTTGACCCTCGCCAGCGGCGAGCCCTCGCGCCACTCGTTGGCCTCCTCCTCCACCGCCCGGAAGATGGCGAAGACCCCGGCCGCGTGTACGGCGGCCTCGGCGTCGTCGGGGAGGGTCACCTCCACGCGCGTGCTCATCGCCTCGCTGCTGAAGCTCCGGTTGGCGGGCAGCGCGAGGGCGACGAGCAGGAGGGTCATCGACTCTCGATGAAGGCTATCAGCGCGTCGATGTCGTCGGGGCCCAGGTGGCTGGTGCCGCCGTGGGTGTCGGGGATCCCGTCGCGCTCGTTGAATCCCTTCTCGCCGTCGCGCAGGGCGGGGTGGCCCGGGGTGCAGAGCACCTCCCGGAGCCCCTGGGCGCGACCGTCGTGCAGCATGCGCGGGGCGCGGTCCCAGGCGCCGCGCAGTTGCGGGGGGTTGAAGCGCACGTTCATGAGGTCGTCGCAGGCGAAGGGGTCGTCGGTACAGGCATCCTCGCCACACATCTCCGTGCAGGTGTCTTGCTCGGCGGTGGGGAAGGTGGCCATGAATCCGTCGGACAAGAGATCGAGGTTGGTGCCCGCCTCGTCGCGCATGGGCGACACCACCGGCGGCATGACCATGGCGAGGCCGTCGGGGTTGTACATCGTCGACACGGTGAAGGCCGGCGCCGGGTGACAGGTCGCGCAGGCCGTGGCCTTGTCGTTGAAGATGGCCTCGCCACGCTCCACCACCGTGGTGTCGGGGTCGTTGGGGTTGGGCAAGAGGCCGGGGTTGCGCAGCAGGAAGACGCCGAGCGACCGGGTGATGCCTTCCAGCGTGAGCGGCAGCGGTTCGCGTTCCAGCGTGACCGGGTCCTCGAGGTACACCGCGTCGCCGAAGGTGGTGTCGCGACCCATGACCTCGAGCGCGCGGGCGAGGAAGAAGGCGTCGCGCGTGACGTACTCGGTGGGCCAGGGCGAGCGGAACTCGGTGTCGCGCGAGGGCAACAGGGCGTCGGTGGAGCCGGCGGCGGTCTCGGTGAAACACTCGTCGGGCGGGTTGGTGGCGCAGTCGGCGGGGGCGCCGTCGGGCCAGAGCGTGTAGTCCTCGCAGCAGAAGTTCTCCACGCGGGCGAACTCGTTGATCACCGGGCGGAAGTTGGTCTCGTCCATCGCGCCCTCGAAGAACCAGGGGCGAGTGTCGTAGGCGCCGCGGTAGGCCGCCACCATGCGCGCGTTCACCCCCGCGTGGCGCGCCAGCGGCATGCCGATGGCCTTGTTGAGGTTGCCGCCCTCGCGGTGACACATCACGCAGGACTGGTCGCCATCGACGGTGAACGGCCCGGTGACGTTGTTGAACAGCTCGCCGATCTCGGCGTCGGTGGCGGGGAAGGCGCCGTCGCGCGTGTCGCCCACGGTGTAGCGTTCCACCAGTTTACCGGCGCGGAAGCGGGCCAGGGTCTCCGCGAGGCGCTCCACCACGAGCACGTCGCCGCTGTCGGTCACCGCGAGACCGTGGGGGCCGTGACCGGTCTGCGACACCGGCCCGGGGCTCAGCGCGCCGGTGGCCGCGTCGATGGTGAAGGACTGGAGCTGGTTCGAGGAGGAGTAGTCCACCCACACCGTGTCGCCGTCGACCACCACCTGCTCGGGCAGGGCGCCGCCCACGATCCACGTGTCTTGCGACGGCAGCTCGTCGCCGTAGAGCGCGGTGTCTGCGGGGTGGATGTCGCGGAAATCCATGCAACACATGGTGTCGGAGGTGTAGCGGTGCGCGATCTCGCCCGTGCGCGCGTCGATCACCGCGATCTCCGACTGGAGGTCCTGGAAGTTGACATTCGGGGTGCCGTCGCCCGGCTCGCCGTCGCCGTTGCTGTCGGGGCCCTCGTGGGGCAGGTTGTGGCGCGAACTCGACAGGGTGGCCACCACCAGCCAGTCGCCGGCGAATGCGAGTCCGTTGGCGGGCGCGTCGAGGTCGATGCTGGCGACGTGCTCGCGGGCCACGCGATCGTAGAGATCGACGCTGAGGCCGGTGACGTTGGCCACCGCCACGCGGGTGTCGGACACGTCGACATCGCGGGGGTTGACGCCCGCGTCGAGGTAGCCCACCGCCACGCGCTCCTTGCCATCGAAGTCCCACACCTCCACCCGGTCTTTCCAGCGATTGGTCACCCAGGCCTCGGTGCCATCGGGCGAGAAGGCGATCTCGGCAGCGTAGAAGTCCGTTTCCAGGCGGTCGATCTCGCCGGTGTCCGGGTCGACCTGCGTCACCCAGTTGCCGTAGCGACCGGTGGCGAGAAACCAGCCGTCGGGGTGTACGTCGATGCCCGCGGGGCTCGGGCCCACCTCCCAGCGCACCACCTCGCCGGTGCCGAGGTCGACGTCTGCCACCTCGCAGCTCGGCTCGTCCACCTGGCCCTGGAGCGCGACATAGGCGTGGTTGTTGGCGGTGGCCACCTCGGTGGGCTTGTCCCTGTGGGGCTGCGGCGACCACAGGGGATCTTCCGAGGTCATCGGATTTTCATAGGGGCTGAGCGTGCGCCACGGTTGCTCGGCGCAGGCGAGGAGCAGCCAGGGCATCAGGGCTCTCCGCTGTCGGAAATGTACCCGGAGTCATCCGGGCAGATGGGCTCGTCGCCGGTGTGCATGCAGGGGTCCTCGTCCACGAGGATGGCGGCGCCCTCCACGGCACAACTCGCGTTCTCCGCGCTCACCCGCACCGCCACGCGCGCGGATCGGTCGAGGTAGTAGCTGATGTAGTTGCTCGTGAAGAACACGAGGATCGGGTCGGTGATGCCCCCGTTGACGTACACCAGGGGCTGCGATCCGGACACGGCGTCGGTGCCCTCGGGCTCCACCACCATCGTGGCGGTGAGCGGGCTCGGGGCGTCGTCGGCGACCTTGAGTTGGAGCTGCGCCAGCACGAAGCCCTGGAACCCCATCTCCATTTCCAGCGTGCTCGCGAGCGGCTGCCAGCCGGCCTCGGTGGGCACCCCCAGCTCGCAGGCGAAGGTGGTGGTCTCGGCCTTGCCCGTGCCGGTGTCCTCGGCGCCGGTACACGCCAGGAGCCAGATGAAGCTACCAGACAGCATCGAAGCCTCCACCCACGATCCAGCCGTTGCGCTCGGGCAGGGCGGCGTAGTTCGGGTATTCGAACCACAGCCTCGCCAGGTGGGCGTCGAGCGCCACCTTCTGGGTCTTGAACAGCCCGAAGAAGTTCCACCGCGCCCGGAGCCCGGCCTTCCACTCGGTGAAACCCGACAGCTCGCGGTCGGCCGTCCGGTACTCGCTGGGGCCGGCGTAGCCGTCGGCCCAGAAGCTCGCCGGGCTCTGCACCACGCCGCGGCCCTCGACCCGCAAGTGCCCGCGGCCCTCGAAGAAGGCGCCGGCCAGCGCGAGCGTGCCGGTGTGACCGGACACCTGCCAGGTGTCGGCGTAGTAGCGATAGTAAGCATGCACCGCGTAGTCGTTGCCGAGGGCCTGCGAGATCGAGCCCGACGCGGCGCTCTTGGCGCGGGTGCCGGGGTGCCGCTCGGGAAGGAACACGCTGCCCTGGGGCACGTAGCGGTAGGCGCTCGCGAAACAACCGAAGGCGGGGTCGCAGCTGGCGTAGCCGCCGGTCACCCGCAGCGCGGCGGTGGTGGTGGGGCCGAGGATCTGGGTGTAGCCGAGGTCGAGCGCGGTGTCGATCGACGTCCCGGCGAGGTCGGGATCGGCGCGCGTGCCGTCTTGCACCCAGCCCACGCTCGCCCCGGCGTTGAGCCGCGTGCTGTCTTCGTTCAACGCCGTGGCCGCGCCCGCCGATCCGAGCACCACCTGGTGGTCGCTCTCGGTGCTCCCCGTGAGCGCGGCCGTGTAGCTCCACGCCTTGGAGGGGGCCCACTCGACGTCGACGGTGCCGCCGTTGCGCGTTTCCGAGAAGGGCGTGGCGCTCGTCACCGCGTCGGTGGCGATCACCGGGGTGGCACCCGACACGAAGTCGGCGGTCCACAAGGCGCCCACCGTCACCTTGCCGGCCCCCACCCGCGCGCGCGCCGACGGCGCCCAGGCGGTGATGCCCTCGTCGGTGTACACGTTGAACTGCGCCCCGGCGGCGTCGGCGTGCAGCGTGTCGCTGTCAGCGGCGATCGCCGCCGCGATCAGTTGCAACCACACGGGACCCCCGCCGAGGCCGTGGCCCCGCTCATGCCCTCGCGCGTGTCGTGCACGTGCAGGTCGAAGGTGGCGCCCAGCGGGTCGGGATCGAAGGCCATCTGCTCGGTCAACAGCGGCGCGCGCTGCCAGGTGGGCACGTGTACGCAGGCCAGGAGCAACAGCCAGATCATTCCACACCTGCCCAGTCGGCGAGCGCCATCCAGCCGGGGTCGGAGCGGTCGAGGTAGACGACCAGCTCCTCGCCGTGGACGAGCCCTCCCTCGGCGGGATCGAGCGGCTTCAACAGGAGCAGGCTCTGGGCCGGGTCGGACGCGCTGAGGAAGGCCCGCGAGCGGTCGAAGTTGAGGCGGTGCTCCTCGTCGCTGAGCGCGGCGTCGACGTAGGTGTCATCCGGGTCGGCACGGTGGAAGTGGACCGCGTACACCTCGTAGGGACGGTCCACCGAGCCGTGGCAGCTCGGGTTGGCGCAGCTCGCGCCCAGCTCCGGCTCCACCTCCGCGTAGAACTCGGCGGTGTCGGCCTCGGGAAGCTCGCTGTCGCCGGGACCGGTCACGCACGCGAGGAGGGCAATCATGGCACCTCCCAGGGGGCGCCCAGGTCGATCCACGTACACAGGGTGGCGAAGTCGTGAGGGCTCAACTCGCCGTGCGCCTGCCCGCCGAGCTTCGTCACCAGCGTGCTCGACCCGGCGCGGCCGGGCTCCAGGAGCCCCCTCTCGAACAGCGCCACGTAGCCCTCGTCGAACTCCGCCAGGGGCGTGCTGTCGAGGCGCAAGTCGCCGGCCGGGTCGGTGGCCGAGTGACAGGACCGGCAACTCTCCAGCAACGGCGAGATGTCGTCGACGTAGTCGAGGGTGCGGCGGGTGTCGTTGCCAAGGGCGGTGGGCTCCAGCGGGCGCCGGGGATCCTGGTCCTCGTAGCGCGACAGCGTGAGCGAGGCGGTGGTGGTGACGTCGGGCTCGACGAACACGTTGTCGGGGTCGCCATCGAGCGCCCCGTGACAGGCGGCGCACAGGGTGGCGTAGGCGGTGCCATCGCCCTTGCGGAGCCCCTGCTTCAGCGTCTGGCCCGGGGCCACGTAGAACCATCGGTTGTGGTCGGTGCCCACGGCGAAGCCCTGCGCGTCGAGGGCCTGCACCCGGAAGCTCACCCCCACCGGCACCTCGGTGTAGAGGGTGCCGTCCTCGGCCAGGGGGAACTCGGCGAGGATGCGCGCCGCCGCGTAGCCGCCGAGGCCGGTGGTGCTGGCGCGATCTCCCCACTCGGGGAGCGGCGTGACCTCGCCCGGGGCCTGCGCGATGGCCTCGACGAGCCGCACCGCCACGATGTCGTCGCGCACCGGGCGCGGTCCCGTGGGGGGCAAGGCGGTGAGCACCGCGTCGATGAGCGCCAGGCCGTTGTGGACGTAGGTGCCGGTGTCGGCCTCGGGGTCCCACTTGCGTTCCTTGAGCGGCGCCGGCTGGCGCAGGTAGACGGGGACCGGATCGTAGACGGAGACATCGGACTCGACCAGCGTCTCGGCGCTGCTGATGACCGGACCACTGCCATCGCTCGACTCGGTGACGGTGAATCGCACCACTCGGTAGCGCGGCAACGCCGCGCCATCGCCGAGGTCGAAGGGGCCCTCGGCCACGGCCGCCACGAAGCGCCCGTCGGGAAGCGCCGCCGGGTCGCGGTAGAAGCGCGCGGTGGTGCCCATCTCCGCCGCGTCCGGGTCGAGTCGGCTGACGGGGTCGGCGTAGAAGGGGAGCGCCGCCTCGCTGCCACTCGGGATCTCCGGCCCGAAGTTACGATCCACCACGGCGAGGCGCCCGGCCTCCCAGGCGTTGCCGAGGTCGCCGATCACCGCGAGGAAACGACCGTCCGGTAGCTCCACCATGTCGTAGGTGAGCGTCTCGACCGGGGAGATGCCGAAGTGCTGGTGGTACTCGGTGGACAGGTCGGGCGGGAAACGGAAGGGGTGGGCGAAGCTCTCGCCGGGGATGGCATCGCGCAGGGCGGTGAACAGCACCTCGCCCCCGTGCTCCTCGCCGTGCACCGCGAAGGTGGTCTTGCGCTCGATGTGGGGTGTCCACGTCCAGCGGGTGACTTCCAACGTGCCCGGGTCGACGCTGTAGATCTCGGTGTCGAGCCGCTCGCCGTCGTCGGCCAGCTTGCCCTCGCGGTCGGACACGAACCACACCTCGCCGTCGGGGCCGAAGCTCGGGTCGCGATCCGTCCCCGGGCCGCTGGTGATCTGGGTGAGCGCGCCGGTGTCGCGGTCGAGCATCCACACGTGGTGGTGGCTCTCACCTGCCTCGCGCCGCGCGAAGGCGAGGTAGCGTCCGGTGGGGTCCACGGCGGGATCGCGCGTGTCTTCGCCGCCGAGATCGAGCGCCACCAGCCCCTCGGCCTCGCTGAACCACGCGATGCGGGCGCTGTCGACCGGGTCGAGCACGAAGGGATCGGCCGGGGCCACCTCGCCCACCACCACGAAGTAGCCCTCCACGGCGTCGCCACAGGCGCCCCCGAGAGCGGCGCGCTCGGCGCAGGCCCAGGCCTCGATGGCCTCGATGGCGGGGTCGTCGTCCATGAAGAAGAAGGTGGTGTTGCCGCCCTTGTGGACGATGCCGCCCCGGTGCATCGGCACGCCCTTCCGCAACAGTCGCGACATCGACGCATCGCCGTCCATCGAGATCATCGTGCGGGCCTCGGCGTAGTTGTCGTGCGTGGCCTGCCGCGGGAAGGTGCCATCCACGCCGGGATCGAAGCGGAAGGGGATGGCCGCCGACACCCCGTGGCAGTTGCCCTGCATGCAGCCTCGCGCCGCGAGCATCGGCTGCACGGTGTCGGCGTAGAGTGTCTCGAGCGGGGTCAGCGGCTCGGCCACCTCGCCACCCTCCGACTCCATCTCGATCCAGGCGAGGACCGACTGGTAGCCCGGGTCGTCGGGGCTGTGGAAGTTGTCGCCGCCGTAGTGGGGCAGGCCGCCGAAGGTGGCGCTGAGCGGCTTGCGCAGCAGCGTGGAGTAGGCGGGCGACTCGTCGGTGTTGGCCACCGCCAGCGCCCTGGCGTAGGCAGCGTCCGGGTCGGTGATGTGACTGTCGCCGTCGGTCTGGAAGTAGGTGTTGGCGGGGTCGGGCGGCGGGGGATCGTCCGGCCCCACGCCGTGGCAGGTGGAGGCGGCGCAGCTCCGCTCCAGCACGGGGAGTACCTCGGCGTCGAACACCTCGCGGGGCGTGGGCGGCGCGCAGGCCAGCAGGAAGATCACGGGCTCACCAGGGCGCGCACCTGGGCCTCGATGCTCTCGACATCGGCGGCGTTCATCGCGCGGAAGAGGGTGGAGGTCACCTGGCCGTGGGCGTCGATGACATAGGTGGCGGGGAGGCTCGGCGCCGAGAGGGCCCGAGGCAAGAGCCCCTTCGGGTCGTGCGCGAGTGGCATTTTCAACCCGAGCCGTGACACCACGCCGCTGGCGGGGCCCCACGCGGTGTCGACCGACACCGCCACCACCGGAGCCACGCCCGCGAGCCGCGCGGAGAGCTGGTCGAGCAGCGGCAGCTCGTCGAGGCAGGGCGCGCACCAGCTCGCCCAGAAGTTGACAACGGCGGGTTTACCCAGGAGCGCGGTGGCGCCCGTGGGACCGGTGAGCTGGCTCGCCGGGAACGCCGTCGTGGCGGCCTGGGCCTGGGCCACCAGGGGGAGCGACGCCACCGCGCCACAGTCCTCCACGGGCTCGTCGCCCTCCCCGTAGCGCACGATCGTCCCGTGTTTCTCGCCGCCATCGAAGAGGTTGCCCCCGACGAAGTACACGCTGTCACCGTGTTTCCACGCCGCGTGCAGGTGATCGGCGGTGAGCGGCGTGCCCGGCACGATCCACTCGTCGCCGTCGAGCCCGCCCACCACGCCGAAGTTCCCCGCCACCCAGGCTGGCTCGCCGGGCGCCGTCCACACGCCGTTGAGCGGCTGGCCGAGCGCCGAGGCGTCGAGCTCGGTCCACGCGGCGCCGTCGTAGTGCCAGAGCTCCGGTTGGCCGAGGCCGCCGACCGCGTACACGTCGCTCGTGTCGCGACCGCGTACCGTCAACAGGTGGCCGCCGCCGAAGTCGACGGGCGACAAGCTCTCGCCGTCGTAGGTGTAGGCCACGTTGTCGCCCACGACGAAGCCGTTCCACGCCTTGTAGACGGCGCCCGGCAAGTCGCTGGCCAGCGCGCTCCAGGCCCCGTCGCGACGCCGCCACGCCTCGCCCACGCTGCCCTCGCTCGCCGAGCGGCCGCCCACCGCGATCACGTCGCCGCCCTCCATCCACGCGCCGTAGAGGGTGGCCTCGGTGGGCACGTCTTCCCGGGTGCGCACGCCGTCGTGACTGTACACCACCAGCCCGCTCTCTCCCACCGCCACCCAGTCGTTGCCCTCGCCGTGGATCCACCACGGGGTCTTGTCGGCGAAGTCGGCCTCCACGCAGAGCTCGCCGCCGTCGAGGCGCGCGAGGATGCCGGCCCCGCCGCCGATCTGGCCGCCCACCATCAAGAGCGCCTCGCCCTCGCTCCACGCGGAGAGCAAGGCCCCGCCCCCGACATCGCTGGCGACAAGGGAAAAATCGGCGCCTGGCGCGGCACTCTCGACGGGCTCCGTCGAACAGCCGAGGGCAAGGAGCGGAAGCAGGGTCACGCCCCCTGCTTAGCGACGAGAAAAGGGGCGGCGAGTCGGTAGGTCGACCGATGGCGGGCGAGGAAAAACCGTGCCTAGTCGGACGACACCAGCGCGTAGAGCATCGCCCGCCAGTCGGTGGCCATGTCGCGCGCCGGGTGGGTCCAGGCCTCCAGGTCGACACGCAGGGCGAGCGGCACGTCGGTACGCGCGAGGCTTCCCGCGAGCAACACGCCGCTATTGAGCACCACTTCGCCGAGGAATGGATCGACCTCCACGCGCCCTTTGAGCCGCCCCACGGCGGCGTTGGCCACGGTGCCGCCCAGGGCCACGCCCGCGTCGAGCACCAGCGCACCCGTGGCAGCGGTGTCGCGGTTCACGCTGGAGTACACCACCTCGGTGCGGCCGCCGAAGGTCAGGCCGGCGTAGGCGCTCGCCGGGGCCACGCCCGCGAGGTCGAGGAGGTTGATCATGCCCTCGCCGCCCATGTCGGCGCGGAAACGCTCGCCGGTCCAGGTGCTGCCCGCCACCCGCAAGAGCGGCGTGCCGAGCAGGAGCTTGCGCTTCTTCGCCCCGGGGTCGGTGGCGACACCCAGCTCGGACTGCTGGTTCTGGTCGCCCTTCGACACCGGCTTGCGCTCGGTGATGAAGGTGGGCGTCCACCCGCCCACGCTGAAGTTCCACGCCCGGACCACGTTCTCGCTGGCGTCGGGACTGCCGAACAGCACCCACGCGTCGAAGTCGCCCGCGAGGTGGCTCAGCGCGAGGCCGCCGGCGAGGGCCCCGTCCTGGTTGGTGGCCCCCGCCGCGCCGATGCCGCCGGCGTCGAGGATCCCGTCGGCGTGGGCGAGGTCAGCGAGGAGCGCGAGGAGCATGGGGGCGGGTGTATCGCGGGGGGTGGCGGCCGGGGCGATGAGGACATGGCCGCGAGCAGCGGACTCGCTGGGGGTGGCGGCCAGGGCGGTCGCGACATGCCCGCGAGCGGCGGATTCCCGGGGGGTGGCGGCCGGGGCGGTCGCGACATGCCCGCGAGCGGCGGATTCGCTGGGGCTCGCGCCCGAGCCCGGGAGAATCCGCCGCCTTGGCCGCCTCTCTCGCGCCTGGTCCGCCGTGGCGACGCGCCGAGACACGGAGGAAGCTTGGTTATCTCGGAAGGTACGCGCATAACCAGTGTCGCGACACGCTCGCGAGCGGCGGATTCCCGGGGGCTCGCGCCCGAGCCGGTGAGAATCCGCCGCTGTTCCGGGGATGGCGTCCGCGGCACGGGGGGGCCCCAGGTGCAGCAGGGCGAGCCGTGCGGCGCCGCCGTGGCCGTGGGCATGGCCTGCGCGCGTTGATGCTGTCCCTCCCCGGCGCGCCCGCCCCCCTCCCTCACTCCGGGCACCGCCCGATGATGTCGCTCCACGTCACCGCCGAGGCGGCCAGATCCCAGGTGGGCACCGCCGTGAGATAGCCTGGGTCGAGGTGGCCGCGGTCCACCAGCCACTGCAAGAAGTCCACGTCGAGCGCGCGCAGGTGCACGATCGCCTCGGCGCGCGTGGGGACCGCCTCGCCCAGGTACCAGGTGCGCGTCACGTGGTTGTAGTCCTGTCCATCGAGGCCGAGGAGCAAGTTCGACTCGTAGCTCACCGCGTCCCAGGCCGCGTGTGTCTCGTTGCCGTCGGCGTCGAAGATGCGGTCTCCAAACCACCAGAGCTCGTCGGTGTCGCCCGAGAGCACCGCCTCGCCCTCGGGGACGTTTCCCGACTCGAAGAGCAGCGTGTCGCCCTGGTAGGCCGCGATCTCCACCCAGCCCCGGCGATGCTGGGCCGCGCCGCTCGGCCAGCTGTGGCCGGCGGCCACGTTCTCCAGTCGCAGGCGCATCTCCACGCCGTTCTCGCTGGCGCACACCAGGAGGTCGGCGAGCACCGTGGGGTCGAGGCGCTCCTGGATCATCTCCGCCTGCGCCTCGCGCCCGGGGAACTCGATGAGCGCGGTGTCGACGGCGGGGAAGCTGTGGTCGTGGACCCGTCGCTCGGGGGCGCCGTCGCTGATCGCGGCGCGGCCGTCGTAGCCGTCCATGTGACAGTTGCCGCACGTCTGCTGGATCCCCGAGGTGGCGGTGGCGTACTGGGTGGCGTTCCACTCCACCCAGGTGCGCTCCAGTTGCATGCCCGACGGCACCACCACGTCGTGACAGCTCCCGCACAGGTCGGAGCTCTGGAGCTCGGTGCGGTCGTGCAGGGGCGAGTAGGCCGACTCGTGGGCCGCCGTGGGGACAGGGTCGGAGACGCTGCCGCGTTGCACGAGATCGCTCGCGTGGCCCAGCCCGTTGTTGAACATGTCGCCCACGCGGTCGACCGTGTGACAGTAGGTACAGCCGATGCCGCGTACCGAGGCAGGCAGCGAGTCGATGTCGAGGCCGTCGGCGGTGAGCTCCATCTGCGCGGCGGTGGGCGCGTGACAGTCCACGCAGAAGGTGCCGAGGGCACCGCCGGTGGCCTCCTGCCCCGCCGCGTTGAGCGCGATGAACACCGGGTCGTAGGAAGAGTAGGCATGCATCGAGCCCTGCCACTGGTCGTAGTGGTCGGGGTGGCAGCCCGCGCAGGTGACAGGGTCGAGCGCTTGTTCCTCGGTGAGCGGCGGCTCCGGTTCGGGGTCGGGCGCGCATGCGAGGAGGAACACTAGCCCTCGATGCAGAACAGGAAGTCGACCGAGTCGCTGCCGCTGCTGCCAGCGGCGTTCACGGTGTACTGCCAGACCCCGCCCATGAACAGGTTGAAGCTCTCCGACACGTAGCTGCCGTCGCCGCTGCCGGCGGTCGCGACCACGGCGGGGTTCGTCCCGTGGCCGTGCTCCGGCATCACCGGCTCCAGGGTGACGGTGAGGTCGCCAACCCCGGCGCCGCCCTGCTCCACGCGCACCGTCAGCACGTTGTCGCCCTTGTCGGGCGGGTCGGGCTCGCTGGCCACGAGCACGAAGTCGTAGGTGGCACCCGCACGGGAGATCCCCGCCGACCAGGTGTCGGTCTCGAGGTCGCCACAGACGGTCACCTCGGCGCTGTCGCCGGTGTCGGCGGCGCCGGCGGAGTCGGCGGAGTCGGGGGCGTCAGTACAGGCGACCAGGAGCACGAGCATGGGGCATTCTTACCACCAGGGCCGCGCGTCGGCGACGGTCAATCGACCGAGGACCCGGCGGATCTCCTGGCCGTGGAAGAAGGCCGGGTAGGTGGCCAACATCGCGAAGGGGAAGACCCCGAGGCGCATCGTGGCCGCGATCCCGAGGTGCATCCCCACGCCCAGCAACAGCCACCCGGGGACGATGTCGAGCCGGTTGAACTGCGCCCGCAACCAGCCCGGCCGCTCGCGGGTGTGTCGCGACCAGTAGGCGTATGGAACGAGACAGGCCCCCAGCTCGAAGGCCATCGTCGCCCCGGTGAGCAACTGCGTGAGCGGGTAGTAGCGTTGCAGCCAATCGAAGGCGTGCCGCGCCACCGCCATGTCCTGCAACACGATGAAGAGGGCCGAGAAGCCGCCCCAGGGCCACCAGGCCACGCCGGCCTTCTGCACCCCCGCCATGAAATAGAGGCCCACCACCTGCAAGATCAAGAGGCGCCGCGGCCAGGCCGCGATGCGCTCGCGACGACCGAACAGCAGAGCGTCGATGCCCCAGCGTCGCGAGGCGCCGGAGAAGGCGAGGATGAGCAGGACGTCGCGGAAGAAGGTGTCGATGCCGCGATCGGCGGCGGGCAAGACCTGGGCGAACTGGGCGTACACCAGGACCGTCGCGAGGCTCGACAGCGGCAAGCACAGGCCCAGCGACACCGCCATGGTCGACGCGCACAGCACCCAGAAGGCCCCGCGGGTGGTCGCGACGGTGGGCGCGAACCACTGGTAGAGCAGGGGGACGGCGGTGCGGTGCTCGGGGTCGCCCATGCCGCCCGCGTCGCCCGGCCCCCACAGCGGGATCACGAGGTGCAACTGGTGTACCTGCCAGAAGTCCCAGAGGAAGACCAGCGGCAGCACCACGCGCACCAGCACCAGCGGGAGCGGGTCGTCGTCGCCCTCCCAGAGCGCGCGCCACCGGGCCCACGTCGCGGTCACGGGCGCCGCCGGATCTCGGGGAAACGGTCGCCCACCTCCTCCAGGACGGTCGCCGACTCGCCGGGCTCGTAGGTGTGCAGGCGGATGAACTTCACCCGCACGGTGTGTGCCTCCGGGTAGGCGGCAAACACCTCGGCCGCCGCCCAGGACGCGAAACGATCCCAGGTTCGACCCGCCTTCTCGCTCTGGCCGTCGTACACCGCACGCACGCGGCGGTACACCAGCGCGTCGGCTCGGAACTCGTGCTCGGGGTCGAGCGAGGCGTACACGCGACTCCACTCGTCGCCCTGTTGCACCTCGATCACCAGGCGCGCCGGCCAGCGATCGGGATGGGTGAACAGGGCCCAGTTCTGGCCGGTCTGGGTGAGCTCGAACAGGGGTCGCGCCGGGGCGGTGAGCCACGCACGGGCGCGCGCGCCCAACTCGGCCAGCGCGAAGGCCGCCTCGGTGAGCTGGGCCTGGGAGCGGTGAATGCCGAGGCCCGCGAGGCCCCGCTGCCAGCGCGCGATCTCGTCCTGCGCGGAGGGCTTGTCGTAGTTCTCCCGCTTGGCGCCGCGGGGCAGCGGGAGCGCCTCCACCGTGTTGAAGAAGACCACTGCCAGGAGCAGGGCCGCGCGCCCGTCGGCGGCGGTCACCGGGGCGGGAAGCGCACGGCGAGGATCGTCACCTCGCGACGCCCGCCGGGAGTGTCGAAGGCCACGGTGTCGTCGACCGCCTTGCCGAGCAGCGCTCGCCCGAGGGGCGACACGTAGGAGATCACGCCGTTGTGGGTGTCGACCTCGTCTTCCCCGCGGATCGTCCAGGTTTGATGGGCGCCGTCCTCGTCCTCGATGTCGACGGTGGCGCCGAACATCACCGTGCGGCCCGAGAACGACGCGGGATCGACCACCTGGATGACATCCAGTCGCGACTTCAGGAAGCGCAGGCGACGGTCGATCTCCCGCAGCCGCTGCTTGCCGTAGATGTACTCGCTGTTCTCGCTGCGGTCGCCGAGCGAGGCCGCCCAGCCCACCTCGGCGGTGATGCGCGGGCGCTCGCGCGTGACGAGGAAGTCGTACTCGTCGACGATCTTCTGGTGGCCCTGGGGGGTGATGTAGGACGGCATCGGTTCGCCCGATTATCCGGCGCGCCCGGAGACGCTCCCATGCGCCTGCTCGTCCTCACTCTCGCCCTCCTCGCCTGCGCCCCCGGGGGTTCCCCCGCCGGTGGCGGCAACACCGTGTCTGGCGGCGAGGTGGTGGTCAACGGCGCCACCTACGCCGACCGCGCCCGCGCCGCGTGGAAGGAGGCGCCCAGGACCGACATCTCCTCGGCGGCAGTGGAGTACATCAAGAAGGTGGGCACCAAGGTGGCCATCGACGGCGAGCTGCGCGGGCTGCCCGCCGACCTCGAGACGGTCGACCTCGCCAAGCTGCCCGACGACGTGCTCATGGGCACCGAGGAAGGCACGCTCGCCGACGCGATCCGCGGGGCGGGCGCGAAGGTGCTCGTCGTCCACCGCCCGCTGGCGCCCTCGTTCGACCGCGACCGGCACGCCTTGTCGCGGATCTACCACCACGACTTCCTCGACCGGTTCCAACTGGCGCGGGTGGAGAAGGGACTGTTCATCTACCTCGTCGTCGATGCCGGCCTCCGATTCGAGCCCGGCGTGGCCGACGCCTCCGCCCGCTGGATCCGCGAGAGCCTCGAGGGCAAGAAGCCCGCGCCCTTCCCCCCGGTAAAGCCCGAGCGCAGCAGCTGGACCCTCGTCACCTCGGTCCGCTCGGCCGGCCAGGAACTCGCGATGTCGCTGGCCGAGGGCGACACGCTCGACGTGGCGCTGCGCGAGACGGTCGACGACCTGGAGACCATGCACCGCCGCCAGCGGGAGATCTGGGGCTTCCCGGCGCTGGCCAAGCAGATGCCGGGGCTCGTCATCGAGATCCGTCGCGTGAAGGAGCGCGCCGTGGTGGTGCCGCGCGACGAGGAGTTCCTCGAGGGGCTGTGGGAACTGGGCCTCGACGGCGCGATCCTGCTCGACCGCGACAACAAGAAGTCCGGCGTGTGGCCCGGCGCGGTGGCCGTGAGCCGTGGCATCACCAAGGCCGACGAGTTCCTGCGCGGCGTGGCGAAGGACTTCCGCTGGGACAGCCTCCGCCCCTGGCGCGACGAGGGCGTCACCCTGGAGTTGATCCGCACCATCGACTACCGCGAGGTGCCCGGTCGCGGGCTCGTCCCCCAGTACCGGGGCAGCACGCCCGTGCCGCTGGAGTCGGTCAACATCGACACCGTCAAGGCCGCCATCGTCTACGCGGGCGAGTGGTACCTGCGCAACCTCCAGCCCAACGGGCAGGTCACCTACAAGATGTGGCCCGAGGAAAACCGCTACAGCAACGAGTACAACCACGTGCGGCACGAGCTGGCCACGTGGAACCTGTGGCAGGCGTGGAAGCTCGATCCCCGGCCGGAGTTCCTCGAGGGCGCCATCCGGGCGCAGGACTGGACGTTGTTGTCGCTCGTCGAGAGGGACAAGTCGAACCTCGAGGACTGGGAGCGCAAGCTGGTCGACGACTCGCCGCTGAAAGACGAGATCCTCGACAAGGGCATGGCCTACCTCACGTATGACAACAACACCAAGCTCGGCAGCGTGGTGGTGGGCCTCTACGGGATGATCGACGTGGCGCGCAGCACCGGCGATCGCAGCCACGACGAGCTGATGCGCAAGTTTGGTCGCTACGTGATGTTCTCGCAGACGAAGGAGGGCAAGTTCCGCCCCTACCACGTGCCCCCGGGACACCCCTACGAGGACGCGGTGAACGACATCGTCCCCGGCGAGGCGGCCCTGTCGCTGGTGTACCTCTACGAGTACTTCAACGATCCGCAGTACCTCGAGCCCCTGCCCAAGTTCTTCGAGTACTACAAGCCCTGGTTCCGCGACCGGGCCGCAAAGAAGAACCCCAGCGCGCCCTGGCCCGCCTACATCTACGATAATGACACTCGCCTGGAGCTCGTGCAGTTCGGCCCCTGGACGGTGATGGCGGCCAACGCGTACACCCGTGCCCGGCCGCAAGAGAAGGAGATCGTGGACTTCGGCCTGGAGGTGGCCCGCTGGATGGTGGAGTCCTACGAGTACACCACCGAGCGCACGCCCTTCCCCGACTACCTCGGCGGCTACTACAAGTTCGAGGGCGAGCTACCCGCGATGCAGGCCTTCTGCTACGGCGAGGGCACGGCGGCCGCCTACGGCATGGCGCTGCGCGCGAAGCCCGAGGAGGCTGCCTACTTCGAGAAGGCCACCCGCGAGACGGTGCGCTTCGGCTTGCAGACGCAGCACGACGCGCTCGACACCCACTACTTCTCGCGTGGCGACGAGGTGCAGGGTGGCATCAAGTACGCCTTGAACGAGCCGAAGGTGCGAATCGACTACGTGTACCACGCGCAGTCGGCGATGTGGCAGTGGCTGGAAGCGGCGATGGTCGACCCGAACCTGCCGGCCAGCGCCAAGGCGGCGCCCACCGAGGCGATGCGCCTGATCCTGGAGCTCCAGGACATGCCCTTCTTCCGGCCGGCCGGCGCGCCGGTACGGTCGAGCGTGCCGCGCGCAGACAAGATCACCCTCCGGCCGCTCGGCCAGGCACCCGTGCGATCGGAGATCCCGGTGAAGCCGGCCCCCTCCTCCGCGCCGGGT
>Ga0194120_10002333_pt1 | contig 32843 bp, 25 predicted proteins | sample TA2MahCa65mmetaG_FD_148642 | JGI IMG/M metagenome (GOLD analysis project Ga0194120, IMG submission 148642) | Freshwater microbial communities from Lake Tanganyika, Tanzania - TA2015019 Mahale Deep Cast 65m | ecosystem: Environmental > Aquatic > Freshwater > Lake | place: Tanzania: Lake... | reverse complement strand
GGGGGCGGCAAAACCGGGGGGCAAAAAAGGTCCGCCGGGCGCTGCCGGGCACGGCGTGGAGGCGAAAAAAGGCGCCGGCACCGCCGCTCCGCGGCTGGCCGGCGCGGGGCGGTGGATTCTGGGGGTCAGACGCGCTTGCGCCTGCCGCTCGCGGCGTCGATAATCGCTGCAACGGCCGTCGCCGCAAGGAAACCCGCGCCATGCACCGCCTGATCCGCATCTTCGCCCTCCTTTCCGCGCCCGTCGTGATCGCAACCGCGGCCCAAGCGGCCGTGCCGAACCAGTTGGCCGTGGCTGGCGCCATCGTTGCGGCCGGCGGTGGATCGGCCGTGGACGGCGACTACGCCCTGACCTTTGCGCTCTACGGCCAAGCCCAGGGCGGCGCGAGCGCGTGGAAAGAGGGGCCGATCGTCGTCACGGTCAAGGGCGGGCAGTTCGCGGCAGCGCTCGGCGCCGTCAACCCGATTCCGCAGAGCGCGTTGGCGGCACTGTCCGAAGCGTGGCTTGGCGTCGCGGTGGGCAACGACCCGGAATTGCCGCGCAAGACGCTGGGAGCGGTCGCCTACGCCTTGCGCGCCGCAAAGGCCGAAGCTGTGGATTGCACCGGCTGCATCGGCGCCGCGCACATCGACGCAAAGCTGTTGGCCGAGTTCGCCAAGTCGACCGACCTCGCCAACTTCGTGCAAGCGTCGGCGCTGGCCAAGGTCGCCGCGTCGGGCAACTACAAGGACCTGGCGAACCTGCCGCAGCTGGCTGACGTCGCCGCAACCGGACAGTACAAGGACCTTCTCGGTCTGCCCGTGCTGCCCAAGGTGGGCGCCGCGTGCGGCACGGGTCTATTGGTCAAGGGGTTCAAGGCCGACGGCAGCTTGGAGTGCGCGGATGGGGGCGTCAGCGTCGCCAACCTGCCCAAGGACGGCCTCGACGAAATCAGCAACGGCCTCTTGACCAACCAGTTCAAGGAAGTTGCCGCCAGCCCGAAGGCGCCGATCGACATCGCCGACGCCTTTCCGGCCGGGGTGACCGATGCCATCGACGTACCGGACTTCGGGTTGGCCGAGTCGCTCGCGGTGACCATCGACATCGTCAATAGCGACATCAGCAAGCTGCGGGTCACGCTTTTCGACCCGACCGGGGCGTCGTACAAGCTGCACGACCAGGGCGGCAGCGGCACGGCCATCAAGGCGACGTTCAAGGCCGGCGACAAGCTGGTGGCCGGCGACCTTGCGCCGTGGATCGGCAAGAACGCCAAGGGCATCTGGTCTTTGCAAGTGGCCGACCTGGCCGGCACCTTCGGTGGCAAGGACGGCAAGCTCAACGCATGGTCCATCGAGGTCGGCACGCTGTCGACCAAGAAAGTGGCGGCGACTGGTGTCTTGCAGGCGCAGGGTGGTTTCCAGTACCCGGTCGCCGCAAGCCACCCGTTCGGCTGCAGCGCCGCCAACTTCGGCTACACCTACGCCAATTCCAAGGACAAGGCGCTCTACATCTGCAACGGCAAGGGCTGGTTCGCGCTGGCCATCCAAGGCGTGGGCACCGCCGACAACCCGGGCACGTCGTGCAAGGACATCCTCGACAAGGTGCCCGGCAGCAAAGACGCCATCTACTGGGTCGCGCCCCCGGGGCAGCCAGCCGTGCAGACCTACTGCGACATGACCAACAACGGTAGCGGTTGGACCCTGGCGGCGCGCATGGTGGGCGGGTCGTGGTGCCACATCGACGCCAACGCGGTGGGCGGCCTGACCTCACCCGGCCAGAGCGGTTGCGCCAAGCTCAGCGACGCCGCCATCAAGGCGCTGTACACCGACCAGTTCTGGCTGAGCTGCGGCAACACCAGCCCGCACCGCTTTGGCAAGATTGACAACATCGCCAATTTCGATACGACAGCCAAGGTTGGCAACAAGAAGATGACGTGGTCCATGACCTATGGGGGACCGACGTACAGCGGCACCGACGAGGGCTGCTGCAACCTCGGCGACCACAACTACCACAGCCCGCACATCATCTACTCGATCGCCACCGGGTACAACAACGGAAACTACAAGGCCGACTGGAGTGGTTGCTACAACTCGCCCGAGGGCTGGCACCGCAGCGGCTACTTGTACGTGCGGTAGCCGAGCGACCTGGAAGACCCGCATCCCGGCAGGGTACTGGCCCCAAACCACGCTGCGAGCCGCGTCAGCCCTTCCGCGGTTGTCACCTTGCCCTGATAGCCCAGGTCGCGCCGCACCGCGTCCAGCCGGTACCAGTGCGCCGTCGCCAACTGGCGCGCAACAAAGCGCGTCAACAGCGGCTCGTCCTGGCGCCGCAGCAGCCGCCACACGACCTCCAGCGTCGCCCCCGCGGCGTAGGCGGCCCACGGCGCGATGGAGCTTTGGCACGGCGGCAGCCCGGCGGCGCCGAGGATGCCGTTGACGAGGTCGCGCTGCGGCATCGGCTCGCCGTTGGCCACGAAATAGGCTTTGCCGGCACATGCAGCGCCGACTCCCAGTCGGTCCAGGGCCAGCAGGTGGGCTTCGACGGCGTTGTCGACGTAGGTGGCGTCGATGACCTTGAGCCCGCCGCCAACCAGACGCAAGCGGCCGGCGCGTGCGCGCGCAATGATGCGCGCCGTCAGCTGGGTGTCCGCGGGACCCCAAATCAGGTGCGGGCGCAGGGCCACCGTCGCGAGGTCCGGCCCGTTGGCGGCGCGCACCAGGGTCTCCGCGGCAGCCTTGGACACCGCATACGCTGACCTCGGATCGGGGTGCAGCGGGGCTGCTTCGTCCACGCCTTCGACATCGCCGCCCGCGTGCACGACTGAGGGCGTGCTGGTGTAGACCAACTTGCCGATGGCGTTGGCCTTGCAGCCTTCGATGACCTGGGCGGTCGCCGTGAAGTTGGCGGCTTCGAAAACGCGCGCCGGCCCCCACACCCCGGCCTTTGCGGCGACATGTAGCACGGCCTCGGCTCCGGCGAAGGCGCGCGCCACGGCGGCAGGGTCGCCGGAGAGGTCACACTGCACGACTTCGGCGCCCAAGGCGCGCAGTTCGGGTGCGGCTGAGCGCTGCACGCAACGGATCTTGTCGCCACGCCCAAGCAAGGCGCGCGCGAGCGCTCCCCCCAAGAAGCCACTGGCCCCGGTGACGACGACTAGCGCCATCCGAGCCTGGCCTGGGCCCACACCGCCAGCTTCTCGCGGCCGATCTTGGCGTTGTGCCGGACATCGACCGGGAACCCCGGGTGTTCGAGAAACGTGTCAATGCCGCAGGTGGTGTCGTGGCGGTCGGCGAGCGCAGCCAGGTCTGCCGCAAGCGGCTTGCCGCGCACAGGGGCATCTGGCCGCAATTCGATGCACACCACCGGCACGACCCGACCGGACCGCAGCACGCCCACCAATGCAGACCGACGCAAAGATGCATGCGTATTGAAGATTTCTTCCACGGGTGCCGTGTGCAGGGTGCGGCCAGACAACTCGACCCGGTGGCCCTTGCGGCCGCAATACCAGAGCTGCCCCTGGTCGTCGAAGTACCCGACGTCGCCCATGCGGTGCCACGTCTGGCCGTCGCGGTCGATTTTGGCGAGCGCAGTGGCGTTGGGCCGGCCGAAATACGCCCGCGTGGTGGTCGGGCTGTACACGCACAGCTCGCCGATCTCTCCGGCACGCAGTTCGCTCGCGCGATCCCAGGTCGGCAGCGGGCCGTCGTCGATGGCAATGACCCGCACCTGCACGCCTTCGGGTGGCCGACCCACGCACACGCCGCCGCCGGCCTCGGTCCGTTGCCGCGTGTGCGCAAGGACTTCGCGGCTGCCGATGCTGGCGACCGGCAGGCTCTCGGTGGCGCCGTATGGCGTGAACACTTGGGCGTCGGCGGGCAGAATGCGGTGCATGGCGTCGAGCACCCGCCACGGCACCGGGGCCCCGGCCGACAGCACCCGCCGCACGGTCGGCCAGCGCACGCCGTTGGGCACGCCATGCGCCGCCACAGTGGCCAGCAGCGCGGGCGAGCCGAAGACGTTGGTCACGCGCCAGTCGTCGATGAGCTCCGCGAGCATCGCCGGGTCCACGCCGGCCGGCCTTGTAAAGTCCATGGAAGGCACGACGGTCGTCATGTCAAGTGCCGGATCGAACAATGCAAACAGTGGAAACGTCGGCAGGTCGATTTCGCCGGGTTCGATACCATACATCGCGCGGATGCACTCGACTTGCGCGACGAAATGGCGGTGCAGATATTCCACGCCTTTGGCGGGGCCAGTGCTGCCGCTGGTGAAAAGCACAGCGGCCAAGTCGTCGGGGCCGGTGTCGGCGAGCACCGGGTCGCCTGTTTCGCCCAGCGCCTCGATTTCGGCCAAGGTCGCGCCGCCCCACCCGAGCACCGAATCGACCGACACCAGGATCTGCAGCGTGTGCCGTCCCCAACCGAGCAGCGCGCGCGCCAGGTGCGCCTTGGCCACGCCGATGAAGGCAATGGGCTCCGCCTCGCCGATGCACTGGTCCAGTTGCGCGATGCCCAGACCCGGGTCCACCAGCACGGGCACGATGCCGGCCTTGAAAAGCGCAAACGTCAGGGCAAAGAACGACTCGCCCGGCGTCACCATCAGCACGGCGCGGTCGCCGCGGCAGAGCCCGTACGCCAGCAGTCCGCGGGCGATGCGGTCGCTGCGGTCATCGAGTTGACGGTTGCTGCAGGTGCGGTAGCTGCGCCGGCCGTCCTTGCCGCGACCCGCGGGAACCACGAGCGCCAGGGCGTCCGGCTGTCGGCGGGCCTGTTCGGGCAGGAAGGCCGCGATGTTGCACGCCATGGCTCATTCGCTCCGCACGAACGACACCACGGCGGGGACCACCTCTTCGGCGGCGTCTTCCAGCACGTAGTGGCCCGCGTCGGCGAGGCGGCGCACGACGGCATGGGGCAGCCGGCGCCTCCACTCGGCCAGGAAATGATCGTCAAAAACCCAGTCCTTGCCGCCCCATACGACCAGCGCCGGAGTTTTCGCGAAGACGCCCAATCGGTCGGCGGTCGCCTGGACGATGTCAAACCCCGGGTCGCCAAGCCGCAACGGAATGTCCTGGACGAACCGCAACGTAGCGACGCGGTCCGCCCACGACCCGTAGGGCCACGTGTACCCCGCCGCGACGTGGGCCGGCATCTTGGTGCGCGCCATCGCCGCCCAGGTCGCCGTCCACGCAAAGCCGTTCAAGCCGCGCACCAGCAGGGCGCCGAGCGCAGTGCGGGTCAGTGCCAGCGGCCACGGAAACCTTTTGGTCGCCGGCAGGCCAAACGCGGCTGTGTTCAGGATGACCAGTTTGGCGATGCGGTCGGGGTGCGCGGCCGCCCAGGCCATACCGATCATGCCGCCCCAATCGTGGACCACGAGCACCAGGGGCTCGGGCAGGGCCAGCATGTCGATCCAGGCGCCAAAATCGGCCACGCGCTGGGACAGCGTGTAGGCATAGCGGTCGTCGCCCGGCTTGTCGCTGCGGCCCATGCCTACGTGGTCGGGAACGAGGCAGCGGTGGGTGTCGCGCAGCGCCAGCACCAGCTTGCGGTAGTAGAACGACCACGTCGGGTTGCCGTGCAGCATCACGACTGCACGCCCGGTGCCCTCGTCGAGGTAGTGCATGCGCACGCCGCCGCCGCGGTCGAACCAGTGCGCGGCGAATGGGTAGTCGGCGGCCCACGCAGAGGGCAGGGCGCCGTCGTTCACCACAACACCTCGGCCATGCTGCAGTTCAGCCCGCTGCCGATGCCCATCAGCGCCACCCGACCGCCCGGCTGGATGCGGCCCGCCTCGGCGGCCTTGCTCAGCACGATCGGCACCGAGGCAGGGCCGATGTTGCCGAATTCCGGGTAGATCGCGAGCACCTTGGCCATGTCCAGGCCCAACGCGCGGCAAAGGCTGGCGGTGTGGGTGCCGCTGACCTGGTGCAACACGCACTCGTCGAGCGCCTCGGCGCGCCAGCCCAACTCGGCCTGGGCCGCCGCCCAGGTCTGGCCCGCCAACTCCAGTCCGGCAAAGAGCAGCGTCTTGGCGTCGGTCTCCATCTTGTCGACCTGGCCCTTGCACAGGCCGCTGTGCTGGGTGGCCGCGCGACTGACGCTGCCGAACAGGCGGTGGCCATCCGGGACAAGGCCGCGGCGCCCGAGCACCATCGCCGCACCACCCGACCCGAGCGTCAGCGTTGCGAACTGGGCCTGGAACTCGGCCAGCGTCGCGTCCTCCTTGGCCAGTCGGCTGACTGTCTGCTCTTGGACATAGCGACTGCCCTCGCCGTCGACGATCAAGGCAAATTCGACGACGCCGCGCTCGATGAGGTGTCCGGCGAGGTCCATGCCGTTCATGAAGGCCAGACAGGCGTTGCCCAGGTCAAAGTTCAGGCAGGTCGCCGGTAGACCCAGGTTGCCGTGGACGAGGCACGCAGTCGACGGCTCGACGAAATCGCGGCACACGCTGGTGTTGATGAGCACCCCGATGCGCGACCGATCGACACCCGACGCCGCCAGAGCCTTCTCGGCCGCCCAGGTGGCCGCCTGGCTCGGTTGCACACCTGGCTGCCACCACCGCCGGGACTGCACGCCGCTCGCCGAGGCCAGCAGGTCCGCGCGCAATCCTAGGCGGCTCATGGTGTTTTCGAGCGGCGCGCACAATTCGGCCGACGACACGGCAATGGGGGCGTCGACGTGTGCGACCGCGGCGAGGGACACCTGGGAGAATGGCATGGGGTCGTTCCGGTATGCCGCGGCTGCCCGCCCGGCGTGGGGCCGCGAGTAGACGTCCGGCTGCGGCGGTTTGCAAGGGGGTCTCAAGCGGGCATGCACGGAGGGGGGGATTGTTAAGATGGCTGAAACAACTGGGTATATCTTGGAGGGTGTAGCCAAATCTCGTCTGTTGCGAGGTCGAAGAGCATGCCGGCAGATCGTGAGCGCGTCCGCAGCGACCGACCGAGGCGCACTCGCAGTGCGCCGACCGAGCCAGTAGCACACTGATTCGGACAGGGGAGGACGTAAGCCGCGAGATGCCCAGGATCTTCGGCCGTAGCGGGACGGGGTTTGGCTACACCCTCTTGGGCGCCGCGTGCGCACGGAAACAGCTTGCCGCGCTTGCCTGCCCGCGCTACGCTGGCCCCGGAGGCCCGCCTTGTTCCCACCTGCCGCACACCCGTCGTCGCCTGTGGCCCGCGTCAAGCCGACCTTGCGCGGCGTCTCGCACGAGATCGCGTTCTACGTAAGCTTGCTCGCAGGGTTTCTCCTGACGGCGTGGGCGCGGCCCGGCAAGCCGTCGCTGGCGGCGATGATCTACACGGGCTGTGTGTCCGCACTTTTCGGGGCCAGCGCGCTGTACCACCGGCCGAACTGGTTGCCCGCGACGCGGGCACGGCTGCGCAGGGTGGACCACGCCGCGATCTATCCATTGATTGCAGGCACCTACACGCCTGTTGCCCTGCTGGCGGTGCCGGGCGAGGCGGGCATTCGGCTGCTCGCAGTGGCCTGGGGCGGCGCGGCGCTCGGCATCGCCAAGTCCCTGCTCTGGACCAGCGCGCCCAAGTCGGTGACCGCGGGCCTGTACGTGCTGCTCGGCTGGCTGGTGGTCGCCGAATGGTCGGCCGTGGCGCGCGGGCTCGGGGCAGTCGGCCTGGCCCTCTTGCTCATGGGCGGCGTCTTCTATACAACGGGCGCGATCATCTACGCGAGGCGCCGCCCCGACCCCAAGCCCGCGGTGTTCGGCTACCACGAGATCTTCCATGCGCTGGTCGTCGCGGCGGCATGCCTGCACTTTGTCGCGGTGGCGCGCGTGGTGGGCGCGGCCAGCGTCGGTTGACGGTCGTCACGTCTGCTTGATGCGCTGCATGCGCACGATCCACTGCAGGTAGCGCGTCGCGGCAGGTTCCGCGAGCCCCGCATCCCGAATGGCGGCAGGTTGCACCAGTGTCGCCCGATCGCCCAACACGCGGATCAGGGCGCGCATGCGTTCGGTCTCCGTTTGCCACACCGCAGCCAGGCCGGGCTTTTGGCTGTCGGCGCGGCCAGCCGGGACGCGGACGCCGTTGACGAGCGCCTCGCCCGGGCGCAACTCGAGTCCGTCAGCAATGCGCCTTTGCACGCGGGCCGCTTGCACGGTGTCTTGGTCGGCGGCCTCGTCCAGCAGCACGGACCACCGATCGCGGCCCAGGCGACGCGTAAACTCATCGCGGAACTCGCGCTCGTCGCGAGCGGCGGCCTTCTCTGCCAGCCATGGCCAAAGCGATCCGTCCTTGGACAGGGCAAAGGCGATCGCCCCCACGTCCAGCACCGGACCCGCATCGCGCACCGGCAGGACGACGACCCGGGCGCGTCCGTGCAGCTTGGCCAGCCGCAGTGCGTCGCGCACCGCCTGCGCGGCCTCCGCGTCGAACGGATCCCAGGCCACAACGCACACGAAGGGCGCGTCGTTCTCGCCTTGCGCCAAAAGCGCCGGACCTCGCAGCGAGCGCCCGACGTCCATCGCGGCCACGCGAGCAGCCAGCTCGTCCTGGAGTTCGCGCGGGTCGAACCGATACCAAAGCCACAATGCGCCGCCGCAGCCGAGGGCCGCCACCGTCCAGAGGAATTTACCAATCCAGGGTTTGCGCATGGAGGGGGGGATCGTTCAGACACCTGATTTTTTTGGAGATTTCCAGGCCGTCGCGATCTCGCCAGCGACCCGCGCACCGCTTGCCACGGCGCCCTCCAGGTAGCCCTGCATGACGAGGTCGGTGTGCTCGCCACAAAAGTGCACGTTGCCCACCGCCGCGGCTTCGGCTCCGCGAATCGTCGTGAACTGCCCGGGCTTGTAGCAGCAGTAGGACCCCTCGATCCACGGCACGCTCGGCCAGTGCTGCCGTACGGCATCGGCGGTGGCTGCCTTCTTGGCGCCGCTCAGGATGGCGTCGAGCTGGTTCAGGAAGGCGTCGCGCTGGTTGGCGGCGGTACCCAGGCCGTGGTCCACGCCTTTCTTGCCGCCTGGGTAGTGGGTCAAGATGCCGAGGTCGGTCGTCGATTGCAGACGGCTGGTCTCCCAGCACAGGCCAAAGCCCAGGTCGGTGACGATGGTGCCGTTGCTGTCGGCCTTGCGCCACACCCGCGACTTGAAGCCGACCATGAGCTTGCTGTTGGTGCCGTAGGACAGCTCGGCGATGGAATTGGCCTTGAGCGCGGGCAGCGCCAGACCGGTCGCGTCGACCTTACGCAGGGCGCTGAACGGTAGCGCGAATACGGCGCGGTCGGCCTTGACCTCGACAGTACCGCCAGGGGCTGCGAAGGTCAGGTTCGTTCGGCCATCCGAGCCCTTGGCCGCTTTTTGCAAGGTGTGGTCCAGTTGCAGCGCGCCGACGGGCAAGGCCTCGACGAGCTTGGCCACCAAGGCGTCATTGCCCGCCTTGAGGTGCCACCGCTCGTCGCTGTCGCCGAGCAGCCGAATCTCGTCGCTGGCCGGGGCGACCATGTCCAGCAGGTTGAGCGCGCTCTGCTGGTCGAGGTCGAGACCGAATTCGGCGATGAACGTCTGGTCGATGAGCGTGCGCAGCGCACCCGTCACCTTCTGGGCGTCGAGCCACGCGGCCAACGATTGCTTGTCGACGTCCTGCGCGCCCTGCGGGTTGTCGTGCGTCGGCATTTGGCCGCCGGGCAGCCGCTTCTGGGCGGCACCGATGGCGCTGGACAGGGGTTGCCACGCCGCCAGCAACTCCTTCTCGGTCCAGATCTTGCCCTGCACGACCAGCAGTTCCGTCTCGAGGTCCGGGTCGTCCTTGGCGTAGTCGAGCAATTCCAGGCCGAACTCTTTGCACAAGGCCAACATCGTCTTGTGGTTGCTGTCGATGAGCTCTCCCCCGAGTTCGCAGTGCATTGCGTCCAAGGCCTTGAAGGTGTCGCGATCGGTCCAGCAGCGGCCGCCCGCGCGCTTCTGGCCGTCGTAGATGGTGGATGCGATGCCGTAGTCGCGCCACAGCCGCACGGCACAGTGCAGACCCGCCAGGCCTGCACCGATGATGGCCACCGTTCCCGGTTGCGTGGCGGCAGCGTCGCCGATGGGCTTGGCGTCCACGCTCTGTCCGCCATCTCCCGCCAAGGTCGCGTCTGCTTGGGCCGGGCCGGCGGGGGCATTGCTGGCCGCGGCACCGCAAGCCGCCCACGGCAGGGCGCCCGCGCTCGCCATCAGCGCCAGCAATTCGCGCCGCGATCGCCCGTGCGCCAACCACTCGTCCGCCGGTACGCCGGTACGGCGCGCCAACCGGTCGGCGGTCATCGCGCGCTGCAAGGTCTGCCGAAGCCGAGCGTGCATGGAGGTGTGCGACATGGCGGTTTCCTCGGCCGCGACTGCCGGCCGATCGGCGATGATCGCGGTCGCCCTCGCCGCGGTCAAGGTCGGGAAGTGGATACTCATCAACTTGACACATATCAAACCTGCCTGCTTGCGCCGTGGCACCTTTCGCGGCACGCTCCGCTGCCTTGGAGGATTCCACGATGGCCACGGACACCCTGCACGCCACCTGCCAGCCCGCATTGGACCGCGCCTCGGCGCAATTCGAACACACGCTGGCGCTGCTCGGGCGTTTCCTCCGCATCCCGGCGATCAGCTGTGACCCGGCGCATGCAGGCGACGTCGCTCGCCTGGCAGACGCGATCGCGGCACACCTGACCACCCTCGGTCCGGCCGAATGTCGCGTGTTGCACCTCGATGGCGCGCACCCGCTCGTCACCGCGCTGTGGAACCAGGCGGGACCCGCCGCGCCGACTGTCCTGGTCTACGGCCACCTCGACCTGCAGCCGGTCAAGGGCGAAGCCTGGCGGACGCCACCCCACGAAGCGACGATTGTCGGCGACCGCTTGTACGCGCGCGGCGCCGCGGACGATATGGGCGGCTGGGTGTCGCACCTCGCGGCGATCGAGGCGTGGCTGGCGACGGCGGGCAAGCTGCCCTGCAACCTGCGCCTGGTCATCGAGGGCGAAGAAGAGTGCGGGTCGAGCAACCTCGAAGCCTACATGGACGAATTCCCGGACGTTTTCGTAGCCGACGCCATGGTCCTGACCGACTGCGAGAACCCGAGCACCGACGTGCCCGGCCTCACGATCAGTCTGCGCGGGCTCGTCGAGATGGTGCTGACGGTGCAAGCCCTGCAAGCCGATGGTCACAGCGGCCTGTGGGGCAACGCCGTCCCTGACGTCTGCACCAGCCTGTGCAAGATCATTGCGGGACTGGTGGACGACGACGGCCGGCCGACCGTGGGTCTGCGGCAGTGGTCGAGCGATCAGGTCGCAGCGGCGGCGGCGGTGCCCATCCCCGACTACGTCGTGCGCAAGGGCGCCCACCTGTTGCCCGGCGTGGCTCCGCTGCCCAATCGCGGCCGGCCGCGCGCCGAATGGATGTGGCTGCAACCCGCCCTGACCGTGGTGGCGACGACGCTGCCGACACAGCAGACCAAGAAAAACGCGCTGCGCGCCAAGGCGACCGCCACGTTGTCGGTGCGCCTCGCCCCGGGGCAGCGGGCCGCGGAAATGCACGCGCTGCTCTCGGCACGGGTCGCAGAGGTGTGTCCGCCGCAGGTGCAGGCAAGCCTGGAGGTGCAGCCTGGCGAAGGCGAAGGGTGGCTGTACACGCCAACGGGGCCCGCGTTCGAGGCGGCCGGCCGCGCCTACCGCGCCGTGTGGGGGGCGGATCTCGTCCGCGTCGGCGTCGGCGGGTCGATCCCGTTTGTGGCGCTTTTCGGCAATCGTTTCGACGGGCTGCCGCTCATCCTCAATGGAGTCATGGATCCGGAGACGACGGCGCACGGTCCAAACGAGAGCATGCACCTCGGCGTCTTCAGGAAGGCCATCCTGACCAACGTCCTGCTCTACGCCGAATTGGCCCAACCCGGCGTGCTTCGACCGCAATAGCCGCCTTGCCCTGACCCCCATGGCCAAGCCCGGCACGCCTGAGTACTTGCGCGGCCACGCCGTCCACGAGGCGGAGGCAGGCCGCTTCGCGATGGCGTGCCAGTTGGCCGGGCAGGCCGTGGCCGGATTCGTGCGGGACCGCGCGTTCGAAGAGGCGCACAAGACCCGGATGTTTCAGGGACGGCTGGCGCAACAGGCGGGCGACCTCGGCCTGGCCCAAGACGTGCTGCGCGCCGGCCTGCACGACGCGCGACGCCGCGGCAGCGACAGGCAGGCCTGTGAAGCGATGACCGAGCTGGGCGGGGTGCTCGAACTCGCGGGCGACCTGCGCGAGGCCGTGGCGCTGCACCGCGAGGTGATGGCCAGCCGGCAGGGCACCGACGACGGCCTGGTTCTGGCCATCGCCAAAGGCAACGTCGCGCGGCTGGTCACCCGGCTCGCGCCGGCCGAGCGTCGCCGCGAGGCGCAACAAGAGGCGCGGAGCCTGCTGCTGGAGGCCGGCGAGTTATTTGTTACGCACGGCCGCCCAGGCTACGCCGCCCAGGTCTTGGTCACCCTGGGAGACCAGGAACGCACCGAGGGCAACCTCGAAGCCGCGCGCCAGGCCTTTGCGGACGCCCTCGCGGTGGCCGAGCGCGCCGGGCACCTGCCCGTGCTGCCGATGGCGCTGCTGAACCTGGGCCTGGTGCTGCGGGACCTCGGCCGCACCGCCGACGCCCGCCAACGTTTCGACGAGGCCGCGACCGTCGCGGTCAAGCTCGGCGACCGCCTGCAGTTGGCGCGCATCCATCTGGCGCAGGCGATGACGGACGCCGACCGATTGCCGCCTGCCGATGTCGCGGCGCTTTTCGCCGGGGTCGAGGCCGAGTTCAACGCAATCGGCCAGTCGGCTGGCGGGCTTCCGGCGCGCGCGAACCGGGCGGCGGCCCTGGCGCGCGCGGGGCGCTACAGCCAATCGCTGGCGGTGACGCGCAAGCTGCGAGCGCAACTTTGGCACGCCGGCGACCGCCTGGGCGCTGTGGAGGTGGACATCGCCGTGTGCGAACTGCTGCTGTCGATGGGCGACCGCACGGCCTTCGAGGTTGCCTTTGCCGCACTTCGCTGCGCCGACCTGCCCCCGCGTTTTGGCCAGCGCTTGAACCTGCTGGCTGCGCGGCAGGCGCTGCGTGCGCTGGACCTCGCGGCGGCGGACCGTGCCTTGCGGGCCGCCGTTGCGGACGAACCGACGCGCAGCACGCGCTTCTCGGCGGCCCTGGCCAGGGCGCAGTTCGACATGGTCTGCCACCGCGCCACGGCCCTCGACGACCTTGCGGGCCTGCTGCAACAAAGCGCCGACAGCCCGCGCGACGCCGCTGCCGTGCACACGTCGCTGTGCGACACGCTTGCGTGGTTTGGACACCGCGACCGCGCGTTGCACCATGGTCGCGAAGCAGTGCGCCGACTGCGCGACTTTGGCGAGCCGCTGGCCGTCGCGTCTGCGTCGTGTTCGCTCGCCTTGGCGGGACTGGGCCTCGCCGCATTCGACGGCGTCGACACGACCCTGGTGGGCGAGAGCCCGGACATCGTGACCTGCTTGGCTGCGGCGCGAGCCACCGTCTCCGGCGACGAATTGTCGGCTCGAACCCAGACAGCAAGGCTCATCTCCATCGGCAACCTTGCTTGCGCGGTCTGGCTGGCGCGGATGTCATGTTCGGACCCCACCTTTGTTCAGATGTCTGATATCGAAGCAGAATTGATGACGCGCGCGATCGCGGACGGACCCAAGAACCCCGCGCCTCGCAGTGGAGACGCCGGGCCCTGACGGCGCTGTCACGGCCGCCAAACTTGACTTGCCGCCCCCGTGTGCTTGGCTATCGTTCGAGCAGGCGGCAGTTGCGCCGCTGTGCGTTGCAAACCCGAGGTTGCCATGTCGTCCGTCGCCGCCGTCCACAGCCTGCCGATCCTCGCGTTGCGCAACGCCGTCCTTTTCCCGGGCGCGGTGATGCCGGTGGTCATCGGTCGCGGCAAGTCCATCAAATTGCTTGAGAGCCTCGGGGACCGCCGCAGCGCCGTGGTTGGCGTCGTCGCGCAAAAGGACAAGGGCGTCGACAACCCCAAACCGGGGGACCTGCACTGGGCCGGCTGCACGGGACAGTTGCTCAAAGTGCTGCGCAACGGGGCCGAGACCTACCACGTGGTCATCCGCGGCATGGAGCGCTTCAAGGTGCTGCGCTTCGACCAGGAAGAGCCGTACCTGCAAGCCGAAGTCGAGGTGTTCGCCGAGCGCGCCGACGCCGACCCTCAGATCACCGCGTTGGTCCACAACGTGCGCGACACCGCGGTCGAGTTGGTGGGCATGGTGCCGGAGCTGCCAATCAATGCGGCGGATCTGCAAGAGAACTTTGAGCACCCCTCGCGCTTGGTTTACCTGCTGCTGACCCATCTGGGCGTCCCGGTCGAGGACAAGATCGACGTGTTGCAGGCGCCGACGCTGCACGAGATGCTGACCAAGACCTTGCAACTGGTGATCCAGCAGGTCGAGATCCTGCGCATCAGCCAGCGCATCAACAGCGAGGTCAAAGGCGACCTGAACAAGAGCCAGCGCGAGTACGTGCTGCGCAAGCAACTCAAGGCCATCCAAAAAGAACTCGGCGAACTCGAAGGCAATGACGGCGACGAACTCGCCGAACTCGAAGAGCGGCTGCTCAAGGCCAACCTGCCCGAAGACGCCCAGAAAATCGCCACCAAGGAACTCAAGCGCCTGCGCAACATCCAGGCCGGTTCGCCGGAGTACACGGTCGCGCGCACCTACCTCGAGTGGTTCGCCGACATGCCGTGGGGCGTGCTGACCGAGGACAACTGGGACCTCGAGAACGCCCAAAAGGTGCTGGACAGCAAGCACTATGGCCTCGACAAGGTCAAGAAACGCATCATCGAATACCTGGCCGTCAGCAAGCTGAAAAACAACATGCGCGGCCCCGTGCTGTGCCTCGTCGGGCCGCCCGGCGTCGGCAAGACCTCGCTGGGCCACAGCATCGCCGAAGCCTTGGGCCGCAAGTTCCAGCGCCTGAGCCTGGGCGGCGTGCGCGACGAGGCCGAAATCCGCGGCCACCGCCGCACCTACATCGGCGCCTTGCCCGGCAAGATCATCATGTCGCTCAAGAAGGCCGAATCGAAGAACCCGGTGATGATCTTGGACGAGGTCGACAAGCTGACCCACGACTGGCGCGGCGACCCGACCGCGGCCTTGCTCGAAGTGCTCGACCCGGAGCAAAACCACACCTTTACCGATCACTACCTCGACACGCCATTCGACCTGTCCAAGGTGTTGTTCATCGCCACGGCGAACACCACCGACACCATCCCGGCGCCGCTGCTCGACCGCATGGAGGTCATCGAACTTGCGGGCTACACCCACGAAGAGAAGTTCCATATCGCGCGGCAACACCTGATTCCCAAGCAGTTGCGCGAGCATGGACTCAAGGCCGAGCAGTGCGGCATCGCCGACGACATCGTCAACCGCGTCATCTCCCACTACACCCGCGAGGCCGGCGTGCGCAACCTCGAGCGCCGCGTCGCCGACGTCTGCCGCCAGGTCGCGGTGCAGGTCGCCAAGGGCAAGGTCACCGACAAGACCGTGACCTTGGAAGACCTGGACGAGATGTTGGGCAACTTCATTTTCGAGCCCGAGGTCGCCACGCGCACCGAGCAGCCCGGCGTCGCGACCGGCATGGCGTGGACGCGCACGGGCGGCGACCTGCTGTTCATCGAGGCGAGCAAGATGCCGGGCAAGGGCAAGATGCGCCTGACCGGGCAACTGGGCGACGTGATGAAAGAGTCGGCGCAGATTGCGCTGTCGCTGGTCGAGGCCAACGCCGAGCGGTTCGGCATCGAGCGCAAGAACTTCGAGGACTTCGACATCCATGTCCACTTCCCGGCCGGCGCGGTGCCCAAGGACGGGCCGTCGGCGGGCGTGACCATGTTCACGGCGCTCGTCAGCCTGCTGTCGGGCGTGCGGGTCCGCGGCGACGTGGCCATGACCGGCGAGGCGACCCTGCGCGGCCTGGTGCTGCCGGTCGGCGGCATCAAGGACAAGGTGCTGGCGGCGATGCGCGGCGGCATCAAGAAGATCATCCTGCCCGAGAAGAACAAGAAGGACCTGCGCGACATCCCGGCCGAGGCACGCGAGGGCGTCGAATTCGTGTTCGCCCACCGCATGGACGATGTGCTCGAACACGCCTTGGAAGTGCCGCCGAGCGCCTGGGAAAAGGGCCAGAGCGTCGCAGCGACTGCGGCGGCGTAGGCTCGGTGCCGTCCGCGGCTGCCGGGCGGTCTTGACGCCCACGGCCTCGATTGCCAAGATCGCCGCGCGTGGCGAACCCGTGTGCTGCGCGTGAGGTCGGCCGGTGTCCCGCATCGCGCGCCTGCTGGTGGTCGTGGCCGTCGCGTCGGGCGCCGCTGTCGTCAGCGCGCTGCCGGCCGTGGCGCAGAACGAGGCGGACAAGGACGCCACCGCGGTCGCTGAACTCGCCAAGAAACACTACAAGAACAAGAACTACGACATGGCCGCGCGGCTGTACCTGCGCGCCTATGACATGTCCAAGCGGCCCAACCTGCTTTTCAACGCCGGCCGCTCCCGCGAGAACAACGGTGAGCGCGGCGAGGCCATCAAACACTACCGCCAATACGTCGACGTGGAGACCGATGTGGCCCTGCGCGAAGAGGCGCGGGCACGGCTGGAGGCGCTGCAAGAGAAAGGCGACAAGCCCACCAAGGCGCCGGACAAGCCAGAGCGGCCTGACAAGCCGGAAGCCGCCGAACCACCCAAGGCCGCCAAGGACAAGAGCCCACCGCCCAAAGACAAGGAGCGCGACAAGCAGCCTGAGCCGCTGCCTGCCGGCAAGTTGGAACTGAACAAGACCGCGCCGTTCGACAAGTCGGGCACGGTCCGCCTGGGCTTCAAGCTAGGGCCGCTCGTCGTCAACGAACTGGTCATTCGCAACATGCCGACGTCCAGTGAAATCGAGGACGCGCTCTCCAAGGATCCGAACGACAACTCTCGGCCCAAGTTCCAGTTGGGCGTCTCCAACAAGGCTGACGTCAGGTACGCAATCGAGGTCGTCGCCCGCCTCGAAGCCGCGGACGGCACGGTCCTGTACAGTTGCGACCGCAAGGACAGCGTCGATCGGCACGCCGACAACGACCACACCACGATGTGCGGGATGTTTTCGAGCGTCAAGACGCGCCTGTGGCCCAAGGTCGCCACGGTGCGCATCCAGCTCTCCGCCCGGCCCGACTGAACCGCGCGCGCATGACCGGTCCCGCCGCAGTGCGCCGCCTGCCGCCCGCGCCGCCCGTGCCCGTGTACGCATCGTCCTGGGGGCGACCGGTGTTGGCAGGCCTGTGGCTCGCCACGGTGCTGGTTGCCGCGGGGTTTGGCCTGTCCGGCGCCTCGATTTCGGTGCTCTGGCCGCTCGGCGCGCTAGGGGCACTGCTGGCATGGGTCGGGGCCGGTGTACGCTTCGCCGAAATCGGCGTGTTTGCGCGACCGCTGCTGTGCGTCGCCGGCACGCCCGGAAGGCTGGCGCTGACCTTCGACGACGGCCCCCACCCGGTGCACACTCCGAGGATTCTTGAACTCCTGGCCGACGCCGGGCACCAAGCCACGTTTTTTGTCATTGGCGAGCGCGCAGCGCGATACCCGGAACTCGTGCGCGACATGGCGCGGCGGGGCCACCTGGTCGCCAACCACAGCCTGCGCCACCAGCCGTGGACGCCAGCGCTGCCCGCCGCGATGCTCGCCCGCGAATGGGCCGCCGCCAACCGGCAGATTGCGGAATTGACAGGGCGTTTTCCGCGGTGGATGCGAGCGCCGGTGGGGCTGGTGTCCCCGCCGGTCGCCGTGGCCGCGCAGCGCTGCGGACTGCAACTGGTGCACTGGAGCGCGACGGCTCGCGACGGCGTAGCCTGGGCCGACCGCGAACGTTGTTGGCAGCGGCTGCGGCCTGGGTTGAGCGCCGGCGCCATCGTGGTGCTGCACGACGGCGTGGGCGGCGAGACCTGCGCGGCGGTCGACCTGTTGCCTGCGGTCTTGGGGGAATTGAAAGCCCGCGGACTGCACTCGGTGACGCTCGATGCGTTGCTCGGGCCACCGGTTCCTCAGTAGGCACTCTCCGTCTCCAGCTTGAAGACGCCGTGCAGCCCGCCCTGGCGCTGGGGCGTGTACCACCGGCACGCCGAAAACACGCCGACAGAATCGTCGTCGACGCGCGTGCCCATCACGGTCGCCTCGACGTCGGCGCCGGCGAGATCCAGTTGCGCCTGGTCGAGGTCAAAGGCAATCGCGGCGCGGACCACCAGGGCCGTGGCCGTGACCAGGCTGTCCTGGATGCGCCGGGCCACGCCGGGGCTGTCGAAGCGCACGTCCTCCAAGGTGATTTCGCTGTCGTTGGCGACCAGCTCTTGGACCGTCGCGTGTTCGATGCGCATGCGTTCGCAGTCGTTGGCGTCGATGCGCCTCCAGGCTCCCGTGAAGACCTTGCCCTCCTCGCGCTTGCACACACCGTCGCGGGTCGAGGTGGCCGGGGGCACAGCCTTCCAGCGTGCGAAGCCGTGCCCGGCGATGGCGGCCTGCAAGAGCGGCAGAAAGCGCTCTGGCGCCTGGTGCATCGGCTCATGGCCGACCTTGTCGAGCCAGGTCAGCGCGGCGTCGGGCAGGCGCGCGGCGAGCAACCGGGCAGTGCGCGGCGGTGCGACGTGGTCCGCCGTCCCCCAGATCAGCGCCGTCGGCACGGTCACGCGGTCGAGCAGGCGCGAGAAGTCCTCGTCGATGAGCGCGAGCGCGGCGATCTTGGCGCTGTTGCTGCCGAGCCAGATGCGGCGGGCGGTCTGCGCACCCCAAATGGCGTCGAGGTCGAGCGGGACGCGGCCGAATTGATCGACGAGCTTGCCGGCGATGGCTTTGGCGCTGCGTTGCCAGATGTTGATCGCCGGCTTGCCCGCGCCGCCCAGTTGCAGGACCTCCTTGGCCAATGCACTGCGGTAGAGGATGCCGGCGGCGTCCACGACCACCAGCCGCTTGACGTCTGCGGGCCAGACCGAGGCGTAGCGCAGGGCCACGGCGCCGCCGAGCGAGTGGCCGACCAGGGTGAAGGGGCCGCGCACCCGCTCGCGCACCACGAACTGGATGAAGGTCGCGTACATCAGCGGCGTAAACGTCTGGTTGCGGTGGTCGCTGCCCGCAAAGCCCGGCAGGTCAAAAGCGACGACTCGATAGCGCTGGGCCAGCCCCGGTAGGACGCCGTACCAATCGCGGGCGCCGGCCTCGCCGATGCCGTGGACCAACACGACCGGCTCGGCGCTCGGATTGCCGGCGGTCAGGATGCGGGTGCGGCCTTGGAAGACCGGCTCGAAGACCATGGTCTCGCTGACGCCAGCGGGCAGGTCGGCGGTGGGAGCAGCGCGGCCGTCTGTGGGCCACGCGAGGCCGAGCGCGAACAAAGGCGCAAAGGCAGCGATCGGCACCGCGCAGACAGGTCGACCCTGGGAGAATCGCAGCATGAAGCGGACCTGGGCGCATCTGCGCGGCGCGATGATAGCGGCAATGGGCGTTGCCGGAAAAACGGCTGGCGCCCGCGTGCTGTGACATGGCATCATTGCCGCCCGCGCCCGGTGGCGCGTGGGATCGCCGTTGTCGCGCCGCATCGTCGCCTTGGTCGCTGCAGCGAGCCTGTGGACGTGCCCCGCGGCCGCAGTGGAATTGTCCGTCGCCGTGGCCGCCCACTTCGCGCCCACTTTGGCGGCACTTTCCCCACAGTTTCAGGCGCAAACGGGCCACGCAGTGCGCGCCGCGTCGGGCTCGACCGGCAAGCTGCTGGCGCAGATCACCCAAGGCGCCCCGTTCGACGTGCTGCTGGCCGCAGACGCAGAGTCGGCTCGCCGCATCGCTGCCCAGGGCCTGGCCGAGGCCGACAGCCAGGTTGCCTATGCCGTCGGCCGGTTGGTGCTGTACAGCGCGCGGCCTGGGTTGGTCGATGGCCAGGGCGCGGTGCTCGACAGCGACCGCTTTGGCAAGTTGGCTCTGGCCAACCCCAAGCTGGCTCCCTATGGCGCCGCGGCCGAGGCCGTGCTGCAGCGCCTGGGTCTGCTGGAACGCAGTCGTGCGCGCTGGGTCGTCGGCGAGAACATCGCGCAGACCTTCCAGTTCGTGTACAGCGGCGCGGCGGACCTTGGGTTCGTGGCTCGGGCGCAGGTCGTCGCCCGGCCGGGCGGATCGACGTGGCTGGTGCCGACGCACCTGCACCCGCCGCTGGTCCACGACGGGATCGTCTTGTCGGCGGCCCGCCGCAAAAGCGCCGCCCAAGCGGCCGCAGCCCGGCAACTGCTCGGCTGGCTGCGGACGCCGCACGCGCAGGCTGTCCTTGTCGCGGCGGGATACGACGCTGTAGCGCAGACCAAGGCTGCACCGTGACACCCGAAGACTGGTCGGCCGTGGCCGTCACCGTCCGCCTCGCCTCTGCGACCACGGCGATTCTGCTGCTGCTGGGCACACCGCTCGCCTGGTGGTTGGCGCGGTCGCGGTCGCGTGTGCAGCCGGTCGTCGAAGCGGTGGTGGCGCTGCCCCTGGTGCTGCCGCCGACAGTCCTCGGCTTCTACCTGCTATTGGCGTTGGGGCCGAACGGGCCAATTGGCCGGCTGACGGAGCTGCTCGGCATCGGCGGCCTGCCCTTCTCGTTCGCGGGCCTCTTGGCCGGGTCGGTGGTGTATTCGCTGCCGTTCGTGGTGCAGCCTCTGCGCGCGGCCTTCAGGGCGATCGGCGCCGGACCGTTGGAGGCCGCGGCCACGCTGCGGGCAGGCCCATGGGACCGCTTCGTGCATGTGGCTGCGCCACTGGCCGCTCCGGCATTCCTGTCAGCCGCGGTCATTGGCTTTGCGCATACGGTCGGAGAGTTTGGCGTCGTGCTGCTCATCGGCGGCAACATCCCGGGGTCCACGCGCGTGCTGTCCGTGGCGGTGTACGACCATGTCGAGGCGTTGGCATACCCGCAAGCGCACGCCCTGGCCGGCGGCCTGTTGGCGTTCTCGTTTGCGGTGTTGTGGGCCGTGTACGTGGTCGAGCGCCGGGGCAGGGCGCGAACATGACCGACCTTCACCTGGCCGTGCGATGGCGTCGCGGCGATTTTGCGCTGGACGCGGACGTGACCCTGCCAGGCCGCGGCGTGTCGGCCGTTTTCGGGCCCTCGGGCTGCGGCAAGACGACACTGCTGCGGTGCCTGGCCGGCCTCGACCGGGCACCCGGCGGCGAAGTGCGCTTCCTGGATGTGTGTTGGCAGTCGGGCGATGGCCGGGTTTTCATTCCGCCGCACCAGCGTGGCGTAGGCTTCGTGTTCCAGGGCGCGTCGCTGTTCAGCCACCTCAGCGTGCGCGGAAACCTCGCTTTTGCGTGGCAGCGCGCTCCGCGCGAACGGCGCGAGCCCGGTATCGAGCGCATGGCAGCGCTTTTTGACCTCACGGCGCTGCTGGATCGCATGCCAGCGGGCCTGTCGGGCGGCGAACGCCAACGGGTGGCGCTGGCGCGGGCGCTGTTGTCGGCGCCACGCTTGTTGCTGCTCGACGAACCGCTGGCGGCGATGGACCACGCGCGCCGCGACGAGCTGGTCCCGTACCTGGACAGAGCGCGCGCTGAACTGGACATCGCGGCGGTCTTGGTCAGCCATGCCGTCGACGAGGTGGCGCGTCTCTGCGACCACCTGGTGCTGCTGCACGACGGCCGTGTCGTCGCGCAGGGCCCGACCGCCGAACTGCTGGTCCGCTTTGACGTGGCCCGCGCCTTGCGCGACGAGGCCGGGGCGGTCCTGCGCGGCACTGTGGCCGAGTACCAACCGGCGAATCACCTGACGCTGGTGGCCATCGCGGGTGGCACGCTGCGCCTGCCGGGCAAGCAAGGTCCGACGGGCACACCGCTGCGCTGCCGGATTGCGGCCCGCGACCTAAGCCTGGCGCTCACTTCCGCGCCCGACACCAGCATCCTGAATCTGCTGGCTGCGACCGTGGTGGACCTTGAACCCGATGGCGCCGGGCAGGTGCTGGCGCGGGTGCGTCTCGCGGGGGGAGACCTGCTGCTCGCCCGGGTGTCGCAGTGGTCGGCGGCCCAGCTTGAACTGCGGCCTGGCCGTGCGGTCGTGGCCCAGTTCAAGGCGGTTGCGCTGGCCGGTGGCCTTGGGTTGGGGGGTGGGTGATCCCCCCCATTGTTCAACTATCTGACACCATGTTGGAAATGGCAGGCTGTCCGGCGGATTCCGTCAACGAGGAGGATGCGAAAGGTGCGCCCCCCATGGTTCAACTGCTCTCCCCCCCTTCCACGCGACCCCCAGCCGCTGAGGCCTGGAGCGCCCGGGCCATCGTCGACCGACCAGGCCTTGACCCCCCTCTTCCAGCCCTTTGAGCTCGAAGATGCCGTCCAAGGTGCAGGGCAGGGCGCCGCCGACGCGGTCGAACACCGTTTCGCTGATGAGGATCTGTCCAGCGTGGGCGACCGATTGCAGACGTGCGGCGAGGTTCACGGGCCTGCCGATGATGGTGTACTCCATGCGCTCGCTGCAGCCAAAATTGCCGACGGTGCACGAACCAGCGGCGATGCCCATGCGCACCGCGATGCCCAACCTGCGGGCGGCCCGCTGCATGTCGAGCGCCATCTGCACACACGCCTGGGCATCGCCTGCCAGACCGCGGCTGGTCGGGTCGCCGAAAAACACCATCATGCCGTCGCCGATGAACTTGTCCAGAGTTCCGCCGTGGCGCAGGGCGATGCGTGCCATTTCATCCAGATAGCCGTTGAGCCAGCGGGTCAAATCCGCTTCAGACATACGCTCTGCCGTGCGGGTGAAGTTGGCGATGTCGCCGAAAAAGACGGTCAAGTCGCGGCGGTAGGACTCGATTCGCACGTCGCGTTCGCCAGAGAAAATCGATGCGTACACCTGCGGTGACAAGTAGCGGCCCAACTTGTTGGCGAGGTCGAACAGGCGTGCCCTGGCGAAACGCAGTTCGAGGTGTGTCCGCACGCGCGCCAGCAACTCCTCGGCCTCGAACGGCTTGGTCACGTAGTCGACGGCGCCGACCGAGAAGCCGCGCATCACCGACTCGTGGTCCACGGCCGCCGTCAGGAAGATGATCGGGACGTCGCGCAGCGCGGGGTCAGCCTTGAGGCGCTGGCAGGTCGCAAAGCCGTCGAGTCCAGGCATAGCGACGTCGAGCAGGATCAGGTCGGGAGCCGCGGCGCTGGCGACCTCGAGGGCCTCGTGCCCGTTGCGGGCCGCCGACAGCCGGTACCCCTGCTGGCGGAGCAACAGACCCAGCAGCTTCAAGTTCTGGGGGGTGTCGTCCACCATCAGGATGCGGGCCTGCGAGAGGTCTGGTGCGAGATTCACGGCGGCGTCTCGGCGGGTGCAACGGGGGCACTCAGGTTGGCGGTGGCCGCGTCGATTTCGGCTGCACAGCGGTCCAGTCCGTCGAGGTCGAAGCGCTCGACGCAGGCCATCGTCTGTTGCGCCCAGTGTGCCAGGTTGGGGTCCTCGTAGTCGTTGCCCCACCGCGCAAACCGCGCCGCCAACTCGGCCACGGCGTCGAGGTCGCGGGCCCGCAGGCTCTCGCGCCACGCATCGCGCACGGCGCTGAACTTGCGCGCCAAGTCTTCGCGGGGAGCGCCGTCGAGCCGTACGGCCTGGGAGGTCACGGCAAGATTGCCCAGCTGGCGCCGCGTGCGGCCTGTCATCGAGCGAGGGGCAACGCAGCGGGCGAGCGTGTGCGCAAGGGTTGCCCGGTCCACCGAGGCGGGCAGGGTCGCGGCGCACAGGCCGCCAAGGGTCAGGTCGTCGACGGTTGATCACCGAGAGGGTGAGGGCCACCAGCGCTTCACCGGCCACGGGCTCGCCCGCCAGACTGACCCGCACTTCGCCCGATTCCGTGAACTTGAGGGCATTGCCGACCAAGTTGACGACGACCTGCCGCACACGCGTTCCGTCGACCACCACGACGGTCGGCACGGCGGCGTCGATGTGCACGGCGAGGCGCAGCCCGCGGTCTGCGGCGCGCTGGCAGAAAAGTGATTCCACATCGCGCAGCACGGCGCGGATGTTGGGAGGCGTCGGGCGCAACTCCAGCTTGCCGGCGTCGATGCGCGCCAGGTCGAGCAGGTCGTCGACCAGCGCCAGAAGCGCCCGCCCGCTCGAAGCGATGGCCAGCGCGTGGCGATGCTATTGACTGTCGCCCAAGCCGCGCGCCAGCACGTCGGCGAAACCAATGACGGCGTTGAGCGGCGTCCGCAGTTCGTGGGTCACGCTGGCCAGAAAGCGGCTCGTGGCGCGGTTGGCCGACTCTGCGTCGTCGCGGGCCCTTGCCAACTCGCGGGTCAGCTTGCGCTCTGCGCTGATGCCGACGCTCAGCCGGCACGCTCCGACGATGGCACCGGCCGGGTCGCGGATCGGTGTGAAGGTCGAGACCTGCTCGACCGTCGCGCCGTCGATCGTCCGCTCGAACTCCGCGGCGAACTGCAGGCCCTGTTCGACGACCGGCGCGCCGTAGGCTTGCCACAGCTTGGTGCCGACTTCCAGGCCCAGGACCTCGGTGTCTGCCGACGAGTTCGCCCGGTCCGACCAGGTTGAGCAGGAACTCGCGGCCGCTGTCGTCGTACACCTCCAGCTTGACGAGGCCAGTCTGGACAACAAACGCGGTTTCCGCGGCATCGCCCAACGAAAACACCACCGCGCGCGCGGGGACCTGTCGCGCAGGGGCAAACACACAGCGCAGGCAATCTGGACCAAGTACCGAACCGCAGGCGGGCGGCACGGGGGGTTGGGCAATTGCGTTCACGGTGAACCAGCCGCCGCGGGGAATGCGGCGCGCAGGCGAATTGTGCACAGGTGTGCGTCAGGATCATTGACGTCCGTCAACCGCCTTGGCCGCTTACCCACTTTGTGATGTCACGGGACTGTCATCGACCGGAACGACGACGTGCTCGGTGGCAACCGCAACCGCGCGCCCGAGCCGGAACACCACTTGGACGCGATCGAACCGCTGCCGCTACACGCCCCCGCTCAACACCCCCCAGGCGATGACGCCGACCGCCATCAGCGTCTCGCCGGCGATGAGGCCGGAGGCGACGACGATCGTGAAGCGCTCGGACCACTGTGGCGCGACCCTGGCCAGGACCCAGGCCAGGCACGCGCCGATGCACATCGAAAAGCTGCTGGTGAACGACACCGTCATCGCGATGCCTACCCCAGCGACAGACGGGTACCACTTGCGCAAGCGGGCCGGCGACAGGTGCTCGAGGATCGCCATGCTGGCGCCGACGGCAGCTGCGATTTCGATGGCATCCAGTTTGTGCGGCTCCATGTTGCCAACACCCTTGCTCAGCAGCTCGGCGACCTTGGCCCACACCATCGCCGCCGGCGCCGGCCACTTTTCGCCGCCGAGCGTCGTCGGGTCCACCAAGAACTGGTAGGCGACGCTGGCAAACACCGCGCCAACCAGCACGCCGAACACCTGCGAAATCACCTGGTAGCGCGGCCGGGCGCCGACCAGATACCCGGCCTTCATGTCGGTCAACAGGTCGCCCGCGTGGGAGGCCGCGCCCGCCGTGACGTTGGCGGCCAGCAAGTTGGCGTTGACCTGACCCTGCATCAACCCGCCGAACACCAACTGCGTGACCTTGCCCATGTTGCCGACCGGGTTGATGTCGGTCTCGCCCACCGAGCGCGCCGCCACGAACGCCAGCAGCAGCGACAGCACCACCGCCACCACGCCCCAGTGCACCGGAATGTCGAACCACATCGCCTGCAGGGCCACGCACAGCGCACCGACGCCGGCCAGGCCACCCAGGAACCACGAGAACGGCACCTCGACGCCCGCCAGCCGCGGGTCGGTGGCTCCGTCGCTGCTCTTGGCGAGCGTCTTCTTGAATCCGGCAATCATGCCCGGCGCCTGAATCGCCAGGCCTACCAGGGCGTGCACCACCATCAGCGACACGCCGGGCCACAGTGTCCACGCATTGATGGGGCCGTAGGGCAGGGTATCCGGCCCGCACACCTCGCCCGCCTTGAGCTTGCCGCAGGTGATGTAGCCTTGTTCGAGCAGCCAATCCGCCAAGAACCACCGCGATACCAAACCGGACACGAACATCCAGAAGGCGGCCTTGAAGCCCATGATGGCCCCGGCGCCAATCATGACCAGCGAAGGCTCGAACGCGACCGAGCGCAGCGCCAGACCCTTGCCGAAAATCGCCAGCTTGTCCGGCAGCGTGTGCAGCCCTTCGCGCAGCAGTGCCACGAGAGCCCCGGCCAGGCCGCCGGCACCCAACGCCATGCCCTTGACGGTGCCCTCGCCGCCGGTCGCGTGCAGGCTGCGCAGGGTCTCGGCGGCGGCGATGCCAGACGGGAAGCGCAACCGCTCTTGGTTGATGAGCTTGCGCTTGACCGGGATCGCGGCCACGATGCCGAGCAGCGAAATGGCGGTCACCCACACGATGGTCTGCACCATGCTCAACTTGAACTGGCTGACCATCCACAGCGCCGGAATCGCCGACACCAAGCCCGCGGACGACATGTACCCCGCCGCCGACGCCGCGGTCTGCATGGTGTTGTTTTCGAGCAGGGTAAAGTGGCGGACCGTGCCCTGGCCCAGCGCGCCGTTCGCGACCTTTTCCAACACCGTGAAAAGCGTGAAGGCCAACACCGCCGCAGTGATCGCGACGCCCAGACCCCAGCCGATCTTGAGCCCGACGTAGAGGTTGGAGATCGACATCACACCGCCGATGACGCAACCGGTCAGTACGGCGCGGATCGTCAACTGCGGCTGTCGGTCGCCGACGTAGACGTGGTCGAGCCAGTAGCGGTCGTGTTCCGCCGCAGGTGCGTCGTTCGGGGGTGGCGGAGGCGGTGCGGCTGGCGCTGCGGGCTGCTGGGCGTCGTGCTCAGGGTGCATGGCATCCTCGGGCCGCCCGGAGCGACCGCTGGCAGTAGGCGTGGTGGGCGTGTCGCGCTGGCGGTCAGACAGGCGCAAGTTCTGGGTAGCGGCCTTCCATGTCCTCACGGCTCATGGCGTCGCTGCGCGCGGCCGGCGACCAAACGACCTCAAGTGCGACCAACTGTTGGCCGGTGACCGTCGCCAGTTCTTCCAAGAGCGCGGTCAGTTCAGCGGTCCCGTGGATTTGGCGCGCAAACTGCTTGCCGCGCACCGCCAGCACCACGGACACCACGAAGAACTCGGCCACCGCCAGTTGGCCGTCCTCGTCGCGAATGCCGTCGGTTTTCCACTCTTTCTGCTGTCGCCGTACGCCGGAGGAATCGCCGCGGATGACCTCGCGGTTGAACTTGGCGCGCTCGTTGCTGCTCCACAGTTGGAACTGGTCCTCCGCCTTGGCCATCGGCATCTTCTCGGTGCCGCGAACCGCCGCGTATTCGACGTGTTCGAGTTTGCCTTGCAGGTTGTGGGCCAACTCGCGCAGCGCGTAGCTCAGGCTGTCTTCACTGTCGGCGTCCGTGCGCGCGGCCAGGGCTTCCAAAGCATCTTGCACGTCGCGGGCTTGCATCTGCACGCCGAACTGCAGGAGCCAGACATCGCATTTCTCGTGGGTCGGTTGAGGCACGTAGCCGCCACCGTCACCCCCCGCCTCGGTCGACCGCCGGCGGGCGCGCACCACCGCCACGATGATCGCGACGATAACAAAAAAGATGATGCCGACGACGATGAGCGAAACGATGGCGCCGACGACGCTGCCGCCGCTGCTGTGGTGGTGCCAGCTCGTATAGCTGCGATAGGGCCGCGGCGCGCCGAAGTAGTACGTGCTCCCTGGCGTTGGCACGGGCACGGGCACGTAACGCGTGCCGCCATAGCTCGGCGCGCTGGAAGACGACGATCCCCACGACCGCGACGACGACGACCCGAACGACCGCGACGACGAACTGGACGATGACGACCGGAACGAACTGGACGACGACCGCGAACTCGACTTGAAGCCGCCGCCGAAACTGCCGCCCGAGCGGGCCCAGGCCACGGAGACGGCGCCGACCAGGAGCAGCGCGACCACGGCCACGGCCACGGCCTTGCGGTTGGGGATTCGGATTGGCGAACGCATGAACCCTCCGGGCGACGGACGCAGGGGTGTGCAGCATAGCCCGGCGAGGGCGGGCGGGGAAGGGCCCAACGTGCGGCGGGCCTTGGATCTTGCGGTGCTCAGTGTCCTGATTCCATTTGCAAATTGTTGGCGAACGACCACGTCGCGGCCGGCTGGCAACTTTTCCCAGGTGCCGGCGCCCCGCGTGCCGTTTTTCTATCCAAGTTGCACCCACCAGCAGCGCCAGCGTTCGCCGAGAGCGCCGGTTGCAAGCGCAAAAGACCGGTCCGCCTCGTCCAGCTTGGACGACACCTCGCAACCGCTTGCCAAGCCCTGGCAGTGCCCTGCGCGCTACAAGCTGTTCGTTTTGCCGCGATGCACCCGCGCGGCAGCGACCGCCCAACCTTGCGCTCCGGACACGTGGCACACCGATCCAGGCCGCTCAACCTCGCCGGCCGGCGTCGCCGTAGCCAAACAACTCGTCCAGGAAAACATCGAGTTGCACGTCGTCCATCGGCTTCGGCACGTGCGGGCGCGCTTGTTGCTCCAGGGCGTCGGCGACTGCGTGCCACGTAGCCACGAACGGGTGGTCTGGCTGGTAGCGCACCACCGGCATCCTGCGCCGCTCGGCCTCGTACACCACCTTGTCCCATTGCAGCCAGGCCACGACGTGGGTGCCGATGCGGTCGGCGAAGCGCTCGATGAGGTCCTTGTCGAAGGCCAGGTCCTTGCAATTGGCGATGAGGCCGCCCATGCGGATGTCGCCCTGGTCGGCGTAGTTGGCGATGCCACGGGCGATGTTGTTGGCGGCGTACAGGCTCATGAACTCGCCGGAAGTGACCACGTACACTTCCTCGGCGTAGCCGTCGCGCATCGGCACGGCGAACCCGCCGCACACCACGTCGCCCAACACGTCGTAGAAGACGTAGTCGTACCCGCGATCGAAGATCTCCATGGTTTCGAGCTCTTCGAACAGGCGGCCGAGCCCGCGGCCGGCACAGCCGACGCCCGGTTTGGGTCCGCCGACCTCGATGCATTCGACGTTGGCGCCGCCGTCCATCACGATGTCGCTGGGTTGCAGGTTGCTCTTGCCGGCGCCGAGCAGGTCCATCAGCGTGGTCGGCGGAAAGCGCGCGATGAGGTTGCGCGAGCTGTCGCGCTTGGGGTCGCAGCCGACCTGCAGGATGCGCCGGCCGCGCGCCGCCAAAGTGGCCGTCAGGTTGGAGACCACGGTCGACTTGCCGACACCGCCCTTGCCGTAGAAGGCCAGGGACCGCGGGCGCTTCGACGGGGTGGCCACGGTGCCGAGGCTGCGCAGGTTGCGTTCGATGCTGAGCAAGGGGCGTCCTTCGGGGCGAGGCGCGCAGGGCGCCCAATGAGGCTAGAGGCCAGGGCGGCGGTGTCAACCCATCCTCAGCAGAGACACATGGTTTCAGCAAGTTATGCGCACGTCAACGACCGCCGCGGGCAACCACCGCCTGCATCATCTGCTCGGCCAGGCGCAGCGCCCCGCGAAAGCCCAGCCACGGCGCCGGCAACAGGTAGTGTCGCGCTTCGCTCGGAAAGCCGAACTCCAGGAACGGCCCCGCGTACTCGGCCAACTGGTCGCGCTCGATGCTCGAACCGACCACCAGGTCTGCGCGGTCCAGCAGCGCCGGTGCGCCGCCCTGGGCCGGGCCAAGCGCGGCTACCGCTTGTGGCGTCGGGTCCTCCAGCCAGACCACGTGATCGGCCACGCACACGTCGAATTCGCGCGCCAGCATGGCCTGGACGTCGGCGCGCCCGCCGAGCCGGAAATGGGTGACGCCGAGCGCAAGCGGCACCATCTCGAGTTCGCTGCACAGCGCGATCAACCCAGCCAGGCGCGGTGCTTCGGCGAAGGCAACGTAGTGTCGGCCCCGCAGGGCGCGCCGCGCGAGTTCGGCCAGCGGCTTGGCTGCGGCGAGCTCCGCCTGGCAGAACGACACGGCTCGCTGGGACGACACGCCGCTCGCCTGGGCGGCCGCCAGCACGAACCGCCGCGTACCGTCGAAACCCATCGGCACCGGCAGCGCCGCCACCTCGGCGACCTGCCGCACCTCGCGCAGCGCGGGCGCCATCCACGGAAGGCTCAGGTGGGTGCGGGCGCGCACGGCGTCGGCCAAGGTCGCGTAGGGCTCGCCCGCGAAAAAGACCGCCTTGGCCTTGAGTCCCAGGCCCCACAGCAGGCGGCGCACCTCGGCAACGTTGCCTTGGCTGTCGCCTTCGTAGCGGTCGAAAGGCATGCCGAGCAGGCTCACTTCGTCCGCGGCGACCGTCGGCGGGTCGAGCTGCGCGGCCACCTCGAACTGCCGCCGGAACAGCGCCGCCGCCGTGGCCGCATAGCCGAACCACAGGTCGTTGTCGTAGTTGCGGGCCGACACCGCCACCACGTCGACGCCGGTCCGCTGGCGGCAGCGCTCGACGACGCCCTTGAGTGGCTGGACTTGCAGGCTCAGCGGGGTCGAGCAGTCGATGACGACCACCTGGCTGCCCAAGCGCGCCGCAAACGCGACAATCTCCTCTTCGAGCTGCGCCGTGGAGCCTTGTATCAGGTCCTCGTCGATGAGCTGCGAATAGCGCCTGCGGTTGTGCGCGTCCTGCACGCCGTCGTGATAGACCAGGTGCTCTTGCGTCTTGACCTTGCAACCGACGCTGGCGTGGCACATGCACATGGCGTCGCGCACCGCGTGGCTCGCCAGGTAGATACCAAAGAACGGGGTATGCGAGCTGCCGCGGATCGCCAGGTCGTCGAGCGTCAAGCCTTCATACATGCGCGGTCCCCGCTGGGGCCAGGATGTCGCTCGGTCGCGCGAGGGCCCGCGGCACGTCGGCGTCTTGCCCCGGCGCGCGGTGCGGCGCAAAGGTCCGGTAGAAGCTCGACCCCACGGCCGCCTCAAGCCGCGCAAGGTTGCGCGCGACCGCGCGGTAGCCCAGGCCGATGACCTCCGCGTGGTGGTGCAGCAGCGGCAGGTTGAGCTGGCTGGTCTGGTCGCGCAAGAACTCGGCGCCATAGAAAACGTCGAACTCCCCAGGCGTGATGAGCCCTTGCAAGCTGTTCGGGGCGCGAAACAACGCAAAGGGCAGATCAACGCCCAGGTCGCGAAGCACTTTTGCCGTGCGCTGGCGATTGTCGTCGTCCTGCGGGCCTTGGATGAACAGCGCGATTGCCGCGCCCAACTCCTCGAACATCGGCACGTCGCCCAGCTCTTCAAGCGCCAGGCGCCGCAGGTCGAAGCTGCGGACCGAACCGATGTTGTACGCCACCCGCAGTGGCCGGCCCAGCCGTTCAAACAGGCGCTTGCGGGTCGCCTCGACTGCCGCCAAAGCGGGCTCGCGGTCCACTGCCATCGCCGCCAGCGGGTCGCCCTGATATCCCGACGACTCGGCCACGGCCGACCAGAAGCGGTCGCAGCCGCGCACGCCGCACGGCAGGGGCACCTCGGCGGTGGCCTGCTGCCAGACCTCGCGGGCGTGGCGGGCATAGGCCACCAACATGTTGGGACCCGGATGCACCACAAGGCCCACGTCGGCGGCGCGCAGGAAAACGTCGAGGGCGGCGCTGCCGTTGAGAACAACATGCAGGTCCAGTCCTAAAGTCTTGAACTGGGCAAACATTTCTGTGCGTTCTTCGTCGCGCAGTTCCACGCCGACCAGGGCCACGCGCCGCCGCACGTCCGCACCGCTCGGTTGCGCCGCGCGCGCCAGCAGGCAGTACAGCGTGTCCACGACTTCGGCAGGCGAGACCGGCCGCAGCCCGTGGGTAATCTCCGCCTCGACGCGAATACCCAGGTCGCGCGCCGCCTTCTTGGCCACGTGTTTGAGGTTGTCGCCGATCATCACCGTGGGACAAGTGGACAACACCACAATGAGGTCGGGCTGCATCGCCTCGTGCACCACCTCGATGGCCCGCCGCAGCTTGGCGCCGCCGTGGCCCGAGACCAGCTCGTCCTCGCGCAGGTTGGTGCACACGAACTTGTACGGCAGTTCGCGGTGGACGCGCCCGCCGGTCTTGGGCAGGACGTTGCTGCAGTCGCGGTCGCTGTGGATGAGGACGGCCAGCTTGCCGCGCATCCGCAACAGCAACTCCGTGCACGCCTGATAGCTGCACGCCTCCTGGGCCAGCAGGGCGCCAGGGTACATGCGGTGCGGGCGAAAGCGCGCCAAAATCGGCTATCCCGGCGTTCGTGCGGTTGCGGGTGCTGGGACGGAGGCGGGCAGCGCAAGCGTCATGCGGCGAGGATGGCACAGCAGCGCCTGGGACGCCAAGGTCGTCGCCCAATGCTTTGAAAGGACGGCTGAAAGCTCGGGGTCGGCGGCGCCCGCCCGACCGCTGGCAGCGACGTCGGCGCGCACGGCAGTGGTGCGCATGTGTCGCTCACAGGGAGGCCGAGGGCGTTGGCTGGGCGGCAGGCGCCCGTTTTGCTACGAACCGCAGCCCGCCAGCGCCGCGTCGCATGCCCCGGCCGCGCACGTCTCGCAGGGTTTGGCGCTCGGATCCACCGCGCATTGCGCCTTGCATGCCGAAAACAGGCACACCGCGTAGTGTCCAAGGCAGGTGCCGCAACTGGCCGTTAGCGCAAACGTCTTGCCCACGCAGGCGGCAAAACACGCGGTCCGCGCGGCGTCGTCGGCCTTGCCCATGCACCCGTCCGAGTTGGCGCACGCCTTGTACGCCTGCAACAGTTGGTCCTGCTTGGCGAAGTCGTCGGCGATCTCCTTGGGCGGGCAGGGCGGTTTGGCGGGCACGCATGTGCCCAGTTGGCAGGTCTTGCCCGCCTCGCACGGGGTCACCTGCCAGTCGCTGCCGTTGGCCTTGCAGCTCTTGACCGAGGCGCCGTCGCAGGTGGCCGGCGCGGCCGCGT
>Ga0194120_10002325_pt1 | contig 32884 bp, 33 predicted proteins | sample TA2MahCa65mmetaG_FD_148642 | JGI IMG/M metagenome (GOLD analysis project Ga0194120, IMG submission 148642) | Freshwater microbial communities from Lake Tanganyika, Tanzania - TA2015019 Mahale Deep Cast 65m | ecosystem: Environmental > Aquatic > Freshwater > Lake | place: Tanzania: Lake... | reverse complement strand
GGGCGGCCCGACAGCGGGCGATACCCGAGGCGGACGCTCCCGGCCTAGCGAATTTCCAGCAGAGTACCTGTGGTGCTCCATTCAGAAACAGAGTTCTTCGTGTAAACGTGAATTAATCAGACCTTCCTTAGAGCCGTGGCCATGGTCGGGCTACTGTTTCTTACCGCCTGTTCCAGTGCACATCCTGTGCTGTATCCCAATACCCATCTGCAATCGGTTGGAAAAGCCGTGGCGGACGACGATATCGAAGCCTGTAAGCAGGCCGCTGAGGAGGCTGGTGCTCATGCAGGGGGAGGCAAAGCTGGTCAGGTGGCGACGAATACGGCGGTCGGTGCCGGAGTTGGTGCTGCAAGCGGGGCGGTCGGCGGCGCCATTTCAGGAGCGATCGGAAGAGGATCGATGATCGGCGCAGCCAGCGGTGCTGTGTGGGGCTTGTTGACAGGATTGTTCCACGCGGCGAGCGCCGCACCTCCCAATCAGACCTACACGAATTTCGTCAACCGATGTCTGCAAGAGAGGGGATATGAGGTGACGGGGTGGCAGTGAGGGGAGAGTGACTGCGTACGGGAGGAGTTCCCGTGCTCGCGCATCGCGCACACAGGACACAATCTGAGCGAAAATTAAGGGCGGTGCTCGATGCATGCGCGCAGAAGGAACTCCTCCCGTACGCAGCCATAGGGTGGTGTAAGAGGGTGCAGGAAGGAGAGTCTTACTTTGAGGCGCGTAATGGAATGTTCACCCAGCTAGTCTGGAAGAGAATAGGAAATAGCTCGATGAGACGCACTGGACAGGCTATTCTGAGGCACAATCGGGAGGACAACCGGTGGCCATGCCTGCAGGCAGAAAATTCGTCGTGCTATTCGTGGTGGCGTCGTTCCTCGCGGCTTGTGCGGGACCAGAGCCACAGCTGCGCTCCAACAAGCAGTTGCAAGTGTATGGCAGGGAAAAGGCCCGCCAAGAGATCGCTGTGTGCCAAAGAAAGGTGGAGGCCACAGGGGTGGGCGCGGGAGTGCATCAGACCGGCAATGCCGCAACCGGCGCGGTGTTGGGTGTGACCCTCGGTGGAGCGGTCGGGGCTTCAGCGGGTGTGGTCGGTGGATTTCCGGGTATTACCATCGGCGCGGCGGCTGGCGCTGGGCTTGGTCTTGTGATTGGACTGCTCGGGGGCACCTTCAAACCACTGGTGCCGGACCCTCCCTATGCCGATGCAGTCGAGAAATGCCTGAGAGACAAAGGTTACGAAGTTAACGGCTGGGAGTAACACGCCGTTCGAAGATCGGAACTCAGCGCGCACGTCACACGGTCCCCGCTGCGCAGGAAGCTACGGCTGAGAATCCGCGGGGCTCTGCGCAACGGGGCGACACCAGGATCTACTCCTCCATCGAGAATACTTTGAACGCGATTCCTAAGGCTACCGTGACCCCCAGTCCGATGATGATTAATGCCGGCATCGTTGCTCACCTCCCTCCAATGTGATGACACCACTGTACCTCGGCTAGATGAAGGGACCATGATCGGATCATGAAGAATTCTTCATGATCCGAACCACTCATGAACAACCGGGCAAGCGTTGCTGCGTGGATTATTGAGCAACCGTCGAGGCAGGAACTGTTAGTGCCTGATGGGACGGGATCGGCAACCGCAGCGTAAAGACGGAGCCTTTGCCGGCTTGGCTTGTGACCGAGATCGTACCCCCGTGCGCTTCCATGATCTCTTTCACGATGGGCAATCCCAGCCCGGTGCCGGCGGCATCTTTCGATCGAGCCCAATCGGTTCGATAGAATCGTTCGAACAGATGCGGAATATGCTCCGGCTCAATACCGTGGCCGGTGTCTTCAACCGCGATCGAGACCTCCTGGTTGGCAGACTGTAATCGGACGGTGACCGTTCCACCGGAAGGGGTATAGCGCAAGGCATTGTCGAGCAGATTGATCAGTGCTTGCTTGAGCCACTGGGCATCGCCGAGTACCGGCGGGACCGGCTCGGACTCAAATAGCAGAGCGATGTGCCGGTCGTCGGCCAGCAGGGTCAGTTGGTCCACGAGCTCTTGAATCAGCGGTTCGACGTCGAGCGGCGTCAGGCGGACGGGCGATTTGTTGCTGGTGAATTTTGCGAGCGTCAACAAGGGGCGGGTCAAGGCAATCAGCCGTTCCACTTGCTCCAGGTTATTGAGGAGCACTTCACGGTATTCCTCAGTGGTCCTGGCCTTCAGCAACGCCACTTCCAGGTTCCCACGCAGGATGGTCAACGGAGTTTTCATTTCGTGCGCGGCGATTTCACAAAAATTCCGCTGGACCTCGCTGCTCCGTTGGAATTGATCCAATACGGCGTTGACTGCCTGGGTCAGCCGCCGAAATTCCTGATAGGGCGAATCCAACGCCAGCCGTTTCCCAAGATCGGCTTCCGACATCGTTTCAGCGCCCGTACACAGGGCTTCAATTGGGGCCAGGACTTTCTTGGTCAGCCACAGACTGCCGAACCAGGTCACCAGCAGGGTGGTGCCGGATCCGAGCCCCAACAGCAGCACCAGATCGTTCAGCGCGGTCCGGTGGTGGAGCAGTGATGTTTCCGCCTGCAGGATATATTGCACTTGCCCCTCTCGGGCGCTGGCGATGAAGAGGTGCCGGGCCGGCGTGCCGTCCGGCGAGTCGATGGTTTCGTACACAGTCCGTTGAATGAGGACGCGGTCAAGCAGATGTGGGGGAACAGACGACTGTACCGAGGCATTGGGGCTTTTCCAGATGAGCTGGCCGTCAGGCGAAAAAACCCTCAAGGCATGCAGGATGCCTGGCAGTTCGCCCAGTGCCTTTTCGTTCGGGCGCATTGTGCCGGTACGAGCGAGATCTTTCCCCCTCTGCTCGAGAATGTCGGGGTGGTGCTCGACCAGCTCGGCCAGCGTCTCTGCCAGCGCCAGCAGCCGCCCGTCGACGAAGCGGTGTAGCAAGGCATCGCTCGCGAGGTACACGAGTACGGAAAAGAGGAGGAGGCCACCCATCAGGATGAGCGCCGACCGGCTGATGAGACTGCGTAGCGAATTCATGGGACGGCGTTCGGTTCTTCCAGCATGTACCCTGCGCCGCGTACGGTGGCGATCAACGGCGGAGAAAAGTCGCGGTCGATCTTCGCCCGCAAGGCCCGGATGTGGGCGTCCACAATGTTGGTCATGGGGTCATAGCTGATGTCCCACACATGTTCGATGATCACCGTTCGTGTCAGGACCCGATTCTTGTTTCGCAGAAGGAATTCAAGCAAGGCGTATTCCTTGTTCGTCAACGGAATCTCGTGCCCGGCCCTCCAGACCCGGCGGGTTGCCGGATCAAGCGTCAGGTCCGCGGCTTGAAGGTTCATCGCCGGCTGTTGGCTGCCTCGGCGCAGCAGAGCTCTGATCCGGGCCAGTAGTTCCACGAAGGCGAAGGGCTTCGGCAAAAATTGGTCTGCGCCGATGTCGAAGCCGGACACTTTGGTCTCCAGCGTGTTGCGCGCGGTCAGCAGCAGGACGGGAGTGGTGTCGCCTTTGGCGCGGATGCGGCTGCAGAGGGTGAGGCCGTCCAGCTTGGGCAGCATGACGTCCAGGATCAGAAGGTCGTACGGGTTATTCAAGGCCAGCTCTAATCCCGCTTCACCATCGGCGGCAAAGTCCACCGCGTACTGCTCCTCCTTGAGCCCTTTGCGAATGAACTGCGCAAGGTTCAGATCGTCTTCGACCAGCAGAATCCGCATCGTCGTTCCTCACAAGGACGGACCTCATTATATGCCATCTTCCTCGGGTCGGTGTGAACGGAATGTGAAGGAATGGTGAAGAGGTTCTAATGTAAGACCGAACGATTTTTGCCCTTGACTATGTTCTAACTAGAACTATTATACTTGAGTCGTGAAGGGAACATGGTAATTTACGGAAGGAGGCTCGGCATGTTTGTCGTCGTTGGTGCGACAGGGAATACAGGGTCAGCGGTTGTGGAAACACTATTGAAGAAGAATCAACCGGTCCGGATTGTCGTCCGTTCAGCTGACAAGGGAGCTGCATGGAAGGCGAAAGGCGCGGATATTGCGGTGGCGTCATTGGATGACGTGCCGGCCTTGATCAAGGCCTTCGAGGGCGCAACAGGCGTCTATCTTATGGTCCCGCCGAACTATGGGGCAACAGCCTGGTTGTCGGATCAACAGGCTCGTATGGATCGCGCCGCTGAAGCCCTCAAGAAGAGTGGGGTCGGCCATGTCGTGTATCTCTCTTCTATCGGAGGGCAGTTGCCGAGTGGGACAGGTCCCATCAGAGCGGTCCATTATGGTGAAGGGAAACTGGCTGGAGCGGTGTCCAATCTTACGATCCTTCGGCCACCCTCCTTTATGGAGAATTGGGTTCCGGTTATCGGGGTAGCCAAAGCGCAGGGCATTCTTCCGACGTTCGTCGCGCCTGAGGTGAAGATTCCGACTATCTCCACGAGGGACATCGGTCGAATCGGAGCGGAACAGCTGTTGAGTGGGGGACAGGGCAGAAGAATCGTCGAACTTGCGGGACCTGAGGAGTACAGCGCCGACCAGGCTGCGGAGGCGCTGAGTGTTATCCTTGGCAAGAAGGTCACCACGCAACAGCCTCCCTTGAGTGCCGTCGTGCCGACGTATAAGTCGTTTGGGTTCTCTGATGAGGCAGCGAAACTCTTCGAGGAAATGTACACCGGGTTCTCGAATGGCACGATTGGGTATGAATTCCCAGCTAAGCTGGTGCGTGGGACGATTACACTTGAAGAAGCCTTGCGTGCGATGGTGTAAGAGAGGAGGCGCTTATGGCCACCGGTGCAACTGTTGCCAAAGAAGTGTTCGGAATCTATCGGCCTGGATCAACCCATATGGTCGGTGATGGATTTCCCGTGCGGAATCTGTTTCCCAGCAACGATCTGGACCAGGCTGTCGATCCGTTTCTTCTACTGGACTATGCGGGGCCTGAATATTTTGGGCCAACCGACCGACCGAATGGTGTCGGAGAACATCCTCACCGTGGCTTTGAGACCGTGACGATCGTCTATGGGGGGCTGGTCGCGCATCGGGACTCGGCCGGCAATGCCGGCGTCATTGGACCGGGCGACGTCCAGTGGATGACGGCGGCGTCCGGGGTCGTGCATGAAGAGATGCATGAGAAGACCTGGGCGAAGAAGGGTGGCGTGCTGCAAGCGATTCAGTTGTGGGTCAACTTGCCGCAGGTGCAGAAAATGTCAGAGCCCAGGTACCAGACGATCCGGAATGTCGATATTCCGAATGTGGATCTAGATGGTGGGGTAGGCCGTCTGCGGGTAATTGCAGGGACTGTTCAGGGATGGAAGGGGCCGGCACGTACGGTTACACCGATCGAGCTCTACGATCTGCAACTACGAAAGAATCGCCGAATCGAGTTAAACCTGCCTGATGGGCATAATACGTCGATCTTCGTTGTGATGGGCCGAGCCTCAGTGAACGGGTCACGTCAGGTAAAAGAGGCAGAATTGGTCGTGTGTAAGCGCGAAGGATCACTGGTAGCGATCGAGGCACAGAGAGACAGCCTGCTTTTAGTTATGAGTGGCGAGCCGATCAATGAACCGATTGCACGGTATGGTCCGTTCGTCATGAACACCAAAGCTGAACTGGTTCAGGCCGTGAACGATTATCAAGCAGGCAAGATGGGGCATCTGTCATAAACGCGTCACTCGTGAAGTGTGAAGCGTATCTCGTTGGGGAAGCAATGCAGATAGGGTTGGATAAGAATGAGTGACCAAGCCCCAGCACTCTTCATCGACGTCTACTCGGATGTGATCTGCCCATGGTGTTATGTGGGTAAGCGACGACTGGAGCGGGCGCTGGCGCAGCTGCATGGAGCGGTTCAGACGCAAGTGCGTTGGCGGCCGTTTCAGCTGAATCCCACGATGCCGAAAGAGGGGATTGATCGTAAGACGTATCTTGAAGCGAAGTTCGGTGGCGCTGCGGCTGCTCAAGCCATCTATGGACAAGTTGCGAGAGCCGGCGACGAAGAGGGCATCCCGTTCGCGTTTGATCGGATTGCACGCACGCCTAATACCTTTGCCGCACATCGTCTCATCTGGCTGGCTGGGCATCAGGGTAAGCAAGATGAGATGGTCGAGACGCTCTTTCGGCGTTATTTCGTCGAGGGCCAAGATATCGGGAATGTCGAGATGCTCTCTCACGCGGCTGTCGATGCAGGACTTGATGGAACAGGAATCGAGGCGTTTCTGGCCGGCGATGAGGGGGCCGAACAGGTACGGCCGGAAGAAGCCTCCGGTCGTCGCTTGGGGATTCGAGGGGTTCCCTATTTCGTACTCAACGGAGCCCATGCGCTTTCCGGCGCACAACCTCCTGAGCAATTCTTGGCTGCCTTCAGGCAGATCAAAGCAGGTTCGGTGGTAGGAAAGGCAGGTGCGTAATGGCTGTTCAAGTCTATGGATGTAACCACATCGTGATCGAAGTGACTGATGCGAAGAAGGCAGCGAAGTTCTATCAAGACGTGTTTGGCCTGAAGATGCTTCGGGGTGGTGAAGGTGCCGTGTGGTGCAAGCTGGGCGAGCATCAGTTCATGGCGATTTTTGAAGTCGAGACCTTGCAGCCGGATCGCACCAAACACTTTGGGTTGATGGTCCGTGACGCCAGGCAGATTCAGGAAGTGCGAAATAAGCTGATCAAGAAATATAAGTTGAAGCTCCATCCGGACTTCCGCTGCGACTTCCGCGACCCATGGGGCAATCGTATCCAGGTTGGAGATTTGTCCGATGAGTCGTTGGTCTGGCTGTTGCCGTATCAAGAGGTGCAAAAGGCGGGTGTGACGTTTGTTTCAAATCAACGAAAGGGGAAGAGGATATGAGCACGGTTGATCTTCAGCAACGACTCAATGATCTGTTCGGGTACATCCGGCAGGGCAAAATCATCGAGGCCATGAACGAGTTCTACGACAAGGACACGGTCATGCAGGACAATGCTAATCCTTCAACCAAAGGGCTGGCGGCGAACATTGAGCGGGAAAAACAGTTCCTGAGCGGCGTGAAAGAGTGGAAAGGATTCAATGTCACGGCCTCGGGTGTCGGCGATAACGTGACCTTTTATGAGTCCACCATGGACTTCATTGCTACGAATGGCCAGCCGGTTCATCTCGAACAAGTTTCAGTGGCCAAATGGAAGAACGGAAAAATCATTCACGAGCGGTTCTATTACGATACGGGGAAGAAGTAACGACTTGAGCGAGTAGGACTAATCTATGAGTGAACCACGACAGGAACTGTGGCTAATCCGTCATGGTGAGACGGAGTGGAGTGCGGCCAAGCGGCACACAGGACGGACCGACATCACGCTGACTCCGACGGGTGAGCGTCAAGCTGCTGCCTTGGGCCGAGTGCTGGCCGATCGAGAATTTGTCTCGGTCCTCTGTAGCCCCCTACGCCGCGCGCGTCAGACTTGCAATCTGGCCGGTTATGGTTCTGCTGCAACCGTGACCGATGACTTGCTGGAGTGGGACTATGGCATCTATGAGGGAAGAACGACGGAAGAGATGAGGCAAGAAGACCCTGGATGGTCCATTTGGAGTACGTCGGTTCCAAAGGGGGAGTCTCTTGAACAGGTCGGTCGACGTGCCCAAAGGGTTATCGAGCAAGCCTTGAAGGCTAAGGGAGATGTGATCCTGTTCGCTCATGCTCATATTCTTCGCATCCTGACTGCTTGTTGGCTTGGACTCCCGCCGGAAGCAGGCAGGTTGTTCGTCCTCCGTACTGCCTCGATCAGTGTGCTTGGGTACGAACGTGAAACACGCGTCATCACCCAGTGGAACGTGTCGCATGAGGTGAAGGACGGACCGTCCTTTTAAGAAGATGCAACCTCCGACTATGAGGCTCTCTGATGCGACTCCAGAATAAGATCGTCGTCATCACTGGTGGATCAGGAGCGTTGGGGCAGGTTGTCGTCCCGGCATGTGTTGATGCCGGCGCGCGGGTGATTGTCGTGGACCGGCACTCTCGCGCGACAGAGGCCCAGGGGGTGCGAGTCATGACCGCCGATATCACGAATGAAGCGGACATTCGACGCCTTGTCGAGGCCATCCTGGAAAAGGTCGGGCGGATCGACGCGCTGATCAATCTGGTCGGAGGATTCGCAATGGGGCGTGTCGTCGAAACAGATCTCTCGTTGTGGCAGCGGATGTTGACGATGAACTTGACGGCAGCCTTTCTACTCTCAAAGGCGGTGCTCCCGCACATGTTGCAGCAACGGACAGGGCGGATCGTGCATGTGGCAGCTCGTGCGGCAGTGGAACCGTTCCCCGGTGCTGCTGCCTATGTCGTTTCGAAAGCAGGCCTCGCCGCGTTGATCCGTGCGCTCGCCCTGGAATTGGCTGGGTCTGGAGTCACGGTCAACGGCCTCCTACCGACAACGATTGATACGCCGGCGAATCGTAAGGGTATGCCCGACGCTGATCCTTCGAAGTGGGTCAATCCGACGTCCATCGCTGACATGTTGATCTTTCTTGCGTCTGATAAAGCGAGTCAGACAAATGGCGCGCTTATTCCACTCGGGTGATCCAGATGAGTGATGCTTCGGCACTGTTGCGGGCTGTTGTATATCGGGTTTACGGGGATCGCCTAGAGAACCCAATATAGACGAAACAGCGGACATTGAATCAGAGAAACAGTTGTTGAGTGGTGCCACATGGTGAAAAGGCTTCACCGTGAGGGCGGCAGTGGGATGTGAGGCATATGATGCAGGAACGAAGAAAGAGAGATGTCTCCCTGGCTAATATTTTTACAGGACTGCTTCGTCTACATAAAGCCTTGCTTGATGATGAGCGAGTCGCCTATGAGCGTGTGCACGGACGAATTCCCTCCAACGGTGCGTTTCTGCAGCTGACATTGAATGATGCTTGGTTTGCCTGGCTACGCCCGCTGTCTCAAGCCATCGCTCAGCTGGATGAATTGAGTGAGTCGGATGATGCAACATCCGACGAAACTATTCCGGCATTGCTGGTGTCCGTGCAGCGGCTGCTGATGCCAATGGAAGAAGGGGAAGAATTCGGTCGCCACTATCATGGTGCGCTGCAGCGAAACCCTGATGTGGTGCTGGCGCATGCTCGTGTCAAAACCGTATTGGTACAGTTGCTTCCACACAGGGGGTGAGTGAGATGAAAGCTCACTATCTTGGCCATGTCGTGTTTTATGTGAAGGACCTTGAGCGAGCACTCGGCTTCTATCGAGATCTCTTAGGATTTAAGGAAGTCGGCCGGATCTTCAATGGAGCGGCCGCCGCACTGACATCTGGACGGACACACCATGAATTGCTGTTGATCCAAGTTGGTGATGCGCCTGGTCCGCCGTCTGGACGTCGTCGTGGGCTGTATCATATCGGGATCAAGGTTGGGGACAGTTTGGATGAGTTGAGACTGGCCAAGCGTGAGTTGGAGCAAGCGGGGATCGTGATCGATGGCATGAGCGACCACACGGTCAGTCAAAGTCTCTATCTCAAAGATCCCGATGGGAACGAAGTCGAGGTCTACGTGGATGCGGACGAAGAGCTGTGGAAAAACACCCCCGATGTGGTCGTGTCACCGGTCAAACCGCTCTCTCTTTGAGGATGTCGAAAAAGTCATTCAGTCTCGTACGCGGTCGCGATTGAGGCTCAGGTTCAGCGAATCGGCCGTTTCATTTTCCCGTAACCTCAACCTGAGCCTGTTCAGTTGTCTCAGCTGCAACCTGCTCTTGTTGTCGCAATTTCGTGACCGTCATTCCGGCGATGCCCCAATTGTCAGTGGCGACTTCCTCGATCACGACAAAGGTCTGGGCCGGTTTCTTGTTCAGGATTTGCACCAAGAGGTTCGTGACTCCTTTGATGAGCGATTCTTTCTGTTCGAGGGTGACGCTTTCACGCGTCACCTGCACATGGACGTAGGGCATGATGCAACTCCCCCCCCCTGAGCGTCAGGGCGCTCAATAAGAGCGCCCTGACGAGATAATCACCACTTGCCGGCATGGGCTCCACCGTCGACGTGCAACACTTCACCGGTCACGAATGTGGCATCGGTGAGATACAGCACCGCATCGACGATTTCCGACACCCTTCCAATCCGTTGAATAGGGTGAAGCGTCTTCAAGAATCCATGCGTCTCCGGCTTGTGCATCGGAGTATCGATGATGCCGGCCCCGATGGCATTGAAGCGGATGCCTTCTCCCGCATATTCGATCGCAAGCGCGGCCGTCACCGCATTCAGGCCGCCTTTCGTCAGCACGGGGATAGCCGCCGGCACACCGGCGATGGGCTGATCAGCCAAGGTCGTGGTGATGTTTACGACATGACCCACGCCTTGCTTCTTCATCTGACGGACTGCCTCCTGCGTGACATAGAGGAATCCGGACAGATTGGTCGAGACCAGCCGATCGAAATCTTCCTGCGTGTAGTCCGTGAACGGTTTGGGAATGAAGATGCCCGCATTGTTCACGAGCACGTCCACCCTGCCAAACCGCTGGACCGCGGTTTCGACAAGGCGTCTGGCGGTGTCCGGACTGGCGATATCGCCGTCCACGAGGGCCAAATCGTTCGATGGGACCAATGTGCCGGCCTCCGTGATGCGCCGCGAATTCGCCACGACTCTGTAGCCATGTTCGATTAACGCGGTTGTCAGGCCAAGTCCGATCCCACTTGAAGCGCCTGTCACGATTGCCGTTTTCTTTGTTGCCATGATGTGACTCCTTTCAGAATGTGATGGTGAAGTGAATGGTGTGTCATCTGTGAGCCAAGGTAAGACGTGAACTATCAGATGGCAATATGCTATCGTGTGGTAAGTACACTTTGAGCTTTCCGTTTGGAAAGTGATCCAGGGTGCTGAAGGAGGGGGAGCGATGGCTGTGAAACGAAGGAGATCGAAGGTGGTTCCACCACCGATTGGCTGTCCCCTCACGGCCTGCATGCAGTTTCTGAAGGGGGCCTGGACGCCGAATGTAATCTGGTATCTCCGGGGAGAACCAAGACGATTCAGCGAATTGATGGCGGACATTCCCGGTGTGTCGCCCAAAGTGTTCTCGGCCAGGCTGAAACGGCTGGAACGCGACGGCATTCTCACGCGGCAGGTGATGCCGACCTCCCCACCGACGGTCGAGTATGCATTAACCGACTTGGGCCGCGAACTGACCCCGGCGATCGAGGCGATTGTCCAGGTGGGACACAAGCTCAAGAGACGGCGGGCGGGATAGTGGGATCTGGCTTGTGGATAGAGATCTTTGGACCAACAGATGTCACGATCGGCTAAACTCTAGCTGAAGGCTGTCCAACGTTCGTGGTAGAACTATGACCATTGTCCAGCGAGTTCTTAACCAAACATAGGGGGGCACTCTCATGGGAGAACCACGCATTGCTGCGAAAGAGCCTGACGTCCTGACCTTGGAGGCAGGGACCTATTATTGGTGTACCTGTGGACGATCGAGGGACCAGCCGTTTTGCGATGGAGCCCATGAAGGCACTGGGTTCGAGCCGCTGGAGTTCACGATCGACGAAACGAAAGAAGTGGCGTTGTGCCAATGCAAGCACACGAAAACGCCGCCCTACTGCGACGGGACGCACCAGAAGCTTTGACGCAGTGGTGAATCGGAGTGGCAAAGAGGTACACTGACTGACTCTTTTTCTGGAGTTATGTGTCGATGCCGTTGATAACAGGATACGCTTTCGTTCTGAGCGCTCTGGCGGGTGTGCTCCTTGCTCTAGTATTTGGCTGTAAGCAGGAAGCGGGATCCATGCCGGCGCAGCCGGTGCCGCAAGTGGAGGTGGTCACTATCGAGACTCAGCCGGTCCCGGATGAACCGGAGTTCATCGGCCAGGCGGAAGCGTCACGGCCGGTCGAAATCCGTGCGCAGGTGACCGGTATTTTGAAAGGGGTGCTGTATCGGGAAGGTCGCGACGTCAAGAAGGGCGATCAGCTCTATCAGATCGATCCGGTTCCGTTTCAGGCGGCGGTGGCGGGGGTGAAAGCCAAGATTGCCCAGGCGGAGGCGCGGTTGGTCCAAGCTCAACAGGACTTGGCCCGAGTCAAGCCGCTGCTGGCGGAACAGGCGGTGAGCCAGAAAGACGTCGATGACGCGGTCGCCCAGGATCTGGCCGCTCGGGCGCTGCTTCAGGCGGCTCAGGCTGAATTGATCAAGGCGCAGTTTGATTTCGACAATACCCTGGTGACGGCGCCGATCAATGGGCTGGTCGAGAGGAGCCGCTATTACGAAGGCCGGCTGGTCTCGGCCCAGACGGATCTCTTGACCGTGATCCATCAGGTTGATCCGATGTACGTGGTCGTCAGCGTACCGGAGACGTTTATCCTGAAACGCCGCCGCGACATCGAATCCAAGCGCATTCAACACCCCGGCGTGTATAAGCTGCGCGGTGCCCTGACGTTGATGGATGGCACAGTCTATCCAGGCGAAGGGGTACTGGATCTGTTAGAGCCGGGCTTGCGGACGGAAACGGGCGCGCGCCAGGTTCGGATCACGTTTCCCAATCCCAAACGGATCTTATTACCAGGCCAGTTCGTCAAAGTCCGCTTCAAGGGCGACGTGAAAGCTGAAGCGGTGCTGGTGCCGCAACGGGCTGTCTTGCAAGGTCCCACCGGTCCGTTCGTGTTCATCGTCAATGGTGAAGAGCGAATTGAAATGCGGAGCGTCGTGGCCTCGGATTGGAAAGGGACCCAGTGGCTCATCGACGAAGGACTGAAATCCGGCGACCGCGTCGTGGTCAATGGGCTGATGAAGATCGGTCCAGGCGCGCCGGTCAAGGCGGTTCCGATCCCCTCGCCCACTGATCCTTCATCGTCTCCTCCTTCGCCCCCTGGACAGGGATAGCGCGTGATTTCCCACGTCTTCATCGACCGGCCGATCCTGGCCTCGGTAGTCTCCATCGTCATCGTGGTGATGGGGCTGCTCGCGCTGCAGTTTTTGCCGATCGCGCAGTTTCCGGACATCAATCCGCCGGTCGTGCAGGTGGAAGCGGATTATCCGGGCGCCAGCGCCGAAGTGGCGGCTGAAGCGGTCGCCCGTCCGATCGAGGTCATGCTGCCCGGTATCGATAATTTGCTCTATTTCGAATCCACCAGCAGCAACGACGGGCACATCAGCATCACGCTCACGTTCGAGATTGGCACAAACCCCGACATTGCGCAGGTCCAAACCCAGAATCGTGTCAAACTTGCGGAACCGCAGCTGCCGACAGAAGTCATCCGGCAGGGAGTGGCCGTGAAAAAGGCGACCCGCAATCTGCTCGCGGTCTTCGTGCTGAAGTCGAATGAGCCCCGGCACGATGCGATCTTTCTCTCCAACTATGCGACCCTCCATGTCGTCGATGAACTCAAGCGTGTTCGAGGTGTCGGCGACGCATGGGTCTTCGGACAATCCAATTACAGCATGCGGATCATTCTCGATCCCTTGCACATGGCGAAACTCGGGCTTGTGCCGAGCGATATCACCGCTGTCATCCGAGAACAGAATCGGGACTATCCGTCCGGGACGATCGGGCGGGAACCTACGACCAAAGGGACTGAACTGACGATTCCCATCATCACGAAGGGCCGGCTGACCGAGGTGAAGGACTTCGAGGAGTTGATCGTGCGTGCGCTGCCGGACGGCTCCACGGTCCGACTCAAAGATGTGGCGCGCATTGAACTGGGGGCGCAGTCCTATGCCCTGGAAGCGCGATGGAACAGCAAGCCTACCACCTTTATTCTCACGTTCTTGGCGCCCGGAGCCAATGCCCTGGAGATGGTGCGTGGCACGCGGGCCAAGATGGACGAACTGGCCAAGCACTTTCCCCCGGGCGTGACCTACGATGTGCCGTACGACACGACACGCTTCATCGAAATCTCCATCAAGGAGGTTGTGAAGACACTGGCGGAAGCGATGGTGCTCGTGGTGCTGGTTGTCTATCTGTTCTTGCAGACTTGGCGGGCCACGATTATTCCGACCGTGGCGGTGCCGGTGTCGCTGATCGGGACGTTTGTCGGACTCTATGCGCTGGGGTTCTCCATCAACACGATTACGCTGTTCGGGATGGTGTTGGCGATTGGGATCGTGGTCGACGACGCGATCGTCGTCGTCGAGAACGTGGAACGGCACATGCGGGAAGACCGGCTTTCGGCCAAAGACGCGGCCAAACGAGCGATGAACGAAGTGACGGCGCCCATCATTGCGATTGTCTTGGTGCTGGTCTCGGTCTTCGCACCCGTCGGATTTGTCGGCGGGATCACGGGAGCGCTCTACAAACAGTTTGCCGCGACTATTGCCATTTCGGTGACTGTGTCCGGGTTCGTCGCGCTTACGCTCAGCCCCGCGCTCTGCGGCGTGGTCTTAACGCCACACCAGGGTGGGCGGGGCGGGTTTTGGGTGTGGTTCGACCGGCTGTTCGGGGGGACGCAACGGGGTTATACGAAAACGGTTGCCGCGATCCTGACCAAGCCCATGCGGGTGATGACCGTATTTGTGCTTCTCCTCGTCGGGTCATTGTGGTTGTTCCAATCATTGCCCAAGAGTTTCTTGCCTGAAGAGGACCAAGGATACTTCATTGTCGTGGCGCAATTGCCGGATGGTGCGTCGAAGCAGCGGACCGATGCGGTGCTGGAGCGGATTGAACGATTTTTCCAGAGTAACCCTGCCGTGAATTCCACGGATGCCTTGTCGGGGATGAACTTTGTGTTCGGGACCAGAGGACCCAACGGGGCAACGATGTTCGTGCCCTTACAGCTGTGGGATGAACGTCCGGGTCCGCAGAGCCACGTGCAGGCATTGGTCGGCGCCGCCTATGCTGAGTTCGAAAAGATTCCTGAAGCGCTGCTGCTGGCGTTCAATGCACCGGCGATCGAAGGGGTCGGGGCGGCCGGAGGATTCTCCGCGCAGTTGCAAGATCCCACGGGCGAGGATTTCAAGCGGTTTGCCTCCGTGGCACAGCAATTCGTTCAACGGGCGCAGCAGGAGCCGGCGATCGGGCGGGTGGGCACGAATTTCCGTGTGTCTTCGCCACGGCTCTATGCCCATGTGAACCGCGAACGGGCGAAGGCGTTGGGGGTGCCCATCTCGGAGATCTTCGACACGGTGCAGGCCTATTTCGGGAATTTCTACATCAACGATTTCGTGAAGTTCGGCCGTGTGTATCACGTGCAGACCGAAGCCGAAGCCGCCTACCGATCGACACCGCAGGACTTGTCGAAGATCTACCTGCGGGCGCAGAATGCGCAGGGCACCAACATGATCCCGCTCGATACGGTTGTGACGGCGGAGTATCAAAGCGGGCCCGATCCGGTGCAGCATTTCAACGGATATAATACGGCTCTCGTGCTGGGGGCGGCGGCACCAGGGTTCAGCTCTGGGCAGGCACTGGAAGCGCTGGAGCGTGTGGCCAACGAGGTGTTGGTTCCGCAAGGCTATGGGATCGATTGGAGCAATATCTCGTTCCAAGAGCGGCGGGCCGGCGGCAAGTCCAACCAGGTGCTGCTGCTCGGCCTCTTGATGGTGTTTCTCGTCTTGGCGGCGCAATTCGAGAGCTGGGTCGTGCCGTTTGCTGTGATTTTGGCCGTGCCGTTTGCGATCTTTGGCGCGGTCGCGGCGGTTTGGCTTCGGGGCTTTGAGAATGAAATCTACTTCCAGATCGGCCTGGTGACCTTGATCGGCTTGTCGGCCAAGAATGCGATTCTGATCGTCGAATTCGCCAATGCGAGATTTGAGGCGGGCCGTCCCTTGCTCGAAGCGGCAGTCGAAGCGGCACGGTTGCGGTTCCGCCCGATCATCATGACGTCGATGGCCTTTATCTTCGGCATGGTTCCGCTGGTCATCGCATCGGGCGCGGGCGCGGCGAGCCGCCAGTCGATCGGAACCGGTGTCTTGGGCGGCATGCTGGCGGCGACATTTCTGGCGATTTTCTTCGTGCCGCTGTTTTTCGTGCTGCTGAGAAAATGGACGAAGCGCGGAGTCCAGTCGGCTGGGGCAGCGCACATACCGGGCGAACCAGGCGGTTCAAGCGAGGCTACACCGTGATTGTGCGACTGTTACTGGCCGTCGGGTTCTCGTTGGGGCTGCTGTCCTGCTCGCTAGGGCCGGATTATCAACGGCCGGCGACCGAGATGGAAGATCGTTTTCGCATGGCCGGGACCTCAGCAGAGTTGCCCTCGCTCGCCAATCTAGCCTGGTGGGACTTATTACGGGACGAACAGTTACAGCAACTCATTCGCACGGCACTGGCAGAAAACAAGAATCTTCAGCAGGCGGTCGCGACGGTCGAGGAGTTTCGTGCCCGCGCATTGATCGCCCGTTCGGATTATTTCCCCGGGGTCGTCGTGGCGGTGAGTGCGCCGGCAGGGCGCAAGGCCAACTTCCTGTTTCCCGGCTTCGCCAGTCCGTTCAACTATTATCTGGTAGGGAATCTCGCATGGGAAGTGGATTTGTGGGGACGCGTCAGACGCTTGAACGAGTCGGCCCGTGCCGAACTGCTGTCGAAGGAAGAAAACCGCCGTGCGGTGACGATTCAACTGGTGAGTGCCGTCGGTGAAGCGTATTTCAATCTGCTTCAGTTTGACGCGCAATTGGATATTGCCAAGCGGACGCTGCAATCCTGGGAAGAATCGGTTCGCATCTCACAGGCCCGTCTGAAACAAGGGCTCAGTTCAAAACTGGATACGGATCAGTTCGAGGCGGAGCGGGCCAGTGCCGCGGCGCGGACCGCCGAACTCGAACGGCAGATGGTGCAGGCCGAGAATCACGTGAGTGTTTTGATCGGCCATAAGCCTGCGACCATCGCGCGAGGCCGCTCATTGGACGAACAGGCCGTGCCCCCGGAGGTGCCACCCGGGTTGCCTTCTGAATTGCTGCTGCGCCGGCCGGATCTCCTCCAAGCCGAGCACCAGTTGGCGGCAGCCACGGCGCGTATCGGCGCCGCGAAGGCCGAGCGATTCCCAAAAATCACGTTGACTGGCCTGGTCGGGATGGCCCATCCGGAATTGTCGTTGATCTTTACCGATGTGTCCACATTCGGGGTGGCCGGCGCCGGGCTGGCGACTCCTCTGTTAAACGCCCAAGTGCTGGGATTCCAGCAGGAGGCGGTGGAGGCTCAAACCCGACAGGCTCTGGCCCAGTACCAGCAATCGGTGCTCACGGCCTTTCGGGAAGTTGAAGATGCGCTGATAGCGGTTCACACGGCACGTACCCAGAGCGAGGCACAGCGACAGCAGGTGGCGGCGCTGCAATCAGCGCTGAAATTGGCGGAATTGCGCTATAAAGGTGGATTAGCAAATTACCTCGACGTGCTCGTGGCTCGGCGCAATTTGTTTGAGGCCGAATTGGGATTGACCAACACCCGTCGAGTGCATCTCGTGTCGATCATCCAGCTGTACAAAGCGCTGGGCGGCGGCTGGTCGCCAGAGGCGGCACCGACCGACGGCAAGAAGGGGCAGGAGTGACATGAATAATCCGGCGCCGACGCAATTCCCAATTCATGACCTCTTGGCGCTTCGCTGGAGCCCCCGTGCCTTCGCGGAGCGACCGATTGAGACGGACAAGATAAACAGTTTGTTTGAAGCGGCTCGTTGGGCGCCTTCGTCGAACAACGAGCAGCCGTGGCGCTTTATTGTGGCCGGTAGGGAGGATGAGACACAGTGGAACCGGCTGTTAGCCTGTTTGGCGGAGGGCAATCGCATCTGGGCCGTCCGTGCGCCGATGCTGATCTTGTCTGTCGCGTGCTTGAACTTCGAGAAATGGGACAAGCCGAACCGGCATGCCCTGCACGACGTGGGTATGGCAACGGGCAATCTCGTGTTGCAAGCGACGGCGCTCGGATTAGTGGCGCGCCAGATGGCCGGTTTCGATGTCGAAAAAGCGCGCGGCGACCTGAATATTCCATCCGGGTTCGAACCGGTGGCGATGATGGCCATTGGTTATCCGGGGGATCCGGCGCTGTTGCCCGATGCGCTTCGCCAGCGTGAGTCGGCGTCGCGTGAACGCCATGCCGCGTCGACCTTCGTGTATGTGGGAGAGTGGGGGAAGTCGTGGGACAGTGTTCCGTAGCCCCATGCGTGCCACAAAGTCGGCGGCACAGTATCTCGCATCCGTCGATCCGGTCATGCGTCGATTGATCCGTGAAGTCGGGCCTTGTACGCTGAGCCCGAGAGTTCGCCGATCTCCGTTCGAATCGTTGGCTCGTGCGATTGCGTATCAGCAGTTGCATGAGAAGGCAGCGGAGAGTATCTTGCGGCGATTCATCGCCCTCTTTCCCGAATGCCGATTTCCTACTCCGGACGAAGTCCTGGCCAAAAGCCCGCGATCGATTCGAGCCGCAGGCTTTTCACGTTCGAAGATCCTGGCGCTTCGCGACTTGGCGTCGAAGACTCTCGATGGCACGGTGCCTCCCAACCGAGTCATCGCACAGCTTAACGATGAGGCGATCATCGAGCGGCTGATTGAGGTCCGCGGTATCGGGCGGTGGACAGTCGAAATGCTGCTCATTTTCCAATTGGGCCGGCCGGACGTGCTGCCCGTCGACGACTATGGCGTGCGCAACGGGTTCCGGATTGCCTACGGACTTCGGTCGATGCCGACACCGAAACAGGTGCTGCGATATGGCGAGCGGTGGAAACCATATCGAACGGCCGCCTCGTGGTATCTTTGGCGCGCTGCGGATCGTGCAAAGGGAGGCGTGGCAGTGCTCTGATGGCTGATTTACAGAACGGCTTGATTTCAAGGTGTGGGACATGTTTTTGCTGATGCTTCCCGCATCATCTGTGAGATGTGTCGGCAGCATGGCGCTGCCTTACATTGAAAAGTTTCTTTTCACGGGAGATCATCTGTGATGGAATCCGCAGTCACGGGCATCGAGGTTTGAGACGGCGCTGAACAGCCATGCGGGATGCGCAAAAAGGCCGTCCAGCAAGGCCGCAGCGAGCGAAGAGGCGAATCGTACTCTGTGCCGTACGTTGAGCCTCTGAGTGATGCGAGAACGCCGTTGGCGGACTGTTTGCGCATCCTGCTAGGGCCCGATCGAGTGACAATGGGCGCATACATTGGGAGGAACTCAGGAGATGGCTTTACTGAGCGGGAAAGTGGCGATCGTGACAGGAGCGTCGAATGGAATCGGCCGGGCGATCGCGGAGCGATTTGCGGAAGACGGCGCCATCGTCGTCATCAACCATTCCAAGAGTACCGAGAAGGCACAACAGGTCGTGATCGGGATTCAAGCCAGGGGCGGCAAGGCGGTGGCTTTCCAAGCGGATATGAGTAAAGTATCCGAGGCACGGCGGCTTGTGCGCGAGACGGCCAAACAGTTCGGCCGTCTCGATATTCTTGTGAATAATGCCGGCCGGTTCATGCCCAAACCGCTGGCGGAGACGACCGAAGAGGACTTTGACCAGGTTGTGGCGCTGAATGCCAAGGGGCCGTACTTTGCCATGCAGGAAGCTGCACTCGTGCTGAAGGATGGCGGGCGGATCGTGAATATCTCGACCGACGGGACGCACTTGAGTTTTCCTGGAGCGACCGCTTACCTTGGCAGCAAGGGTGCGCTGGAACAATATACCAAGGGATTGGCCCAAGAACTTGCGCCGCGCAAAATTACGGTGAATACTGTGTCACCGGGATTTACGGAAACCGGGATGATGACGGATCAATATCGCCAAATCGGCATCCAGCAGTCCCCTCTCAAACGGCTCGGCACGCCGAAAGACATCGCCGACGTCGTGGCTTTTATTGTGAGCGACGAAGCCCGCTGGCTCACGGGGCAGAATATCCATGCAGGCGGCGGCATTGTGATGTAAGGCCCGTCCGTCAGGGCACATCCCCGACCCGCACACGACCTGTCGTGACGAACCCATTCCTCAACTGGATTGACCGTAATATTCTCTCGCTTGGCCGTGAGATGCGGCTCTCGTATCTGCCGCCGCTCATGGTTTATGTGGCCTATGGAATTTCCGGCCTGACCGGGATCGTCGGGACCTTCTTCGTTAAAGACTATCTTGGACTCTCCGCCTCGTTTCTCGCCGCGCTCGGATTCTGGGCGGGCATTCCCTGGGCGCTGAAGATGCCTATCGGTCATACCGTCGATTTGCTCTGGCGTTGGAAAGGCTGGTTGGTCGGGATGGGGGCGGCTTTGTTGGCCGTGAGTCTCGGCATCATGGCGGCGCTGATTGGGAACCGTGAGGCCATGACGGCAATCTTGCCGGCAGAGGCGTGGTTCGTGATCAGCACACTGCTCGCGCCCATTGGCTACGTCATCCAAGATGCGGTCGCGGATGCCATGACCGTCGAGGCCGTTCCCCGTGTCGATGAGCGGGGTCAGCCGTTCGATGAGCAGACTCGAAGACTCATGCACACGACGATGCAGACACTCGGCCGTGTGGCGATCATCGGCGGAGGGATCCTCGTGGCGATGGTCAACGTCTACGTGTTTTCCGGTACCGACGGGCTGCCGCAACCGGAACTCGTGAAGATTTATCAACGAATTTATCTCTTGGCGCTCATTATTCCCTTCGTCTCTGTGCTGGGGCTCGGATTGGCGTGGCAGCTTCGGCGGCGGCATCGGGAAGAACTGATTCGACAAGGGTTCACGCGGGAGCAGGCCATGCAGATGGTCGATCCGCGCGACCACGCATCAGATAAGACACAACCCAACTGGTGGATTCTGGGCGGCAGCCTGGCCTTTGTGTTGTTTACCTTGACGGTCGGCTTGGGAGGATTTCCCTATCGAGAAGAGATCGTGTTTGCCGGGTCCATGGGGATTGTCCTGTTCCTCATGGCGCGATTGGTTAGCGAATTGGAGCCGGATAAGCGGTTCACACTCGTCGGGACGGCTGTCGTCGTGTTCATGTTCCGGTCGATTCCAGGAACAGGACCCGGCACAACCTGGTGGATGATCGACCAACTCAAGTTCGATCAGCAGTTTCTTTCCATTCTGTCGTTAATCGGCAGTACGTTGACGCTGGTCGGCATGTTTGTCTTTCGCCGGTTCATGGCTGAGCGGTCAATCGCCTATGTGGTGGGATTTCTAACCGTCATCGGCACGATCCTCACCATTCCGATTGTCAGCATGTTTTATGGGCTGCACGAATGGACGGCGCACATGACCGGTGGAGTTGTGGATGCGCGGTTCATTGCTTTGATCGATACGGCACTGGAATCACCGCTCGGACAAATCTCGATGGTGCCGATGCTGGCCTGGATTGCCAATTCCGCTCCGGCCCATCTGAAGGCCACCTTCTTTGCCGTCATGGCGTCGTTCACCAATCTGGCGCTCTCGTTTAGCCAACTCGGCACGAAGTACCTGAACGAGATCTTCGTCATCACGCGCGAAGTGAAGGATGCCGCGACCGGTGCCATTCAGACCCCAGCTGATTACAGCCAACTTGGTGAATTGCTCATCGTTCAGCTCTTCTTGGGTCTTGCCCTCCCGTTTCTGGCGATTACGTTTGCTAAGGTCTCCCGATTTAAGAGCGCATGACGGTTCTGCTGCAATCGCAGATCCGCTGCTGCGACAAGCCTGGCTACTGCCGAGCGTAGCCAGGCCGACGGGTTCGTCGCTTAGTCCCTCAACGTACTTCTCCAGTACGCCTCGGTCCTGCGCGCCTCTGCGCGTCGGTCTCGCGACGCGGCTTTGCGATTTCGCCACGAACCGTCACAGGGGGGGAGCTGAAATCGTGACATACCAGGGGTGTTGACAGCCCATGGGGCTACCGGTAGGGTCCTGCGTGCACCACGCAGGAAGCTCCGCGATCTTCATTTAGTTAATCGAACAGGCATTATCATGAAACGGACAATTAGGCTGGACGATTTGCTTGGTGGCACAGAACCATTCGCCACTTTTCATGATGCGTCGCTTTTGACCTTGAACATTAATTACGAGAAGAGAGATCTGATCGCCGAGTTTGATATTTGGATAGGCGATCCCGATGCCTCTGACCACGTTGCTCAAAAACGACGACGTGGGCGACTATGCCTAGGTGGTGTCATTCTTTGGGCTTGTGAACCGCCAAAAGTCACAGAACGGTGTGATGGGACCCCGTGGCTTACGTCAGACGGTTTGCTTGAAGAGGCACCAACAGCAGAGGGAAAGCGGTTGGCAATTGCTGTTGGTGATGATGAAATCGCTTGGTATCTATATTTCAACGACCTCAACGCCTTTGCTTATTGCGTTGCCCGGGAAGCCAGATTTGAATGGCTCTAAAATATTCCGACATGAAGAATCCTTGTGCCTGGCATCCCATTGACTGGTGGGGTATCATGGGTATCTGTAAAAAGTTGCGGGCCGAGTCCGGGATCTTTGAGGATGTTCAAAAAGGTCTTCTGGCAAGGCCGCAGCGAGCGAAGGGGCGAGGCGTACGGCGGTATGTACGTCGAGCCTCGGAGCGAAGCGAGCACGCAGCCAGCAGCCTTTTTCAACATCCGACAGAAAGGGGGGCGACCGGTTTCGACGGGGATACTGAGGTCACTGTCGCATGTCGAGCTCTCGGGAACTCGTAAAAGTCCGAGAAAACGCAACTGCCAATCAAGAACTGGCACTCGCAGCCTAATTTAGGCTGAGACGTCGTTCCATCTGAGGCCCGCGGGGGTGGAACGGCGCGATGCAGCGGGCTGGTCCCAGGCCGGTGCTCAGCGGCCAGGATGAGAACTTTCTGGGCTAGCGGTTGTTCTAAGCCTGCCGATGGGCGTGGACGGCTGCGAAACTCAAACTATCGGCTACACATGTAGACACAGTGCACTGACGATCTTCGGACAGGGGTTCAACTCCCCTCGCCTCCACCAAATCGGACTTTATGCGACCCACCCGCTTTTTGTCGTGTTATCGTGATGAATGCGGGCGGATAAGCCCCTCTCCAGTATTCCGACTCCGTATCCAGATTTGCGTGTGCTACCGCGTTTGATCAAATTGCGGCGAATAGGTACTTTGCCGCAAGTAGGCTTAGGTTCCTCACGTCGTGCATACCGGCGGCTCACCGCACTGTCAGTGTGCTTGTTCCCGATGACCTTCTTGTCCGATCAGCAGATCATACGGTGCAAAGTCGTCGGTTAGTTCCATGCCTGGAGGCCAGGGCTCTGTTCTCCGCGTACGTAGAAGCGCAATCGCTTCGATGGGTAGTTGCCGGTTCATTGCTGTCTCAGTAACTTTTCTAACGAAATCATCTGCCGATGCAGTTTCAATGGGGCGCCCGCCAAAGAAGATCAAATTTCTGGCCTGACTCATGTCAGTTCTCCATGGACTTTCAATGGGAAAGGTGTGAATCACCGGAAACGTCCGTTTCATGGTGTGCACTACTGCCGAGGCACGGGCACGATCGCCTTCCCTTCCCGACGATGCCAGATTGATCGCCACGACTCCGTCGGGATTCAAATGTGCCCGTACCAGACCGAAGAACTCTACCGTCGTCAAGTGAAACGGGATCATGTCTCGCGCAAACGCATCGATCCACATCACGTCGTAGGTGTGATCTGTTGCATTGAGGAAGGCGCGCCCGTCCTTGACCGAAACATGATGAGTGGCTGGCGGGTGATAGTCGAAAAACTGTTCTGCCATGCGCACGACGGCTGGGTCGAATTCCACGATGTCGAGCTCCAGCTCAGGTCGATGCTGGGCCAGCCACTTCGCGATCGACCCGCCGCCATGGCCGAGAATGAGCCCACGCTTTGGTTCAATCACCAGCGCGAGCGACGACACCATCATTTGGCTGTAGGGTAGAAACAGGTAGGCGGGATCGGCTTTCCACATTGTGGCATGAAAGGTCCGGTCCAAGACGAGATACCGGAACAGTTGATCGTCACGAATGCGGATTTGCTGATAGGGACTATCTTCTTGATAGATGGGCTGGTTCAGCCGCTGCAGCGGGTGCGACGCGAGAGTGGCTAGTCCAACCGAGCAGAAGATGCCTGCACCAAGAACCATCCGGTGCGTCGATGGGCCTTTCACGAGCCACAAGATGGCCAGCCCGATTTGCAGACCGCCGAGCCAGGCGACCAACGACTGGCTGCCCATCCACGAAAGAAGAAAAAACGCCGTTCCCCATGTTCCTACGAGGCTGCCGACGGTCGACAGGGCGATCATGCGTCCGGTGTGGAATCCCACGTGCTCCATATTCGCCACAGCCAGCCGCAGCATGGCCGGCAGCGCGCCGCTCAACCCAAAGGCCGGTGGCGCTAGGAGCACCGTGGCGGCGAGGCAGGGCCCCCATCGAGGATCTTGCGTGAATTTTTCGATTTCGAACAGAATAGGCTGGTTACTCCAGGCAATGAGAAAGGTCCAGCTGCCAGAAAACAGCAGCAAGCCCGCTAGCACCATTCCGCCTGAGTAACGGTCCGAGAGCCAGCCGCCGAAGGCGTACCCGCTGCTCATCGCAGCCAAGATGACTCCAATCAGCGCCCCCCAGACGTACAGGGAATTGCCGAATACGGGTGCTAACAGACGGCTTCCCAAGATTTCCAACGCCATGACGATGGCTCCCGTCACGAAGGCGGTGGAGAGGAGAAACCAACGGGGGATGTGTATCGGGTTATGCGTCATGGACCGGAAAGAATGGTCGCGCATTCTACTCAACAGTTTTTCTTGGAGTCAATGAATCGATCAGTCATTGAGTGTGCTGGCTCAAATGACGCGGCCGATTGCCTGCGACAATTCTCGTTGCTATACTTCACCGCACTGAGGAATCCTAGGCGGAGATTAGTTCATGCATATCAGCGTCATCGGAACCGGCTATGTTGGACTTGTCACCGGGGCGTGCTTTGCCGAGTTCGGCGTGAACGTCACCTGTATGGACAGCGACGCCCGGCGGGTAGCCTCCTTGGAAAAAGGCGAAGTGCCCTTCTATGAGCCGGGGATCAAAGAGTTGGTCACCAAAGGGTTGCGGGAGAATCGGCTGACCTTCACGACCGATATCGCCAAAGCGGTCGATCAGGCACTCGTGCTGATCATTGCTGTCGGGACTCCTCCCCGTGGAGACGGGTTCGCGGATCTGTCGTACGTCGAAGAAGTTGGCCGGGGCATCGGCCGCAATATGACGGGTTACAAGGTCATTGTGACCAAGTCGACTGTGCCGGTAGGAACCGGCCACAAGCTTCGTGAAATCATCAAGCAGACACAGCAAAAACCCGTACGGTTTGACGTGGTATCCAACCCCGAGTTTCTGCGAGAAGGGTCGGCCATAGAAGACTTTATGCGGCCGAATCGTGTGGTGATCGGCGCGGATAGTGACCAAGCCGTCGCCATATTGAAGGACTTGTATCGTCCGCTCTATCTTATTGAGACGCCAATCGTCGTAACCGACGTGCCGACGGCGGAGCTGATCAAATACGCTTCCAACGCGTTTCTCGCCACGAAGATTTCGTTCATCAATGAGATTGCCAACCTCTGTGAGAAGGTCGGCGCTAATGTCCAAATAGTGGCCAAGGGCATGGGTCTCGACCATCGTATCGGCTCCAAGTTTCTCCACGCAGGGCCTGGGTTCGGCGGGTCGTGTTTTCCCAAGGACTTGACTGCGCTTATTCAAATGGGCGAACGCCATGGTCAGCCAATGCAGATTGCCTCCGCTGCCGCGAAGGTCAATGACGAGCAGCGAAGACGGATGGTGACCAAGATCTGTGAAGCGCTCGGGGGGCTGACCGGGAAAACAGTTGGGCTTTTGGGCCTCTCGTTCAAACCGAATACGAACGACCTGCGAGAGGCTCCGGCGCTGGCGATCGGGCAAGAGCTCCTGTCGGCAGGAGCGGCCATTAGGGCCTATGATCCGGAAGCTCTCGAAGAAGCATGCCGAGTCTTGCCTGCCATACAGGCTTGCCGCGATGCCTACCATGCGGCGGAGGGCGCGGATGCCCTGATTATCATGACCGAGTGGAACCTATTTCGGAATTTGGAGTTCGAGAAGCTGAAAGCGGCCATGCGCAGCCCGGTGTTGCTGGACTTGCGCAACATCTACGATCCGGCCCGAGTTGCGGCGGCGGGTTTCCAATACATCTCAATTGGGCGCCAGACGCAGGGTCCCATCGCCGCGTCCTAATTTTTCAGGCCAGACGCGGCAGCACGGCTGCCGCGTCGTCCTTTGTTTTCGGTTTATAGCCCATCCGGTCCAAGACTTTTAGGATCCTGGTTTTGAGCCGATCATCGGCATCGGTGAGCGCGGTCGCGAGCGGTTCGACGGCCGGCTTCCCGACTTTTCTGATGATCTCCGCGGCGGATTGCCGGATCTCATCTTCCTCGGATACCAATAAAGGAATCAGCGCGGGAACGGATACCCCACCAAGTTTGATCAGGGAATCGTAGGCCCGTTGCCGCACATCGCCGACCTCGTCCGTCAGGGCATGGACCAGAGGATCGACGGCCCGCGGGTCCTTCAACTCGCCCAAAACTTCCGCCGCATATTTCCGGTTCAACCAGTGCGGATCCTTGAGGTCCAACAACATCGCGTCGGCTCTGGCCGCATGAGGATCTTTTGCGCGAATTCTAAAGCTCTTGGCGACGCGTTTCCCGCCCTCCTCCACAACACGGATCGTCGCACCATCTCCGGCTTTAAGCTGCCTGAGGTCTTCCAGCGCCTCTTCTGCGACATCCAGTATGGTTGTTTTACCGTCATAGGCCAACAGCTCAACCTCAAGCTGTTTGGTTTCGAGATTGACCGCTATCACCCGTTCCGTGACGAGGTTGAATCCGTCCTTCTTCTCTCCTCCCTTGAGGCCGATTTGTATCAACTTGACCGTGGTATCATCCGCCATGACCGTATCCTTCTCTGTGTTCAAGGTGAATCGTTATGTCGCAGGTGTCCAACCAAGGCTGGTCAGCACGGCCTCAACGGTTTCTTGGACCATCGTATTCTCGTCTTCCAACAGCGGCAGCAGGGGTTGAATCGCTTCTTTGGCGCCGAGTCGGGCGAGCGATTCGGCGGCATTGCGCCGAACCAGCCAGTCTTCGTCTTTCAGCGATTCGATCAGGGGACTGACGCCGCGTTGATCACCAATGCGTCCCAGTGCGTCCGCTGCGTGGCGGCGCACCATCCAATTGTGGCCCAGCAGTCCGTCGATCAGAGCTTCAACCGCCCGCACGTCGCCGACTTTCTTGAGCACGCGCGCGACGTCTTCTCGCACCGTGCTGTCTCCCAGTGCGTCGATCAATCCCGGGACAGCGCGGGAGTCGCCGATCCGCTCCAACGCCCAGACCACCGCCGTCCGCACGGCTCCGTCCTTGTCCGTCAGCGCGGCGATCAGTGGCTCGACCGCGCGCGGATCTTTGAGTTTTCCGAGGGCCGAGGCGGCTTGTTCCCTGACCGCCCAGTCATCGTCGCGCAGGGCTTCGAGCATGGCGTCCGCCACCGCCGGTCCGATCTGCACCACGGCGCTGGTTGCGGCTTCCCGAATTACCGCGTCTTCGTCCGCCATCAGTCCGATCAGCCGGGGAATCGCATCCGTCCCAGCCTGGCCCAGGCTGGTAATTGCGTGGTCCCGTAAGGCATCGTTCTCATCTCGCAAGGCGGAAATCAATTGATCAATCCGATCGAACGTGGTGTCGTCACTCATGCTGGTCAATTCCTTCTTGGGTCTGGAGGGCGGTGTTAGCCAGGGCGCCCAGTTTATCAGCGATGAGCCCCGCGTTGTAAGCCACCAACCCGTCCCGATCTCCTCTCAATCGGTCGAACAGGTCCTTGTGCGGCCGCAGGACTTCCACATCCTTGATCTTGGCCAGTGCCTCCATCGCATAGACTCGCAACGGGCGGATCGGAATCGATTCCAAATACAACTGGGTGGGACGGGCATCACCGATCAATCCCAGTGCCTTGATGGCCAGTTCTTTGACCCCGGTGTCCTTGTCATGCACGAGCCGTTTCATCAACGGTTCCACGGCGCGCACGTCCGCAATCTTCCCCAACAAGTCGGCCGCAGCCTCTCGCACCAGCCAGTCGTCGTCTTCCAGATATTCGATGAGGATTTCCACGCTGGGCCTTCCGATGCCCAAAAGGTGAATGACGGTCGCCATCCTGGCCTCTTCCCGCTCCCCCGCTCCTTCGACTGCGCGCAGTGCATCGAATGTCTCGTCGATCCGTTCGCGAATGGCGCCGAGCTTTTTCAAGGTTCCCACGGCGATATCCCGCACTGCCGGCTGACCCATCGCGTCGATGAACGCGTCGACCGAACGGGGATCTAAGAGCTGGTCAAGCATCGTCGCTGCCGTGATCTGCCTGTCCGGATCCGGGTGTTTCAACATCGCGCAGAGGGGGATCACGGCGGTTGGAATGGCGCCGATCAGATGCGTCAGCAGCCGCTTGGATTCGCCGCCTTCGGTTGTGGGAAGCAAGGCGACCAGTGCCGAGGCCGTGTCTGTATCAAGCACACCCGCCATCTGTTCCAACGCCGTCGCGCCGGCTTTGCGGACGGTCTCCTCCTCGTGTTCGAGCAGACCGACCAGCGCCACGCCTGCCTGCGGGTCTTTAATCCGGGCCAGCATCGCCGCCGCTTCTTTCTTGAGGTCTGCCGTACTGGACCGGACTGCTTCGATCAGCGCCTGCACGGCACGAGGCCCTCCCGCCACACAAGCGGCGGTGGCCCGCATCCGGCGCCAATCTTCCTCATGCGTCAGTTCAGAAACGAGTGTCTCAATCGATTCTTTCGGCATCGTCAGGCCAATTCAATACTCAACATTCACAATGAAGAAGTCACGATTTATTTCGGCCTCTCCATCCCACGGCCGTCAGGGTTTCCTTTACATGATAGCGGACATTGTCATCCGTCGATTCAGCGAGTAACGGGATGAGCAGCGGGACGATCTTCGAGCCGAACGTGACCAGCGCGGCCGCCGCTTCGGCCCTTGTGAACGTCGACTGGAGCGCACCCACTAAGGTCGGGAGTGCGGTGTCATCGTTGATCACGCCTAATGCTCGCACCGCAGCAGCTTGGGCCACGGCTTCCTCACTCCAGGCATCCCCGCAGCCTGCAACCGTCCGTGATCTCACCGGAGGATTGGTCCCTTTGACGACCTCGATCAATACGGGTACCGCCCGGCGATCCCCGATGCGTCCCAGCGCCTCGATGGCCAACACGCGATGCGCCGGTTCATGCATCGCGGTGAACAGATATTCGACGGCGCGTGTGTCTCCGATTACGCCCAAGGCACGTACGGCATCTTCGCGCACGGCGGAGTCTGCGTCGTTGAACAAGGCTGTCAGGAGCGGCTCGACCGCTTCACGCGACCGGGTCTTCCCCAAGGCCTCCACCGCATGCAGGCGCACCAGCCAATCCGGATGGATCAACGATTCCAGTAGGGCGGGCATCGCGGATTCGCCGATGGCCGCCAACGTCGAGGACACCTCTTCCCGAACCGCTTTGACCTTGTCTTGAAGCAGCGGTACCAACGCGCGAACCGATTCAGAGTCCTTGATGCGTCCGAGGGCAGTGGCCGCATGCATCCGGACGATCCAGTCCTGGCTGCGCAAGGCATCCAGGAGATGGTTTAATACACGGGCATCCGCGATCGATGCGAGGGCCGACGAGGCTGCCTCTTGCACCGACAGTTCCGGATCGGTCAGGCATATGCCCAAAGCCATGACGGACGGAGCCCCGATGGATGTCAAGGCGCCAATGGCCGCGTCACGCACGGATCGATCTTGGTCGCGCAGGACCGACACCAACGGATCGACCGCGCGCGGATCATTCAGCCCACCCAGGAGGGTCGCGGCTTCTTCCCGAATGGCCCAATCGTCATCCCGCAGGGCGGCAATCTGTTCAGCAACCCGATCGGTCATTCCCGTGGTCTTCCCAAGAAAGCAGTCGATGAACCGTGCAAGCTAGCACAGGGTTTTTTACAGCGTCAACGCAGGGTCCGTTCTTCAGGGCCCCTCTGGAAACCAGACGTAAAACAGTTCAATATGGGCAGCAATCTTGGCACTGTTCATCCATCTTGGAGGCCGTTATGACTCACCTCGGGAATTCTGTCGCACAAGGCCGTTCGATCTGCCTGGCGGCCGTGCTGATTGCGTCGATTGGAGCTGCGCCTGCGGCACAGGCCTATGAGGTCTGGGTGGCCGATCAATCGGATACCGGGAAGGAAAGCGGGGGCTATCTCCACATTTTCGATGGGGCGAAACTTGCGGCTGACCCTGCAGGGACTAAGCCTGCCCAATCGATCGATCTGGCCGGAGAGATCGGCAAGTTCTGTGAAGATGCGACAAAGAAAGCCATCCGTCGTCCACACATGGTCTTCTTTAATGCGTCGCAAGACCACGTCATCATCTCGTTCTTGAGTGGCCACGTATTGTTCATGGAGGCAGCGACCAAGAAGCCGGATGCTTGCCTCTTGATGGGCAAGAACGCGCACGCCGCCTGGCCGACGCCAAATCAGAAAATGGCCATCGTGGCCAACATTGCCGACAAGAAGTTCATCCGCATCTGGACCGACTATGCGGCGCACAAGTTCAGTTTCGATCCTGAGAAGGATGTCCTCAATTTGAGTGCGTTCGAAGGCGGCGAGCGACCCGATGCCTCACCAATCTGCCCAATTACCGAATCGACCAGCCGGTATGCTTTCATCACGCTCCGGGGGGGCGGGTTGCTGATCGTGGATGTGACGGTGACACCCATGAAGGTGGTGGCCACGTTGGATAACAACCAAATCCATCCGGCTGGTTGCGGTGGGATCGAGTCTGGCGGGACCATGTATATCAATTCCGGCGGCGGCTGGCCCGTCGCGCCGTTGGCTTATGATGTCTATGCACTCGACATGACGAACTTGCCGAAATCAATTTCGGCCAAGCTCGTTTCCCAGCGTGACGATCAGTTCGCCGACTCGCATGGCATGGCCGCCGTCGGCCGGTATGTGTGGAATGCGGATCGGGCCGGCAACAACGTCGAGATCATCGATACGGTGAGCAATTTGAGTGTCGGATCGATCGATCTGACGACGGGCGCCAACGCCGATCCGGCTCCGGATTTGATGGATGTGGCGCCGGACGGCCAATATGTCTTTGTGACTCTGCGTGGGCAGACTCCGCTCACCGGGAACGACAAGGATGCTCACAATGCCAAGGGGACGATTCCTGGCGTGGGTGTGATCCATGTGGATGCAGAAGGACGAGTCGGCCACTACAAGGGCCAGGTGGCCATCACCAACATGAAAGAGGGCAAAGAAACCGCCGACGCGCATGGAATAGCGGTGAGGAAGTAGCTCGTAGCTGTCAGCAAATAGCTCTCAGCGGTCAGCGTGAGTCATGGCAGGCCGCTGAGGGCCGCACTTCGTAGTACATTCCGTATCAACGGGTTGCCAGCTTACACGAATCGTTCACGTTCCGCTGGGGTGGGGACGCGGCAGGTATCGGACTTGCCCATCCAGCGGTAGCGGCGTCGTGCGACATAGTCGTACAGGGCATCTCGAAGTGGGCGGGGAATCAGAATACCGGCATAGAGCAATGGCCAGAGACCGGGCAATTGCCGGACCATTCTGAGCGCCGCCGTGGATTTGGTGAACACCCGGCCGCGTTCCAAAAGTAAGAAGGTCTCAAAGTCGTCTGCGGGGAGACGGAGTGCGTTGAGGATGTGTTGCGCTGGTTCCGATTGCAGCGTGCCGAATTTAAACTTCGCGTGGGGATCGCGAGCGAGCGTAAAATTCACCCAGGCATTGCACCAGTTGCAGGCCCCGTCGAAGACGATGACTCGCTCATGCCCAGCCCACTTGTGTCGTTGCGGGTCGAGCTGGCCGTTCATCTATCTCTCCAGGTTAGGCCGTATCCCCTGACGGCCCAAAGCGGCCTGTCTCGCCTAATGGCCGGTCTACCCGGAGATTGTCGGCCTGGCTGGAACTAATATTCAGTTCCTCTGCCGGAGGTGCCCAACCGAGCTTCTCCAAGGTCTCCAACACAATCAACCGTAGCGCGTCCTTCGCGGTCAGCCGGACTGAGGCATACGAGAGCACCCGCTCTTGTTCAACTTCCACCTCAGAAGCCTTGGGGTCGTAGAGGAAGGCAATAAGCGGTTCAATCGCCGTGTCGCCGATGACTGCCAGGGCCGCCGCCGCTTTCTCCCTCAACACACCGTCTTTTAAGAGCATGATGAGGTCGGGAATCACACGAGGGTCACGGAACTGGCCGAGGGCCGTAGCCGCGGCCTCCTTGATAAAGGCGTCTTCGCTGACGATGCAGCCGGGAGTCGGCGAGCCTTCTTGTTTGATCCCTTTGCCTTTTAAGGCGTCTAGCACGGCGGGGAGGGCGCGCGCGTCGCCGATCATCCCAAGCGAGGCGATGGCATGCCGTTTGACGGCCCCATCCTTCATCGCTTCGATCAGCGCCTCGATGGCACGGGAATCGCCGATCATCCCCAACGCGATCGTCGCGTCCTCGCGCACGGCCCGGTCCGGATCTTTCAACGCGGCAATCAGGGCGTCCACCACCTTCGCGTCGCGCACCCAGGTCCGTCCAATCTGATAGTCAGTCGTCATTCCACCCAGTGCGCGGGCCGCATGACATCGCACCACAAAATCCTTGTCCTTGAGACTGTCGATCAGCGGATCGACCGACGGCTGGCCGATATAAACCAGTGCGGTTCCCGCCGTTTCGCGCACGATCTTGGAGGAATCGCGGAAGAGCTTGATGAGAGCGGGGACAGCTTTTGCGTTGCCGATCTTGCCAAGGGCTTCCGCTGCGGCGCTCTTGACGGCGCCGTCCCGGTCGCGGCAGGTGGCGATCAAGGCCTCGACGGCGTTCCCATCTTTGAGCCCGCCCGCCGCTTTGGCGGCATGTTCCCGGACGCGCCAGCGTTCGTCTTTCAGGGCGGCAATCAGGCGATCCAGTACCGCCGATCCCATCTGGATCGCCGCGTCGACCGCCTGGTTGCGCACTTCCATGATCGAGTCGTTGAAAAGGCCAATGACCGCCTCGATGGCTTTTGCCCCTCCGATTTTGGCGGCGCCGCTGCCGGCA